>Ga0137403_10008769_pt1 | contig 11309 bp, 8 predicted proteins | sample CZOMad2_1_16fung_FD_122057 | JGI IMG/M metagenome (GOLD analysis project Ga0137403, IMG submission 122057) | Vadose zone soil fungal communities from Angelo Coast Range Reserve, California, USA - CZOMad2_1_16fungal (Hybrid Assembly) | ecosystem: Environmental > Terrestrial > Soil > Vadose zone...
CACCTTTCACACGTAATCATAGTTTTTTCGGAAGTTTGCGACCGGCACCCAATCCGCGATAAATTCTCAATTTGAGCGCTAGAACTGAGTTCATGAACGGCGGGTCATTCTAGCGCGAAAGTATTCGACTCGCCAACGCCACCAGATCAGGAGCAGTCGGCAGGGGCAGTCGGCAGGAAGATATGACAGGAGCAGGTCGCAGAAATTAATGCACGAGCATAAGCGGAGGCAGGTCCGGGAGCGGGCGCATGAGCCCTTGGGAACCTTCTTCCTGCCGACTGCTCCTGCTGACTGCTCCTGGTCCTTGCGCCTGTTAATTGAAACTGTTTACGGTTTTTTGACGTAAGAGTTACTCGAATCACATTGGTTCAAAATCCGCGTGTTTTCGTGCAAATTAATAGGTTAACCCCCGAACTAAGGAACAAGTTATGGCTTTGAGTCGGAAGAAAAAAATCATTATCGCGGTCTCGGCCGTTGCCCTCTTGGCGTTAATAATCATCATCAGCGTATTTGCCAGCCGCAAGGATGAAGCTGAAGTAACCACAGTCAAGCTGGAGGTCAAGCCCGAGCTACGACAGACGGTGACCGCCTCCGGCGAAGTGCGACCGATCCGTTACATCAAACTTACGAGCGAAGTACCGGGGCGAATCGAAGAGATTTATGTCAATCCCGGCGATCAGGTGGTGCAGGGCAAGCCGCTGGTACGCGTCGATCCCACGCAGCTTCAGTCCAGCCAGGAAGCGCAATGGGCAGCGGCACAGCAGGCTATAAACGACATTCAGAGCGCCCGCAATGCTGTTTCGAACGCGCAGCAGGGCCTGGTAGTCGCGGAGTCATCAGTCGCGTCCTCCCGGCAGCAGTTGGTCGCCTTACAGACGGCGGTCGATCGCGCTCAGGTTGATCTGAATACTGCTCAACGAGAACTCAAACGAAACAGTGATCTAATCGAGGCCGGGGTTGCTTCGCGCTCTGAATACGATGCCGCGCGTGATCGTTACGATCAGGCGAAGATTGCCTTGCAAACAGCCCGGGCGAACCTGGAGTCGCAGCGCATTGCCGTCAAAGAGTCGATGGAAAGAGCAAACCTGCAGAAGATCGCTGTCCAGGAAGCAAAAACGGGAATCAAGTCGTCCGAGATGCGAGCCAACCAGCAACAGGCTTTGCTGCGCGGCCAATCGAGTCAACGCTCAAAAGCTACCCAGCTTTCGCCGCTCAACGGCGTAGTCGCCGACATCCCCACGCGCGTCGGTGAATATGCCGTGGCTGGTTTGTCTACCACGCCGTTGATGACGATTGCCGACATGTCTACCATCAACGTAGAAGTCAATGTAGACGAGACGGAAATTTCCAACGTCGAGGTTGGGCAGCAGGCGAAAGTTAAAGTAGACGCCCTGGGCGAGAAAGAAATCACCGCGGTCGTCACGCAAAAAAATCCGTTGGCAGTTTCGAAATCTGACACCCAGGGTGGGCTTTCGAATCGCGTGAACGTTCAGGAAGCCAAGGAATTTAAAGTCACTGTTGAGTTGCGCGATATGCCTGACGAGATTCGCAATGGCCTGCGCCCCGGCATGAGTGCTACGGCAACTATCACGACCAAGACCAAGAACAACGTAATCGCGGTGCCGCTCGAGGCAATTGTAGAGAAGGCGGCCCCGACTCCATCGCCCACGACTTCGGTGGCCGGCGCTGCTCCGGCGGCGACGAGTGGTGAAAAACCCAAGAGCATCAAGGGTGTTTATCTGTTGGAAGGAAACAAGGTCAGGTTTATCGAAGTAACGACCGGGATCACCGGCGAAGCCGATATTGAAGTCACCAGCGGTGTGAAAGCCGGCATGGAAATCGTCAGGGGACCCAGCCGAGTGTTGAAAACGCTCAAGGACGGCATGTCTGTGAAACGACAGGAACGTAAGGCAGGCGCTAACGCCAACGCAAACGAGGGCAGCTGATGAGCAACGTTACACTCGTGTCACCACCAGCGCCGAGCGTCTTACCGCCAGAGACGCAGCCCGCCCAGCCGCACGACCCCAACTCGCTCATCTCGATGCGCGGAATCTGGAAGACCTACCAGATGGGCTCCGAACAAGTGCATGCGCTTCACGGTGTCTCGTTCGACATTCCCAGGGGCGAATACATTGCGATCATCGGTCCTTCCGGCTCGGGCAAATCGACGTTGATGAATCTCATCGGCTGCCTCGACACGCCGAGCAAGGGTGAATACTGGCTCAACGGCAAGAACGTCTCCGAAATGGATGACGACGAGCTGGCGCGGATACGCAATCAGGAAGTTGGTTTTGTTTTCCAGACCTTCAATCTGCTGGCCCGGGCAACGGCTCTACACAATGTAGAACTGCCACTGATCTATGGCGGCATCGGATCCTCCCAGCGACACGAGATGGCCAAGCAGGCGCTCGCATCCGTCGACCTGGCCGATCGGGTAACGCACCGTCCGAATGAACTATCTGGAGGGCAGCGTCAGCGCGTCGCGATCGCCCGGGCTTTAGTAAACCATCCTTCAATTCTTCTCGCTGACGAGCCAACCGGCGCACTCGACACGCACACCAGCATGGAGATCATGGATCTCTTCGAGCGCTTGCATGGAGAAGGAAACACGATCATTGTGGTTACGCACGAGCACGACATTGCCAAACGCGCCCATCGTGTGATTTCCATTCGCGACGGTCTGATCGAAAAAGACGAGAAGATCAGATAGCGACGGGTCAGTGCGCCGTTACACGTTTAGGGGCGGGTTTTCTACCCGCCCGATTTTCGTTTCATGTCACTACTCGATACAAAGCGGGCAGCGGGAAGCCCTGTCCCTACAAACTTCGAAGCGGTTTCGCCCATTAGAAAACATTCGTTTTCTTTTTTTCGCGTGACAGCTTTATGGGAGGCATTCCTTGTTGCCCTCGGCAGTCTGCGTTCAAACAAACTGCGCACCGCCCTCACGCTGGTGGGCATAGTAGTAGGCGTCGCGGCCGTTATCGCGGTTGTCACGATCATCCAGGGTTTGGATAACAAGGTCGCAACCACCTTCTCTTCGCAAGGATCGACAGTCTTCACAGTCTCAAAGCGTCCCCAGATCATCAGATCGCGCGAAGAGTTCGTAAAATTCAATAAGCGCAAGGATGTTACGCATGAAGACGCGGAGGCCGTCGCTCGTCTCTGCACTGCGTGTTGGCGCGTAGGGGTGGCGGCGAATGTACGCGAGACTGTCAAGCATGCGGACCAGAAATTCGAGAACGTAAATATCCGCGGGGTCACGCCAACGACAATGTTTGATATCGATGGCCGCTCGATCGACGTAGGCCGCGTCTGGACAGATGCTGAAGGACTCTCCGGCCGCGAGATCTGTGTGGTCGGCCCCGATGTGCTGACAAATCTTTTTGGGGGAGCCTCGGCGGATCGCGTGATCGGCCAGGAAGTCAGAATTGCGGGTCGCCCTTTTCAGATTATTGGCGTGCTCGAGCCACTCGGTTCCATCTTTGGGGCCTCGCGAGACAGCGTCGCCTATATTCCCTACTCTACTTACCAAAAACTCTATGGCGCGCGCGATTCGATCGTAGTCTTCATCCAGGTGCCGGCCGCCGAGCAACTCGAAGTGGCTGAAGATCAGGTGCGAACCGTCATGCGTAACCGGCGGGGCGGAGTCTTTAACAAGGAAGAGGATGAAGGGTTCTCCATGGAAACCCAGGACGTGTTCCTCGACCTTTACGGCAAAGCCACATCCAACATCTACATCGTCACGATCGCCGTGGCCGCGATCTCGCTCGTCGTGGGCGGTATCGTGGTGATGAATATCATGCTGGTTTCGGTAACAGAGCGAACTAAAGAGATTGGCATACGCAAAGCCATCGGCGCGCGGCGAAAAGATATACTGACGCAGTTTTTGATCGAAGCTGTCATGGTGACCGCAATTGGCGGTGCGATCGGCGTTCTGACTGGCTTTGGCCTCGCCTATCTCATTGCAGCGTTGATAGGCTTTCCGCTGTTAATGAGCGTTGCTTCGGCCATTCTTGGAGTGGGAGTCTCGTCGGTAGTCGGGATTGTCAGCGGTCTCTGGCCGGCTTGGCGGGCCGCACGTCTCGACCCGATTGAGGCACTGAGGGCGGAATAAAGGAGCAGACGGCAGGCGCAGGAGCAGGTGCACGAAAAGCAAAAGCAGGTGCCGGGATTTCTTCCTGCCGACTGCTCCTGCCGTCTGCCCCTTTCTACGAAGCTATGAGACTTGTCGATATTCGAGAATCCGCCCTGATGGCTTTTGACACGTTGCGCGCAAACAAACTGCGTTCGTCGTTGACCATTCTCGGCGTCAGTGTCGGTGTGATAACCGTCATCTTTATGGTGTCGATTATTCAGGGACTCAACAAGGCGTTCGCGGATCAGGTTGAGTCGCTGGGTTCCAATACCATCTTTCTTTCCAAGTTTCAGCCCAGTTTTGGCCGTCCACCCGGTCCGGAAGAGATCCACCGGAAGGATCTCACGATGGACGATGCCGAAGCCCTGCGTCGAGAGGCTCCTTCAATTGCCGGCGTCTCGCCCATCCATCGTATGATCGCCGTAACGGCACGCTACCAGGACAAACAATCAGATACTCCGATTCTTCTCGGGGTCACGCCTTACTACGAATTCGTTCACACGCAGTATGTAGCGCGTGGTCGTTTCATCAAAGATTTCGACATGGAAAGTCGCGACAACGTCTGCATCATCGGCGTGGATGTTGTTCACGCTCTTTTCCCGTATGAAGATCCGATCGACAAAGATATCAGGCTCAACGGAAATCCGTATCACGTGATCGGTGTGATGGAGCCGCTCGGGAATTTCTTTGGCCAGTCGCGCGATAATTCCATTTTCATTCCCATCAGCACTTTCGACAAGTACTACCCGGACCGTCCTTTCCCGGAGGTTGTCTTCTTCATCATCATTCGCCCGCAATCTCGCGCCTACGTCAAGTCAGCGATTGACGAGATAACCGACATACGGCGCCGCCGCCGGCGTGTGCCGCTGGGCGCACCTAATGATTTCGGCATCTCATCGCAGGATTCGCTGCTGGATATTTACAATCAACTCACCGGCGCCACGGCGCTTGTATTGACGGCGATTTCCTTTGTTGCATTGATGATTGGCGGCATCGGCGTGATGAACATCATGCTTGTTTCGGTGACTGAACGGACGAAGGAGATTGGCGTGCGTAAAGCTGTGGGCGCAACGCGCTTGAACATATTGTCGCAGTTTCTGATCGAAGCGGTTGTGTTGACTGCGATCGGCGGGTTGGCGGGATTGGCCGTCGGAGAATTGCTGGCCTTCCTGATCAATAAGTATTCGCCCCTCCCCGCTTATGTCCCGATTTGGGCAATAGCGGTCGGCGTTGGCATTTCCGCCGCCGTGGGCATAGTCTTCGGCTTATGGCCGGCGTGGAAAGCGGCGCGACTCGATCCCATTGAAGCGCTGCGCTGGGAATGAGTTTGAGAAGTGCAACCAAAATGAGGGACAGACCGTAGTAAGTTCACGTGAAATTCATCGAGACTCTCAAACTTGCAATCGCCGCAATCTGGGCCCATAAACTGCGCTCGGCGCTAACCCTACTGGGCATGATCATTGGCGTGACGGCCTTCGTGGTCGTGGTTTCGCTCATATCGGGATTCAATAAGTATATCGACGAAAAGATCGCCGGCATTGGTTCCAAGTCGTTCACTATTCAGCGTTTCAATTTCGAAGATTTCAAGGACCTCGATTCGATTGCTGCAGCGCAACGAAGGAACAAGGAACTAACGCTGGACGATTATGAATATTTGAAAGCGCGTGGAGGGTTGATCGACAAGATTGGGGCGAAGGCTCGGGCCAGCCGCTCGCTCGTCAAGCGCGGATCGAAACTGGTTGAAGACGTGCCCGTCGACGGCGCCATGCCGGTCATCAACGAAATAGATAATATTGATGCGGCTGAAGGGCGTTACTTTACCGACAGCGAAAATGATGGCGCCTTGCGCGTCGCTTTCATCGGCATGGACGTCGCCACGGCGCTCTTTCCCGCGGGCGCCTCGACAGCAATCGGAGAAGAGATCAACGTTGCGGGCTTGCCCTATCGGGTGATCGGCATTGCCGCCGCGAAAGGAACCGTCTTCGGCATACCACAGGACAACTTCATAACCCTGCCGCTGAAGACTTATGGAAATAATTTCGGCGGCTTCACCCGCAACCGACTGCTCTATTTCGTGGTGACATCAAGAACTGATGACGCGTTCAAGGACGCGGTGGACGAAGCCAGATTTCTGTTGCGTTCGCGCCGGCATCTGAAGCAGGAGGAGAAAGACAACTTTGGTATTGTTACGCCCGACGCGATCACGGGATTTCGTGACCGCTTACTGGGTCCAACGTTCATGGTAGCCATTGCGGTTCCCGCTATCGCGCTGCTGGTCGGGGCCATCGTTATCATGAACATCATGCTGGTTTCAGTTACCGAAAGAACCAAGGAAATCGGTATACGCAAGTCCCTGGGTGCGCGCAAGGTAGACGTGCTCAAGCAGTTTTTGGTCGAAGCCGTGGCGCTTGCGGCAATCGGCGGCTCTGTCGGAGTTTTGCTCGCGTGGATCATCGGCACAATCATGACTGCCATCTTCTTCCCGACCAATCTTTCCGTCTGGGCAGTTTTGATAACGATATTCGTGTCTGGCGGAGTTGGCGTACTCGCCGGAGTCTTTCCGGCCTGGAAAGCCGCGCGACTTGATCCGATTGAGGCGCTAAGGGCCGACTAAGCAGGAGCACTCGGCAGGGGCGGGATAAATGATATGAAGTTGTTTCGCAGCGACATCTACGAAAACTTAAAGATGGCACTCGACACCTTGCGCGCCAACAAACTACGTTCGTTTCTGACAGTCTTCGGCGTGATGATCGGCGTGATTACCGTAATGCTGATCTCCTCAATCATCAGTGGCGTCGATACCACCGTGAAGAAGGAGCTCGAGTCATACGGCACCAACTCCATCTACGTCATCAAGTTTAACTCCGGCATTCATATTGGGCGTCTTTCGCGTGAGGAACGCATGCGTAAAGACCTCACCTACGATGACGCGGTGGCTTTGACGCAGTTACCGGCAGTCGAGCTTTCTGTTCCCTTCCTCGATATCAGCAATAATTTTTTCGGCCAGAAGATCACGGTGAGCGGTCCGGGAAAGACTTCTGCTGCCATCGCCTTGCAGGGCACCTTGCCTGATTTCGAACGCGCCGGGACCCAGATTATTAAGCAAGGCCGGTTTTTCACCCAGTATGAAAATGACAACAACGAAGAAGTGGCGGTAATAGGCTCGTCTGTGGGACAGGATTTTTTCCCTTACGGCTCGCCGGTCGGAAACGAGATCGCCATTGGGGGCCGTCAATTTCGTGTTGTAGGGGTTTTGGAAAAGCGTGAACAGTTTCTTCTTGGCGGCGGCGATGACGATCAGAACAACGTCATCTACGTGCCTTTCAACGTGGCCCGCAAACTCAAACCTGGTTCCAATGATGTCTACATTCTGGCCGTGGCGCGCAAGGGCATGATGGATGAAGCGCAGGATCAAATCACCGATCTCTTGCGAGTGCGCCGGCAAGTACCATTTGGAAAACCTGATAACTTCGGGCTGCAAACTGCCGAACTGTTTCTTAGTAACTTCCGCTCAATCCTCAGCGGCGTGGCTATTGCGATGGTGGTTGTCTCTTCAGTTGGCTTGATGGTAGGCGGCATCGGCGTGATGAACATCATGCTGGTTTCCGTAACCGAGCGCACCAGGGAGATCGGGGTGCGCAAAGCCATCGGCGCGCGCCGCAGCGACATCATGTGGCAATTTCTGATTGAGGCGGCCACCCTCACCGGCTTCGGCGGTCTCGTCGGACTCTCGATTGGCTGGCTCCTGACGTTCCTGTTACGACTGATACTGCCCTCTTACGTGCCGCTCTGGGCGCCCATCGGCGGCTTTGTCGCCAGCGTGGGCATTGGTCTGATCTTTGGCATCTGGCCTGCCTGGAAGGCCGCGCGCCTTGATCCAATTGAATCGCTCAGGTACGAATAGGAATCCTCGACGTACACTCAGAAAAACTTTGGGGCAGCCAGGGTGCTGCCCCTTTTTTTGTTGAGTTTGCCAAAAGGTTACGAGAAAAAGCTGGAGAAAAGTGTGGCCAGTACCATCCCGATAATCACACCCAAAACCCACAAGGTTATAGCCACTCCCCACGCAACGCTCGAACTGACTTTTTGACCGGCATTGGCCAACCCCTTGGCTCTTAACCACAGCCCGTAAAAAGACAGCACACCGATACTAACGCCCAATACATAAAGTGCTGGATGCTGTGCCGGTGCGAACAGTACTCCCAAGTTGTCCTGGAGGAGCGTTTCCGCCCCAAGGACGGGATGAATGTCGTCGGGGGATTTGAGGTAAAGGATAACTAAACTCAAAAGCTTGGAAAGAACGGTGATCGGGACGTATGCATACAGCACTGCCGCGAATGCTTGCCAAAAATTGATGCGACCCCCGAACGCCAGCACTCCGAGCAAACAAAGCCCGGCCACGAACGAAGCGAACACGAAGACGCCTACAAAACTTTTGGCGGCCGTCTGGATCCTCTGGATTGGCTCTTTGGCTTGCTGCAGGGTGCTCTCTTTGGCCATCTCCATTCTTTCGGGCGGAGGCTTTATCGGGCTATCGGCCAGCTTCTCCATGGTGAAGTCAACTATCCTTTCCGGAGTGAGTCGCTGCACGAAGGCTGCCGTGTAAATAGCATTGACTGAACCGAGGACCAGCAAGGCAGCGAGCCAATGGGGATGGACTCGCAGGTTTCTGAAGACACGCGTAGGCTCATAAAAAATGCCCGTAATTTTTTGCAGCCCGGACAGGGGCGGTTCCGCGCCTTCTGTTTGCGGAAGCGGAATGAAACTAAAGGCGAATAACAATACTCCCCAAAACGCGAAGGCGAGCCCAGTACCAATTCCGCCGGGTAGAAACTTCGCAATGCCGGCTAACAGCACAATTAGACCGACGACAAATAAACCAATGGCGAAAGGGCGCAATTTGGTGGGTCGAGGCGCTACTGGTTCCGGCTGGGCCGTAGGTGGCGGTGGTGCTTGAAACGCATTGTTGGGATCGCTCATTTTATTTATCCTCCGTTGTTAGTAAGAGGACGGGGAGAAAACAATCCGTCCCGTGCAGAACTCACTGGCCGTAGTGCAGGCCTTTGGTTGATAGGGCTGATACGCGGCTGTCGCTTTTGATGTTTCACGACCGCCCAGGAGTTTAGAGTACAGCCTTCAGCTTGTCTGCTCTAGCACGACCACAACCAGAAGCCTGGACCTAAACTTTTTCTGCGATCGGAGCCTCCGTCCAGCCCGAAACGCGAATGCATGCAACGGTGTGGCCCGGCAAGACCTCGCGCAACTCCGGATCAATTCGGGCGCACTCGTCAATCGCTATCGGGCAGCGCGTGCGGAAGCGACAGCCTGACGGCGGATTTATTGGCGTAGGCACATCGCCTTGCAAAACGATGCGCTCGCGTTTCTGTCTGGGATCTGGAATGGGAATCGCGGACAGCAGTGCCTTTGTATATGGATGCAACGGCTGCGCGTAAAGGTCGGCCGCGGTTGCTACTTCGACGATGCGACCCAGATACATTACGGCCACGCGTGTCGAGATGTGTTCGACAACCGCCAGTCCGTGGGAAATGAAAAGATACGCCAGGCCAAACTCCTTCTGCAGATCCTGCAGCAGATTGACCACCTGCGCCTGCACGGAAACGTCAAGTGCCGAAACAGGCTCGTCGGCGACGATAAGTTTGGGGTTGAGCGCCAGGGTGCGAGCGACACCGATGCGTTGCCGCTGGCCACCGGAGAATTCATGGCTGTAACGATTGCGATAATCCGGATCAAGCCCAACTCTCTTCAGCAGCTCGGCAACCCGATCACGTCTCTCTTTTTTCGTGCCCACCTGATGAATGACCAGTGGCTCACCAACAATATCGCCAACTTTCATGCGGGGATTTAGCGAAGCATAAGGATCCTGAAAAACGATCTGCATCTCGCGACGAAGCTCTCGCATTTCAGTTTTGCCCAGCGACAGCACGTCGCGTCCTTCAAACCGAATTTCTCCTGCAGTTGGCTCGATCAGCCGCAACAGACATCGTCCCACAGTTGACTTGCCACACCCAGATTCACCGACCAGCCCTAGTGTCTCGCCACGAAATATCTCAAACGAAACGCCGTCGACAGCGCGCACCACATCGTCGCTGTTTTCTACAGCGAAGTGCTTTACAAGCCCGAGCACTTGAACAAGTTCTTTATGATTAGTATTCATCTAAGTCGGAGATATCCGCAGATTACGCAGCTTTTTCCCAGATAGCTACGTAGAGTAGTTCTCCTTAACAATGAATAAATACATGGACCTCGAAATAAGTTTATGTGGCTTATCGTCTCCAGCTAATCTGCGGAATCTGCGTAATCTGTGGATACTTTCTTATGGTCCGCCGTGACTGCCGCCGCCAGATCGAATAGCACGCAGCGCACTCTTACCTCACCCTCAAGATCGTAAAGCGGAATCTCTTCCTCAGTGCAGCGCGGCAGGCGGTAGGGACAACGCGGCGCGAAGTGACAGCCGGGCGGAAGATCGGTCGGGCTCGGCACGGTGCCTTCAATCGTCTCGAGCCTCTCTTTCTTCGTCACATGTTCCGTCGTCAACTTTGGCACTGAACGCAACAGACCTTCCGTGTAGGGATGCTTGGGCCGGGCGAACAGTTCTTCAACCGGTGATTCTTCGACGATGCGACCCGTGTACATGACGGCAACGCGATCGGCAACCTCAGCCACGACACCAAGATCGTGTGTAATCAGCAGCACCGCCAACTCGCGATTTTTTCTCAACTCGTCCAACAACTCGAGAATCTGCGCCTGAATCGTGACATCGAGCGCTGTCGTCGGCTCATCGGCAATCAGCAACTTGGGATCGCAGGCGAGCGCCATAGCGATCATGACTCGCTGCCGCATGCCGCCTGATAGCTGGTGCGGGTAATCGTCAACGCGGCGCGCGGGATCGGGAATCGAGACCTCGCGCATTGCTTCAATCGCGCCAGAGCGCGCCGCTTTGCGCGAAAGCCTTCGGTGCAGCCGCAATGCTTCGGCAAATTCCTTTTCTGCAGCACTGGTTGACGATATGGTTGCTCCACTTGGGCTTGCACCCGACGGATCTTTGCCAGGAGTTGCACCAGGTTGCGCGGTCTCGTCAGAGGCCGGACCAGCCGGCATCGTCGACTGGCGGACCAACAACGTTCCAAGCTCATCGTGCAATTCCGCACGGCCA
>Ga0137403_10008771_pt1 | contig 11308 bp, 9 predicted proteins | sample CZOMad2_1_16fung_FD_122057 | JGI IMG/M metagenome (GOLD analysis project Ga0137403, IMG submission 122057) | Vadose zone soil fungal communities from Angelo Coast Range Reserve, California, USA - CZOMad2_1_16fungal (Hybrid Assembly) | ecosystem: Environmental > Terrestrial > Soil > Vadose zone...
ACCGGACCTCGTGCTCTACGTCAACGGCATCGCGGTTGGCGTGATCGAGCTGAAGAACAGCCGCGTCTCGATCGGCGACGGCATCCGTCAGAATCTCTCCAACCAGCAACCGGAGTTCAACGCCTGGTTTTTCAGCACCGTGCAGCTCGTCTTCGCCGGGAACGATTCAGAGGGCCTGCAATACGGCGCCATCGGCACGCCTGAGAAATACTTTCTCAAGTGGAAAGAGGACGAGGCGGACAACAGCCGCTTCAAGCTCGACAAGTATCTGCTCAAGATGTGCCGCAAGGACCGGCTGATCGAGCTGATGCACGATTTCGTCCTGTTCGACGGCGGGGTGAAGAAACTACCTCGCGTCCACCAGTACATCGCCGTCAAGGAAGCCCAGAAACGCGTCAACGCATACAGAGGCGGCATCATCTGGCACACCCAGGGCAGCGGCAAGAGCATCGTCATGGTGCTGCTGGCGAAGTGGATTCTGGAGAACAAACCCAAGGCGCGTGTGGTGATCGTCACCGATCGGGATGAGCTGGACAAACAGATCGAGAGCGTCTTTACCACTGCCGATCATCCGATCGTCCGGAGCAGCAGCGGACGCGACCTGATGACCCAACTCGGCCAGGCCACGCCGCGTCTGCTCTGCTCTCTGGTCCACAAGTTCGGCCGGAAGGGCGTGGACGACTTCGACGCGTTCATCAAGGAACTGACCGCCCAGCCGTGCCAGACCGTGGGCGAGCTTTTCGTGTTTGTGGACGAGTGCCACCGCACGCAGAGCGGCAAGCTGCATCGGACGATGAAGGCGCTCATGCCCAGCGCGGTCTTCATCGGGTTCACAGGCACCCCGCTCCTGAAGCAGGACGCGCAGACCAGCTTTGAAGTCTTCGGCGACTACATCCACACCTACAAGTTCAGCGAGGGCGTCGAGGATGGGGTGGTGCTCGACCTGGTCTACGAGGCACGGGACATCGAGCAGAGTCTCGGCTCGCAGGACAAGATCGACGCGTGGTTCGATGCCAAGACCAAGGGCCTCAACGAGTGGCAGAAGGCCGCCCTGCGCGAGAAGTGGGGCACGATGCAGCAGGTGCTCAGCTCGCGCTCGCGCATGGAGCGCGTGGTCAGCGACATCGTGTTCGATTTCGGTGTGAAACCGCGCCTCTCGAACCAGCGGGGCAACGCGATCCTCGTGGCGTCGAGCATCTACGAGGCGTGCAAGTACTTCGAGCTGTTCCAGAAGACCGTGTTCAAGGGCCAGTGCGCCGTCGTCACCTCCTACAATCCGAACGCTCAAGACGTGACGCTGGAGGAAACCGGCGCGAACACCGAGACCGACAAGCAGTTCCTCTACAACACCTACACCGCGCTACTCCAGAACGTGGACGCTCAGCCGGGCAAGTCCAAGACCGAGACCTACGAGGACAACGCCAAGAAGCTGTTCAAGACGCAACCCGCCAACATGAAGCTGCTGGTGGTGGTGGACAAACTGCTCACCGGCTTCGATGCGCCGAGCTGCACCTATCTCTACATCGACAAGAACATGCAGGACCACGGCCTGTTCCAAGCCATCTGCCGCGTCAACCGCCTTGATGGCGACGACAAGAGCTTCGGCTACATCGTGGACTACAAGGACCTGTTCAAGAAGGTCGAGAACGCCATCGCCGTTTACACGTCGGAGCTGGATCACAGCGCGGGTGGAACTGACCCCGAAGTGGTGCTGCAAGACCGGCTGGCCAAGGGCCGCGAGCGTCTGGACAACTCGCTCGAGGCCGCGGCGCTCATCTGCGAGCCGGTGAAGCCGCCGAAGGGCGAGCTGGAACACATCCACTATTTCTGCGGGAACAGCGAGGTTCCGGCGGAGTTGGCCGAGCGCGAGCTCCAGCGCGTTGCACTCTACCGGGCCACGGCGGCGCTGTTGCGGGCGTATGCCGCCATCGCCGACGATCTGGATGCAGCCGGGTACAGCACAGTCGAAATCGCCCGCATCAAGCAGGACCTCCAGCGTTATCTGAATCTGCGCGAAATCGTCCGTAAGGCGAGCGGCGAGACCATCGACCTCAAGGCGTACGAGGCCGACATGCGCCACCTCATCGACACCTACATCGAGGCCGAGGAACCAAGGACGATCTCGCCGTTTGACGACATGTCGTTGCTGGAGCTGATCGTGAAGTCGGGCATCGCCAGCGCCATCAACAGCCTGCCAGGCGGAATCAAGGGCAACAAGGATGCCGTGGCGGAGACGATCGCCAATAACGTCCGCAGCAGGATCATCAAGGAGCACCTGAACGACCCGGCCTATTACGACCGGATGTCGAAGTTGCTGGCAGAGATCATCGCCGACCTGAGAGCCAGGCGCCTCGACTATGAGAGCTACCTCAAGCGAATTGCCGATCTCGCGAAACAGGTGCAGAGCGGTCAGGCGGACGATACGCCCGAGGCGGTCAGGAGGAGCCCCGGTCTTCGCGCTCTCTACAACAACCTGCGAACTGCGGGTGGCCCCATGTACACGGACGCTGTGCGCGAGCAGCCCGCGGTGGAAGGAAGTGCGAGGGATCCCAAGCTCGCGCTGGCATTGGCCATCAACGAGACGGTGAGACGGGTTCGCCCGGATGACTGGCGCGGGCATCAGGCCCGCGAGAACGAGATCAAGCGCGCCTTGCTGCCGCTGCTGCGCGGGGACACCGCAGAAGTCGAGCGCATCTTCCTCATCATCAAGCAGCAGAGGGAATACTGATGCCCACGAGGCTCGAACTCGCGGGAATCACCGTGAACGTGGTGAGAAAGGACATCAAGAACGTCCATCTGAGCGTGTACCCGCCGATCGGCAAGGTGAGGCTTTCGGTCCCGATGCGGATGAGCCTCGACACGATCCGCCTGTTCGCGATATCCAAGCTCGGCTGGATCAGGAAGCAACAGAAGACGCTGCGCGACCAGGAGCGAGACCGCCCACGGGAGTACCTGGACCGCGAGAGCCACTACGTGTGGGGAAGACGCTACTTGTTGAAGCTCGTCGAGGAAGAAGTCGCTCCCGGCGTGCAGCTCGGTCATGCGAAACTGGTTCTGCGAGTTCGCCCCGGGTCAGATGACACAAGACGGGAAGCGGTGGTGGCTGCGTGGTATCGCCAGCTGCTCAAGGCTGCGATCTCACCGGTGATCGAGACGTGGGAGCCACGGCTTAAAGTCACGGTCCGCGGGTTCTACGTGCAGCAGATGAAGACCAAGTGGGGCAGCTGCAACCCGGCTGCCCGCACCATTCGCCTGAATACGGAACTAGCCAAGAAGCCCAAGGAGTGCCTCGAATACATCGTCCTGCACGAGATGGCTCACCTGCTCGACCCCACCCACGGGCGGAGGTTTCTGGCAGCGATGGATCGCTTCATGCCGGCGTGGCGAGACACGCGAAACCTGCTCAATCGCCTCCCCGCGAGGCACGAGCGATGGAGCTATTGAGTGATCCACCGCCGCTAACGGCGTGGGCGAATACACCAAGCCCGAACCCGCTCCAACGCACCCTTTTTTGATCCCGTTTCCCTGAGCCACCGCCTTATCTGTCTCTTGGCTGATTCTTCCAAGGCTCCTCGCTGGACCATCCGAGCCGCGACCGCACGGACGAATAGCCTTCGAGCCTGGATAGCATTCCACTCGCTCTGTAGCTTGTCGCCGACATCCGGATAGATGTGCAAGCGCCCGCGGATCTTCACCATCCTGACCTGGCCTCGCTGGTATCGTTGCCGGCCGAAGGCCATGTACCGTTCGCGTTTCCGTTGCCGCAGGGACGCGTCGCTCGTGTCGTCGCTCTCAGATGCCTTTTTTGTTTTGAACTGATGAATCATGGCTCTCTTCACGAGCGTTACCATGTAACTCTGAAACCCCCCCGGCCAGCTGGGATTCACATACCGCTTGACGACCACGCTCAGGGTGTCCGGTCCGACTAATCCCTTCCTCACGCCCTCTCTACCGGTTTTCCAGAGATAGAAAACCGGGCAAAGGCATTCCGCCCAAACTCGCGCTTCATCCTCTTCCGTGCACACCCATTCTCGTTGAAGAAACCAAATAGAAAGTTGAGCTCTAATCCACTCCGCGGCGTGTCGAGGACCCGGCCAGTAAAGCGTACAACTAAAAGGCATTACCCTCGGAAGCAGTCGGTCTTGGGCGCGGTCGTGGCGAAGGCGATCCTGCTCGGCCTCGTCCAGCGACCGGGGGACGTAAGCGCGCGGATACAGGTCAACCGGGTAAGTAAGCCCTGAAGAGCCTTCGTCAGGTGACCCGACTGCGTCGATATTTCTCTTCGGTCCTTGTACTGAAATGCTCAGCCCTCTTGCAGTTGTAAAGCGGCTTTGCCACTGGCCGGTTTCTCCTTCGCGACGAGTGCGCGGTCTATCAGCCCCGTAGCGTGCAATCCAGGAGACACTCCACGTTTGCTCGGGCGTGACCTCCCATAGACCTTCTTTCCAAGCCTCACCCACCGTACCCGACTTCCAGTGCTCAAGGGCGAGCTTCACGACATGTTCGATGGCTTCCCGCATGAGATTGTCCGGTTGTCACACTATTCCTGAGTGAGGGGCGGCGTCAACCTGATGTTGCCCCTCCCAGATGGCGGCCAGCCACCGGAGGCCGCTGGTAGGGGAGGATGCGTGGACATCGAAGCGATCCGAATCCAGCTCATCCGCCGTGGTCTTCACCTCACCGATGTCGCTCGGGGCACCGGCATCGCCTACGACCGCCTGGTCAAAGTGATGAACGGCTACCGACAGGCCCGCCCGGAAGAGATCACGGCTCTCGCAGAAGTCCTGGGCCTGCCGGAGGCGGCGATTGCCGCCCCGAAAAGGGGTGCCGGGGGGAGCCAGCGATGAATAGCTGGAGAGCGATCTCGGCGGCCGCCGGAGTCTCTCACGAGGAGCGGCGACCTCGGCGTAGCGGGGATGCGCGCAAATGAAGCCGCCCGAGACCTCAGCCCGGCTGGCCTACCGTCCGGTCGAGGTCTGCAGCCTGATCGGCGTGCCTCGTTCGACGGTTTACGAGTGGCTGAGGACAGGAGCTCTCGCCAGCGTGCGTGTCGGTCGAGTGAGGCTGGTGCCGCGGGAGGCTCTCGAGGATCTCCTTGGACGTCATCGCAGCTCCGGCCTGCGCAAGAGGGCGTGATGCCTGGTCAGGAGGCGAGGCGATGAGTGCCGCGGACTCGGTGCTTGCTTCGATCTTCTCTGGGTGTGTAGGCAAGATCGAGATCCGCCCGCTGCCGCCAGGACGCTATCCTGCAAGGTTCTTCTCCTCTTCCTCTGTGCACGATGCCGAGCGTTATGCCTACTCGCTCGACGGTAAAGCCGATGTCTACTTCGGCGCCGGCACTCGTCGCTGCGACTCGGGAACGAAAGACGATGTGCAGGAGATCCCAGCGTTGTGGGCGGACTGCGACACTCCGGAGGCCGTGGCCAAGGTGCCGACCTTCCGCCTGCCACCGACGATCGAGATCGAGACCAGCCCGGGTCGGCGACAGCTCTGGTGGTTGTTGAAAGAGCCGCTCCTTCTCGAACACGCGGGGACGATCGTAAGTGTAGAAAGAGTCCTGCGCGGCATCGCCCACATTCTCGGATCCGATCCGTCCGTGGCCGAGGTCGCACGCATCATGCGCGTCCCAGGCACCAAGAACGTGAAACGCGGGGCACGGTGCTGCCTGCTCCGCGATGACGGACCCCGGTACGATCTGGACGACTTCATCGCCGCCGGGATCTATCACGAGTCGGAGACCACGCCTGCGGGCAATAACGGACATAGCGACCAGGACGCGATCTCGGAGGGCCACCGCAACACGACACTTGCGAGCTTTGCCGGAACGATGCGAAGACGGGGCATGAGCAAACCGGCCATCGAGGCCGCGCTTCTGGAGGAAAACGTCCAACGCTGCACTCCTCCGCTACCGGAAGCGGAGGTCCGCGGCATCTCGATGAGCATCGCCCGCTACGCGCCGGCTGATGAACGCGCGCCCCGTGAGGGAGACGACGCGCCTGTAGAGAACTGGCCCCATCCACCCGCGGCGGCCGCCTATCACGGCGTTCTCGGCGAGATCGTGCGCGTGATCGAACCCCACACCGAGGCCGATCCCGTCGCCGTCCTCGCGCAAGCCCTCGTGGGCTTCGGCAGCCTCGTCGGGGGCGCGCCCCACTTCAGAGTCGAAGCGACGGAGCACCGCGTTCACGAGTTCCTCGCCCTCGTGGGCCGCACCGCCGGCGGTCGGAAGGGCACAAGCTGGGATCAAGCGCGGCGCGTCCTGGCGGCCGTTGATCAGGAATGGGCCGAGAAGCGAATTATGGGCGGCCTCTCTTCGGGCGAAGGATTGATCCACGAGGTGCGGGATGGGCGCGAGGAGCAACAAGCCCGCAGGGAGAAGAACAAGCCCACGACCTACGAGATCGTCGAGGTGGACCCCGGCGTTGCCGACAAGCGGCTCCTGGTGTACGAGCCCGAGCTTGCGCGCGTGCTCAAGGTGGCAATGCGCGAGGGCTCGACACTCAGCACGACGATCCGCCAGGCGTGGGATGGCCCGCTCTTGCGCGTCATCGCCCGGACGACGGGGGCCGTCGCCACCGGGGCGCACGTTTCGATCGTCTCGCACATAACGGCCGAGGAGTTGTTGCGGCAGCTCCAAGACACCGAGGCCGCCAGCGGCTTCGGCAATCGCTTTCTGTGGCTCGCCGTGCGACGGGCCCGGCTCCTGCCCGAAGGCGGCGACCTCGACCCCGTGATCCTCGTGGATCTTCAGAACAAGATCCGCGCGGCCGCCGAAGAAGCCCGCAAGGGCGGCGAGATGCGCCGCGACGACGAAGCGCGGGCTCTGTGGCACAAGGAGTACGAACGCCTCACCACGGGCCGCGCTGGCCTCCTGGGCGCGATGTGCTCAAGGGCCGAGGCCCACGTCTTGCGCCTGAGCATGATCTACGCGCTCGCGGACGCCTCGCTTCTGATCCGCCGGCCGCACCTCGAAGCGGCCCTCGCCCTTTGGGGCTACTCCGAGCGAAGCGCCGCCTTCGTCTTCGGCAACAGCCTCGGCGACCCGACCGCCGACGAGATCCTTCGCGCCCTCCGCGCCGCCGGCCCCAAGGGAATGACGCGCACCGAGATCCGCAAGCACTTCGCCGGTAACAAGAGCGCCGCCGAGATCGGCCGCGCCCTCGCCGTCCTCGTCCGCGAGAGCCACGCCCACTCGTCGACCGACAAGGGCGAGGGCCCCGGACGGCCGACCGAAGTGTGGCGGACGGGCTCCGAGACTTCGTGAAGGGGGTACTTATGGCGTATATAACGTTTAGTGCGTTAGTACTGGAAAAGAGAGTAGGAGAGAGTCTCTTGGGAGAGTCTAGGGAGTTACGCGCTAAACGCAGTAAACGCGCTAACCCCTCGCCGCGCTCGCTGCGCCGCCAGCCTTTCCCCGGCAACCCCCCCCACGGACGTGGCTAACCGGTCACAATCCGGAATCGGTCATCGTGTTGCTCCGTTGTTCCGCTGAGACCGGGCGGGATCTGTGTCGGTGAAGGAATGGGAGAAGTGATGCACGCTGGTGCCAGGTTAGATGAGATCGTCCTGCCCGCCCGGGGGGCCATCCGGGCGACCTCGCGCGAGTCTCCGAGCTCCAAGAATACGGCGCGCAAGTTCCCGGGTTCTTGGCCCAAATGGATCCGCTCCATCTCGCCATTCGACGGAGAGTTCGAGCGTCTGGTGGGGGATTCGCGGGGTTTCAGTTCTGAGGCAGGAGTCCTGCTGCTCGGACAGGTGGTTGAGTGAAGTTGAGCGCACTGGCCGAGTGCCTCGCGCTCATGCTCTCACTCTGGGTGGTAGATCGATCTTGGTACCAAGATCGTTACTTGGGAGATGCCCGTCCCCACCCGACGACCCCCCGCCCGGCCTCCCCAGAGGCTACGGGGGTCACGTGGAAGAAGTCAAACCGGAGAGGACGCGTCACGTGAACGTGACGTTCCGGTTTTTTGGTGTGCGACGAGAGTTGGGGCCCCCAAATGGAAGCGCCGATCCGGGTCGATTTTTTCCCTCGGGGGGGGTGGCCTCGCCGTTTCCGGCGGTGCTGCAATCGTGGAAGGTCTGCACCCCGAGCCGCGCGGTCAGCGCCTCGGCGGGCCAGTGCCCCCGGCCCAGCCCTTCCGCGGTCGCCTTTCCGATCCCCGAGTCGAGGAGGACCCGGGCAGTTTCCAGCGGTCGGCAACAAATTCCTCTTGCCGCCGCGGGTGCCGAACGCCGAGCCCAGCCGTCGACATCCCACGAACCATCTCCGTACTGGTGCGTCCTGGGGGCCCCCTGTCGAAAACTCTTGACGCATCCTTCGAGGGCACGTATACATAAGCATACACGACCCGGAGGACGCTGTGCCCAGACTGGAGAAGACCGAAGTGGTGACCGTCAGACTCACTGAGCCTCTGCGTCTCGCCGCAGAGGAGGCCGCCGAACGGGCGGGGATGACCTTCGCCGACTGGCTGCGCGGCGTCGTGTTCCGGGCCGCTCACGAGGGGGCTTTTGCGCCCCCGAAGAAAGGAGTTCGACGTGCACGAACGAGCAAGAAGGAGGGGTAGCCATGGCGATCCTTGAAAGGACCCGCCGCACCGATGGCATCAAGACCTACCTGATCGACTTCCGGGACCAGCACGGAACCCGAGTGCGGGAGACAGCCGGAACGACACGCCGTCAGGCGAAGGACCTGCTGACGCGCCGGCTCGGCGAGGTCCGTGCGCGGACCTACGTGAACCCGAGGGACGCAGTGAAGGTCGACGGTCCGAGCTTCTCCGCCTTCGCGGACAGATTCCTCGAAGAGTACGGGAGCCTCCGGCGATCCAACTACTACGCGGAGCGCGTCAAGTTCCTCAAGGAGTACTTCGGCGCTCTCCCGCTCCAGGGAATCCGGAGAGCGGATCTCGACCTGTTCGCCGTCGAGAGATCCCGCAAGGAGGGGGTCAGCGGCTCCACGGTGCGCAAGGACCTGACGGTTCTCGGGACGATGTTCCGGATGGCAGTACGGTGGGGCGTGCTCGAAGCGAGCCCGGCAGTCGACCTGGAGAAGCCCTCGGAGCCTCACCACCGCACCCGTTATCTCTCACGAGAGGAGTGGGGCCATCTCCAGGAAGCGGCGCCCCCCTGGCTTCGTCCGATTCTCACGGTTGCGGTGGCGACCGGAATGCGACTGAAGGAGATCGTCGGGCTCAGGTGGGACGGTGTGGACCGGGAGGACGGGCTTCTCTACGTCTCGGAGGACAACAAGACAGGGCAACCCCGGGCCATCCCGATCGGCCGGGCGGTGCGCGAGGTGCTCTCCTCACAGGTGCGGCACGTTCGGGTTCCGTTCGTGTTCGCGGATTCGATGGGGGAGCCGTTCACGTCTGCACCCGCCCGTAATCGCGTCAGCAAGGCCACCAAGGCGGTCATGAAGGCCGCGGGCATCTCAGGAGCCTCGTTCCACACGCTTCGCCACACGGCGGGGTCCTGGGCCGCTCAGGCGGGCATGACGGAGATCGAGATCGCCAAGCTGCTCGGGCACGCGACGACAGCCACGACCCGCCGCTACACGCACCTCCAGCCGGCCCACCTCAAGGCCGCCGTCCGAGCGATCGACGCCGTCATGAGCGGCGCCGTGGACACCCCCGTGGACACTCAGGCCCAAACCGCCTCAGCGTCCGAAAGGTCAGTTGCTGCAACTCCTTCCAGTAACGTAGGCTAGCCCCTCGATGGGCGGTTAGCTCAGCGGGAGAGCATCTGCCTTACACGCAGAGGGTCGCTGGTTCAAATCCAGCACTGCCCACCAAGGCGTCGCCGCGTCACTGCGCCGTGAAGATCAGGAAGTACTGGTACGGCAGGAAGTCCGGCTGCCTCGAGACGCGCCATCCGATCTTCGTCATCTCCGCGATCACGAACTCCGGCGCGAGCTTGTGTTCGGCCGGCGGGCCGACGGGGAGATCTCCCGGCTTGAAGTCGATGATCGCGAGCCGTCCGCCGGGACGAAGGGATTTCTTCAGCCGCTCGAAGTAGACGAGCCGGTTGTCGATGTGGTGGTAGGTGTCGCAGACGAGGACGACATCGACGCCGGCGGCCGGGATCTTCGGATCCGAAGGCTCCGCGAGGATCGCGACGACGTTCGGCGTCTTCTCCGTCACGGCCCGCTCCTTCATGTGGGCAACCATCGACGGCTCGACGTCGATCGCGCAGACCTTCCCCGACGGTCCAACCGCCGCCGAGAGGAAGCGGTTGAAGTACCCGGTCCCCGCGCCGATGTCGGCCACGGCGCCGCCGGAGGCGAGGCCCAGCGCCTTCACGACCTCCTCGGGCTTCTGCCACGCCGCTCGGGCCGGGTCATCGAAGCGAGCGACCCACTCCGCCGCGTTCTCGAAGCGGTGGTGCATGGTGGCGTCGTCGTTGTCGTCCGAGTGGTGATTCGGATCGTGGGGAGCGCTCACGTCGGTCGTCTACGGCAGGGCGAAGGAGGCGGCCCAGAGGAGGGCGCCGCCGCATAGTAATAAGGTGGGGATCCGGCGCGTCACGGCAGGCCTCCTCGTCGGAAATTGGCACCCGAAAGGGGCTGTGCTAGGATACCGCCTTCCTTGGAACGACTCGGGCGCGGGGTTGTAGTGAAGGGGTTATCACGCCGGCCTGTCAAGCCGGAGATCGCGGGTTCAAATCCCGTCGACCCCGCCACCTGAGAGCCTTCAAGCCTTCACCTCGGGAGCCGTCAACGGCTCGAGCGTCAGCCCTGACGCCGACTTCGCCCGATCGCGCGCCTTCTGCGCCTCCCGGTAGATGTGGATTTGCGCGCGGAAGGGCTCATCCCCCTTCCCGGCGCGGCGCCGCTTGTAGACGCCGTCGGCCTGGAGCCATCGCGCTTTCACGTTGTCCTGGAACATCACGTCGAGCGCCGCGAGGACCTTCTCGCGCCCCTCGGCCGAGTCGACCGGGAAGAGCAGCTCGATGCGCCGGTCCATGTTGCGCGGCATCCAGTCGGCGCTCGAAAGGTAGATCTCCTCGTCGCCGCCGTTCCTGAAGTAAAAGACGCGCGCGTGCTCGAGGAAGCGATCGACGACCGAGACGACGTCGATCATGTCGCTCGTCCCCTTCATGCCGGGGCGGAGACAGCAGATCCCGCGCACGTTCAGCCGCACGCGCACGCCGGCCTTCGACGCGTCGTACAGGGCCCGGATGATGTCCTCGTCCACGAGCGCGTTCATCTTGGCCCGGATTTCCGCCGCCTGCCCCGACTCGGCGCGCCGCTGCTCGCGGCGGATGAGATCGAGGAACCGGTCGCGGAGGTTCGTCGGAGCCATCGCGAGCTTCT
>Ga0137403_10008772_pt1 | contig 11307 bp, 11 predicted proteins | sample CZOMad2_1_16fung_FD_122057 | JGI IMG/M metagenome (GOLD analysis project Ga0137403, IMG submission 122057) | Vadose zone soil fungal communities from Angelo Coast Range Reserve, California, USA - CZOMad2_1_16fungal (Hybrid Assembly) | ecosystem: Environmental > Terrestrial > Soil > Vadose zone...
AGCACGGTGCGATCAAGGTCGTCGGCTGCTGCATGCCGGCATCGACCTGCGGCGGCGACTGGTGGACCTACCGCAAGCTGCCCGACGGGCGGATGCTCTTGGTCGTCGGCGACGCGACGGGCCACGGCATGCACTCGGCGATGGTCGCGGCGACGGCGCGCGGCGCGGTCGAGGCGCTGTCGGCGATCGACGAGCGGCTGGTCACGCCCGAGCAGGTGCTGCGCGCGATCGATTCGGGGATCCGCCAGGTCGGCGACCAGAACGTGCTGATGACGGCGTTCGCCGCGGTGTTCGATCCGGTGGCCGGCATCCTTCACTACGCGAATGCCGGCCAGAACTTCCCCTACGTGTTCGCGCTCAGCACGACGCGCGTGCTCGGCGAGGCCAGCATCATCGCCGCGAGCGGCAACCCGCTCGGCGATCGCAACATCGCGGTCGAGATCCGGCGCGGCTCGCGGCAGCTTCGGCCCGGCGACCGACAGCGCGTACGTGTCATAGGCCCGCCGAAGCACGCCGATGGCTTCCGGATCGCCTACGCTCGTCTCTGTCTTCGATGTCCAGCCGCGCTTCATCGGAGGCACCGAGACGTACGCGCGGGAGCTATCGCTGCAACTGGGACGTCAAGGCTGGCGGAGCGTGCTGTGTTTCGCGACGCCGCCTACCGAAGAGATCGCTCGCTTTCTGCAGCTCCCAAACGTATCGATCGAGATCCTCCATCAGGACGTGACCCGGTTCAACGTGCCGGTGATGACCCGGCTGGCGCGTGTGTTCCGGCGTTACAAGCCGGCCATCGCTCACTTCCACTATGTGGACCTGCTGAGCCCCTACCCGTGGGTCGCCCGGGTATCGTCGGTCGATCAGGTGTTCTTCACGGATCACGGCTCGCGGCCCGAAAGCCACCGCGGTGTGCGAGCGTCGCTGCCCAGGCGGTGTCTCGCCCGGGCCATCAACTGGCCGGTATCCCGGGTGATCTGCGTCAGCGACTACGGCTATCGCTCGCTCGTGGAGCGCGGCTTGTTCCCGGCGGAACAGTGCCAGCGAATTTACAACGGCGTCGACCTGCAGCGTGTGGTCGAGAGCCGCGAGCGGGCGGTCGCTTTCCGGCGTCGCTTCGCGATCCCCGAAGGTCGGACCCTGGTCACGCAGGTCAGCTGGATCATTCCCGAGAAGGGCATCCTCGATCTCCTGGAGGCGGCTCGTCTGGTCGTAGCCGACCGTCCGAGCGTCCATTTCGTGATCGTGGGGGAAGGAGCATTCCGGGACGAGTACATGAAGAAGGGCCGCGAGCTTGGACTGGCCGGCCATCTTGCGTGGACCGGCCTGATCGAGGACCCGTTCACCGCCGGCGTCTACGATGCGGCCGACATCGTCTGCCAGGCGTCTCGCTGGGAAGAAGTGTTTGGCTGGGTCATCGCGGAGGCGATGGCGTACGGTCGGCCGGTGATCGGAACCAGAGTGGGTGGGATCCCGGAGGTGGTCACGGACCAGGAGACCGGGTTCCTGATCGAGCGCGGGGATGTAGGGGCACTGGCCAAGAAGCTGGTAGCCTTGGTCGACGATCCATCGCGGCGGGCGGCCATGGGCGCAGCGGGACGGGAGAAGGTGCACGCCCGCTTCGACTTGCGGAAGAATGTGACCCAGCTGATGGAGTCCTATGGAATTGTCCAGACGGCGCCGCTCGCGGGGCGCGCGCGGTGAGCGGCGGCGCCATCGTCTTTCTCCTTGATTCCGCTCCCAGCACCTGGACCAGTCAGGAGGATCGCCACCTTCGGCTCTGCCAGGCCCTGATGAAAGAGGGCGTGCAGCCCGTTTTGGTCTTCGCCCGGCCCCTTCGGCCGGAGATCGAATCCCGGCTTCGATCCTGCGGAGCCGAGATCGCGGCGATCGACTACGGCAAAGGCGTGGTTCACTACCATCGAGCCCTGCGAGGACTGGTGAAGCAGTTCGCGGTCGGCACCGCCCACATCGTGTTCTTCGACTACTTCAGCGCCGTGCCCTGGATCGCCCGCCTCTGCGGCATTCGACGGATCATCTACGAAATGCAGAACAGCGGCGAGTTTCGCGCGACCTCCTGGAGGAAGTGGCTGCTCCGACTGCGTACGAAGGCCATGACGAGGCCGGTGACCCGGGTGATCGCCATTTCCGAGTTCGTGAAGCGGCAGCTGCTTGCCGCGGGAGTCCCGGCGAGAAAGCTCGTGGTGAGGTATCTGGGGGTCGATACGGAGCGATTCGTCCCGGACCCTCGAGCGCGGCGGCAATGGGCCGAGCAATTCGCCATCCGGTCGGACGAGGTGATCGTGTCGACGGTGTCCTACCTAAGGCCCTTCAAGAACCCACAGGTGCTGGTCGAAGCGTGGCAGGAGCTCCGAAAGCGGAATCTGCCCGCCCGGCTATTTGTCGCGGGCGACGGAGATATGCTCCCAGACCTCAAGGGCCTCGCGGAGCGCCTGGGGGTGGCGGACCGGGTGCACTGGCTCGGGAACGTCGCCGACCCGAAAGCCCTGCTCCAAGCCTCGGACATCTTCGTGCTGGCCTCGGTCGGAGAGGCGTTCGGTTTGGTCCTGACCGAAGCGATGGCGTGCGGCGTGCCCGTGGTCGGCAGCCGCAGCGGGTCGCTCATGGAGGTGGTCGAGGACGGCCGGACGGGTCTCCTGTGCACCCCGCTTGACGCGATCGCCTTTGCCGAGGCCATCGAGCGACTCGGCCGGGTCGTCCCCCTGAGGACGGAGATGGCCGCTCGGGCGGTCACCCGGGTGAGAGAGCGTTTCACCGTGGACATCGCGGTGGAGAAGACGATCGATATCTACCGAGGCCTTCCGAGATGATCGCCCTCTCGCGAATGGCGCTGGCATCGATTCGCTGCGGCCGCCGAGTATGGCCTTCCAGCGCGGAAAGGGCTTCGGAAGGAGAGTTGGTGGCGCCTGATCACTCTGCCAGTCGCTGCCGCCCCAGCAACCGATAGATCCTCGTGCGGATCTGCAGCTTCTTCCGAAGGCCCTGTATCACCAGTACCGCGTATATCTCGGCGGCCCACAACCGTTGAAGGATGGAGCGACCGTACCGCTGCAGATAATACAGATCGACCCTTCGCTTATCCGTCGTGAAGATGCAGTGGTAGATCTTGCTCTTCTGGCGGTACGCGGGATCGTCATGGGGCAGGAACATGTATCGGTCGCTCGCAAAGGTGTGCACGCTCTTGCGAGACGTGAACGTCATGTTCACGAAGAACGCCTGCTCTCGCCACCATTCCTTCATCGGCCGAAGCGTGTCGAGCAAGGCGCGGAGCGCCGGAGGATCAAAGGCATCGAATACGGCGAGGTCGAGGCCACAGAAGCCCGCATTGTATCCTCGCCCTTTAGTCGGTGATACGTAGCGGATCTCTCCGGGAAGATGTCGCGTGATGTAGTCGGTAATGTCGGGCAGCGTGTCCGCGGCTCCCGTCTCCTGGATAAGGAATGGAACGTGCGCGGCTGAGAGCGCCACGATCTCCGGTATAGGCTCGAAGAGGAATATATCGTTGTCGGTCATGATGCAGTAGTCAATACCCACGACCTGCCGAAGGTAGATGGCCAGCAGAATCCGAAGCAAGAGCGGAAAGGCCAGGCAGTCGTTGACCAGGACGTCCTTTGCGATCCCGTAGCGCTGAGATACGAAGTCGAAGAGCTGCTCCTTTGCGATCGGACGAAGCTGGCGATACCGCGCAAAGTCGACGGCCGACTCCATGTCGTAGTGATCCCAGATGATGAAGAACTGGAACTCGCCGAAGTTCGCTTCGAGATCTCGGAGTAGGGAGTGAGACCGGAAGTCATTCGTGTGGAACAATCCCATGAACGCGTGCGCGGGGCCTGTGCGGGGGAGCGATGTCGGCATGAGCCAGGTAGTAGCGTATCATTTCCGAGGAAAGGCAACATGGACAGAAAGAGCTGCGTGGCCCTCGCGGTGTTCGTGCTCCTCACGACATTCGTCGCCTCGTACCACGAGCCCTGGCGTGATGAGGCCGACGCCTGGCTGATCGCGCGCGATGCGAGCCTCGGCGAGATGTTGCACATCGCTGGCTATGTCGGGACACCGATCCTATGGTTCCTGATCCAGGCGCCGCTCGCGAAGGCAGGGGCGCCCTACGCGTCTCAGGAGTACCTGCATCTGCTCATCGCCAGCGGGGCGGTGGCGCTGCTCCTGTTCCGTGCCCCTTTCGCTTTCGTGCTGAGACTGGCGCTGGCCTTCGGGTACTTCCTTTCGTTCGAGTACGCAGTGGTCGCACGTAGCTATAGCTCCGGTATCCTGCTCTGTTTCAGCGCGCTGGCCATGGACCGGCAAGGCCTGCGCCTGGCGGCGGGCTATGGCCTCGCAATCGGGCTGGCTGCGAACGTGAGTGTGCACTTCGCAGTCTTCGCCATAGCATTGCTCGTTCCGCTCGTGTGGGACGCACTGCAGCCCGGGGCGGATCGGTGGACGTGGCTCGGGGTCGGGCTGGGGATGGCCGGCATCGGGCTCGCGGTGTGGCAGCTGTGGCCGCCGTCAGATGGCCAGCTCCCGGCTGGTTTGTTCAGCCGGTTCGAGCCGTTTCGGATCCGGGACACCCTCTCCCAGGCGTTCGCGCCGAGAGCTCGGGAAGGTCAGTGGACGCTGGTGCTCGGCGTACTCGCCACGGGTGTGGCCGCTGCCCGACTGTGGTCCGCACCACGGGCCGCGCTGGTGTTCGCTCTTTCCTGCGGCGGGCTGGCCTACGTGTTCGTGTTCAAGTACGCCTCGGGAGTGCATCACTACGGCTTGTTCTTCATCGCCATCGTCATGGCGCTGTGGATGGCAGAAGGCGCTCCCCCGGGGCCGCGGGCCCCGAGGCCACTGCTCTCGCGCCGCGCGTTCACCGTTGCCATGCTCGTGGCGCTCTTGCCGTCCGTGTATATCGCGACGCGGGTGTGGGTGCGAGAGGTCAAGTACGCGTTCTCGGAATCCGTCGACATGGCGCACTTCATCCGGGCTAGCCACCTCGATCAGGCGCGGATCGCGGCCCATCCGCCGATGGGGTCGGTCCTGGCCCTCCTCCCGCCCCGGACCTTCTGGTATCCGGGCCTCGCTGAGGAGGGTTCCCACATGAAGTGGGACGCGCGGTACTGGACCGGCTGGCGCATGCCGCTGGGCGCGGCCGTCGCGCTCATGAAAGCGCAGTGTCCAGACTGGCAGGATCCGCGCGATCCCGTGCTCTTGCTAGTCAACACACCGCTACCGCATGCGGAGCTGGAAGGCTACCGCCTCCTCTATTCGACACCCGGTCGGCCCTGGCTCGTGGAGGACGAGGTATTCCACCTCTACGCTCCGACCTCGTTTGACAGGAGCAATCTCGGGGGTACGATGAATCGTCGCCCAAGAACACCAGAGGAGGGTAGCCGATGTTCGAAATGATCAAGAATGTCAATGTCTTCCGGGTCCTTGGGGTTCTTCTCGGTGGCATCGTGGCGACGGCGTGCGCCGGCCCAATCTCGGACGGCAACGTCGTCCGCTGGGTCGAGAAGACGGTCGCCGAACGGCAGCCGCCGGCGCAGGACAAGCTCTTCGACCAGATCGCCTGGGTCGCCGACATTCGCACCGCGATCCAGTTCGGCAAGGAGTACAACCGGCCGATCTTTCTCTACAGCGGAATGGGCCGGATCAATACGGGGCGGTGCTGAGGCGGCGGCTTTGCATTGAGAGCGGGTCCGCTCTCGGACGGCCGTGTCATCAATATACTGAACCGCAACTTCGTCTGCGTCTATGCCGCCAATGAGGACTACACAGGCCCGAATCCCCTCGTCGGCGCCGAGGAGCGCGCGGAACTGGCACGGATACGCCAGGAGGGCTACGCGAAGAAGCTGTCGGTTGGCGATGTGCGCGCCTATGTGCTGACCCCGGACGGGCACACCCACGACACTGTGCCGACGGAGAAGGTGGCGGTGACGCTGGACATGCTCCAGTGGACTGTCGGCCAGTTCAAGCCGCAGCCGGGACCACCGGTCGTTCCGCCAGCTCGGCAGTCCGTCCCGCCGCCGGCGCCGGACGATGCGGTCGCCTTGCATCTCATCTCCCGCGGTGACGATCGCGGCTCCTGGGGCGAGTTTCCCGCGGAGAACTGGATCGTGCTGGCGCGCGAGGACTGGTCGAAGCTCTTGCCAGCTGGCGAGGTCACATTGGGCCAAACGTGGGAGCTTGACCACGGCGTCGGCGTCCGGATCCTGAGGTACTTCTATCCGCAGACCGAGAACAACTACGCCGATCTGGACCGGATCGAACAACACCAGTTGACCGCGAAAGCGCTGTCGGTGAGGGACGGGGTGGTGACAGCCCGCATTGATGGATTCATGAAGGGACATCATAGCTTCTATTCGGGCAGGAAGGCCGATCCACTGGGGGCCGCCATCGTCGGCGTGATGACATTCGCGCCGGGTAAGCCGCCGTCGCTTCAGCTGGTGACGACCAGCGCGGCTTACGGGACGCGGCCATTCAAGGTCACCGTCCAGACTGTACCGCACACTACGCGATAGATTTACTTTCTGGAGGGTTGGCCGGTGTACGCGGCCAGCAGCTCATCGAAGTCGACGCCGATATCCTTGCCGTCGGTCCCTGCCCGCCGGTTCGGACTGTTCGCGGTGAGCGTTCCATCCGCACTCAGCCCGGCGGCGGCCGCATTCGGGAAAGATGCATACATCGCCTGGTCGATGGCGGGTGGCCGGTTCCGTACGGCCCCCTGCCCGTCCGCGGTGTCGGCCATGCTCAGGAGGGCGTTACGAGCGATCAGCGCCCCTGGCAACCGCGTGGCGTCTGCCTTGGGAGAGCCAACGCCATAGGAGCCGAAGCCCATCACATTGTTGGTCAAGCGGAACCGGTTCATGGCGGGTGCGGTGCTCGCCTCGATGTAGTAGGCAGAATGGCCGCCGGGGATGGCGGTGTTGTGGTCCACGACCAGATCGTCTAGCGCGACGCTCCCTCCGCTGACTACCCCGAAGAACGTCCGAGTGATGCCCCACGCGTTGTTCACGATCGCAATCCGTTTTGTCGTCTGGCTCGACCGTTCGTTGTCAGTGGTCTGGACCACAAAGCCACTCAAGACGTTCTTGACGATATTGCTTCGAAAAAGAACGTCCTGAACGATCGACCATGGCGCCGTCCCGTACTGATTGCGCGGAGTCAGAACCAGGGTTGCCCCACCCCAGTTGTTCTCGAGCAGGTTGCCTTCGATGAGCACGCGCTGGGCGTTCTTGAGCTCCAGCAGGTTCTTGACCGGCCACTGGACACCCGCGTAGCTCGGGTCGCCCGGACGCCAGCGCAAGGGCTTGAAGAGGTGGTTTCGGCGGATCTCGATGTCGGACGGGACCAGATCGCGAATCTGGGGATCGGCCCCCCCGAAGAGGATGTTCTCGGTCGCGCCCTCGAGGAAATTATTCACGATCTTGAAGGGGCCGGGCCCGTTGTAACCCAGCACGGCCTGAGAATCGGTCCCCGCCGTGTGTATCTCGGAAATATGAGAATCGATGATCGAGGACGAGGCGCCGTTCAGCAGGACGCCGCGGCGGCTCCCCAGCCCCGGCAGTCCATGGACATAGCAGCGGTCGAGGATGAGGTTATGTGGCGTGTCGGCGTCCGACGCCTGCTCACCGCCGAACGCCACAATCGTGTAGATCTCCTTGACGTCTGCGGCCGTACTGAACTCGATACCGATGAAGCGATAGTGATGTGCGCCGGCGTCCGCGTAGACGGCCGGGTTCTGGTTCGGGCTCAGGATCTTTGGCATCGCGGGCGCGAAGGCCGGCGTTGCGCGGGCTCCCGGGGCCGGCAGCTTGTCGTCCGTGGCCCCCGACCGGACCACGATCCACCCGTTGCCGGCCTTCTTCGGAAGACCGAAGTTCCCCGTGAACACCGCACCCGGCGGCAACGTGATGAGGTCACCGGGCTGCGCCGCCTTCAGGGCCGCCTGCAAGTCACCACCCGCCGCGACCGCGATCGTGCGGCCCGAGGGCACCGTATAGGAGGTGTCCAGAAACACACGGGGAGGAGCGGGGGGTACGGGCTGGCCCGGGGAGGACTGCGCCAGTACCGGCCAGCCGGGAAAGAAGAGGGTCAAGACGACGAGCGGAAGGGCGAGCCTCGTCATCATCGCCGCTATCGGCGCCAGGCGCCCGCGAAGAAGAAGTTCCGGACCTTCTCCAAGGGAGTCCGCCCGGAGTAGGACCCCTGCCAGGGCACATCACACGCCTTGCAAATGCCGATGTCTTGCGGGCGCTTCTCGGTCAGGGCTCGCCGGAGCGTCATCATCTTCTCGCCGTTCCAGATCTGGGTGGCGGATTCTTCGAGGAGGTTCCCGAGCACGTACTCGCTCCGGAGGTCGCGACAGCAGCCGACCACACGGCCCGCGAAATCGATCGTGAAATTCACCCACGGCTGATGACAGAGGGTGTAGAGCGTCCGTTCCGGGGCTTCGGACGGCTTGCTCAGGTTCACCAGGCTCTCGCCGAGGGCGTTGTGGAAGTACACGGGCATCACGGTCACGCGATCCGACCATTCCGCGAGGAGCCCTTTCGTGCGGGCCATCAGGGCCTCCGCGTCCTTCGGCGCGGTGCCGTGGGTCGCCATGTCCTTGATCACCACGCGGAAGTCGGCGTCCTGCTTCACCCCTGCCCGCAGCAGATGACGGATCCCGTCGAGCGTCTCTTCCCACACGCCTCTGACACGAAGTCGCTCATAGGTGGCCTTGTCCGCGCAGAAGTCGGTCCCGACCATGTGCAATCCGGCCGCGACCAACCGCTCGGCACGCTCTTCCGAGAGCAGCGAGCAGTTCGACGAGACGGTCACGTAGATCCCCAGCTCGGTGAGATGCTCGATGTAGGCCTCGAGGCGCTTGTTCAGCAGCGGCTCGCCGTCGCGATGCAGCGAGACGATGCGCACGTCGAAGCACGAGCGGAGGTTGGCGATGATGCGCTTGAAATCCTCGAGCGACATGATGCCGCGCCCGTTGACGAAATGATGCTCCTGGTCGCTCTGCGGGCAGTAGATGCACCGGAAGTTGCACGAATTGATGGTTTCGATCGTAAAGAAGACGGGCTGGCCCCAGACCCGATCGCGCTGGAGCAAGTAGCTGAGCCCGGTGGAGACTCGATTGAGGTGTCTGAGGTTATTCATTGGCGTCTTGTCAGGTGAACCCCCGGATCCATAGTACCTGACGCAGGAGGCACATGGACCAGGTCACCTTGCTCGGATCAAGGATATCGGGCCCTTTTCCGATAGTGTGCACGTCTCTTCACAGAAGGTGTAGCGGCGGTGCAGGCGGGAGATCCGTTCCCGATGTGGGAGGGATCCTGAGGGCGTCCGGTGGCGGCACGGATCTTGCTGAATTGTTTCAGGGGGCGACCCTGTGAAGCGTCTAGCGAGACTCCTGGCCTTTCTCTGGCTGATGGCGGCCCTCAGCTTGGTCGGCTGGCTGTTCGTGAATCTCGACACGGCCGGCTGGATTCTGGTGAGCCTCACCATCGGCCTCATGACCTTCGAGCTCACGCGGCGGCCGGCTCGAGGTGATGGACCGGGGCGCCGGACCCAGCCGAACCGGTGGCCCGATGAGCCGAACCGCTAGCGCCGGCCGTCTCTGGCTCTTCACTAGTTAGGTACCTGGTACAGCCGCGCCGGTCCGCTTTCCCACCGAGGCACCCACCCCGCCGGCGCCGCGTCAAGAAACGCTGGCGGCCTGTACCCGTAGTGACGGACAACCTCCACTCTCCCTGGATTCACGAAGACGTAGGCGCCAGGGGGAATCTCACTGGCCTGCATACCGGCGAAGTCAACCGTGGCCGGCTTGGTCGGATAGGACCAAAAGAATCTCAGTAACCAGGCCGTGCGGCTGTCGGTATAGAGGGGCGTGCCTGGCGAAAGCATGCGCGCAAGACCCCGCTCGACGTAGCTCACATCCTTGGTTTTGAGATCTCGGTAGAGTCCGTGCGCATGCCCTAGAACCAATATGAAGGCGAGAGTGAACCCCCAGAACAGCCTCTCCGAGGTCACGAGTTGCGCCGGATCTCTTCTCCGAAGGAGCGAATCCAGGAGGACCGCCACCAGCAGGGCTGCGGGTAGCAGGAGCGGGTAAAAGTACCGGTGCTCCCAGGCTGGGAGCGGCATGTATGAACGTAGGCTATGAGATCCAAAATTGAAGATAAAGACATGATAAAGGAACCAGGCAGTGACAAACCCAATCGAGCGACATCCTCTGAAGATGCCGTACGCGATCGACAGCACCGCCACGGCCGTGGTGAGGCCGAATTCCGTGTTGAGTAGCATGACCTGTGGCCCATCGCGGAGCAGTCTCCCCAAGAGTCCGCCGGACCATGGTGCCGCCGGGTTCCAGAACCAGACCGTTGCCGCGGGCATCTGATTGTGTCGCTCCAGCGCATGGAGATGATAGAGGGGATCAGAAAGGTACACGTAGTAGATGAAGGACTCGCCGATCAGGACGGCGCTGAATCCTGCCGCGACCGCGACCGCCAGCCCTGCGCTTCGCCTCTGCTTGTAGATAGACCATAGGAGATAAAAGCCGACAAAAGGAAGGGAGAAGAGAATGGATTCCTTGCAAAGCCACGCTACGCCAAGGGCAAGTCCGCACAGGAGGCCTTGAGCGACCTGCGTGCGAACAGCTGCCTCCTTCGAAGCCCGGTACAGGAGAAGAATGCTGGCGTTTGTCCAGAAAGCGGCGATGAGGTCAGGGAAAAGCAGGGTGGAGTAGCGAACGTCAAACGGCAGACACGCGTGGAGAATCGCCGCGATGATGCCGGCACGCTCGCCAAAGAACATTCGGCCTGCGAGGAAGGCGAGATAGATGCTGAGCAATGAGATGAGAAAGGGATAGACGACCAGGGCGGCCTCGCCGATTCCGAACAATCGGAATGCCAACGCGGCGGGCGCGAAGACCCCGACTCGCAGGGGAAACGTGCCGAGATCCATGGAGTGCGTCGAGAGGAACTGTCCGCTGATGACTCGGTGTGCCAGGTCCGCATACATTGCGTCATCCGTTCCCACCAGGCCACCGAAGGCCACGAGCCGTAGGCATGCGCCGGCGGCAATGATGGGTAGCAGCAGCCACGCGGCACCTTTCTTCGGCATCATCTGATCGTCCATTTCGGCCGCCTCTACTGGAGATCGATCGGCAGCGTCGGCCACGGCCGCCTGCACCTCGAAGAAAACGACACTGGTCCGGACGCCTGCAACCACGCCCAATTCGGCATGTTCATCCTCAATGCTCCAAACAGCCCATTACAGGGCGAGTTTCAGGGAGCGAGGTTGCTGGACATCGCT
>Ga0137403_10008773_pt1 | contig 11305 bp, 9 predicted proteins | sample CZOMad2_1_16fung_FD_122057 | JGI IMG/M metagenome (GOLD analysis project Ga0137403, IMG submission 122057) | Vadose zone soil fungal communities from Angelo Coast Range Reserve, California, USA - CZOMad2_1_16fungal (Hybrid Assembly) | ecosystem: Environmental > Terrestrial > Soil > Vadose zone...
CTTATCGCGCAACGCCACGGCGGCATCACCGGAGCTCTGGCGATGGTAGGAAATGAAGACCGGTTTGGCGGGTTTCGGCATTTGCGGAAGCGTCCCCGCAAATGTACCGGGTAATGATGGGAATTGAGAGCGAAAACTTGATCGCGCGCTTACAGCAAACTAGCGGCTACGGCTTCTCGCCGGCGGGAGACCTCCGAGAATCATCGGCAGGGGCTTGAGGCTTCTTTGCAAGGGATCCAGAGCCAGACCCAATGCTTCCAGGGTTAGAGCGCCGAGGAGCAAGCTGTCGCCCTTTTGTCCGAAGATGACATCGGCTCCACCTACGCGGTTTCCGTATTTGAAAAAGGCAATGCCCTTCTTGCGCACGATCTTGCTGCCGTCAGCTGACCAGTTCGGTGCTCCGTCATTAGCAAGTCCGAACGTCAACGCGGCAAGTCCAGAGCCGTCTGGATTCACAACAAAAATTGCAAAGTTGCCGAAACGGGAGCTTTGGAATGCTATCTTCCCATTTTGGCCAGGGAAGGCGGCGTTAGTCGAGCGCTCAAGCACTCCCCCCATTAGTGCCAGCGCGAGGGGGATGAAAAGCAAACGGCATCGCAACGGCGCGCGGTTCATTGAATTTCTTGTAACTGAAGTTTTTGGTTTCATGAGACAAGCCTTTCCATTCCCCCGATTGGTTAATCCTGCGACGGCAGGTCTGAAACAGGGGAAGAAGCTGACGGGAGAAGCGCCCTCTCCCGGACTCAGGCCTTGGTTGCTATCTCTTTTGCCAAAAATCTCGCCGAATTGTCAAGACCAAAGACACAGAGTTTTAACCACTAATGGACACGAATAACCACGAATTTCGCTCTTGTCATTAGTGTCCATTTGTGTGCATTCGTGGTTAGCTTTCAGGATTTACCGGGAAATGTTTGTTCTTAAGCTCCTCCGGGACACGCTTGGTTTGTTCCATTTCAATCTGTTCGGTCGCGGCGTTTAGCTCATCGTACGCTTCGCGGCTTTTCGGCGCGCGACACATGTAAGCGGTGGCATGGGCCAGAGGAATGCGCGCTTCGGGGAGGCCGACAAATTCCACCGCCTGTTGCGTGGCGATTGCCAGCGGCAACGCTTCCGGGTCGGCGAGGCCGACGTCTTCGCTTGCGAAAATAACGATGCGTCGCGCGATAAAGCGGAAATCCTCTCCGGCATGCAGCATTTTGGCCAGCCAATACATCGCGCTTTTTTCATCCGAAGCGCGCATGCTTTTGATGAACGCGCTGATTGTATCGTAGTGCGCGTCCCCAGCGCGATCATACACCACTGCCTTCTGTTGGATGCTTTCTTCGGCAACTTCAACTGTGAAATGAATGGTGGTAGCGGCGCCCTCGCCGCTCTTTTGTAATGAGAACGCGACAGGGACCTCGTGTCCACGCAACCCTAGCGGGTTGTCTTGAACGTACTGCCGAAATTTTTGCGCCTGCTCTGCGCTGCGGACGATGTGGTCGAAGCTTTCCTTTTGCCACAACGTTCCAGTGCGCCTCAGCAGCTTGCTAATGCGATGCGCCGTGGTCGATTTCCACGCCTGTGTGATTTCTGACAGCGTACCCTCGCCAAGAGGCGATACCAACACATGGACGTGGTTGGGCATCACGATGAAGTCTTCCAGTTGGTACTTCCTGCAGTCGTCATGTCGCAGTACCTCTTCGACGATTTGCCGGAGCTCCGGCCTCGCGAGGAGACATTCGCCGTGCCCTTCATCCAGCCATGCCTCCCAACGGTCCGGAAACAAGCGGTAATATTGTTGTTCGTCCTGCAGGCTCCAGGGCTCGGGATGCGCTTTGAGCCATGCGTCTCGCTCTTCCATCCATTTATGGACCCGCTCGCGCGGCATTGAGTCTGTCGTGCGCCAAGTCACAAAATACATGGCACCATCTTGTCGCCAGTGAGGCAGATTGCCGCCACGCAGGCGGCCGACTGGAGCGCTGGGGTCAAAATGCTGTAGGCGCGGCGCGGGTGCCCCGACCGCCGCACGCGACGAGGGCGTCGCGTCCACAGTTGGTGGTGTCGTGAGCACGCCAATCTCGAGCGCGTTTAAACATTTGCGCGCGTCGCCGTCGCCGAGCTTCGCCAGATGGCGGCGCGCGTCCTCGTCCATCTTCACGTTGTAATTTCCGAGGCCGCGCTCTTTGTCGGCGAGGGCGCGGTCGATCAACTGTTCGAGTTGTTCGACGCTGAGCGGTTCAAGTCGAAAAACCTGGGATCGCGAAACGAGCGCGCTGTTTACGTAAAAGAACGGATTGTAAGTGGTGGCGCCGATCAGCCGAACGTTTCCGGTCTCAACATCGGGCAAAAGGATGTCCTGTTGCGCCTTATTGAAATGATGAATCTCGTCAATGAAGAGGATGGTCTTTTGTCTGGATGTGTGGCGGCGATTTGTCGCGGCAGCAATTACGCGACGCATTTCGGCCACGTTGCTTTCCACGCCGCTGATTCGAATGAATTTGGCGTGCGTCATTTCTGCGATGACGCGGGCCAGCGTGGTCTTTCCGCTCCCTGGCGGACCGGAGAAGATCACCGACGGCAGACGATCGGCTTCAATAGCGCGTCGCAGAAGTTTGCCGGGGCCAAGGATGTGTTCCTGGCCGACAAATTCCTCCAGCGCGCGCGGTCGCATCCGTGTGGCGAGCGGCGCAGCGCTGTCTGCACCTTCAACGTCTTCCTTTTGCTCGAATAGATCGTGCACCGAGGAAATTACGGCGCGCCCGTGATGCAGGCAATCCGGCCCGCGTCATGTATTGAGATTGCACGCCGTGACAGTTAAGCTCGGAGGGCAACATGCTTGTTTTGTTGCGCGGCAAATAGCCAACAGCCCATCGATGAAATTGCTTAGTGCGCCGCGCCAGCCGTTCGTGGGTCTGGCGGCGATGGCTGCAATGGGAACCATCACGGCGGAAATCCTTCCGCTTCCATCCATCGCTATCACTGCAGCAGCGCTGATCCTCGTGCTCTGCATTCTCATTGGCGCTCGCTGGCCGAGGCTGGTCACCACATACGCCCTTGTCGGAGTTGGTTTTTTCCTGCTGCACAATTTCGCGACTCAGAACACGCAAGGCCAGCATCTCGCGGATCAACTTGGCCGCCGCCCACGAGTGGTCACAGCAATCGGCTCTGTTATCAGTGAGCCAAAGATTGCGCCCAGTGGTTTTGCAACGTTTCTGCTTCAGCTTAAGTCAATTGAGCTCGAAGGTCGGAAACAATCCACGCGCGCTGTTTGGCAGGTCCGTTGGAAGAGCGGTCCTGAATTTGGCGATGAACTGAAATTTTTTGGAACTGCCGAGCCGATCCCGCCGCCGCGAAATCCCGGCGAATTCGATATGCGTGCTTATCTCGCGCGCCGCGATGTTCGTCGAACTCTCTTCGTTCGCTATCCGGAGGACGGCACGCTGATTCGACACGGTGGGGGCAACCCGATCATGCGGGCAGCGCAGAAGTCGCGGGCCTGGATGCAAAATGCGCTGTGTCGAGGGCTGGAGGACGCGCCAGAGGTCCAAAATTTTCTCAGCGGAATCGTGCTTGGTCTGAGGCACCAAACGCCGGAGGACATCGAAGAACCATTCCAGCAGACCGGCACGCTGCACCTTTTCGCAGTTGCCGGTCTCCACGTGGGCATCGTGGCGACTCTTCTCTGGATGCTGACAACAGTCGCGCGACTGTCACGTAAGGCGGCGGCCGCAACCATTATTCCGCTGCTGTTCTTTTACGCGGCAGTGACCGGGCTGCACGTCTCCAGCTTGAGAGCGGCCACAATGGCTTCGATTTTGATTGGCGGTTTCTTTTTTGAACGGAAAGCGTTTCTATTCAATAGCCTCGCCGCAGCGGCATTTTTCATTCTCTGTTGGAACACGAACGAACTGTTCTCCGCTGGGTTCCAGCTTTCTTTCGCGGTGGTTGGCGCGATTGTTTTGCTTGCCGATCCGTTGTTCGCATTTTCGCGGCGCTGGACTGCGCCCGATCCTTTCCTGCCGCCTGCTTTACTGCGTGGGCCGCGCCGCTGGATACACTCTGGATACGAATGGCTTTGCGGCGGCGCAGCCGTTTCTCTGGCGGCTTGGGCAGGCTCACTGCCATTGATTCTGTGGTATTTCCATCTGGTTACACCGATTTCGTTATTCGCGAACCTCGTCGTTGTCCCCATTGCATTTTTTGTTCTCGCTATTGCGCTCCTTTCACTCCTTTCGACAACGCTTTTGCCGTGGCTTGCTGTTATTTTTAATAACGCCAACTGGTCGCTGGCCACGTTAGTGATCGGTATTGTCCACCTTTTCGCGCAAATTCCCGGCGGACATTTCTATGTTGAACATCCGCATTGGCCCGAAAAGCTGATTGCCGAGGTGACGGTGCTCGATGTCGGCGCGGGAGCGGCTGTTCACTTGCACACCGGAGGCGAGGATTGGTTGTTCGACTGCGGTAATGATCGGAGCTACCAACGTGTGGTTCGCGAATATTTGCACTGGGCGGGAGTAAACCGGCTTTCGGGCTTGCTGCTCACTCATGGTGATGCGCTTCATCTGGGTGGGACAGCGCGATTGCTGGATGATTTTCCTCGAGTGCGCTTGCTGGATAATCCGACGCCGGATCGCTCAACGATTCACCGGCGATTGCAACGTCTCTTCCACCAACGCGGAATCAAACCAGCAGCTCTCGTTGCAGGCGACAGTTTTCGTCTGTCCCGCGAGGTCACTGCTCACGTGCTGTTCCCTCCGCGTGCCTTCAGTTCGGCAATCGCTGATGATCAGGCGTACGTCATCCGGGTGTTGGTCGGACAAGCGGCATCGATCTTGTTCATATCGGATAGTGGTGTCAAAACCGAACAGGCATTGTTGGCCAGCCATCTGGATGTTCGCAGCGACATTATCATCAAAGGGCAGCATCATTCCGGGCAGTCCGGCTCTGCGGCCTTTCTTGATGCCGCGCGCCCGCAGCTGATCATTGCGAGTTCTCGCGATTTTCCCGATCACGAGCGGATCAGTGATGCTTGGGCCGAGGAATTGCAGAAGCGCGGCATTAAACTTTTTCGCCAGGACGAGACCGGCGCGGTCACACTACGCCTTCGCCATGATAGTTGGGACGGGCAAAGTTATTTGACCGGTGAAATTTTCCGCAGCGCAAGCCAATGAATCGGCATGCCTTTCTGCTGGAAAACCACGCCAAATTTGCTCGACGGCAATTCCACATCAACGTCTGCCGTTGCAAATCCGGGAGCTGAACGCGCGGTCTGACTGATTTCTCGAAAGTAATCAAAGTGATCGGTGGCGATGTAAATGAGTCCATCTTTCACAAGCGCTGTATGAACGGACTTCAAGAAATCTGGCGTTACTATTCGGCGCCGATGATGCCGGCGTTTTGGCCACGGATCGGGAAACAGAAGATAGAACGTTTCCACTGATCCAGCAGGCAGCAGATAACGCACTGCGTAGGAGCTTTCGATCTGCAGCAGACGCACATTCTCCAAGTTGGCGACTTTACGCGCAGAGCTGCGGATCCTTCCCGTCAATCGTTCGATCCCCAGAAAATTCCTGGCCGGTAGACGCTGTGCCAGTGCGCAGAGAAACGAACCGTCGCCGCAGCCAAGATCGACGTGCAATGGCGCTTTTCGTCCGAAGATTTTTTCCAGATCCAGCCCATTCGTCAGCGAATTCTGCGAGTGGGGGATCACCCGAGAACATACGTGCCTGCGGTGAGCTAAGCTATCCTCACCCGCAGGCACGCTGAGGAGAATCATACCGCCGCTTCGTTACAGGAGGCGCCACGACCAAAATGGAATTCCGGCTGACCTGGTCACGTTAATCGCCTCGTCACTTAAGCTCGACCCGGGTATGACAGGCGCGCTTGCAGAAGGCAAGTAAAAAAAGTCGCGGTTATTCACAACGCCTGGATTGGGACGGTGTCTAAGGCACAACATGAGACGAATTTTTCTCCTCGCAGTCGGCTGCGCTGTACTGATTGCGACCACCGTTAGCCATAGCACTGCGCAAAATTCCACTTCGCCGCCAACAAAAACCGCGATTTTTGCGGGCGGATGTTTTTGGTGCATCCAACCGGCCTTCGACAAAGCAAATGGCGTGAGCAAGACAGTCGTTGGTTATTCTGGTGGAACAGAACCGAATCCGACTTACGAGCTCGTCACATCAGAAAAAACAAAGTACCGCGAATCAATCGAAGTCACCTATGATCCGGCGAAGATTTCCTACGAGCAACTGCTCGATATTTACTGGAAACAAATTGATCCGACACAGGCCGACGGCCAATTCACCGATATTGGACCGAGTTATCGCGCCGCCATTTTCTACGCCAGCGATGAAGACAAGAAGATTGCTGAAGTGTCGAAGCAAAAGCTTGCCCAATCCGGAAAATTCAAAAAGTCAATTGTGACCGAAATTTTGCCGGCGATGAGGTTCTATCCCGCCGAGGACTATCACCAGAAGTATTATCAGCAAAACCCGGAGCACTTCGAAGCGTTCGAGCACGGGTCCGGCCGCGTTTCCTTTCAAAAGAAAACCTGGGGAAAATAGCCAGTAACTAGAACGATGTGGTGAATGTTGTAGCCACCGGCCTATGGCCGGTTCAGTTCGGGGTGCTGTCCCTTATGCTGGGGGACGGCCCACAGGGCCGTGGCTACAGCGGCTGTTTCAACTCGCGACCTAGACCACCTGCACCCCTTCACTCGCGGTGCGCTGGACATAGAGATCGCTCAGACGTTTCGTCATCGGCCCGACTTTACCATCCCCGATCTGGCGATCGTCGATCTTTGTCACGGCGGCCAATTCGCCCATTGTCCCTGTGCAAAACATTTCGCTGGCGCCGTAAACATCGACAACTGACAAATCTTTCTCCACGCAGCGAATCTTCTCGGCAGCGCAAATTTCCATTACCGTCGCGCGAGTGATTCCCTCGGGACACGCAAACACACGGCTGGTCGCAAGATCGCCGCTTGCTCGCGATTTGTCGTTCCGCACGATGAACACATGCGTCGCGTTCGTTTCCGCCACAAAACCGCGCGTGTCCAGCATGAGCGCGTCGTCCGCGCCGGCGTCATTCGCCTCGATCTTTGCCAGAATCGAATTCAACAGGTTCGCGTGATGAATCCGCGCATCGAGCACTTCGGGCGGTGGTCGACGGATCTTGCTCGTGATCAAAGTCAGTCCGGTTTTGGCGTAAACCGGTGCCTTGTGCTCGGCGAGGACGATTAAAGTTGGGCCGCTTTGGTTCAGCCGGGGATCCATCCCCGAAGTGAGCTTTACGCCGCGGCTAAGCGTCAGGCGGATATGTACGCCGTCGCGCATTTTATTTGCAGCAAGCGTGCGTTTGAGTTCCTCAACGATCTTTTCGCGCGATGGAATTTCGGCGAACGATAGCGCGCGGGCCGAACGCTCCAGGCGATCCAGGTGTTCGTGAAGTTTGAAAATGCGGCCGTCATACAGACGCAAGCCTTCCCAAACAGCGTCGCCGCCCTGAACGGCTGAATCAAACGGACTGATCCCGGCCTTGTCGCGATGCATCAACTGCCCGTTGATGTTCACGATCAGATCGCGGTTTCGCTCATCGAATTTCTGAAGCATTGAAACAGAAATAATCAGGAAACCAGGAAAGCAGGAAAAAAATCAATGTTTCGTTCCCGCCTTGCTGATTCATTGTAACCTGTGCTGATACAGTCGGTCGTAGCATTCACGACAGCGCTCGTGAATTGCACCAAACCGCTCCGGCACGTCGTGATCTCGCTTCCGATACGGGCGGAATGAAGTGCTCCTGGCGACCTCACTGTACCAATACTTGGCCCAAATCCCGTCCGTCTCACGGACGCCTGGCGCCCACGAAAGCATCGACTCGCGAAACTCGACGCCAACAGCGTCACATAGCAGACGCAGCGTAAGCTCGGGATTTTCCAGCACGTCCCTCGCATCGACAACGGCCGGCACCGTATTGGTCCGAGCACAGACGAAATCAAAAATCTCCATCTGCTGCACAAACCCGAGATCCTCCAACGCAGCGTGCTCGCGCTTCTTCACATAGGAGGCAATCACTTCGCGCGGATCGCGAATTAGAAAGCAGTTCGTCACCGCCGCGAGCCACTCACGATCCATCGCCGGCAACAGGTGGTGTGTCATTTGTTTTTGAAAGAAGATCCGCCTGCCGTTTGGAACCGGGCCAGTCAGGCGCCCAACGACTTTGCTCCAGTCCGTTTCGCCCGCTGCGATCACTTCATCCGCGCCGGGATGATTTTTGCCGGTGGCGTGCAGGTAATACGGGTAAAACGGCTCATCGATGACGAAGGTATCTTGCCGATTGCCCCACGAGCGCATCATTGCGGTGGAGATGTTCCGCGGACCAGACCACATCGCGATGCGGATCGGCTGATTCATTGCAACAGATTCCGCGCAGCTGGACAATTTTCCAGCAGAACCCGACCCGCTCGGTAAAAGCTCGCTCGAGGAGCGCGACCTAGCTCTTTGCGAAAACGCCTAGCAACGGTCGCCGTGAAGGCGTCTTGGAGCGAAAATCGCTGACGAAACCATCCTCAGTGCGGATCTCGACGTGGCCCGCAGCGCGCTTGGCGTCGTAGACCAGCACCGATCCCACCGGCGCTTCATATGGATCCGAGACCGGCAGCTTCTTGAAGCCGTAGTTCTTCACCAACTCCTGGCCTGCCTGTTTCGCCAGGGTTGTTTGCGGCCGGGATTTGACCACGCCGGCGGCAACAAGCGCCTCCTTCACAAAACGCCAGCACTTCGAAAGCGAGTGCGCCCGCGCGCGTTCCTGCGCGATCGTAGCCGCGCGACGCAATTTCGGGTCGATGTTTGTGTCGCTCTTCGCAAATGGATGAACAATCTTCTTGGGATAATATTTGTCTACGACCTCGACGGACTGCTTTTTGCCGGAAGCGTCTGTATAAACGAAGTTTGGCTTGGGTGCCGAGAACACCAGCGCGAACGCTGGGCGCGGACAAAATGCCGCGCATGCTGAAACAGTGAGGATTAGGATGAGAAGTTTTCGCATAAAGCGCGCCCATATCGGGCATATCGGGTAAGCCCGCAACCGATTTTTTTTCAAAAACTTGGCCTGTTTTATTTGACATCCGGCGATTGCCTAAACGGCTGCGATTTAAGGACAATCTGCGAGTTTTGCTCCGGCCCAGATACGGTGGGCGGGGAGTCGCCACAGCGCGGCATCCCACTAGAGCGTCCTCACCAGTTCGATCATTCGTCGGCGCGTATTTGGATCGGGCAACCCGCCGAATCCAGCTTGCATATTGTCTTCGAGATGCTGCGGCTTGCCCGTCGCGGGAATGGCGCAGACTACCGCTGGGTGCGCTACGATCCATTTGAGGAAAAATTGTGCCCAGGATCGGCAACCGAAATCGCCAGCCCAATCAGGCAACGGCTTCGAACGCACTTTGTCGAAGAGGTCGCCGGCTCCAAACGGCCGGTTGACGATTACTGCAACGCCGCGCTCCTGCGCCAGCGGGAGGACATGCTGCTCCGCCTCACGTTCCATTAGCGAATAGTTGATCTGGAGAAAATCCAGCTTCTCAGTCCTTAGAATCTTCTCAATTTCGGGGAATGCACTCGAGTTGTAATGCGTCACACCGAGATAACGGATCCGGCCTTGCTCCTTCCACTGTCGCAAGGTCGCCAGATGCGTCTGAACGTCGAGCAGATTATGGACCTGCATGAGGTCGATTCGGGTCGTACGCAAAAGCGCCATGGAACGTTCCATGGATTTGATTCCGTTCTCCTTTCCGCGAGTCCACACTTTGGTGGCGAGAAAAAGTTTTTCGCGAATACCGAGCGCGGACGTGAGCTCGCCAATCACCTCCTCGGCGCGTCCATACATCGGGGACGAATCAATCACGCGGCCACCGAGTTTAACGAAAAGCGAGAGCACCTCCTCGAGCGGCTTCCGCGTCTGGGGTGTCAGATCGACGTCGAATTTTTGCCACGTCCCGAGGCCGATCACTGGCAATTTCTCGCCCGAGGAAGGAATTGCACGCATCAGTATTGTTGACGATTCGCTTTTCGCTTGCGCGGGCGATGTCCTGACGGCCAAAAGCAAACCGGCCGTCGTTCCGCCAATGAGTTTCGCAACTTCGCGTCTCGTCATTCTATGAGAGATTCCTCGACTTCGCTCGGAATGACAAGCAGGTTGCCGTCATTGTGAACCGCCGCCGCTTCTTCAAAATTTCCGCCGCCGCGGCTCTTGCGGTACGCGCGCAACCCATATCACTGTTCGCAGTACAACCTGTGAAACCGGCGCGCATCCTCATTCTTGGCGGCACCGGATTTACCGGGCCAAATCAGGTGCGATACGCGCTCAATCGCGGACATAAAGTGACGACATTCAACCGCGGCAAAACGCACCCCGGCGAATTGCCAGATGAAGTTGAACAACTGGTCGGCGATCGCAACGGCCGGTTGGACGCGCTCAAGAATCGACAGTGGGATGTGGTCATCGATAATCCGACGACGCTGCCAGCATGGGTTCGCGACGCTGCGCAAGTGCTCAAAGGAAACGTTGATCGCTACGTGTTCATTTCGACGATTTCCGTTTACGGCGAACCGAAACAGGGGCCTGATGAAAACGCGCCGACAGAGAAATACGAAGGTGCAGATCCGTACAAGGAAACAATTGAAGCAGTGCGCGCGTCCGGATTCAAAACCTACGGACCGCTCAAGGCGCTCTCGGAACGCGAAGCCGAGAAATGGTTTCCCGGAAAAACCTTGATCATTCGCCCGGGGCTCATCGTCGGTCCCCGCGACGAGAGCGACCGCTTTACGTATTGGCCAGTGCGTATCGATCGTGCCGGAGACGTGCTGGCGCCTGGAAAACCAAACGATCCCGTCCAGTTCATCGATGCACGTGATCTTGCAGAATGGACCATTCGGATGGCCGAGAACAGTGAAACAGGAATCTACAACGCCACCGGACCTGCCAAACCTTTCGGCATCGGTGGGATGCTCGATGGAATTAAGGGTGCCCTGAAGTCGGACGCGAAGTTTACCTGGGTGAACGAAGAATTTTTGACTGAGCAAAAGGTGCGGCCCTGGTCTGACATGCCAGTGTGGACGGGGAAAGATGATGCGGTTGCCCGAACGAACATTAGTCGCGCGTTGAGCAAAGGTCTGACGTTTCGACCACTCGACGTCACAGCCCGCGACACCCTTGCCTGGTTCAAGTCACTCCCGCCGGACCGACAATCGCATCCGAAAGCTGGTCTCTCAGCCGAACGCGAAGCGGAAGTGCTTGCCGCGTGGAAGGAACAAGCCAATAA
>Ga0137403_10008774_pt1 | contig 11305 bp, 10 predicted proteins | sample CZOMad2_1_16fung_FD_122057 | JGI IMG/M metagenome (GOLD analysis project Ga0137403, IMG submission 122057) | Vadose zone soil fungal communities from Angelo Coast Range Reserve, California, USA - CZOMad2_1_16fungal (Hybrid Assembly) | ecosystem: Environmental > Terrestrial > Soil > Vadose zone...
AAGATTTCACTGGTGTCCTACGACACACAGTCGAACAACCAGCTTTATTCGCAATACGCGCAGCAGCTTGCTTTGAGCGATGGCGTCGCGACGATCTTTGGCGCCATCACCAGCGCGTCGCGCGAGATCGTGCGGCCGATCTTCGACCGCGCCAAAATTCCCTACTTCTACACCATGCCATATGAAGGCGGCGTATGCGACCGCAATACGTTCCTGACCGGCGCGACAGTGAGCCAGAGCCTCGGCACGCTGGTTCCCTATGCGATGAAGCGCTTCGGCAAGAAGGTCTATATTCTCGGCGCCGATTATATTTTCGGCCAGATCTCCGAACGCTGGATCCGTAAATACATCGCCGATGCCGGCGGCCGGGTCGTGGGGGCGGAACTGTTTCCGCTCGACACATCGAACTTTTCCAGCACGATTGCAAGGATCCAGTCGGAGGCGCCCGATTTCGTCATCGACGGTTTCGTAACGCCGCCGCAATATTCCTTCTACCGGCAATGGGCCGCGGCCGGCCTTAAATCGAAGATGCCGATCGTCTCGCAGACCTTCGGTTCCGTCGGCCAGCATCGGCAATTACCGCCGGATGTCACCGAAGGCATCATCGCTTGCTACAATTACTTCGAGGAAAACAAAACCGAAGCCAACCGCGGCTTCGTCGAGCGATATCAAAACCAGTTCGGCAAGGGAGACTATCTCGGTCACAGCGCGGCCTCCGAAACCGTCGCGTGGAAGCTGTGGACGACCGCCGTGACGAAGGCCGGGTCGCTCGATCGCGAGGCGTTGATCGGAGCGCTGCAATCCAATCTCGAAGTCGATTCCGTGATCGGCCACGTCAAACTTGATCCGGCTATCCATCATTGCAATTTCGACATGCATATCGTCGAAATGCGCGATGGCGCGTTCAGCATCGTGGAAACCGTAAAAGGGGTAAAGCCGTCCGAGATGGGTACTCAATGCGACCTGCTGGGATCGCCGACCACCAATAAGCAATTCCAGCCCGCATTTTAAACAAGGCGGCGGGCCGCCGCTTTCGGAGAGTCGAATGACGTTTTTACCGGAGCTTTTGCTCCAGATTCTACATGCGGTTTCGGCCCTGGTTTTGACCAGCATGGGTCTCGCGGTTACATTTGGCATGATGCGCGTCATCAATTTCGCTCATGGCGAATTCCTCATGCTGGGAGGATTCGTCATGATTTTCGCCGTTCGCGCCGGCGCGAATTTCTGGGTCGCGATGTTCATCATCGCGCCCCTTTCGCTGGCGGCCTTCGGCCTTGTGGTCGAGCGGCTGCTGATCCGCCCGCTTTACGGACGAATTCTCGACAGCATGCTCGCGACATGGGGTTTGAGCCTCACACTGATCGGGCTGACATCGACCTTCTTCGGCTATAGCCAGAAAGGCCTGCCAACGCCGCTGGGCAGCTTCGAGCTTTTCGGCCACGGTCAGAGCTATTACAACGTCTTCATCATTGTCATCACATTTGCGCTCGTCATTGCTCTATACGCCTTTCTGCGCAAGACCACGTTCGGCCTGCTGGCGCGGGGCACGATGCAGAACGCGCAGATGGCCTCGGCGATCGGGGTAAACCCCCATGCCATCTATGCCGCGACCTTCGCGCTGGGAGCCGGTCTTGCCGGCTTCGCCGGCGCGGTGATGGCGCCTATGACCGGCGTGGTGCCGATCACCGGACTGTCCTACATCACGCAAGCCTTCATCACCGTCATCACCGGCGGCGCCAATGCCCTCACCGGCACGGTCGCAGCCGCCGCTCTGTTCGGCTTGATCGAGCAAGGCGTCAACGTGTTCGGCAATGCGGTGTTCGGGCAGGCTGCGATGCTCGCAACGGCGATCGTCCTGCTGCGCCTCATGCCGGCGGGCATCACCGGCCGGTTCTTTCGGGGGAGCTTATGAGCACCGCACATTACGCTATCCTTCAGAAGTTATTGCTGACCGGCGCCACCCTGCTTCTGCTCGCGTTGCCATGGCTGGTGAACGTCGCATTCCTGGTCAGCGTGAATTCTTGCGACATTATGGGCATTCTGGCCCTGAGCATGGCGCTGGTCTGGGGCACGGCGGGGATCTTCAGCTTCGGCCAGTCGGTCTTTTTCGGCATCGGCGCCTATGTCTATGCGATCGCGTCTCTCAACATGGACGGCACGGCCATCCCCCTGCTGCTCGGAATTCTGGCGGCGACGCTTTCGGCGGCGATACTCGGCTATTTTCTGTTCTACGGACGCATCAGCGAAATGTACCTCGCGGTCATCACCCTGACGTTGTCGCTGCTGTTCTATCAGTTGATCAATTCTCTATCCGGGCCGCAGGCGCGCATCGGCGTGGTGTCGCTCGGCGGTTATAACGGCATTCCCGGCGTGCCGACGTTGAGCATCCCGGGCCTGTCCGACAGCCAGCTCGGCTATGTGCCGATGTACTGCGTATCCGCGGTCGCGTTGATCGCGACTTATGCGGGACTGCGCATGTTGCTGGTCACGGCCTTCGGACAGACCATTATCGCGATCCGGGAAAACGAGATACGCGCCGAATTGCTCGGCTATGACAGCCGCGCCTACAAGCTCGCCATTTTCTCGATCGGCGCCGCCATCGCCGGACTGGCCGGCGTGCTGTATGCTTCCTGGAGCAATTTCGTCAGCCCGGACCTGTTCGATCTCGCCTTCGCGGGCCAGATCATCATCTGGGCGATGGCGGGTGGGGTCGGAACGCTCGCGGGCCCGGTCGTCGGCTGTTTCGCGATCCAGGCCCTCACCACCTGGCTCGGCACCAAGCAACTCACCGACACCAATATTGTGCTCGGCTTGATCTTCATGCTGGCCGTGCTGTTTCTGCCCTCGGGCATCCTGCCCGGGTTGCGCGCACGCCTGGTGAAGGCGGCATGACAATGGAAATAGATCCACAACCGCTGCTCTCCACGCGCGGTCTCACCAAGCGGTTCGGCGGCGTGGCCGCCGTCGATGGGGTGGACTTCGACCTTACCGACGGCGAACTGCGCTGCCTGATCGGCCCAAACGGCGCCGGCAAATCCACTTTTTTCAAGATGCTGTCGGGACAGACGGCACCGACGCGCGGGACCATCAGCTTCGCAGGCCGTGACGTCATGAGGCTTGAGCCGCACCAGATCGCACAAGCGGGCATCGGCATCAAAACCCAGGTACCGAATGTTTTTAATGGGCTGACGGTGGCGCAGAACCTGCTGGTCGCCTCACGTCGCAATCGCCACCGCATGCCGCCCGCCGAGGTGTGCGATACGGTGATGACCCGCCTCAAACTCAACGACATTGCATTGCGCGAGGTGGGACGGCTGTCTCATGGCGAGCGGCAGATCGTCGAGCTCGGTCTTGTGGTCGCAACTGCGCCGCGGCTCATCCTGCTCGACGAACCGGTCGCCGGGTTGAGCGATGCCGAAACCGAACGGACGGCGCACCTTATTCGCGAACTCCATTCCGAAGTCGCGATGATAGTGGTCGATCACGATATACCGTTCATCCGCATGATCGCCGCCGATGTCACGGTCTTTCATCGTGGCCGCATTCTGCTGCAAGGCCCGTGCGAGACGGTGCTGGACGACCAGCAGGTCCGCGACGTCTATCTCGGTCGACAGGTGGTGCAACATCATGCGACTTGACGTCGATCATATTCGCGCCGGCTACGGCCCGATCAATGTGCTCAACAATGTCAGCCTCTCGCTGGCGCAGGGCGAGTTTCTCGGCGTGCTCGGCCACAACGGAATGGGCAAGACCACCTTGCTGAGCGCCATCATGGGGCTGCTCCCGCTCACCGGCGGCGATATCCTCCTGCACGGAAATTCGATCCGGGCCCGGCCGACTTATGCGCGCGCGCGGCTTGGAATCGGCTATGTGCCACAGGGCCGGCAGATTTTTCCCCAGCTTACGGTCCGGGAAAATCTGGCCATCGCCGCCGCGGCCAACGGCCGCCGTTCCTCCACCGCGATCGAGCAAGTCCTCTGCGACTTCACGATGCTGGAAAAGCTTATCGATCGGGTCGGCGGCCTGCTGAGCGGCGGCGAGCAGCAAATTCTTGCGCTCGCCCGCTGCCTGTGCGGCGATCCCAAGCTTATTCTGCTCGACGAGCCGACGGAGGGTGTTCAACCCTCGATCATCGAGCAGATGATCGAGGTGCTGGCCCAGCTCCACAGGACGCGCAACCTGTCGGTCATTCTTGTCGAGCAGAATCTTGACTTTATCCGGTCGCTCGCCAGCCGGATTATCGTTCTGGAAAAGGGCCGTATCGTCCATTCCGCCGCCGGCGACATCGCCGAATCGATCGTCGCCGCGGGCCTCGCCCCGATGCGCACCGCCGCCGAAAAATCCCCACTCTAATTCCGGAACTCCAGCCGAGGAGAAACATAATGCACAAAATTGAAATCCCTGCGGACCTGATTGCCCAACTCACGCGCGCGCGGGGCGGCAAACTCAATCGCTACGAAACGCTAGTGGGCCCGAAAACGGCATTGGTGGTCATCGACCTGCAAAACGCCTTCATGCTGCCGGGCATGCCGGTGGAGGTGCCCGCCGCCCGCGAGATCGTGCCGAACGTCAATCGGCTCGCGGCGGCCGTCCGTCGCGTCGGTGGCAAGGTCGTCTGGGTCCAAATGACCCTGGTGGATCAGCGAGAGGCATGGAGCGTGTATTTCAATGCCGATTCACGGGATGCCGCTTACGACGCGATGATACCCGGCTCAAAAGGCTACGAACTGCACGCGGAACTGGATGTGCGGAAAGAAGACTTGATCGTTGAAAAGAAGCGCTACAGCGCCTTCATTCAGAGATCCTCCGATATAGACGCGAAGCTGCGCGCCCTCGGCATCGACACCGTGTTGATGACCGGAACGCTGACCAATGTATGCTGCGAGTCGTCGGCGCGCGACGCCATGATGCTGAACTACAAGGTTGCGTTCGTGTCGGATGCCAATGCCGCGCTCAATGACACCGAACATAATGCTACCCTCACCTCGATCGTCCGCGTTTTCGGCGACGTCGGCAGCACCGATGAGATCATTGCCCGGCTGGTTCCGGGCAACGTGGGAACCGCATAGTCGCTATTGCGGTCCTTTCCCGAAAGCAGAACTTGGAGTATCCTAGACTCGCACTTTGGAGTGAGAGCCGGCCATGACCCAATGGGATGCCAAAAAGCCGATCCGCATTGGCATCCTATTGTCGCAGACCGGCGCGCTGGCGAAGTATGAATGCGCCCACCTGCAAGGAACCATTCTCGGTCTCGAACAAATCAACGAGGAAGGCGGGATTGACGGCCGTGCGGTCGAACCGATTTTCTGCGATCCCGCTTCGGACATCGATCGGTTTCGTTCGCTGACGCATCGCCTGATCGCAGATGCCGAAGTCTCCAATATTTTCGGCTGCTGCATGTCGTTAAACCGGAAGGCCGTCCTCCCGATGGTCGAGCGATCCAACATCCTGCTCTGGTATCCGACGCAATGCGAGGGCTTCGAATATTCGCCTAATATCTTCTATGGCGGCGCCTGTCCCAATCAGCATGTCGTGCCGCTCGGCCGCTACCTCGTGGCCAGCGGGCGCAAGCGCGTTTTCCTGATCGGCAACGACTACGTATTTCCCCGTGAAACCAACCGGGTGATGCGAGACGTGATTGAGGCGTCGGGCGGCGAGATCGTCGGCGAGTCCTACGTGCCTATCCCGGCCGATCGCGACGCGTTCGCCCCGGTCTTCCAGAACCCGGCCTTGCGCCAATGCGACGCGATTTTCTCTACCGTGGTCGGGACCTCGAACCTTTCGTTATTCGAGGCCTACCGCGCCGCCAAGCTCGACCGCGGCATAACCCCGATCGCAGCCATCAATATCAGCGAGTACGACGTCGTCCAGATCGGCGCGGAACTGCTTTGCGGCCATCTGGTGGTGCTCGCCTATCTCGAGTCCAACAAGAGCGCGCCCAACCTCGCATTCGTCGATCGGTTCAAGCGCCGCTATGGTCAGCATGCCCGCGCGAACCTGCTGGTGGCATCGTCTTATGTCCAGCTTCGGCTCTTCGCGGAGGCGATAAATCTGTGCCGCAGCGAAGCTGCGGAAGCGGTGGCCGAAGCACTCGTCGCTGTTAGCCTGTCGGGGCCGCTCGGCGCCGTTCGCATCGACGCCGAAAGCCATTACACCTATCTGAAACCGATCATAGCCCAGGTCAATCCCGACGGAGAGTTCGACATCATCCATGCAGCGGACACACCCGTGCGACCCGATCCCTTTATGATCGCCTACCAATAGGACCTTGGAAAAGCTTCATGCACGACTGGTCCGCAAAACATGTCGTCCTCGTTCATCCTGACGATCCGGATCGGCGAATTCTGGAAGAGCAGTTACGCTCGCTAGGGGCGGTCGTCACCAGCGTATGGCCGGTACCGGAGCGCGTCGACGACGGAACCAACGCTCTTCTGCTCTACATTTCTCAACCGGATGAGCCGCGCATGTCGGTGCTGTTCGAGAGCTTCGGCGGCGTCTGTCTTGCGATCGTGAATCCGGACCAGCCTTCGGCCATCCGCGCGCTGGCCGGTTACAATGTGCATGGCGTCCTTGTGCGACCTCATATCCGCGGAGCGCTTCAGGCAGAACTCGTCGTAGCCGCCACCAATTATGGCTACGCCGCGAAGCTGCGAGTTCGCATCGCGCATCTGGAAGCCAACCTCCGCTCGCGCAGGGTAATCGAGAAAGCCACGCAATTGCTTGTCCGGAGCCGCGGACTGACTGAAGCGGCCGCCTATGAAGCGCTTCGTAACGAAGCCATGAAACGACGCCTGGCGATCGGCGCTCTTGCGCAGGATCTGGTTGCCGGCCACGCCCGGGCCAATCTCGCAACCACCTCCCAAGATCAGAAAAGCTCCGTCACGGATGTAGCCGTGAAGAGAGCGGCGCACACGACGGCGTCCAGGTCGTGATTGGTTCTCGGGCAAACTGCTATCGTTGCCTGAACGCGCCGCCTTCGCGCTTCCAGGCTCGGTGGACGTGACGTTGCCAACGCACAAGACCACAATGTCCTTCGACTATTGCGCCTGCCGCTCAAAGACGATCTTGCCGCCGACAATGGTGATATCGACCTTTGTCTTCAGCAACTCCTCCGCCGGGACCGTCAGAGGATCTCGATCCAGCACGATCATGTCGGCAAATTTTCCCGGTTCGATCGAGCCCTTCTTCTTTTCGTCCCACGCGAGATAGGCGGCGTCCTTGGTGTAGAGCTGGATCGCGAGCTGGCGCGAGATCGCCTCGTCCGCACCTAACACCTTCCCGTCGGCCCCTTTGCGGGTAACCGCGGCATAGATGCCGACCATGGGGCCGATCGGAAGGTTGTCGCTTCCGAACGCGAACTTGATCCCTTGCTTCATAGGCAAGGCGACCGGGTTGACATGCTCAAGACGATTGCCGTCCAGGTTCTGCTTGTAGCGAGCGGAGACAGTGTAGAGAAAATTGGGTTGAGCGGCGGCGATGATCCTGTCTTTCGCGATCATTCGCATGGTTTTGACGGAAGGCGTCATCGAAAAATGTGCCAAAAACCATCGGTGGTCGGCTTTGGGATATTTCTTCAACGCGCGGTCATAGATACTAGCGATTGTCTCGAGCGCGGCATCGCCGATAGCATGGACACCAACCTGCCAACCGAGCGAAGCGGCGGTCTCGATCATCTCCGTCGCGGCTGCTTCCGTCATCAACGCTGTCCCCCTGAAGCCGGGCTGTCCCTTGTAATCTTCCTTGGTCAATGCGGTCGGGCCCGAGAAACCGCCATCATACGGATTCTCTCCGATAGGTCCCAGCTTGAGGCGATCGTCTCCATATCCCGTCTTGTATGGAAAGGCTTTCAACCGGTCCGCACCTGGATAACTCACATACAGCGTCGCGCGAGGCAGATCCGATCCCATCTCGTCGTAAATCTTGCGGAACTGTGGCCACGAGGGATGCTGGGCCGAAGCGCCAGGGCCGACACCAACATCCAGCTTGTCGTCGATCGCGCTGAACGCTTCCATGAAGCTGGTTATCCCCAAGGGAAGAAGAGCCTTGATGCTTGCGGTGTATCCCGGCTTCAACTCGTCTGGCGTCGGGCGAGGCACAAGCCGGCTGTAAATGTCGGTCCGTTCCCGAATAATGCCGTTGGGCTCGCCATTTTCGGACCGATCGATCACTCCACCTTCCGGATTGGCGGTCTCTTTCGATATGCCTGCCAGCTTTAGCGACATGCTGTTGCCCACCGCGCTATGGGAGCCCGCCCTGATGAGAAAGACGGGATTGTCGGGCGCCGCCTCGTCGAGATCCGACCTCAAAGGTGCTCGCCTTTCAGCAAGCCGAGCCTCATCCCAGCCGTAACCGGTGATCCACTCGCCCGGGCCGAGCTCCCTGGCCTTAGCGGCAACCATCTTCTTGAGGTCCTCGATCGACTTGGCCTCCAATGCGTTGACGGACCGCTTCGATGCCCCAAAAATGTGGACGTGGGTGTCGATGAAGCCTGGCAGCAATGACCGGCCTGCGAGGTCGATTTTTTGTTTCGGCGCGAAGTGTCCAATCAGCTCGGCCCCCCCGACCGCCACGATCTTCCCGTCTTTCACCGCCACAGCCGATTTCAGGGAGTTCGTCGCATCGACCGTGATCAACTGACCGTTGAAGAGCAACATATCGACGGGTTGCGCCGCGAAGGCAGCACTGGCCGAGAGGAGAAACGTCGTGACCAGGAATGTTCGGGACAACATCGCGTTTCCTTTGTTGAATGGGTTCGGATCGGGCGAACGGCGCCAAGCCGGCACTATGCCTGATAGGTGGTGTTACCTCCGGCGACCGTGCGCACGATCTCGATGTCTTTGATCTTGCCGGGATCGACGCTGTGCGGATCATCGGCAAGGACGACGAAATCCGCGAACTTGCCCGGGGTGATTGAGCCCTTGATCGCCTCCTCGCGAGAGGCATAGGCGCCATTGATGGTATTGACCCGCAACGCTTCATCGACCGTGATCCGCTGGTTCGCGCCCCAGGTCTCGCCGTTCCACCCCGTGCGCGTCACCATGCCCTGAATGCCCATCAAGGGCGAGAAGGGACCCGGGTTGAAATCGGAACCCGCCGCCGCCGGAATTCCCGCATCGAGGAAGGAGCGATAGGCCATGCAGTGGCTCATGATCTCTTCGCCGTAGAACTTGAACTTGTCGGAATTATAATAGGGATACGTCGTGAACGGCGTCGGGATAGCGCCGGCAGCCTTGATCCGCCGCACCAGATCGTCGTTGATGAACGTGCAATGCGTGATCTTCGGGCGTGAATCCGCGATCGGGTAGAGCTTCTGCGCCCGCTCGACCGCGGTCAGAACCATGTCGATGGCGACATCGCCATTGGCATGGCAATTGACCTGAATCCCGGCGCGGTGGACCTTTTCGATCCAGGCGTTGAGATCGTCCTGGCTCTCGGTGATGTTGCCTTTGTAGCGGGGCTGGATGCCCGGATAGGGAGTGCTGAGCGACATGGTGCGTTCGGAGAAAGACCCATCCACGACATGCTCGAAGGTCGCCCCGAAGCGCAGCCATTCGTCACCGAAGAAGCTTTCGATATCGTTGGCGATCATCGCATCAAGCATTGCCGCCTGGACCTCATAGCTCACGCGGTGCAACAGTTCGCCACGCGCTCGTATTTGCTGTAGCGCGCGTAGATCGCCTCCCGCGTGCGCGACGCTGGTCAGGCCATAGCGAGCGAATTGCTTGGAGATAAAGGCCATGCCGTCACGGCTGCGCTGCATTTTCTGCTCGGCAGTGAACGTCGAGCGCTTGCCTACATTTCGCAGTGCCGCCAGCGCATTGTCGGTCACCCGGCCGGAGAGATCGCCGTTCGCGTCACGATCTAAGGTGCCTCCGCGGGGATTAGGTGTATCGCGGTCAATGCCCGCAAGTTCAAAGGCCTTACTGTTGAAATAAGAGGTGTGAGCGCCGCGATGATGGACTTCGATCGGATGATCCTTGGAAGCCCTGTCGAGATCGTGGACACTAAGCTCGCGCTTGTCTTTCACCTTGGTATCATCAAAAAAATTTCCCTCGACCCAAATGCCGGCAGGCGTCTCGCCGGCGCGCCTGCGCAGCTTGTCGACAATACTGTCGATGGTGACGAACTCGACCTCGAAGGGATTTCCGACCAGCACACCGTAGAGCAGAGTCTCGCCGGGCGCATGATTGTGACAATCGATGAACCCGGGAACAACGGTCATCTGCTTGGCGTCGAATGTCTGGCTATTCTTCGCGGCGACCGCCTTGGCCTCGTCATTGCTGCCGAGCGTGACAAACCGGCCGGCTCTCACCAGGAAGGCCTCCGCCCGAGGCGTGGCCGGGTCGAGCGTATAGATCTTGGCATTAAGGACCAGGAGATCGGTGCTCCCCGCTTCGGCCGCGGCCGCGCTTGCGAGCCAGGGGGCGTGGCCCAGGGTCGCCACACCGGCGCCGGCCAATCCCAGAAATCCCCTACGACTGTGGCGGTGGCCCATCTTCAATCATCCTTGGGCGTGTTTGCTGATCGACGTCGAGTACCACGTGCTCCGCCTAGATTAGCTATCTCGCAGGCGTACACTGCACAATCCGCGGCCACTGTTCTTCACTCAACTCGTATCGCTTGATCCCCACCATCGGGCTCCGTGCTCAGACACGGAACCTCATGAATCAGACATCAAACGATTTTGGACTTCTGAATGTCACTCCGATCTAGGGCTTGAACCCTTTGACTAGCCGATCGGCACCCATCGAGATCAGTCCAGCATCAGATCCAACGGCAACAAACTTGTAACCCCACTCAATATAGCGCTGGGCGTCCTCTTCCGAGGCAGTCAGAATCCCGGCAGGTATTCCAAGATCGGAAAGCTTGCGACCCGAAAGCTGAATTGCCTTTTGTACGTCAGGATGCAGGGGATTTCCGATATGCCCCATGGAAGCCGAGAGATCCGACGGACCAATGAAAACGCCGTCTACGCCCTTAACCTGTGCGATGCTTTCCAATTGCTCCAAAGCGGCTTCAGTTTCCATCTGGATTAAGATACAAACGTTCTCATTTGCGTCATCAAGATAGTTCTTGATTCGGCCGTACTGACTTGCCCGCCCGCTGCCGGTTATGCCTCGTATACCAGCAGGCGGATAGTGGCACGCTTTCACGGCCTTCTCTGCTTCGCCCACGTTCTCGACGAACGGGATCAAGACGCAAGTCGCTCCAATGTCGAGTACCCGTTTGATCAAAACGGGATCATTCCAAGCCGGCCGCACAATCGGGGTTGCGGTACCGCCTTTCATTGCTTGAAGTTGGCTAA
>Ga0137403_10008776_pt1 | contig 11303 bp, 9 predicted proteins | sample CZOMad2_1_16fung_FD_122057 | JGI IMG/M metagenome (GOLD analysis project Ga0137403, IMG submission 122057) | Vadose zone soil fungal communities from Angelo Coast Range Reserve, California, USA - CZOMad2_1_16fungal (Hybrid Assembly) | ecosystem: Environmental > Terrestrial > Soil > Vadose zone...
CGAACGCGGCGCCTGCTTCCGAGGCCGCCAACTCGATTGCATCCGGCAAGTCTTCCAGGCGATCCACGAGCTTCATTCCGCGGCCGCCGCCGCCGCCCACCGCCTTTACCAGGATCGGCAGTCCGATTCGTTGGGCAAGAGACTGAGCCGCCTCGACGGATTCCACTGCGCCTCCCGGAACGACGGCGACATCCGCCGCCTGCGCTTCGAATCGGGCGCGCAACTTGTCGCCCACCGACTCAATCTGCGCAGCCGTCGGGCCAATGAAAATGACACCCTGCTCCTCGCACAATTGCGCCAGCGCCGCCCGTTCGGACAGAAATCCGTATCCAGGATGAATCGCGTCAGCGCGAACGCCGAGTGCCGCTTGCACGATGGTCTCGACTCTCAGGTAGCTTTCGCTCGGCCGAGACGGCCCGATGCAGACCGTCCGATCGGCCAGCTGCGCCGGGATCGAATCGCGATCGGCTTCCGAGGCTGCGAGTACGGTTTCGATACCAAGCTTGCGGCACGTCCGTATGATTCTCGCGGCAATCTCACCGCGATTCGCGACCAGAATGCGCCGGATCTCCACGGCTAGCTCGTCTTGCTGACATGCATCAGCACTTCCCCATACTCAACCAGCGCCCCGTCGCGGCAGTGGATCTCAACCACCTTGCCGCGGACACCAGCACGCACGGTATTCATCAACTTCATCACTTCGATGATGCCCACGATGGTGTCTGCCTCCACCTGCGACCCCACTTCAACGAAGGGGGCGGCGCCCGGCTTGGGGGCACGATAGAAAGTGCCCAGCAGGGGTGCTGAGACGCTCACGGTGTTCGGATCGTCGGCAGCCGGCCGGGCGGCCCCTGGCGCCGGCGTGGTGGTTGGCGTGCTCGACGGTGTTGTTGGGACAGCTGCCCCGCCCGCCCCTCGCCGCAAGCTGAGCTTGAGCCCCTCCATCTCCAGATACAACTCATCGAAGTTGGATTCTTCCAGAAGCCGCGTGATCTGCGCGACATCCTTGGCCGTCAGGGTCACCGGCGGCCTCCGAAAATCGACATGACATGCGACAAAGGATTCTCGGCAGCGCGCGCGACCGGCGCCGACTCCCGCTTTGACCACACCGTCTCAGGACGGCTCTGCAAAAGAAGAATGCCGCCACCGTGCCGGTCCACGGCCCATTCAATGTCCTGGGAACGCCCGTAGTGGCGCTCCACCTTGCGCGCGAGGTCTCTAAGCGTCTGCAGCTCTGCATCACTCATGCAGGCGGCCTGCACTAACTCTGGCTCCACCGGTATAGCCTCAACGCCACCGGCAGACAGCGGAACATGTTTGATCTTCTTCTCCGAGATGTCGCGTACCGAAATCTCACCCGTGATCTTTCCTATCACCCAGCGGTCCGGTGTCACCTCGCCACCGACGACGGCCGAGCCGAGTCCCCAGGCGCCCTCAATCGTGATGACCGACCGGTCCCCCGTCGTTGGGCTGCGGGTAAACATCACTCCCGCACACCGGGCATCAACCATGGTCTGAACGACGACCGCCATAGCCACACTGGCCTCGGGAAAACCGTGCCTACGGCGGTAGCAGATCGACTCCACTGAATACAGGCTCGCCCAACAGCTGCGCAGCCTTCTCAGAGTCTCATCCCGACTATTGAGCCAGAGGTAGGTATCCTGCAGGCCGGCGAAACTGGCGTCGCTCGCGTCCTCGGTAGTCGCGGACGAACGCACTGCGACGGCGGTCGGCGAGCTGCAGAGCTGGGCGTACGCCGCTGCGACCTCGTCCGTTACGCTGTGCGGCAGCGCCGTCTCCTCAAGTTGCGCTCGCAGGGCTTTCGAACAGACCGTAACCGCTTCGAGATCGTCGGGGCTCAACGACTCAACGCGTGTCCGTATTGGCGATGTTCGCTCTACAACCTCGAGAAAGCTCTCGAAGGCCTGCGTTCGAACGACAAACCCCGGCGGAACAGCAATCCCCGCACGAAGCAACTCGCCAAGACTGCCTCCCTTGCCCCCAACGTCTGGACGATCGCTGAGACCAATATCAGAAAACCAGCTGACATTCCCCGGAGAGCCCATTGCAACCTATTGGAGGATGGTGACAATTCCGCGCCCACCATCCACGCGGATTCGTTGGCCATCCTTGATTCGTGAAGTGGCCGTGCCCGTACCCACCACGGCTGGAAGCGAATACTCCCGTGCCACAATGGCTGCGTGGCTCATCGAGCCTCCGATGTCAGATACGGCCCCGGCGATCTTCTGGAAAATCGGTGCCCAGGTCGGATTGGTTACCTGGCAGACCAGGATATCCCCTTGCCGCAGGCGGACGATTTCCTCCACAGACCTCACGACACACGCGGGACCTTCGACCACACCACTCGAGGCAGCGAATCCCCTGATCTCGTTGCCCGCGGCTTCACTACCGGCATTCAGCCACGTGTCGAGGGTTTCGCTCGTAATACCCCACAGCATGACAATGGCAGGATCATCGATGACATCAGGAACTGGCCCGAGCGCTGGGGGCATATCGTGCTTCGACCACTCAGCGATTGCGGCCTTACGCTGCGCGACGATTTCGGGCCAACGCTCGGGGCCGCGCGGCGGCGAGCCGTTTGACCATGACGTCATGAGATCGATGATGGCGGCCTCGAGCTCATAGTGGGTCAGGTGGAACACGTCCTCCTGGTTCGCAAAGAAACCGTGAGCGGCCAGCAACGCCCCGAACTCCCGGATCTTGTTGAAGAACAGGTTGGTGTACCAGTGCTCGCAATAAAACTTGTGACCCTCCACATAGGGAAATACGCGATGTGCCAGGGTGATCATCTGGTCGTAAGCCGCCCGCTCCTCGTCCGAGCTCAACAGCTCACGGTAGTCCTCGATCAGCTGACGGCGCTCGGCCTGTAGCTTCTCGACAGGCCGCTCGAGCGACTCGCCCGCCTTCAAGCGTGAGATGTACCCGGGCAAGCCGGCGAACGCCATCGACAGGTCATCGTTCCAGGAGCGGTGATAGTGATAGAAGCCATCGCCTACGTTGATGTTGAACCACGGCTCGCGGGACGTCTCGAGCTCCCCGAGCCAGGCCCTGCCGGGCTCGCCCGTTTGCTGCAGAGAGTCGATGACCGCCTGAACCGACAGCCCCTCCTGGAACTGGGCGTCCACACCGAGATCAACCGCGCAGCGCGCGAGCCGCCGCAGCTCCTCGTCCGGACGAAAGATTTCCGCCTCGATACCGGCAACCATGCGTGCGACGGTCTGGTCGCTGATCTGCGGAAACGCTCCCTTGCAGAAGCCGAAGAAAGTCAGGTACGCCCCATAGCCCAGCAGCAGAAATTCGAAGTGGTGATGCCACATCCGGAAATAGCCCTCGAGCGTCTTCTGGTAGGTCTCGAGGAGATAGTGATTCGAGGCGACCCCGCGACCTGCGTGTACGTGCTCCAGAGGCTCGAATTCCGGCAGCGCGAGCTCGGGAAGAGCGCGCGCATCGTGAATCAGTGCCAACATCTTCTCGCGCCACTGGGCGTACAGACGCTCCCAGTTTTCGTAGTAATAGAAGGCCCGCTTCTGGAATTCGACCGTGCGCCGCGCGATCTCGGCCGGGTCGGTCACCGCGTTGCCGCCGATGTAAACGCGGCCATTGATGATTCGATGGTCGATGCCGAGCGTGGTTGGAATGCAATGAACCCGGGTACTGGATGAGCCCAGCGCACAGTACGCCGCCTCGGCCGTCACCATGTCAAAAGCCGACATGGGCTCGGGGAAATGCATCGAGTTGTAGAACCAGAAGCGGTTGTCGTCCGATGCGGTGAATTGCGTGTAGTAAGGGTAAGCCGCCTGCGCCTGCTCGGTGCCCGGTATGACCCGTAACGAGCTGGGCAGTGGAAAGCACCGGGGCTTGACTGGCGTGCTGGACGTGCTAATGGCGATCCCTCCGCGCCGCGGCTACTGCCCTGATAGCGCTTGCTGCGTAACGGCATACAGCTTAGCGCGCGGATTTGGTGGGCGGCGCGGACGAGAGCGCAAGAATACTCGTCTCAGCCTGCAAACCCACTCGGTCCCGGATGGGATCCCATTTAGCCGTGATGGGATGCAGTGCGGCTGAGGGAGCGGGCACTCTGCGCTGAGAGTCAAGAATCTTGCGCTGTGGTGCGCGCGTCGGTATGCCGCGGAGCGTTACCCTCCCGCCAGCAAAGATAGCACCGTCGCGCACATGAATAACCAACAGACGCGGGCTCTCGTGCGGATCCGGGAGATGATTCTGCAGGGGAAACTTACCGCGGGACAGCGGGTCGCCGAAGCGCCACTTGCCGAGCGCCTCGGGATGTCGCGAACGCCGGTTCGCCAGGCCCTGCCGGTCCTTGCGCAGGAAGGACTGCTCGTGGAGCACGCGACGCGTGGCTATGTCGTCAAGGAAACCAGCACGGCCGACATTCTCGATGCGATAGATCTGCGCGGTTTGATCGAGGGATTGGCGGCGCGCCGCGTTGCGGAGCGCGGGGCCTCCAGAGCCCTGTGCACTGCGCTGCGCGTGTGCCTCACGGATGGTGACCGTATTTTCAGCAAGGGGCACATCGAAGCAAGCGACGAGGCGCTCTATGCGGACATGAATGGCCGGTTTCACGACCTGATCGTCCGTGAAGCGCGCAGTCCGATGATCGAGCAGACTCTCGAGCGCAATGCCCGCATTCCCTTCGTCGGACCTCACGCGCTCGCCTTCGACAACACGAGTCTCGATCGGATGTATGACATGTTGTTGTACGCGCATCGCCAGCATCACTTCATCGTGGAGGCCCTGGAGCGGGGTGAAGGCGCGCGCGTGGAAGCGCTCATGCGCGAACATGCCAACCCGGTCAAGGACAGTCTGAATCTGCCGGGTATCAAGGCCTCGCAGCGTGCATCGAATCCGCCATTGACCGTTGTAGGGCGGAAGTCCTCATGAGAGCCATCCTGCGTCGTCCGAACTAGCCCAAACGACAACGCACTCTTCAAGCAACGCGAAACGGGCATCACGGTTATAGGGGGAACGCGAAGATGAACGGGTCACTAGCGATTAGCTGCCGCAGATACTTGCGCATTGCGGCGTTTGGCGCAGGGATAGGACTGCTCTGCGCGAATGTAGCAGCCCAGGAGACGCAACTGCAGGAGGTGGTCGTGACGGCGCAGCGGCGTTCCGAAAACATACAGAACGTCCCCATTGCCGTGTCGGCCTTCACTGCCGAGGCCCTCGCCAGCCGTGATCTCACGGACATCCACTCGCTCAGCAACCTCACACCGGGTGTCAACCTCGATTCGGGCGCCCCCTTCTCAGGCGACCGCTCGGTACTCTCCGCGTCCATCCGCGGCATCGGCCAGGACGACTTCGCGTTCAACCTGAACCCGGGTGTCGGCGTGTACCTGGACGGCGTGTATCTCGCGCGCACGATCGGCGCAAACCAGAATCTGCTCGACGTGGACCGCATCGAGATCCTCAAAGGACCCCAGGGCACACTGTTCGGTGCCAACACCATCGGCGGCGCGATCAGCATCATCACGCATACTCCGGGCAACGACGCAAGGTTCGTGGCCCAGGCCACCGGCGGCCGCTTCAACCGCCGCGACTTCGCATTTACCGCGGACGTGCCGATCATCAAGGATACGCTGCTCTCGACGATCAGCATTTCCTCACAGAATCAAACCGGCTGGGTCAAAGTCATCCCTTACCCTGCCGACTCGCCCTATGGCCAGGCTCCCTTCATCGTCGATCCGCAGAACGTCTATCCGAAATCGGGCTACCAGACTTCTGACAATTACGGCGGCGAAGGCGTACAGACCATCCGCGGCAAGGTGCTGTGGAACGTGTCCGAGGCGCTCAACGTGACGTTCACGGCCGACTGGTCGCATGAAGATCAGACTGCGCTGCCGTATACCCTGCTGGGCGTATACAGCGGGAATTTGGAGTCGTCCACGTTCTCCACACTTTACAACCTCTGTATCAGCAACAACGCAACGAGCCTTCCTGGGGCCATCGCCGCCACCGGCGGACCTCCCACCTTCGTACCCGTAAACGGCTTGTTTGCCGGAATGTGCTCGCAACCCCGGGCGCACGTGCCAGGGCTGTCGATTGGCGGCGCGCCGCTGCTCGGTGCCGGCTACATCGGCGGGCCAGTGGGTCCCTATAACTACCTGAATACCGGCGGGGTGCCGTATCTGGGCTCGAGCCAGCCGCGCATCTGGTTCAACTATGCCGCGGCGAACACGGGCAGCATCGATACCAGCTACGCCAACGGCCCGGATTTCGCCCGCAACGATGTCTTCGGTGGATCCGTCACCGGCGTCTACACCCTCAACGAGACAACGCAGCTCAAGTCGATCACGGGCTATCGGCAGATCAAGTGGAATATCGGTACGGACCTCGATGGTACCCCGGAAACGCTGCAGGAGGTCACGGATGCCCAGCACCAGTGGCAGGTATCTGAAGAGGTTCAACTCCTCGGGAAGCTCCTCGACAACAAGCTCAACTATGTCGCGGGTCTGTACTACTTCAAGGAAGCCGGCTACGTGCACGACTACGTCCCGTTTGAGAGCCTCCTGTACATCTACGATTTCGCGAACGACGTCAATAACAGGAACATCGCCGCTTTCGTCCACGCCGACTACGCACTCACCGATCATTGGGGCTTCACCGCGGGTGGCCGCTATACCGACGTGAAGGAGGAATTCCTGGGTGGCCAGGGCGACCTCAACGGGTTCCCCGTGGGCGGGGCTCCCGTGCGGTATTTTCCGGATATCCGCGACAGCCAGTCATGGCACATCTTCGACCCGACGCTGGGCGCGCAGTACCACTTCAACAGTGATGTGATGGCCTATATCAGTTGGGGCAAAGGCTTCAAGGCCGGTGGCTGGACGACGCGCCTGCATAGCCCCATTGCCAGTCCGAAGGAAGCGGAATTCTCGCCGGAATACTCCAAGACCTGGGAGCTGGGCATCAAATCCGAGTGGTTCGACCGCGCAGTCCGGGCAAATGCGGCCGTCTTCTACACCGACTACAAGAACATACAGCTGAACATCCAGACCGGCATCTCGCCCGTGTATGAGAACGCCGGCAACGCCAAGATCAAGGGTGCCGAGCTGGAAGTGCAGTCCGTTCTCGGCCACGGCCTGATGCTCAACTTCTCCGCATCGTACATCGATGCGTACTACACGTACGTGAATCCCATCTCCGGAATTCCCCAATACGCACTCGCCGATGGAACTGTTGTTTGTCCTGTCGGATGCGCCGTAGCCGCTCCCGGAGTCAGTTCACTGGATGCAAAGGTGCCCAAGACCCCGAGGTACAAGGTGTCGATCGATCCCGAATACGACTACGTGCTGCCGAACGAGGCCACGATGCGTCTGATCGGGGACTTCACCTACACGGCCGATATGTTCAACGACGCCCTCAACACTCCACAGCTGCGGCGGCCGCCCTCCCGCATGCTGAATGCCTCTATCCACTACGTATCGCCGACAGGTCTGTACGACCTCGCACTGGGCGGAACGAACCTGACCAATGACCGTTACGTGACGGCAGGCTCGCCGAACTATGGCGCGGGCGAGGTAGGCGGCTACTTCAATCCGCCACGCGAGTGGTACGCAAGCGTTCGAGTCAAATTCGGGCCCTGAAGGAAAGCCATACCATGCCTCCAGCCAACCAGACGACCATGACCGCGCCACCCTCGACGGCCTACCAGATCGTCGATGTGCCCGAGCTCTATCGGGACGTGATCGCGCGCCACGGCGTGCGCGGCTCCTTTGTAGGCCCCTCGGAACAGGACAGTCCCTGGGTGCCTTTCGGGGACCGGGCCGCCATCCGTCATCTCGCCTTCGATGTCCGCAACAACCGCTTCAGCAACATACTTTGGATCAAGGCATCCGGTGTCGTTGGCACCCACAAACATCACGGCACCGTGGTGATGATCTGTCTGGAAGGCAGCACGCGCTACCTCGAATACGACTGGGTCGCCGGCCCCGGTGATTTCATCTACGAAACCCCGGGGCTGGTGCACACGCTCGTGACGGACCATCCGCAGGGAGTGAAGCTGTTCGGTTGGATGGAAGGTCCGATCGACTTCTTCGATGAGAAGGGCACCTTCGTCGAGTCTCTCGACGTCTGGTGGTACATCAACCACTACGAAACCCACTGCCGCACGCATGCCATTCCGATCAACCCACAGCTGTACCTGTAAGAGGTAGTTCAATCGTGAGCCGTCCAAGTCTCGAAAGTCTGTTGCAGAGCGCGGGCAATCCCGTTGAGCTGCTGCGCAATTCCCAAGTGGGAGCGTACGTTTATCCCGTCGTTCCGACTGAGTTCAGCAACTGGCGCACGGAGCAGCGCGGCTGGCGCGAAACGGCCGTGCTGTTCGATCAGTCGCATCACATGGCGGAAATCACCGTCACCGGACCCGACGCCCTCAAGCTGCTCTCCTCACTCACCATCAACAGCTTCACCGGGTTCACGCCGAACAAGGCCAAGCAGATGGTGCCCTGCAGCTACGACGGCTACGTCATTGGCGATGGAATTCTGTTCCACCTGGACAAGGACGAGCTGTTGTTCGTGGGGCGCACGCCGACGGTCAACTGGATCCAGTTTCATGCGCAGACCGGTGGGCACAAGGTTGAGATCGTGCGCGATGACCGGTCCCCCTCCCACCCGCGCGGCAAGGCTGTCGTGCGCCGCCACTACCGCTACCAGATCCAGGGGCCCAATGCGGCCAAAATCCTGGAGAAGCTCAACGGCGGCCCGCTGCCGGAGGTGAAATTCTTCAACATGGATGCGATCAACATCAAGGGACGCCGGGTGCGCTGCCTGCGCCACGGCATGGCCGGTGCCCCGGGACTCGAGATCTGGGGCCCCTACGAGCAAAGCGACGAGATCCGCGAAGCCGTCATCGAAGCCGGCAAGGACTTCGGTTTGGTGCAGGTCGGCGCGCGCGCGTACTCCAGCAACACGCTCGAATCCGGATGGATCCCCTCACCCTTGCCTGCCGTGTACACCGGTGAGGCAATGAAGAAGTATCGCGAATGGCTGCCGGCGAACGGCTATGAAGGTACCGGCTCGATCGGCGGCAGTTTTGTCTCGCCCAACATCGAAGACTACTACCTGACTCCGTATGCGCTCGGCTACGGGCCGTTCGTCAAGTTCGACCATGAGTTCATCGGCCGCGACGCCCTGCAGAAACAGGCCGGCCAACCGCAGCGCAAGAAGGTCACCTTCGCGTGGAATCCCGAGGATGTCCTGAAGATATTCGCCTCGTTGCTGGAGCCCGGCCAAGACAGCTACAAGTTCTTCGACTTCCCCAATTCCAACTACGCCTCCTCCAGCTACGACAGCGTGCTGATGGGCGGCAAAGTGATCGGCTACTCGATGTTCGGCGGCTACAGCTACAACGAGCGCACAGTGCTGTCTTTGGGTGTGGTGGATCAGAATATCGAGATCGGCGATGTCCTGGCGCTCTTGTGGGGTGAGGAGAACGGAGGCACCCGCAAGACCACGGTTGAGCCGCACAAGCAGCTCGAGATCCGGGTGCGGGTATCACCGACTCCCTACTCTCGCGACGCGCGCGAGAGTTACCACGCGGGTTGGCGCTCGCGGCAAAGTTAAACCACCCGCCACCCGGCACGGGGCGGCATTGCTGCCGCCCGTCATGCGGGGGACGGCCGCGAGCGTCCGCTGTCAGTCGCCTCGTACCAAGCAACTCCCGCCTCGTCCATCCTGCGTGTTGCGTGGCCACGCTCGATCAAACAGTTCAGGTGCGCCACACTTTCGCCGGTCGCCATCTGCAACATGGGATCGGATACGGGCCTGCGGAACAGCAGGCTGAATACGTCGCTGGCGGTCTTCGGCTCCACGAGTGCCTCGAGCAGCCGCTGCAGCGACTTTTCGTGTCCTCCAATGAGTTGCTCGATGCGCGAGTGCAGTCCACGAAACGGCTCATTGTGCGCGGGCAGGACCAGCACGTCGTCCGGTACGGACGCGCGGATCATCGCCAGGGATTCGAGCCAGTCTTTCAACGGATCAGCCTCCGGCTCGGTCGGAAACACTGACACGTTTGACGTGATCCTCGGCAGCACCTGGTCACCCGAAATCAACAACTGCATCTGAGGACAATACAGACATAAGTGCTCAGGTGAGTGTCCCCGTCCGATGACTGCGTGCCAGACACGGTCGCCGATGAGCAGTTGATCACCCTGTGACACCCGGTGATAGCTGTCCGGCAGGGCGTAGACCATCTTGCCAAATCCACCGAAGCGGGCCTTGTAATGCTCGAGGTCGGTGGCCTTCCAACCGGATGCCTTGTAGAAGCGAAGCGCATCCGCGGGGGCCTCGCGGCCAGTGTCAGCTACCAGCATTCGGCAAGTGACATACTCCAGCCGGGTCATCCAAAAAGGACAGTCGAATCGCCGCGTCAGCCATCCCGCCATGCCGATGTGGTCAGGGTGCATATGCGTACACACCACGCGCTTCACAGGCCTTCCCGCGATCAGCCCCCCAATCAGGGTCTCCCAGGCTGCTGCGATTTGCGACGTCTGCATACCCGTGTCCACGAGTGTCCAGCCATCGCCATCTTCGAGAGCCCACAGGTTGATGTGGTTGAGGACCATCGGCAAGGGCATCCGCAGCCAATGCACGCCGGGGGCGACCTCGATACTTTCTCCCGGTTCTGGCCGGGTTTTCAGCGGGTACTCCAAACCTGGGCTCAAGACCGCCGGGGCGAGTGATTGGTCGTTCATAGCCCATCTTGACGTAACCCTGCCGGGCTTAGCAACAGCGGCCCCTGGCGATGTTATATTGGGCCACGTAAGCCCTCATCGGGGTACTCTAGCGGCATGACCGTTCTGATCGTCGATGACGATGACAATGTCCTGACCGCCCTCAGGCTGCTGCTGAAGAGCGAAGGCCTCGCTTGCGTGACCTGCCGCTCGCCGCAGCAGGCCCTGGAAACGCTGCGCACCCAGGACTGCCAGTTGGCGCTGGTCGATCTGAACTACGTGGAAGACACCACCTCGGGCAAGGAAGGCTTGCGGCTGATCAGCGCCCTGCGAGCTGCGGACGAGGAGCTGCCGATCATTGCCATGACCGGCTGGGCACGATCGGCATCGCGGTCGAGGCGATGCAACGCGGTGCGGCCGATTTCGTCGAGAAGCCCTGGAAAGACAACAACCGGCTGCTGACTACGCTGCGCACGCAGATGAAGCTGCGTGCCGCACAGGGGCGTGAGAAAAGACTCAGCGCTGAGAACGAGCTGCTGCGCGGGGATGGCGACAGCCGCATGCTGATCTGCCAGTCCCCGGCGATGGCCC
>Ga0137403_10008777_pt1 | contig 11302 bp, 12 predicted proteins | sample CZOMad2_1_16fung_FD_122057 | JGI IMG/M metagenome (GOLD analysis project Ga0137403, IMG submission 122057) | Vadose zone soil fungal communities from Angelo Coast Range Reserve, California, USA - CZOMad2_1_16fungal (Hybrid Assembly) | ecosystem: Environmental > Terrestrial > Soil > Vadose zone...
CGTGGAGACGATCGTCACGGGCAAGAGTCCGGCCGCCCCTGGAGGCCCAGGGTTGCATCCTGATGCGCTCGAGAACAAGACAATTCACCCCTACAGCGACTTCCTGCTGCACAACGTAGGCACGGGAGACGGAATTCCAGTGGCACTGGTCGAGGACTTCGGCCGCGAGCGAGTCGAGAGGCGCATGCGCGAACTGGAGACATCACGTACCGCCGCGACGCAGAGCCCGACTGGCAAGCCCGAAGACGAGTGTGGTGAAAGCTACCAGACCGCTGTGCTCGAAGGGGAAAAACACCCCGACCTGTTGCGCGATACCCTGTGCGCTCGGAACAAAATCCGGACTGCTCCACTTTGGGGACTGCGGCTGCGCTCGCGCCTGATGCACGATGGCGTATCGGTCGAACTCGGCGATGCCATTCAGCGGCATCAGGGAGAGGCCGAGAAAGTTACCGAGCGCTTCTCCAAACTTAAGCCCGCGGATAAGAAGGCGCTGCTGGCTTTTCTTCAGTCGTTGTGACCGGCTGAAGTGGGCGCTACCTGCACCGGCACCAAAGAGCGCTGTGGCGGTCCTCCAATTGCACTCCTTGATAACCGTCGAAGGAGATGCAGAGCTTAGTGTCTTTGTAATCGGAAAATCGAAACCAGAGCGAGTGGATTCGTTTGCCATCCGAGGTAAGCACGATGAGATGGCGCCCGCTGAGCGACAGGTTATCAATCTTGACCGACTGTTGGTGCGGCCAGCGAATCGGCTCCCGTTTGTCGATTCTCAAGGTTAGTGTTGCGGGATTGTATTCGCCGCCAGGAGAGATTCTGGTCGGCCGGTCGGGAGGATTCGGAGAAACACAAATTACTCCAGGCTCCTGATCGCCGTCCGAAGGCTTGCTTCTGCCCGATGCGTCATCTTGGGCCGCAGCGACTGACAGCACGATGAGTAGCATAACGAACGGAGCTGTTTGCTTGGAACAAAGCTATCTGGCGTGCCATGTCAACCCCCGCCGCAGAAGCGACATTGCTTGGTTCGCGTGGACTGCGAGGTTTGGCCACACCAAGGACAGGGCGGCAGTGCTTGCTGGGATTCGCTGCTTTCTAAACGGTGAACTGCCCACGCCTCCGCGAGCCTTAACTCGCAACCCGTCTGCCGAACCAGCAGCGCCGTTGCCGAAGGGCCCCTGCCCTCTTTGAGCAGTCCATCGAGTTTGTTCTCGAGCGTCTCAGAGAGCTCAAATTCTGGGACGGCCCGTTTGCATCGCGCACAATGCTTCCAACTCGCCTCAGGCAGCAGCCGGGTTTCTCTCATGATCGGTTACGAACTCCGGGCGGAAATCAGCCTGTCGAGCTTGGCCAGCAGAGCTTCGTTTCCCTGCCGTGGATACCCTTCCAGTTTCTCTCGAAACTGCGGCAAATTGAAGAGAAACGATTCCACTCGTTCCTTGTTCAGCTCTTCCCAATAAGCGCCGTAGCCCGCTTTGTCCAGCCAATAGGCGTTGAAAATCTGCTCAAACTGGTGTTCCACGGGAACTGCTAAATAGGGTTTCCCAAGATGAAGCGCTTCCGTTACCAGGGAGAAACCAGCATTGGCGATAATCGCTCCGGCGGCGATCAAGTCCGCGAGAAACCCATCCAGACTGGGCTTCTTGAAGAGGATGTTCCCATCCTGCCCTTCGCGCCCGAAACCGTAAGCGACAAACGAGCAGCGCACTCCTGCCAACAGCTTCGCCAAGTCCGGCGCGGGTGAAGTCACATAGGCCAGGACGTGCTCTCCCTGCCGGGGCTTCGCTTTCAAAATGCACTCGCGCAGGATCGGCGGAAACAGGAAGGTATCTGGCTGGGTGACCTTGGCTTCAAAGAATGACGTAACCAGATAAGCATGCGCCCTCGGTACCATGAGCCGCGTCACCATCTTGGCGGCAGCGGCATCGCGCCGATACTGGCTTGGATAGGTGACGTCTGTGTTGGTCAGGCAATGCTGGTTGTCGATGGAGATCACGGGCAACCGCTTCTTCCGGCCAGCATGGCACGAGAGGGGCTCGAAGTCGGTAACCACGAGATCGATCTCTTTCTCGTCGATCAGGTCGTTCAGGCACGCGATACTTGCCGCGGTCTTCCGTGCGGTCATCAGATTCTTCGCAATTGTTCGCCGGTAGCGCACCTGATTGTTCACATATTCAATGTGCCAACCGGTGATCTCGGTAACATCAAAATCCTTGCGCAGGTTGGTCAGCCCACGGTCAAACGAGACGACATGCACCCCGTGTCCGCGCCGCTGAAGGTGAGTGATGACTTCCTTGGCCCGCGTCGAGTGCCCCGCGCCTTCGCCGTTGACGCCGTAGAGAATGTTCGCCATGGGTATGCGCCCGCCGAGTTCGATCGCGGACTTTGTTCGATAAAGACTATCTTAAAAAGAGGTGGACCAACGGCATGCGGAACCCTTCGGACAGATACGCACCGCGTAAGGGACGCCGAGTGGCGAGACTGTATCAAATCAGCCACCAAATCATCTAAACTAGATAGCAATATGACCCTAATCGTCTATTCTGGCCCCGGCTGCCCCGATTGCCGTGTCGCGAAGCGCTTTCTGACCAAGCACAACCTGCCCTTTACCGAGATCGACATAGCAACCACGCCCGGCGCCGCCGACGAGGTCATCAAGCGCACAGGCAAGCGTGCCATCCCCCAGTTCGTCATCGATGGCGAGTGGGTGCAACCCTATCGCCCGGGCGAAGGCTTTTTGTACGAAGAGATGGCGGAGCGTCTGGGAGTTTGCCTCGAAAACCCAACAGCTTAGCGGACTCTACAGCCGGCCAGGAGCTGCCAGTAATCTCGCGGGCAGCAGGAACAAGGCCTTCAGAAATATGAATACGCCCTCCAGCGCGATCCCGACGATCCGAAACGGCAACAACAAGACCCACACCAGCGGATAGAGCACCAGCGCCAGGAGCGCGACAGGCCAGCACATGAGGAACAGCACACACCACAGGAAGAAAGTAAACACGGCCTACCTCCGGCTCTAGCTTTAGGATACGCCGTTTGCGGTCCAAAAGTTCCGTTAGCCGGACGCTTTCACCCTGCGATCTAACGACTCAGGTATTTCTGGAAGAAAGCAAGCGTCCGGGCATCGGCCCTGGCCCGGGTTTCCGCCGAGAAGTCGTGTCCTTCGCCGGGAAAAATCTCAAGTTCGTAGGGCACCTTTCGCTCCTCCAAAGCCTTTTGAAGACTGTAGGCTTCGTCCACCGGAACGACCGTATCCGCGTCGCCGTGAAGAATTAGCGTCGGCGGCAATCGCCGCATAAACGGCCGAATTTCCCGCGGCAGGCCTCCAAAATATTCCACCACGGCCTGCACACGCGCATCGATACAACCCAGCGATAGCCCCAGATACGCCCCGAGCGAGAATCCCAAAACACCAATCCGCTCGGCGTCCACCGCCGGTTGCTGCGCCACCAAGCTCACCACGTCCCACAGCGTCTTCATCCACAAAGGGAAATTCAGGAACATCGCCGGCATCTGCGCTTCGACTGTACCCGTGCGATCAAAGTAGTGCGGGACGTAGACGCAAAAGCCTTGCAGAGCGAGCGGCCGGGCCGTCTCCGCTAGCGTATCGTGCCCACCTCCCGAGCCATGCAACGAGATGATCGCCGGAAAACGGGACAGCACCTGACCTGAATTAGGAATGAAACAATCAATCGCAATCGTCTTCCCGCCGCTGACGAAGGACACTGAGAGTTCGGAAACCAAATACGTTTCCATCTCAATTAAACTTCAGCGGATGATGGATGAGTTCCCGCAAGGATTCCACATATGGCGCCCGAGCTACGCCTCGCTCCGTGATAATGGCAGAAACGTACCTTGCGGGAGTGACGTCAAATGCCGGATTGCCGATGCCAACACCATCCGGAGTGATCTGCTTCCCTGAGAAATGCGTTACCTCCCGCGCAGACCGCTCTTCAATCGGAATCCCGCTGCCATCCGCCGTCGCCAGATCAATGGTCGAGAACGGTGCAGCCACGTAAAACGGAACTCCGTTCTCCTTCGCCAGCACGGCCACCTGATAAGTCCCGATCTTGTTCGCGGTATCACCATTCGCGGCAATGCGGTCGGCTCCAACCACAATCGCGCCAATCTTCCCGGCTCGCATCATGCTGCCTGCCGCGTTGTCCGGAATCACCGTCGTGGGAATGCCGTCTTTCATCAACTCCCACGCCGTAAGCCTGGCTCCTTGCAAAAACGGACGCGTCTCGTCGGCAAAGACATGCAGATTCTTTCCGCTCTCGACCGCCGCCCGAATCACGCCTAGCGCCGTTCCATATCCAGCAGTCGCTAGCGCGCCCGCGTTGCAATGCGTCAGTACGTTGCCGCTCGCCGGCAATAGCACAGCTCCATGCCGGCCCATCGCCTGATTCGAGGCAACGTCCTCCACGTGCATCCGCTTTGCTTCCTCCACCAGCGCCGCCTTAATCTCAGGCACTGGCAGGTTCGCCACGGAATCAAACTTCTCGCCCATGCGTCGAATGGCCCAGAAAAGATTCACCGCCGTAGGCCGCGTCCCGCCAATCGCCTTGGAAATCTGCTCGAGATCCGAACGTAACCCAGCAACGTCCTTGGCATCGGACTGAAGCACACCAATGGCAACGCCCATCGCAGCCGCGACGCCGATTGCCGGAGCTCCGCGCACTACCATGGTCGAAATAATGTCAGCGACCTGCTGATAGCTCGTGGCCGTGATGTAGGTCTCTTCCGTTGGCAGCTTCGTCTGGTCGATGAAGCGCACGCCAGCGTCGGTCCATTCGAGAGTAATGATCATGCAGTGGTTTCCTTGGGTGGCTATCGACTCTCAGCCATCGGCTGTCGGCTCTGGTCTTCCAGAAATTTCTTGTGTTCCGCGCGAACATCGTTCGCAGTAAAAATGCTAACGAACGGCGCGGGCCGGGCCGCCGCTTCCACTTCCGGGCGCCCCTTGGCTTCCTCGCGTTCCACAAGACAGATCGCTCCCACAACCTCGAAGCCAAATTCGCGCGCCGCCTGAATTCCTTGAATCGTCGACGCGCCGGTGGTGCACACATCATCCACAATCACGACCCGAGAGCCTTTTCCCCGAAAGCCTTCAATGCGCTGTCCCGTCCCATGCTGCTTTTCCATCTTGCGAACTAAAAAGCCGTGCAGCGCCAGCCCGGCATGCGACGCGGCGACGGAAGCCGCCACCACAATGGGGTCCGCCCCCATCGTCAAACCGCCAATCGCTTCAGCCTTCCAGCCGCGAGCCTGAACCTCTTCCAGGAAAACCTCCCCCGTAAGCCGCGCACCCTGGGCATCCAGCGTACTTGTACGGCAATCGATGTAGTAGTCGCTGGTACGGCCGGAGGAAAGTTTGAAGTCTCCCAGGCGGAAGGATTTCTGCGCCAGGAGGCTAAGAAGCTGGTCTTTGGCTCGAGACATAACCGTTTACGATATCACGCTGCGGCACTGCCAAGCCGCTCACAGCCCGCGCTAGCGCGTCAGATGTTCAAGGTGTCGGAAGTGATCGGTGGCAAAGTACATGCTCCCGAATAAAGCGCCGTTGTAGCCTACGTGGATGAGTACGCTGGTGGCCAGCGACTTGGTTCGAGCGCGCGCAAATGTCAGCACCGAGCTAATCACGAGCAAGACCAACAACGGCGACCAGGAGCCGCCCAACTGCGACCCGTGCAAGAGCGTGAAGCTCACCGCCGTGAGCACAAGGCTGCACGCAATGCCGACGCCACTTGCGGCGCTGCCTGCCCTCTGTTTCAGTTCAAGAATCGTCATCGCAAGAACGACACCCAGCAAAACCAAAGACGCTGCCACCAAGAACACCCGCGAAACGTGCCCGGCCATCAAGGCCCAGCCAAAAAACGCCAAGCCAGCTAAAATCGGCCGAACCGCTTCAGATCCCAGTCCCTCCAAACCTCTCCGGAAGCACAGAATTCCCGTGCCAATCATTGCCGCCATCAGCAGCAGCATCCAGCCAATAGGCTGCCGCCACTGCGCAACAAATCCCCACGGCACCAGACAAAGAAATATCAACCGCCCCCGCCGCAAACGTTGCCGTGAATTCACCACTTCCCGCAGCCACCGATTGGATACCGGATACAGCAGCCCGCGGAAAAACGTCTCCTCCACGAAGGGCGCGACCATCACTCCAAACAACGCCAACACCTGCGGCGCCCCGGGCTGCAGAAACAGCTTCTCGATGGGAAGCTCCTTGGGCAAAGGCAGAACTCTTTGCAGGGCTCCGGCCACAAAAGCCAAAGCGAACCCGACGAGCACAAATCCTGCCCAGCCAAAGCCCTGAGGCCAATTCCAGCTCAGCGCGGGCCAGAAACGCAAACGGCGGCTCCCAGCCAGCCAAAGGAGAACGGCGAACATGAGCACATAAGCTGCGCCCTCAGCGGGTACAACCATCCAGACACTCGGGTCGCCCGCAAGCTCCGCCAAGGGCTTACCGTAAATGCCGTGCAGAACCCCAACGGAAATCCCGGTAAAGAAAAAGATGCCGAACACCACCACGCAGGTCAGCAGGAGAAGGTCGAATCCACTCCATGGAGGATTCTCGATCCAAGGCCCCGCAGGCGGATCAGCGGGGTTGGCCATCGCCGCGGGGATGGCGTCACCCTCATTTACACCGAAATCGGGAGATGGAGCTGGAAAGGAGTCCAAGCGGTACAGTCCTTGTTGGCTCCCTTGAATTTACATGAAATCTGAAACTTGGAGGAACCCGCTCGGACGAGCCTGGAAATCGGACCAGTTCTGGCCGCCCGAAGGTAACCTAACGCCCTACCGTTCCAGTCCGCTCCAAAACCGCCTGAAGTATAATCAGCCTATCCCCATGAAAGCTTACGTTTACGTTTCTTTGAAGAAAACTGTCCTCGATCCCCAGGGAAAAACCATCCAGGGCGCCCTGAAGAAAATGGGCTACCCGGGGCTCGGCGACGTCCGCCAGGGCAAGTTTTTCGAAATTGCATTGAATGGCGGTTTAACCAAAGAGCAGGCCCACGCGGAGGTCGAAAAAATGGCCCGCGAGGTCCTCACCAACCCTGTGATTGAAGAGTTCCGTTTTACCGTCGAAGGTTGATCCTTAGATCTTGTCGATCGAAGACGGAAATCCAAGAACACTCCCCCGGAGTGATAAAAAGCGCCACTAGTCGCTAACCCCCGAGTGACAGAATCGGTGGTTTTTGCTTGGCCGACAGCCGATGGCTGACCGCCATGGCACGTAAGGAGCTTCAACATGTGCGGCATCGTAGGTTACGTCGGCAAAAAGCGTGTGGTCCCCGTCATCATTGAGGGCCTTCGCAAGCTCGAATACCGCGGGTATGACTCCGCCGGAATCGCAGTCGCGGGCAACGGCGACGGTCTGCAAATCCGCCGGGCCGAAGGCAAGCTGCGCAACCTCGAAGAGGTTCTCCGCACCAAGCCGCTCGACGGCACCTACGGCATCGGCCACACCCGCTGGGCCACCCACGGTCGCCCCAGCGAAGAAAACGCCCACCCGCATCGCGATTGCACCGGACGCATCGTCGTCGTCCACAACGGCATCGTCGAGAACTACCTGTCGCTGAAAAAGAAGCTCGCGCAGGAAGGTCACACCTTCACCACAGAGACCGATACGGAAATCATCGCTCACCTGGTAGAGAAATATCTGCATCCAGAAAAGGGCAACGGCACCAAGATCCCGCTTGAAGAAGCGGTCCGCAAAACCTGCCGCGACCTCACCGGCGTCTTCGCGCTCAGCGTCATCTCGGCCGACGATCCCAACAAAATCGTCGCCGCGCGCTTCGGTCCGCCTTCCGTCATCGGCCTTGGCAACGAAGAGTATTTCGTTGCCTCCGACGTGCCTGCCATTCTCTATCACACGCGCGACATGTTCTTCCTGCACGACGGCGACCTCGCGGTCATCACCCAGCAAGGTGTGCAACTTAGCGACTTCGAGGGCCGCCCCGTTACGCGCGCCGTGCAGCACATCACCTGGGACCCGATCATGGCGGAGAAGGGCGGCTTCAAGCACTTCATGCTCAAGGAAATTTATGAGCAGCCTCGTTCCGTTCGCGATACAACGCTAGGGCGCGTCTCCCAGGACTCCGGACAAATTTTCCTCGATGAAATGGAAATCGCTCCCGCCGAATTCCGCTCGCTCGAGAAAATGAACATCACCGCCTGTGGTACGAGTTGGCACGCAGGATTGGCCGGAAAGTTCATGATCGAGCGCCTGGCCCGCGTTCCCGTGGAAGTCGATTACGCCAGCGAATGGCGGTACCGTGATCCCATCATCGGCGTGAATACCATAACCCTGGTAATTTCCCAGTCTGGCGAAACCGCCGACACCATCGCCGCCCAGCGCGAAGCCAAAGCCCGAGGCTCCAAGACTCTCGCCATCTGCAACGTGGTCGGCTCCATGATCACGCGCGAAGCCCACGGCACCATCTACACGCATGCCGGCCCTGAGATTGGCGTTGCCTCCACAAAAGCCTTCACCGGCCAGCTCACCGCACTCTATCTGTTCGCCCTGCATCTCGGCGAAGTCCGCGGCGTTCTCGATCCGGCCCGCGCCCAAGAACTCGTCCGCGAACTCACGCTGCTTCCGGGCAAGCTCGAACAACTCCTGACTCGCGACGAAGAATGTGAAGACCTGGCGAAAATCTACGTCCGCGTGCAGGATTTCCTCTTCCTTGGCCGCGGCATTCACTACCCCATCGCACTCGAAGGCGCGCTCAAGCTCAAGGAAATTTCCTACATCCACGCCGAAGGCTACCCCGCCGGCGAGATGAAGCACGGCCCCAACGCCCTCATTGACGAGAACCTGCCGGTGGTCGTCATTGCCACGCGCGACCAGAAGGATGCCAACTCGGTAATCCGCTACGAGAAGACGATGTCCAACCTGAAAGAGGTCAAAGCCCGCTCCGGCAAGGACATCGCTCTGGCCACCGAAGTCGACGAAGAGATTCAAGAAGCCGCCGATCACGTCCTCTACATTCCGCAAGCTCCGGACGAGCTTTCCGCCATCCTCGAAATCGTCCCCTTGCAGCTCCTCGCCTACCACATCGCCGTCCGCCGCGGCTGCGATGTGGATCAACCGCGCAACCTGGCCAAGTCGGTGACGGTCGAATAAGCAGCGCCCGGCCCTCACGGTTCGACGAAAGCTTTCAGCCGGGCCAGGCTCTGGTCCCACTGTTGGGAGACGAGATCCAGATACTGTTTGGCTGCCTCGATCGCGAGCGGATCAAAGTGGTAAAGAGTTTCGCGTCCCCGACGCTGGCGGTGCACGATCCCAACATTTTCGAGGACGCGGAGATGCTTGCTGATCGCCTGCCGCGACAAACGGGAACCCTTCGTGAGTTCGGAAATCGAGCGCGGCTGATCTCGGATGATCCGAGCGACCAGCGACAGCCGCGTCTCGTCTCCTAACGCTGCGAAGACCGATGCCCGAGCCCGCGTGATCGCGGGCTGCGCCTTAGGACTTACTGGCGACATAGGTCTCGATGCTTTTCAGCTGCTGTGCCCATCCGTTGTCATTCATGCGGAACGCTTCCAGGCAGCGGTGGCTTGGAAGTTTGTCGAATCCCGATTCCGTGACGCGCAACAGCGTTCCCCCCGCAATTTTCTCGAGGCGGAACTCCACCAGCGTGCTTGGTTCCTTCGAGTAGTCCACGGCAGGGTCGACGGAATAGGGATGCCAGGTATAGGAAAAGAGGGTCTCGGGCTCCAGTTTCTGGACAACGGCCTCAAACCTGGCGTGCTCGAAGCCTGGAAATGTGATTTGGCCGCGCGTGACCTCGCCTGCCACAAACGGGCTGTTGAGTTGTACGCGAAACCATTCGCCAAACTCCCGATAATCCGTCAGCGCGCGCCAAACTCTGGAAACGGGCGCTTGGAGTTCGATTTTCTTTTCGATTCTCGGTTCGATCTTTGGTTCCGACTTCGGCTCCGACCGCGGCTCCATCAATAGGCAACCTCCGAGTTGCATATTATTCCGTCCCGGTCAGATGCGCAACCTTTTTGTTGCATAACGGAGGGCCATTCTCAAGCCCGACTTTTTCGCAACCCCACCGCCGATGCCAAATAAATCGCCGCCGCTAGAATGGTCAACGCCTTGAGCCCGAACCACATGGACAACGATTCCAGCAATCCACCGGCGAGGGATCCGAACAGATTCGATCCCAGTGCGCTCCCCTCAAACTTCACCTTGGCGAAGCTGGACACAAATATAATCCCTGCAAAAAACACGGGCGAGCACAAAACCAAAGTCGACACCCAGGCCCGCGTGATCCAGGATTCGAAAAACAGACGATCTGTGGGCACAACAAACATCACCAGGAGCGCCAGCATCAGTCCGCTATAGGCCCACCACAACGGAATCCCCGGCCAGGCCTGATAGACCAGGTTCGCCGCCACAATCAAGCACAGCAATCCTGAGACGACAATCGAATTCACCACCCAGGTCGTGCCAAACAATAGGGCCATGCGGCTTACGATTTGCGCTTCCAGCAGCATAAACCCCGCTCCCAGCAAAAAAAAGCCGGGCTGAATCCGCCCAGCGCCTCCGCCCACGTTGCGCAGAAACCATCCCAGCGTCACAAGCACCGCCAACGACACCAGAATCACACACAGGGGTAACCCCGGCGCATGCTGGTAAAAATAGGGCCAATCGTCCGTGGTCACGCGGGCCGGTTCCATGGGCATGCTCGAATGCGCGTTGATATAAGCCGCCAACGCCAGATCCGCCAGCGCCTTCTCGATCCTCTCGTGCGAGCCCGCCACAAAAAAGCGCCCGCCAGATGTGAAGTATCCGGGTTCGCTCTGGAACTGGACCGGAGTTTCGCCGAACACCTCTTGCAGCAGCGCGTGCAGCCGCCCAGCAATCCACGGCGTATCCACCCAGAACTTCACGATCAGCAAGCCATCGGGCTTGAGTAACCGACGTGCCTGCTTCATGGCTTCCAGGGTGTAAACGTAATTGTCGATGCGAATGTTGCTGAAGTGCGAAGCCGTCGTATGCGAATCGAGGAGCGAATACACGATCAAATCGAACTGCTCGTGACTGTTCTGAACGTAGCTGCGGGCATCGTCGAGCACAACGCGCGTCCGCGGCGATTGGTAGGGATGCTCGAAATGCAGCTGCCGCCCCAGCTTCAAAATCTGTGGATCAATCTCCACTCCGAGCACCTGGCCAGCCCCATTCCGCAGCGCCGCCGCCACATCGTTCCCCATGCCCGACCCCAGCACCAGAACCGATGGGGGCGACGGGTAGAAGCGATAGGGAAGGTTGTAAGCGTTCCACTCAATCGGGCTC
>Ga0137403_10008778_pt1 | contig 11299 bp, 10 predicted proteins | sample CZOMad2_1_16fung_FD_122057 | JGI IMG/M metagenome (GOLD analysis project Ga0137403, IMG submission 122057) | Vadose zone soil fungal communities from Angelo Coast Range Reserve, California, USA - CZOMad2_1_16fungal (Hybrid Assembly) | ecosystem: Environmental > Terrestrial > Soil > Vadose zone...
AAAAATCCGAAGGATACGTAACCCAGCCATTTTCCGGGAGCAAGCACGAGATAGAATGTTGTTCCAACGACGAGGCTGAGGCCGCGTCCGCCCCGTGAAACGGGAAGCGATAAATATCCCGGAATCCAGGTGAAGAGTCCCCAATAGCCGAACATGCTGCAAGCATTCATGGCGGTGGCAAGAAGGCCGTTGCGCAGGATTGTTTTTTCGCGAAGCCGATTGAGCCAGTTTCCTTTTTGCGCTGCAGCGCGATTTTTCCAAATGTCCGGTTCGGACACGCCGCGGCGAATCCAGAGAACCAGCAGCGCCGGCAACACGCCGACGAAGAAAACGGCGCGCCATCCGAGACGGGGAAAGACGACAAGCACAATCAGTGCGGCGATGGCTTCGCCGATCGCGTAAGCCGATTGCATCAGGCCCAGAGCTTTTCCACGATGCTCCGCGCGCCAGGTTTCCGCGATCAGAGCCGCGCCGGTGGTCCATTCGCCGCCCATGCCGAGTCCTAGCACAAAGCGAAACGTAGCAAGCTGCGGAATGGTATGAGAAAAACCGCAGGCGGCGCTCGCGAAAGAATAGACGAGGATGGAAGCCATCAGCGCGCGCGTGCGCCCGATGCGATCCGCGAGAATGCCGAAAAGAAATCCACCGATGGCGGAAGCGACAAGGGTCAGCGAATTCAGAAAGCCCGCGGTGCGAGTGTCCATGCTGAACTCGCGGATCAGGTAGGTGAGAACGAGCGAGTAGAGCATGACGTCCATGGCGTCGAGCATCCAGCCGAGACCGCCGGCGATGAGCGATTTGCGTTCGGCGGGAGTGACGTCACGAGGCCAGCCGAATCCCCGCGAGGAGCGGACACCCGGAAGGCCGGGCGAAGAAGGGAAGCCAGCGCTCATTTGGTCTTGTTGCTAATTTCCAGCGTGAGTAGCGCGATCGATTCCGTCCGCAATCTTCAAGATCACGAGGGCCAGCTCCAACAGAACCCGCACGACGAGGACACCGACAAACAAAGCCACGATTCCTACGACCAGATTGATGAGGCCCTCCGCGGGGGAATGCTGCATGCCGACCACGACGCAAGCCACGACCGCGATTCCGCCACCGAGGATGGAAATGATATAGAGCAGCTTCACGAGCTGACGGGTGATCAGGGAATTGAATGAGAAATCAAAAAGGCCCGCAAAGAAATTCTTTTCATCCGGCATTTAGCCTCCTGGCAAGAGTTCCGAGATATCGACTGGGGCAGAGATGTAGGTAAGGCCATTCGGTGAAATAAGTCAAGGCGCATTGGCTGGAACTATCCTGAAAGAGAAATGGCGGGAGAACGCGCCTTCGCGGTCATCCGATGCAAAAATGAAGGTCAAGCGGAAAGGTGTTTCTTCTTGACATTCGTGACGCGCGCGTACACCCTGATTGGCTTTGTTTCCGCCTTCGCGAAAGATCGCGAGGGGGCAGGAGCAAACGCGCTCGCCCATGACCAAGGTCCGGCTCTGTTTCCACGATCGCTGCTTTGACGGCACCGCCTCGGCTGCACTGTTTTACCGTTTTTATCGCGAACGTTTTGATGCGGGCGCGGAATTTGGCTTCACGGGGATGACGCACCGCGCGGCGCAGCCCTGGGAGCCCGGGCTCTTCGACGGCGACGAAAACGTGATCGTGGATTTCAAGTTTTCAAATTCGCCGAAAGTGACGTGGTGGTTCGACCATCACCAAAGCGCGTTTCTCACGTCTGCGGACGCCGAGCAATTCCGCGAGCGTCCCGGCAAGCACATGTTTTACGAGCCAAACTACAAGTCCTGCACGAAACTCATCGCGACAGTTGCGAAGGAAAAATTTGGTTTTGACACCAAGCCGCTGAAAGACTTGATTCATTGGGGCGACATCATCGATGGGGCGCAGTATCCAACGCCCCAGTCCGCAGTGGGGATGGCGGAGCCTGCGACGCAACTGGCGCTGGTGATCGAAGCGGCGCCTGAAAACGGACTTCCGGCGCGCCTCATTCCGGAATTGGCCTACCGGCCGCTGAGAGAAATGGTGAAGCTGCCGCTGGTGGCGAAACATCTGGAACCGCTCCTGGAGCGGCACCGGAAATCGATCGAGATATTGCGGGAACGCAGCGAGGCGCGCGACGGCGTGATTTTCTTTGATGTCGGCGATCTGGATCTGGAAGGCTACAACAAATTCATCCCGTACCTGCTGCATCCGGAAAGCGTTTATTCCGTGAGCGTGAGCGCTTCCGCAGTGCGCGCCAAAGTTTCGTTGGGCACAAATCCCTGGAATCAGGCGACCGCGGACAAAAACCTGGCCTCGCTGGCGGAGAAATATGGCGGCGGCGGCCACCCGAGAGTGTCGGCAATATCGTTCGAACCGGGCGATCTGCCCCGAGCACGCGACGTCGCGCGCGAAGTGACGGCGACTCTTCGCAAGAAGTAGGGCGCGTTTCCGAGCGGGCCGTGATTCTCACTGGTTCGACAAAACTGCTTGCGCCATGTAAAATTCTAGAATACTCCCGTGGACCGGTAGCTCAATGGTAGAGCAGTTGACTCTTAATCAACGGGTTGCAGGTTCGAGTCCTGCCCGGTTCACCATTTGTTTCCCATACGCTAACGAAGCTCGATTGTGGCGAGGCGGAACGTTTGCAATATTTTGTCTCGGTGCGATCCAGCGACAGTCATTGAATCGATTTATTGGGGCAGAGGTGCTTAGCCGCCGAACGCATAACGCCAGAGCATGACGTGACTGAGAATGGAAAGACCCGCAAGTGCGAGAAGGCGCAGTGCGGTAAGACGCGGCAGGACTGAGAAAGCGACGACGCCGAGGAATGGCGCGAGCTGAAGAACGTAGCGATCGTAGAACGGAAGATTTCCACCCACGCCGATTTGCTGCGCAATAAAAAAGAAGACTACAAACGAGGAGAAAATGGCGGGAGGGCAGGATAAGAGCACTTGACGCTGATCCCAGAGCAGGAAACCCACGGCCACGGCGTTGTAGAGTGCGGCGACAGCGGCGAGCGCGAAGAGCACCGTCCCGCCGTGGGGTAGGCGCGAGGCGAAGCGAATGAGCGAGTTCAACGGGCCGGGCTGAAGAAATAGAGAGCTGAAATAAGCGATACCGACTCCCCCCAGAACAGCAATGAGGAGTGCGACTCGGCGTTGAGAAGCCTTCAAACAAAACATCGCGGGAAACGTAAACGGCACGAGGTACACCGCGGCATAAAAGGCCACAATTATCGGCCGAGACAAATTGAGGCCGACAGCGGCTTTCCAGACATGGTCATACGAAGTGCCTGTGGCCATTCCGGGACTGGAGATGCCTTTCCAGACGAAAACCATGAGAAGCACGGGGACGGCAGCCAGAACGAGGGAGAAGACCGCGCTCACGGCCCATCTTGATTTTTCGCTAGAGGGGCGCGCTCGCCATTGGTAGGGGGCGAATAGCGCCGCGGCCGGCAAGAGCGCCAGATAGTATTGACGGCAGGTGACTGCCAACCCCATCGACAATCCGCCGAGCATCACCAGTGAAAAGGGTCCCGCAGAGAACTCGGACGAAGATATGAATTCGGTCCAGGTTAAAGCCCCTAAGGTGGCGAAGAGAAGCGAGGGGCCTTCCGTGAGAAGAGTGGCAGTCGCTTCCACGGAGTGAGGAAAGACCAACGTGGCTAACAGGGCGGCAAGCCAGAGTTGCGGGAAACGGCTGTAGCGCGCACCAATCAAAATTCCCGCAGCCAAGAGAATCCAGCTCACAAGTACGGCAATGCGCGCGTCCCTAAGCTCCTGGCCGCCCAGAAGACGTACACCCGCGGCCATCCAGAGGAAGCTTGTGGGACCTGGCGGGTTCCGATGCGTTAGGAGCGCATCCACCGACAAACCCTTGGTAGCGTAGTTGTGAACATCGAATACGTTGAACGGATCGTCATACACCGGATGATTGACAAAGCCGATAAAGAGAGCGGCCGAGATCAGGTTCAGGACGAACAAAAAGATGAGGAATCGACGCATAAGTGTTAAGGCGCTCCCTGTTTCGCGCAGTAGACCATGAGGCTACTCCCAAAAGGAGTGCCAATCGCGCCGAGAGTTTGTTGCTCCATGCGTGAAATCCAGTAAAGAGGACGATTCATCCAAGCCGGAGGCACGCGGGCAACCGCTGGAGGACGGCGGAAAACGCGTTCGACAAGTCGAATTGCGAGCTTGGCCGGACAAGTCCACTGATACCAATACCGCTCTTCGAGAATTGCGAAGCCAGCCTGCCGGAGCAGTGGACGCAATGTTCTGCGACGATACCGTACACGGTGTTGATTGACGACGTCGTGGTTGGTCCAGAGGAGCTGGAACGCCGGAACTGTAAGCAAAAGCGCGCCAGTTGGCTTGAGTAAAGAAAAAGCGTGACGCAGCGCCGCACCAGGATCATCGAGATGTTCGAGGACGTCGAGCATCAGAATCAGGGAGTAACATTCTGTGGAATGAAAGTTAGCGTCAAAAGGAGCGATTTGAATTCGCGGACGGTGCCGGCTATCAGGGTCGACTAGCCGCTCATCAGGTTCGACGCCTTCCACCTGGCCGAATTCCGCGAGGCGGTCGAAGAAGAGGCCATCCCCGCAGCCTACATCCAGAATCCTAAGCCCGGCGTTTGACGGAAAATGCCGATGCAGCACTTCGAGAATCGCTTCCTCACGCGAGCGCCACCACCAATGTCGCGTGTAGAGGTCGCGGTACTGCCGAGCGTATTCCAGTTCCAAGACTGCTCCTGAGTGGATTCTATCCTGCCGCGCCCGGGCTCATAGGCGGGTCAAAGGAGATGCTCGCGATCCAAGAATCAGCCGGACCTTCCCGCCTCGGCTGATTTTTCCACGGCACTGCTTTTGAAATTGCCTGCGACGCGTTCGACGACATAGATCGGGCGAGCTTTCGTCTCTTCATAAATGCGGCCTACATATTCGCCGATGACTCCCAGGAAAAAGAGAAGCACGCCCGAAAGAAACGTAACCGCCGCAATTAACGCCGTGAAACCCTGAGGCGATTGGTGCAGGAAAAATCGATAGTAGAGAGCATAGAGGACGTACAGCATGGAAACGCCGATAGCGGCAGCGCCCAACAAGGCAGCGGCACGGATGGGAACAATCGAGAAAGCGAAAATTCCGTCCGTTGCAAGCTTCAGCAGGCGGAACAAACTGTACTTGCTCTTTCCCGAATGGCGCTCCTCGCGCTCGACGGGAATGCCCGTCTGCCGAAAGCCCACCCAACTTCGCATGCCGCGCAAATAGCGATGATGCTCGGGCATTCGCCGGACCTGATCAATGACGCGGCGCGACATCAAGCCAAAATCCCCGGAATCCAGCGGCAGGCTCACATCGGAGAGACTTGCCATCATTCTGTAAAAAATAAAATAACACAGGCGGAGCGGCCAGGGCTCTTTGCGGCGAATACGCTGCGCGTAAACCACGTCGAAGCCCTGATGGTGGCGCTCAACAAATTGCGGAATGGCTTCGGGCACATCTTGCAAGTCTCCATCCATTACTACGGTGGCATCACCGGTGACGTGATCGAGAGCGGCTGTCAGCGCAGCTTGATGGCCGAAATTGCGCGAAAGCGAGATCGCTCGAATGCGAGGGTCCTGGCGCACGGCCTCTTCCAGGAGGGCGAAAGTGCGGTCGGCGCTTCCATCATCCGCAAAAACAATTTCATGCGGGCCGCCGGGGATTTGGTCAAGCACGGCGCGTGTCCGTCGCAATAGTTCCGGCAGGACGGACTCTTCATTGTGAACTGGAATCGCAATAGAGAGGCGAAACGCAGGATTCATAGTCTCAAGGCACCTTCCTTATCCACAAAGCTACCGCCAGCTCAGAGAATTCTTTGCCAGTGTCTTGCAACAAGATCAGACTGCATCGCGATGATACAAGACCGAGCAAGATAACTCACGAATAGAGTTTATTTTTGAAATCTAGTATGGGTCCAGAGTGCTTCCTGGACTGAGAGCGGCACTCCAACGAAAATGCAGGCGGGAATGATGCGAAATTCAGAGACTCGGCACCGCCACGCGGGAGGCAGCCGAATCACCATCAGAAGCCGGAGATTCGGAGAACGTAAGCCTCGGTGCGCGGAGCAGAAGGAAGAGCTCGCCGGCCCAGAGCAAGATATCCAAAAGGCGGCCGCGTTCGAGATTGCTGAGGTTCTTGGAATGGAGACTGATATCGAGCGCCCTGCGGGAACACTCTTCGATGAAAGCTCGCATGGAGGCCAGGTCGGCGGGCTGAGAGCTGAAGGCGCGGCCCCGGGGATCCAGGCGCTCGAGTTCCTCATAGCAGGAGAACAGGAAATGCTCCAGGCAAAGACCCTGTTGACTCAGTGATGCAACCGAGCTGCGGCCGCAAGATCGTTCGCCACAGATTCGTTCATGATGCATTGTTTCCATCGCCCTCAAGCCCAGTACTCAAACTCGGCGTTTGTTCGTGTTCGCTTTCGGATTCCTCACATAAAGTTAGATGCTCTAGGCCACGCAAGCGGTTTCCTCTTCTGTAGAGAGGCAACCTTCGGCGGAACTTTCTTCAGTGGAATCAGTGGAATTCGATTCTTGCAAGACGGCCGGTAGCGCCGGAAGGTGTGCGGCGAGAGTTTGCACGCGCAGACAACGGTCCAGATAGGGCGCCAAGAGGGTACGCACCCAGCGCAGATTTTCATTGCAGAATTTCTGGCGTTCCTTGCCCGACCAGAGCGTGATTACGGTGAGGAGCCGCGCTTCCTGGTCGGAAACCATTACGAGGCACCCGGCAAAACCAGTGACTTTCTTTAACGCGCCGGCGAGCGCCGAGGGAATCGCCAATTGCGCGCGACGCGCTTCGTGCGGCTTAGCTACGAACTCAATACTCAGAGCGGTCACTTGGAAATTGCCCGTTTTGGAGACTGCCGGCGGATAGGACTGCGTCGCCAAAGCTTTTGGGAATGGAAACGTAACTTTTTCTGCAAAATTTGCGTGTCTTACCGTGCTTGGCACAAGTCCTCCCTGGTATTAGCCCATCCTGAAAAGAGGGGAGGCGCATCCTTGCCTGTTCAGGGCAGGCCCGAATGCGCCTACTGGGGCACGTGGAGACCGGGGCAGGTTCTCCACGGATCAAGGATTCCCGAATAAACGGGCGTCCTGCAGGATAGTGCAGCTCGGGCTCATTCCGTTTCGGCAGTCAGAAGAGGAATCTTTGACGGATTGCTCCAGAAGTAGGGCGAGGCTATACTCCTCATCCAAGAACTCGAGGTCCCCTTGGAATTCTTTGCGTTTGACAAAGAGTATGTGGAGCGTTTGCGGGATGGGGATCGTTCGACGGAACACCACTTTGTTGCTTATTTTGAACAACTTCTGCGGATCAAACTGAGGGCCCGGACGCTAGCGTCGGACAAGGTGGAGGACCTGCGCCAGGAGACGTTTATCCGCGTTATCGCGGCACTGCGGCGCGAAGGAGGGGTCCGGCAACCAGAGCGCTTCGGCGCGTTCGTTAACTCCGTTTGTAACAACGTCTTACTGGAATACTATCGATCTTCCGCAAGGAGCCAGCAGATGGAGGACGTGCACATGGACATTCCGGACAAAGTATTGGATCTGGAGGGCATGCTCGTCACAAAGCAAGCCGCGGAACGCGTGCGACAGATCCTCGAGGAAATGCCGCAAAAAGACCGCAACTTGCTCCGTGCTATCTTCTTGGAAGAAAAGGAGAAAGACGCGGTTTGCCGGGAGTTCGGAGTCGATCGCAACTATTTGCGAGTCTTGCTTCACCGGGCCAAGGATAAGTTTAGGGCTTTGTATGAAAAAGACCAGATGCGTATTGCACGGCCGGTGACCAGTTAAGGAATCCAGTGAAACGATTTTGTTATCTCGTGCACTAACTACTGGATGGCACGAATGGACCATAACGAAGCAGTGCGACTACAGGCTGCAGAAAAATACGTCCTGGGAGAGTTTTCCCAGACCTTGCGCGATGAGTATGAAGAGCACTTCTTTGATTGCGCGGAGTGTGCGGCCGATCTGAAGGCGGCAGCGGCTTTTGTGGATGTCAGCCGCGAAGTCCTGCGTGCCGAACAAGACAAGTCGGCCGAGAAGGAAGCTATTCCGGCGCAGGCCAGATGGCTGAGCTGGTCCCGGCCGATCATCGCGGTGCCTGCATTCGCAGCGCTCTTGCTCCTTCTGGGTTACCAGAGTCTTGTAACTATTCCAAACGTCAAGGAGAAGGCCGCTAGTGGCGGAGCGCAGGTGCTATTCAATTCGTATCCGCTGCGAGGCGTCAACACGGCCGGCGAAGAGGGCCGCACGCTCTCCATCCGCCCAGGGGAGGCTTTCCTTTTGAATTTTGACTTTGTCCCCACGCGGAGCTTCGATAGCTACATCTGCCAACTCGAAGATGCACAGGGACATTTGATCTTGCGGGCGAAGATCGCTGGTGGGAACGCCAATCAGGAGGCGCACCTTCCGGTTCCGGCCGGTACGCTTCATCCAGGCAAATACGTACTGGCCTTTTACGGCGACCCCGGGGCCACCGGCAAGATCAATCCACGGAACGATGCGGGCCGGCTGCCCTTTATAGTTGAATTTCGTCCCTAAATGAATAAGGATTGGGCCTCATCTCAGGCCCCGAGGTGTCCCCCATGCCAGGAACGTCAACCCAAAAGTTTCATTATCACGCGAATGCTTATGTGCTGGGCGGCCGATTCACGCGGCCTGTTCAACACACCATCGAAGTCCAAGCCGCAACGTCCCTACCGCCGACAGGCGGCAATGGCAGCGCGCGTGTGGAGAACTTCCGATTCAATGAACACGTGTCATTCAAGGCCGGCTATTCACATGTTTCGGGTAGCGAGAAGGAAGAGAAGGGCCAGATTATCCACACAACAATGGCGACCGCCGTGGTCGAAGGCTTGAACATCCTGGACGTGGTGACGGCGGACCGCATTGTGGCACGCCTCTCTTCCAGCTTCGACCCCGCCGAGGAAGAGTCTCGGATTCTCGTTATCGGGAGCAGGTTCGAGAACCTGCGAGTCGCAGGATACAAGATTGAAGTGGAATTGCATCACGAGTTGGCCTTGAAGCTTGACACCTTCGAGGCCGTAAGGAAAGAGTTTGCAAGTAACGCGGATTTTCAGAAAATGGCGAAAGATCCTTTTAACATGGGTAAATTGCCCAGTAAAATTGAAGCTCACGGGGTGTTACATTGCTCGCTCGTGAACGACATCCGGCCAGCGAACTGCCCAGGCGTTTTGCCCCACGGACACTACGGGCATGTGTTGGAAGTCCCAGAATTCGGGAAAATTCATCTGGCCGAAGTCCTTTTCCAGTACGGCAGAAAAACTCTGACGATGCTACGTCTCGAATTGGGCTCACCCAACGGAGGTGGAACTACAGTCGTAGGAGCGGACATCAACGGGCGTCCTCCCAAATAGCGTGCTGCTTGCTCTTAAGCCTGTCCCTTGTCGCAACGGCTTGCGGTAGTAGGGCTGAACCTCGGACTGTCTATGATGACGCGCGTTTGAAGCTAAAGCGCGGTGAGCTCTTACCCGCGCTCGAAGAAACGAATAGAGCCTTACAGCACTATCCTTCCGAAAAGCAAGAATGGCACTGGCGTTTCCAGGGCCTGAAAGCTGAAATCCTGGTTCGACAGGACCTGAACAATGAGTCGTTGGCGCTTGCGAGCGTAGAACTCCCTTCTTCCCTTGCTACTAGTGATTTGGCAGTCCGGCTCAAGCTCACACAAGCTCTTGCAAATGCCTCGATTCAGCAACCCGTCGCGGCCGCTCGATTTTTGGCAGAGGGCGAAGCTCTAGCAAAAGCAAACCAACCAGAATTACTGGGTGAAGTCGCCTTGAGAAAAGGGACAATTTGCTTTTTAGCGGGTGACATGAACGAGGCTGAAGTTGGTTACCGAGAAGCGCTGCAGAGCGCGCGCGAACGCAAAGATCCATTCTTCGAAGCTTCCGCTCTGGAGGGCCTGGGCGTGGTAGCCACGAAGAGAGAGCACTATGACGAAGCCATCGATTGGAATCGCGCCGCTCTCCAGTTGGCTCGATCTGTGGGCGCGCAACACTCATTAGCTCAAGTTCTCGGAAACATGGGCTGGAGTTTTTTCGAGATGGGCGACTTCGAAAATGCCCTCATGTCCTTCCGGCAGGCCGAGGAAGCATCCGCGAAGAGTGGGCTGACCGGCGACCGGGTGTATTGGCTCATCGCTGTAGCCGTCGCCAAGTATCGGCTGCTCGAAAGGGACGGCGCGCGCGCCGCTTTGCAGCAAGCGCTGGAGTTGGCACGGAATCTAGACGACAAGAGCATTCTGACGGAATGCCTGAACAACCTCTCGGAGATCGAGGTGGAAACGGGAGATACCGAGCTGGCTTCGAAACACAATCTAGAGAGTGCTGAACTCGCACAGACTGGACAAGATCATCGCCTAGCGCTTGATGCAATGGTCGTGCGGGGTCGCATTCACGAGAGAAGAAGCGATTATTCGCAGGCCGAAAAATCATTTTCGCAAGTTATTCGGGATTCCAAGGCGGGGGCTCCACAGCGATGGGAAGCGCAAGCGCGGCTGGCCGGGGTTTATGCGGATCAGGGGCTGGCGGCGAAGGCCGAAAAGGAGTTTCGCCTCTCGCTCGGAACCATCGAGATGGCGCGCTCATCGGTGCAGACTGAAGAGTTCCGGCTGCCCTTTCTTTCCACGGCAATCTCGTTTTACAGCGATTACATCGAATTCCTGATTTCACAGCGCCGGATCAGGGACGCTTTGCAGGTGGCTGAGCTGAGCCGGGCACGGACCCTGGGTGAAGGTTTGTCCGCGACGATCATAGCGAGTTCACAGGCGATACCAAGCGTCAATCCTCAACAATTGGCACGGCGGCTGCATGCGACGCTATTGTTTTACTGGTTGGGCGAGAAACATTCTTACATTTGGGTGATCACGCCGGTCAGGATGATTTCATTCACACTGCCTCCGGCTTCGGAAATCGATCGGCTTGTTCAGGCATACAGGGGTGCGATTGTTGACTCCAAAGATGTTCTCGCGACGGAGGACAGGCTGACCGGCGAGAAGCTCTATGCAGTACTGATCGCGCCGGCTCAAAAGTTGATCCCGGCAAACTCACGCGTGATCCTGCTGCCGGATGGGAGCCTCTACGGGTTGAACTTCGAGACGCTCATCGCGCCGGAACCGAAGCCCCACTACTGGATTGAAGACGTTACCCTTAGCACGGCAAACTCGCTCACGCTTCTCGCATCTTCCGCCAATCGGCCCGTGGCGAAGGAAAGGAACCTTTTGCTCGTTGGAAATACGAAACAA
>Ga0137403_10008779_pt1 | contig 11299 bp, 6 predicted proteins | sample CZOMad2_1_16fung_FD_122057 | JGI IMG/M metagenome (GOLD analysis project Ga0137403, IMG submission 122057) | Vadose zone soil fungal communities from Angelo Coast Range Reserve, California, USA - CZOMad2_1_16fungal (Hybrid Assembly) | ecosystem: Environmental > Terrestrial > Soil > Vadose zone...
ACATCGGACATGTTGACGATGAGGCCGCGAGCGGAGTCGCGAGTCTGCAAAATGGAATTCAATTGATTGAGCAGCTGGGAGCGAAGCTGGGCTTTTTCGGCTTCGGCTTGCGCGGTGGCTTGGCGCGCTTTGAGGGTTTCAGCTTCCGCGGCAGCCCGGTCTTTTGCGGCTTGGTCGGCGGCGGCTTGCGCGGCTTGTTGCTGGAGTAAGGCGGCGGCGCTGGCTTTTTCGGCTTCGGCTTGCTGACGCGCGGCGGCGGCGGCGGCTTGCTGGGCTTCCTGCTGCATGCGAAGAGCATCGGCCTTAGCGGCTTCGGCTTGCTGGCGAGCTAGCTCGGCGTCCTTGCGGCGCTGAATTTCAGCGAGGGCGTCGGCGCGGGCTTTGGCTTCGCGGTCTTCGGCGGCTTTCTTGTCGGCGGCAATTTTAGCGTTGGCGTCTTCTTCGGCTTTTTGCTTGACGGCCATGACGCGAGCTTCTTCGGCGGTTTGCACGACTTCGCGGGCGGCGGCGATGACGGTTTTCTTGTCGCTCTTGCGCGCGTAAATTTCCTCGGCACTCCGGAGTTGCTGTTCGGCTTTGGCAAGCGCGGGAGCGGCATATTTATCGGCAAGAGCGATGTGCGCGATGCGCAAGGAGTTGCGGGCTTCAAAAAGTTCGAGCGGAGTCTTGCGGTCGATGCCGAAGATGGCGTTTTCGATTCTGGTGTTGGAGGAGGAGTAGATGCCGCGGCCGAGAAGTTCGTAGCTGGCATCGATATTTTCGACCTTGCCAAGAGTGGCGGGACCGAAAACGTTTTCGAGAACGACGGTATTACCGGGCTGGGTGACAGCGAAATAAGGTTCGGCGGTGACAATCATTCCGAAAGTCTGCATGTCAGAGATGGCTTTGACTTCGCCGCTGCCATTTTTGAGCACGAGTTCACCGAGGTTGACGGCGCGGCCGCCGGGAGATACGGCCCAAAGAACGTAAGTGAGATATTCGAGGCCGAATTTTGTGGCCTCATCGAGGCCGGCAAATCTTGCTTCGATTTCGGTGCGGTTGCCTTTGTTTTGCACTCTGGCTTCGCCGCCGGCTTGCTGCATCAATTCGGTACCTTGAAAATCGATCTTGGCGGCGCCGGCACGGCGGTAGTTCACCGCTTTGGTGGTACGCGAGACGCTCTTGGCCGTGGCGGACGCAGCAGCGGCGGGCGCCTGAGCAAAGGCAGGCGGAGCGAAAAGGCTGACCGTTCCAGAGAGTGCAAGAAGCAATGATGCGATTTTCACGTCAAATCTCCCCATTCGCCGTTCAAGGCGAAGATATTTCGCGGACCGCCGAGCGGTCCAGCCGCGCAAAGCCGCACCCGCCCCAATTCTAAGAGAGTTCAAAGTTACTCGGGAGACGGATGTCTTTACTTATGTATAGGCTAACAAAGAAGGACGGGGATGGGAGCAGGTGCTGCAGGGACTATGCGCAAAGAATTACCACGGGAGAGGCTTTTGGGGGCGCGGGCTGGCGGAACTAGACCGGGCGGCGGATGCCGAGCTTGCGCATGCGGGCTTGGAGAGTGGTGCGTTTGATGTCGAGAAGAACGGCGGCGCCTTTGGGGCCGGCGATGCGCCACTGAGTTTGCTTGAGGGCGCGGAGGATGTGCTGGCGTTCAGCTTCTTCGAGGGTGGAGATAGAAGAGGTTGATGAGGTAGAGGAGGTTAAGGAAGTTAAGGACGAAGAGGGATCGGTGGCTGGGGCTGTCCCGGAGATGGATGGGGATTTCAATTCGGCGAAGGGGATGCGGAGTTCTTTGCCGGGGGAGAGGAGGACGGCGCGTTCGATGAGGTTTTCGAGTTCGCGAACGTTTCCAGGCCAGGAATAGTGAGTGAGGGCGTCCATGGCTTCGGCGGGAATGTACTCGACGCCTTTGTTGAGCTGGCGGCTGAAGCGCTGCACGAAGTAGCGGACGAGGAGCGGGAGATCTTCGGCGCGCTCGCGGAGGGCGGGGATTTGGATGGGGAAAACGTTCAAGCGGTAAAAGAGGTCGCTGCGGAAGGCGCGCTCGGAAACAAGTTTCGCGAGGTCTTGATTGGTGGCGGCGACAACGCGGACGTCCACGCGCTGGGTGCGGTTGCCGCCGAGGCGTTCGAATTCCTGCTCTTGGAGGACGCGAAGGAGTTTGGGCTGGAGTTCGAGGGGAAGGTCGCCGACTTCATCGAGAAAGAGAGTGCCGCGGTCGGCGAGCTCGAAGCGGCCAATTTTTTGGCTGATGGCGCCGGTGAAAGCGCCGCGCTCGTGGCCGAAGAGTTCGGATTCGAGAAGGCCGCTGGGAATGGCGGCGCAATTGACTTTGACGAAGGTGCGATCGCGACGCGGACTGAGATTGTGGATGGCGCGGGCGAAGAGTTCTTTGCCGGTGCCGGTTTCGCCGAGAAGCAGGACGGTGGTGCCGGCTGGTGCGGCGAGTTCGACCTGGGCGAGGGCGCGCTTGAGAGCGGGGCTTTCGCCGATGATTTCCTCAAAATTGAATTCACTGCGGATTTCTTCCTCGAGGTAGAGCTTTTCTTCGGCGAGTTTATTTTTTAGCGCTTCGATTTCCTTGAAGGCCAGGGCATTTTCGACGGCGATGGCGATCTGACTGGCGACCTGCTGGAGAAGCTCGACATCTTGCGGGGAGAAGGCATCGATGCGGCGGCTGGCGACATTGAGGGTGCCAAAGGCTTGCCCGCGAGTGATGAGGGGAACGCAGCAGATACTTTGCACACCAGAGGTACGCAGGGAGCGGATGATTTCATTCTGGTAGCGGTCGATCTCCGCGCCGCGCGCGAGGAACGGCTGGCCGCTGACGAGGGCTTGGCCAGAGGGAGAAGTGTCGGCAGGGACGGTAATTTCCTGTTTGATGAGGCCCTGGTTGCCGGGAAAATCGAGCGCATGGATTTTCAGCAATCCACTTTGGGAATCGAGAAGCGCGAGGCTGGTGTAGTCGTGGTGGATCACGCGTTCGAGAGTTTTGACGATACCGCGGAAGAGTTCGGGGACTTCGCGGCTGGTGATCAGGACATTGTTGACTTCGAGAAGGACCTGGAGGCGATCGCGCTCGCGAGCGAGTTGCGTTTGATAGGCCTGGGAAGTCTCAAGATTAAGGGCATTATCGACGGCAACGGCTACTTGGCTGGCGACGCGCTCCATGAACTGGAGTTCGGTGTCGGTGACGCGCTGGGGGACGAGGCGGCCGAAGCCCATGGCGCCGAGGCGGTGCTGGGCGGTGGTGAGCGGAAGAATGGCGATAGAGCGGACATTGTGGGCACGGTAGCGCGTCAGGAAATCGGGGAAGCGCGTTTCTTCTTCGGTGTCGCTGACGACGAAGGATTGCTGCGTTTGCCAGACCCAGCCGGCGGGGTTGCCTTCGACGGGAGATTCGGTGCCGGCGACTTTTTCGCCGGGGACACGAGTTTCGAGAACGTGGAGGCGCATGACGTTTTTTGCGGCGTCGTGAAGGACGAGAGAGAGGAAGTCGAAGTCGACGACGGAGTGGAGGCGGCCGGCAAGGTCGTGGAAAAGCGCGGGGAGATCGCGCTGCTGGGCGATAGCCTCGCTGACTTCGAGCAAGGCTTCGAGCTGACGCCGGGAATGTTCAAGCGGGGAGGTGAACGCCACTTCCGGCGGGGAGATGACGGGTTCCGCCATAGAAACAGGATAACATCTGGGTTGGCGGGGGCTCAACCGCAGGCGGTGGCGTTTCGTGGCTGGTGTCTGGTTTCCCGCTACCTGCGCACAACCCACTGTTCCGCGGTATCGGGCGGCTTAGATCTGGGCCGAAAACCAGCACTGGCGCTTGAAATGGTGGCGCGACCGGCGCTAATTCGAAGCAACTCACCAATCAGGCTGCTAACGTCGGACGCCCGTATGCTGGCCGCAAGAGTCTGCGACGGTGTTTCAGAGCGCGTCGTTCTTCCTTGTCCACTATATGAAGTCACCGTTGCCTCTACGGCCTCGACAAAATTCACAGGGACCGTAATCGTAACCAAAGATACGGCCTCCAAGATTACAGGGCGAGCTTGGCGCATGGCTTCTGCGATAGCCTTTTCTGCTGCTTCTCTAAATGCGTCGGCGGTTGAATCTTCTTCGTGGTAACTCCCATCCTCGACGGATACGGAAACGTCGACCAATTCAAGTCCAGCCGAAACCCCAGCGTTCATTGCGTCTTGAATTCCTTGCGAAACAGCAGATGCAAATTTAGCCGGAATGTTCAATCCTGCATTCCAAGCGAAGATAGTGCCCTGTCCACGGCTTAGGGCGCGAACCGCAACACGAACGTGAGCGTACACACCTATGCCGCTTTGTTGTCGAATAACTTTGCCTTCGCCAACGCCAGAATCCTGTATCGTTTCGCGATAAAAGGAGCGATTGAGTCCCTTATTCATTGCAGCACCTGCGCCAAGAATTGTCAGTCTAGACCCAGGACGTGATGATACCGCGCCAAGTGAAACGAGGAAAAGACTGTGCGAGTTCGTATGGAGGGATCTAAGCGAGTATTACTTTAATTCGAGCTGGGCACGTGTTTCGCAGCTTCTGAGAGTTCCATCAAGTCATTCTCGACAGGTCGTATGCGGGAGCGTGGCGAGCGCCTGTGGCGATGAGGTGCTCGATGGCGGCGACGGAGTGGATGCCGGCGCGGGCGCCGAGGGCGGTGCAGTTGAGGGCGGCGGCGGCGCAGGCGAAATCGAGTTGGCGGGGCAAGGGCCAGCCTTGCAAGAGGCCGTAGATGAAGCCAGCGTGAAAAATGTCGCCGGCTCCGGTGGTGTCAACGGGCTCGATGCGGAAGGCGGGGGCGTATTGGAATTGCGTGCCGTCCCAGGCCAGGACGCCTTCTTCGCCTAGGGTGGCGGCGGTAAGGCGGGAGCCGAATCGTTTCCGGAGGGCGGGGAGGGATTTTTTCAGGTCGGGTTCTTGCATGAGGCGACCGGGGATGTCGCGGCTGGTGATGAGGTAGTCGACGGTCTTCAAGAGTATTTCCACTCCAGGGTAAAGCTCATCCACATCGGCGATTACGGGAATGTTGGCGGCGCGGGCCCAGGCAGCAGCCGCGGTTGCGGCGGCGGTATCGTGGCCATCGACGTGGAGAGCGCGGGCGTTCACGATCCAGTCCTGCTGGAGTTCTTCGGGGCGCAGAGTGAGGCGGTCGTCGCGTTTCCAGAGAACAGTGCGTTCGCCGGAGTCGTCGACAAGGATGAAGGCTTGCTGGCTGGGGCAGCCGGGGGCGGTGAAGAGATGGGCTTCGACGCCGGCGCGAGCGAATTCGGCGCGATGGAGCGTGGCGGCGTGGTCGTCGCCGACTTTGCCGACGTAACGCGTGCGCAGGCCCCAGTGCTGGCAGGCGATCATGGCGGTGGCAACCTGGCCGCCGAGCAAAACTTGCGCGGACCGAAATTCGACTTTGGAGCCGCGGGCGGGATAGTGGGCGACGGGGATGAAGGTGTCGGTGGCGTTGAGGCCGACGCCGACGACGTCGAGTTTGGGGGAGTGCGTCATGATGGTCCCGGCCACTGTAAAGGAAGCGAGAGAGTTTTCAAAGGCGTGAGAAAAATTTCAATTGAAGCGGGTGGTGCGCCAGAGCGACAGGCCGCAAATAATTAGGAGGAAGAAGAGGGCCCCAGTTAGGAGCGCGGCGGGTCCCCAGTGCAGCGACATTTGCGGGACTCTCGCCATGGCGGCGAAGATTACGAAGACGCTGGTGGCGGCGATAACCAGGAGCCAGTCGAGCACGCCGCGCGAGGGCTTGGCTTCGCCGAGGAGTTGGCGACCGTCCATGCGGGCTTCGACGAAATCGGCGGCGACGTTGTAGCGGTCGCTTTCGCGGATGGCAGCTTCTTTCCAGCGAGATTGCTCCTGGCCGGTGGCGGAAGAAAAAGCGATGGCGGCGACTCCGAGCATCATGAGGAGAGAACCGCCGATGACTTCGAGATAGATGGAAGAGCCGCGGCCGTGCAACTCGCCGAAAACAAGAATGCCCCACAATAGTCCCCAGAGCTGATTCGAATTGGAAAGCGGTATGCCGCGGCTGATGCCGACGTACTTGGCGGCGTACTGCTGGAAGATGTCGCCGATAACCCAGACGAAGCCGCCGAGCATCAGCCAGAAGATGACGCTGCGGGCGCTGAGCAATTCGTGCCAGAGCGGGGCGAGACCGAGGGAGCTGACGGAGAGGACAGTCATCATGCCCAATTCGCCAAAAGAGAAAAATGTGACGAAGGAAAGCGGGTTCATGCCGGTGAGGTAGGCTTTGCGGTAGGGGATGTACATGGTGCCCCAAAGAATTCCGGCGCCAAGAGCGGCCCAAACACCATTGAGAGAATGTGCGGCGGAGGCGTGCCCTGATGAAGACGCGATGGCCAGCATCGTTGCACCGACGCACATGACAAGCGCGCCGCCCAGGACTCCTGCGAGACGGCGCCAGCCGGCTTGACGGAGTTCGTTGAAGAAAAGAAAACCCCAGAGGATGCCGAGCAGACTGTTGGAATTCCAAAGAGGAAAGGCGATGCTCAAGCCGATGTCGCGGATGGCGTAGATGGTGAGCGTGTTGGCGACGGCCCAGAGACATCCGGCCAGCAGCGCCCAAATCACCAGGTGAGGAGCACGGCGAACATCGGCGCGGACAGACGAGGTGCCGAGAATGAGAGCGGGCAGACTCCAGCGCGCGAGAAAAACGCCGATGACCATGATCAGAGAAATGACCATTGGTGAGATGCCGATGGAGACGAGTTTCGTGGGTGCTTCCGCGGCGCCGAGCCAGGCTCCCGCGGCGAAGCCGGAGAGAATGCCGAGCAATTGGAGTTTTTTCGAACGCGAGGCGCCGGGGATTGCCGGTGGAGTTGTGGTGGAAATGACAGGCGGCATTTTTCTCCAGTCTGAAATTTCAGCGGATGAAACGAAGCAGCAGCAGTCCACCCATCAGGACGGCGACGGGCACCCAAAAATGGATGTCGGTGAGTATGCTCGCAAGACGACTCGTGGTGGGCTGATTTGCGGAGGAACCAGGCATGCTTCAGTGCTCCTTGAGATCGGCGGTCCAGTTGACGACGGTGGTGAGCGTGGTGGAGGGCCGATTTCCTTCATAGACAACCACGAAGCGCTGGCCATCCGCGCTGGCAGCGTAACGGCCGAACACGCCATAGGAGTGGGAATCAAAGAGTACTTGCGCTCCCCCGACCGCAAAACTGTCGCCCGAGGCTTCGACTCTTACGGCCACCAATTTATTGTCCGCAGAAAGATAGAAGATTTCCTTGCCGTCGCGGCGCCAGAGCGGGCCGCGCCCGTCACCAAGGGAGACCTGCCACTTTCCACCCGGCCCGGGAAAGGGGACGACATAGACGCGATACTCGCCCGACTCATTCGAGCAGTAGGCCAACCACTTTCCATCAGGAGAGAAACTCGCTTCGCGGGCGCTGAAAGTGGACTGGATAAATGGGTAGGCCTTGTGGTCGCCAAAGAGGGGAAGGACCCAGATCGACCAGCCGCCCGGAACGCCATTCGCATACGTTCCGCCGGAAACTCCTTCGTGATAGACGAGAAACTTTCCGTCGTTAGACCAGGAGGTCGGCACGCGAAAGTGATCGATCCCTTCCAGAAGCAGCGTTTCGCCGCCTGAGCCGTCGGCGGACTTCTGGTACAGACTGTACTTACCATCGCGATAGGAGGTGTAGGCAACGTACTTTCCATCCGGAGACCAAACCGGATAGAGGTTTCCCTGCCCGGAAGAGGCGCCAAAGGTCAAAGGTATCTTGACGCCACGCGCGATATCGAAACCCCAGACGTCAAAACCGGTTCCATCGAGATAGTAGACGAGTTTCGTCGCGTCCCGCGAGAGGCCGATGCCCGCGTAAGCGTCATCACCGGGAACCACTCCGATTTGTTTTCCAGTGCGATCGAACCAAACCAACTGGCGATTCTTGGCTGCACCCTCAGCATAGAAAAGCAGTCCGTTTGCGGAAGGAGAGAACCAAGCGTGGGCAATACTGGAGTCCTCAAGCACAGTTTCGGCGATGGGGACGGCGTCTCCGGTGAGCTCGAAACGTTTGGTGTCGAAAGGCTGGGCCATCAGGGAGGACTGTCGCAGGAAGAGCATATGTCCGGAGGTGTACTCGGCCTGGTAGTGAGTATGAAAAAGGAGCTTGGTCTCCTGGGAATCGAGAGAGCCCATCATGATGGAGTTGGTGGCGCTTTCGCTGGGCGTGAACGTGCTTCCCGCCAAAAAAATAAAGTGGCGTCCGTCGGGCAGGAACGAGGGCCAGCGGTGAGTGGTTTCATTCTTGGAAGGATCCTGCCTGGTGAGCTGCGCGATGGGGCCACCGGAAGCGGATACGCGGTAGATGGGAGAGTTGACCGTTGGGGTAAAAACAATATCGCCCTGCTGGTTCCAAGAGCCACCGCGCCCATCCGGCGCGTCGCAAATAACGGAAGGCGGGCCGCCTTGGATATCAATTTTCCTGAGCTTGCCGCCCGCAAAAAAGCCGATGTATCTGCCGTCGGGGGACCAGAAAGGAAATCCGGCGGCTTGTGTTCCCGGGAGCAATCGGGCACGAAGCGAATCCATGGGGCGAAGCCACAGTGCGGATTTTGAATCGGGAGATGGGGTCGAGGCTACGTAAACCAGATCGCGGCCATCGGGAGAGATAGCGAAGCCTTTCTGGTCGCCGGAAAAAATGAAACCAGAACCTTCTTCAGCCTTGACGTAAGTGCGCGTGACGCGTGGTTCAGCGGACGGCCGTTTCAGGTAGAGAAATGCGAGGAAAAGCGCGATCGCAGCGGTCACGGCCAAGGCCGCCAGAAGCAGTAGCTCGGTTTTGCGGGGGCGTTCCTTGGCTGGAGGTGCTGCACTCGATGACGAGCCGGATTCGGCGATCCACTTAAGTTCGATTGCGATGTCGCGAGCGGTTTGCCAGCGTTCTTCGGGGTCTTTGGCGAGGCAGCGGCGAATGGCGCGATCGAGCGAGGGGGGAGTGAGGGGCTTTGCGGAAACAATGGGAGCAGGCTCGCTCTCAAGGATCGCCGAGGCTACGCTCAACTGGCTCTTGCCTTGAAAGGCGCGATGGCCGGTGAGCATTTCATAGAGCACGGTACCGAACGAAAAAATGTCGCTGCGGCCGTCGAGTTCTTTGCCCTCGATCTGCTCCGGCGACATATATTGAAAGGTGCCGAGAATGGTGCCTTCCTGGGTCATCGGTGTAACTGGCGTTGCGGCTGCGGTCAAAGTGAGGCCGCTGGCGAGCGGCATTGCAGGCTTGGCCAAGCCGAAATCGAGGAGTTTCGCGCCGGTGGGAGTCAGCATGATGTTGCTGGGTTTTAGATCGCGGTGAACGACACCACTGCGGTGCGCTTTGTCGAGAGCGTCGGCGATCTGGCCTCCGAATTTGAGAACCTGCTCGAAAGGGAGCGGACCTTTTTCGAGGCGCTTCGCGAGAGTCTCGCCTTCGAGGCACTCCATGACGAGATAGTCAGTGCCGTCTTGATGGCCAACGTCATAAAGAACGCAGATGTGCGGATGATTGAGGCTGGAAATTGTTTTGGCTTCGCGCTCGAAACGCTGCTTGCGGACGGGATCATTTGAAAGCTGGGGCGGGAGAATTTTGATGGCGACGGTGCGGTCGAGCCGCGTATCGCGCGCGCGAAAGACTTCGCCCATGCCACCGGCACCGAGCGGCGAGACGACCTCATACGGCCCGAGCTTGTTTCCTGCAGAGAGGCTCACGATTGGCGCAAATTATAGCCTTAAAGCGCGTCGTTTTGAGAGCCACCAATTGTCGGTGGACTTGACGGCTTGTCAAGCGGAGCCGTAAGCTCCACGGCGCTCGACAAGCACGCGCGTCGCGCCACTGGAAGGATGGTCCAGGAATGGGAAGCTCACTGGCAAAGTTTTATGTTGTGCTAAGCGGGGCGATCTTGGTGGTCGTTGGTGTGGTGGGGTTCTTTCGGCATGAAATGTTTAATCTCACGTTTCCTCCTGCGCATAACGTATTTCATCTCGTCAGCGGGTTAATCGCACTCTGGGCGGGGCTCGGAAAAAATGTGGATGGTCCGCGCTGGTTTGGGCTGATTTTTGGAGCGATTTATACGTTGGTGGCGATTGTGGGCTTTGCTGGCATGAGGGACCTCGGTCCCATCCGGCTGGACTTGAACACGCATTTCAATTTCATTCACCTGGGGGTTGGGCTGCTTAGTCTGGCAGCCGGGCTCGCCAGTGCCAAGGCGAGCTAGTAATTTTCGCGCTTGGTGTGGGCGATTTCCTTTTCACCTTTGTAGGCTTTCCACGCTTGATCGATTACATAGGCGTGGACCGCGTCCGCCTCCGCGACGGTCATGTGGGCTTTGGGGAAAGCAAATTTGGGCGGGTCGGCGAGACCGGGCATGCCTTTTGACCAATGGCTGCCGCCCAGGACGATGCCATACCAATCCTTGTGCACTTCGGGCGGGGCGTAACGCAAGTCGGGGATCGCGCCGTCCTCAACCCAAGCGCCGCTGCCATCGATGCCGGGAGAGTGGCAGCCTTCGCAGTAAAAGGAGACGTAAAGTTTTTCGCCCTTGCGAATGGTTTCTTCGCTGACTTTTTGATCGGGCGGCTTCGGCACGGGCGGAACTTCAATGTGCGGAGTCGGAAATGGAAGCTTGCCGCCGAGTTTGAAAGCGTACAAGCGTTCGGGGCCGCGCTTGGATTCGGGTGTGGCCATGGTGCGGGCGGGAGCGAACAGGCGTGAACCGGAACCCCAGCCCACGGAAGTAATCACGTACTGTTCGCCATTGGCGGTGAAGGTGACGGGGATGGAATCAATGGCGGACTTGGTTTGGACGGACCAGAGTTTTTTGCCGGTGTCGGCGGCGTAGGCCGCGAACTCGCCGGTGCCTTGGCCCTGAAAAACGAGATTGCCGGCGGTGGAGACTACGCCACCGTTGACGGCGATCTGCTCTTCGACGGACCAACGGGCAGTTTCAGCAATAGGATCCCAGGCGATCAGTTTGCCGAAAAGCCCCTCACCGCTTTCGCCTGCTTCGACGGCGGCCTTGGTGTCTGGGTGGCGGTCTGTCGTGGGGATGTAGACAAGCCCGGTGAGGGAACTGTAGCTCATCGGCCACCAGTTGTGGACCGTCCACTGTCTGCCGCCGCCCTGCGAGGGAGGGATCAAAACTGGTTTGGCGGTTTGCAGATCGTAAGAAGTAGCCCAGGTGGTTTTGACGAGCGGCTTGGCGGAAAGGAGTTTGCCCGTTTTGGCGTCGAGAATGTAGAAGAAGCCGTTCTTGGGGGCGGTCAGCACCACGTGGTGTTTTTCGCCGTTGA
>Ga0137403_10008780_pt1 | contig 11298 bp, 11 predicted proteins | sample CZOMad2_1_16fung_FD_122057 | JGI IMG/M metagenome (GOLD analysis project Ga0137403, IMG submission 122057) | Vadose zone soil fungal communities from Angelo Coast Range Reserve, California, USA - CZOMad2_1_16fungal (Hybrid Assembly) | ecosystem: Environmental > Terrestrial > Soil > Vadose zone...
AGCCGTGCGAATAGCCGTCCGGAATTCATTCGATGCAATCCTGATGGACATCCATATGCCCGACTTGGACGGCTATGCCGCCGCGCGGGCGATCCGGAATGCAATGCCGGGGGGCCTGGCACTGCCGATTATCGCGCTGACCGCCAATGCGCTCTCTGATGAAGTCGAGCGCTGCATCACCGCCAATGATGTCACGCGTGGCAAACCGGTGCGATTCGATTGTAACCGGTAAAGTTGAGTTCATAGGTTGACAATCTGTTCTTAACCGATGTAATACTGATTACAGGTTAGCAAAAGAAAGGACCAATACCATGAAAAACTTCCGCGTCACGCTTGCTGCCGGCATCTTGGCCGCCGCAATGAATCCAATTTCTCCCGCAGATTCTTCACAGGATCCTCCAAAGCCGATGCGAGATGCTGCCAACATGGCTGGCTCACACGATTTTGATTTTCAAGTCGGTGAATGGCGTGTTCATCATCGAGTAAAACGCCCGGCCGGCAATGATCAATGGTTGGAATTCGACGGTACGTGCAGCAATCGCGGCCTGATGGACGGTTCAGCCAACGTGGAGGATCAACGATTCGACAAGCCAACCGGGGTCACTCACGGTGTCGCATTGCGGGCCTACGATCCCAAAACCGGGCAATGGGCAATTTGGTGGATCGACAGCCGTGATCCTTTGGGCGCTCTCGATCCGCCAGTCAAAGGCCGTTTCGAAAACGGCGTCGGCACCTTCTATTCAGATGGGACGCTGGAGGGAAAGCCAATCCGCACGCGGTTCATTTGGTCGAAGATCACGCCAACATCCGCGCACTGGGAACAGGCTTATTCGTCCGACGCGGGAAAGACATGGGAAACGAATTGGATCATGGAATTCCAGCGGATCTCGAGCCGCCCCTGAGCATGACGCGGCGAAAATTTACCATCATGGCCGGCGCAGCCGTGCTCGCCGGTTGGCAAGCGAGTTCGGCGCAAGCGAAGACCAAGGGCATTAGCCTCGTACTCGCGCCGAGCAATCTTGGATTAAGGCCGACGGAAAACGGCGGCCAACCCGGTACATGGCGTGCGCCCCAAGTACTGATGGATGCTGGCCTAGCTCGCGCAATGGACGCGGAAGAGATCGTACCGCTCGAGCGACCGACCTATGAATTCGAGGCTCAGGCAGGGACGAGAATACGCAATGGTCTGTCGATCCGTGTGTTCTCATTGCAGTTGTCGGAGAAGGTACGTGAGATCCTCTTCAGGCATCGATTCCCGGTAGTCATTGGCGGCGATTGCAGCATTCTCCTTGGCAGCCTGCATGGTATGCGGCGCGCTGGTGGGCGAGGACTGGTGCACATCGACGGACACAGCGATTTCTTCCATCCGGGGAACTACGACACTGCAAAGCGTCTGGGTGCGGCGGCAGGTATGGACCTCGCTCTTGCGAGCGGCCGGGGTGAGCTGCTGCTGACCGATTGGCCGGCGATTGGCAAACCTCTCGCCAGCGATGCCGACATCATTCAGCTTGGGGAACGCAACGCGGAAAGTTCGAGCTTCAAGGACTACTACGGCGATATTGTTCGGACCGAGATTACACAGTTCACGATTCAGCGTGTGCTTGCCGATGGTATCGACGCCGTGGCGCGTCGGGTGATCGCGAAACTCGAGGCGCGCGGATTGGACCAGGTCTGGTTGCATGTCGATCTCGATGTCCTCGATCAGTCTGTGATGCCTGCCGTGGACTCACCAGGAAGTCCGGGCCTCGACTATCTGCAATTGACGGAACTGGTCGACGCTTTGTGTGCTTCTGGACGCATCATCGGGACTAACTTCACCATCTATGATCCCGAAAGAGATCTTGGGACGCGCTATGCGAGTCCATTGGTTCGTTGCATTGTAGACGGAGTCCGCGGACGATCTCGTGCCGCAGGGCCGCGACGAAGAATCTGATTCGGGTATGTCTTTCGTGTGCTATCGCGATTCGCTTGCGTTAAGTGGACTTACCGCATTTAGCTAAGTGGGTCTTGTGAGAAATGACAGGTGCCAGCCAGATTCCAGCGCCGTTATCGCTCTTATGAAAGGCCTCAAACCCATTCCATACTTGAGCGGACTTATTAGCGTGCGTACGACGATTAACAGCATAATTACTGAACTAATAAAGGAAGAATCGCATGCTAAATAGCTCAGATGAAATTCAAACAGACAGCCTGATCAAATTGCCGGCTTTTTTTAATTCGAGCCACAGTCGCGAGCTATTGTTCGTGTTGGCGCTGCTCTTTGCGACCGTTTCTGTGCGCGCACAAACCGAAATCCGATCGCTTACCAATGTTATTGAGGGCCACGCCGTCGGGGGTGTAACGACCGATCTTACAGGGAATATCTACGTAGCCGACTTTGGCGATAACGAGTGGAAGATCACGCCGGACGGTCAGCGTCACGAGTTTGCGACGGGCCTGTATGGTGCATCCGGCAATGCCATCGACAAAGACGGCAACCTCTTACAATCGAATTTCTACGGCGACTCGATCACCAAGATTGATCGAAAAGGTCAAACGACGCCATTCATCACCAGCGGCTTAAGCGGCCCTGTAGGCATAGCGATCAACAAACAAACGGGCGATGTCTATGTCGCAAATTGCCGTGGTAATTCGATCGCAAAGATTGCGACGGACGGCACCGTTTCGTCATTCGCAAAGAGCGAGCTCTTCAAGTGTCCGAACGGCATATCCTTCGGTCCCGAGGGAAATCTCTATGTCGTCAATTACAGGGACAACAAAATGCTGAAGATCGATCCGAAGGGCGTAGTCACGCCCTTCGCGACAGTATCCGAAAAGGGATTGGGGCACTTATGCTTTGATAAGGATCGATTCTATGTAACCGCGTCGCAATCGCACGCTATTTACGAAGTCATGCTGGATGGAACCGTCAAGCGTATTCTTGGCAATGGCGAGCGTGGGATTGTTGACGGAGCGGGCGAAAAGGTTCGGCTGTCTTTTCCCAACGGAATCACTGTTCACCCGTGGGCGCGACGGCTTTATATCAACGAGTTTGTCAACGAATCAATATCTTCATGGCCGCCTCGCGCGATCATCCGCGAAATAATTCTCGAGGCAACCAAGTAGCTATTCGTCCTTTCGCAAACCAAGGGTGACACGTGGAATACGGCGGCGATGAGCATGCGGATCTCGATAGGATGTCTGGTTCTCTTGGTTGTGAATAGCCATACATGGGCCCAGGATAAGAGTGCACCCAGTCTAATGAAAAGTTCGAGTCTCTTGACGGATTTTCAGGTTGTTGAATTTCGTCGATACACCATTCGAGATGGCGAACGCGAGCATTTTGCCCAGTACTTTGAAAGCTATTTCCCCGAAGCGTTCCAACAATTGGGAGCGGTCGCGGTCGGCCAGTTTCTGGAGCGCGGGAACGATTCGCGATTCACGTGGTTACGTGCTTTTCACAACATGGACGATCGCGCCAAGGTGAATGCGTTGTTCTACTATGGCCCTCTTTGGAAAGAACATGCCGCCACGCTCAACTCGCTCATGACCGACAGCGACAACGTCCTGCTGCTTCGTCCGCTAAGTCGCGAACGGAGCATCACGGTCCTACCTGCAGTTGATCCTGTGAAAGAAGAAAAAGGCGCTCAAGGCATCGCCATCGCGCAGATTTTTGCCGTTAAGGCAGGCAACGTCGATGCCTTTGCCCAGCAGGCTGAGCCAACGTTCGGTCGGTATCGAGAGGCGGGTGTCCGCGAGGCCGCTGTGCTGGTAACTCTTGATGCGCCTAATAATTTTCCACAGCTTCCGGTGCGAACCGATGGCCCGTATCTCGTTTGGTTGGGCATTGTCGAAAACGAATCGTCACTGAAATCCTTCACCCACTTATTGGAGAGCGCTCAACAATCGCTTAGTAGGATGGACCTGTTAAAGGCTGCACCAGAAATTGTAGTTTTGGATCCGACCAAACGATCTCGCCTACGCTGGATTACCGAGCAATAAAGCTAAACTGGGTGTACTTCAGCGAGGATCCGTCACGCGCCCGAGAAAAAGACAGAGGCCGCTCGGGACGTGCTGAATGGCGTAAATGAATGGGCGATCGACTTTCACTTCAATCGGAGGCGGCTTTGGCCGCGCCATCGCCGTCGCCCTCATCATCACTACTGCGGTAGCTGCGGCCGCCTCGGTTCCTTTTTCGTCGACGGCAATGAAGGTCTTATGAAAGACATTGGAGATGCAGAGGTAATCGTTCGGCTTGCGCGGCGCCATCTTATCGAAATTCGCGCTGCCTTGCGGAATGTCGAATGCGCTCTTCATTCCAAGCGCCTGAAGTGTTTCTGCGAGTGCAATCGTCGGCGGCTCGAGCTTGAACTTGGGCAAATGCAGATCGATCTCCTGCGCTGGTAGCTTTGCGCATTCGGCCAAAACGTCGGCGGTGAGCTTCGATTCGACTGCGCGGAGACCATTCACCTCGTCTGGAAGAAGGATGAGAAATTGGAGATCGTCGCCAACATAGGGAACGCTGATTGCGCTAAAGCCCTGGCGCTTGGCGTAACCAAATCGCGCCGTTTTCCGCATCATCGGAACATTGGTCGGGGCGCCACCGCGGACATGGAATGATTCTGGCTGGGTTGTCTTCGCTGAAAATGCATCTGCCCACGCCGCTTTAAGATACAGGGCGTTCGCCAGAACGAGTCGCGTCAATTTATTCAGTGCATTCTCCGGTATGAGATCGCGAATCTTGTCGCGCGTCTGATCTGCCACCCATTTATTGATGTGCTGTGCAGCTCCCGCGGGATTCGCGGTGAAATCCATCGGCTCGAATGCGGCGCCATAATTTTGTTTTACCAGCGACAAAAAATCCTGACGAAAATCGTAGTCTTTTTGAGCAAAGAGGCGGTTGGCGATGTTTAATGTGATCGGTTCGGTCGGGCCACCGAATTCCTTCGATTTTTTTGCGAGCTCTGCCGTCTTCACACTCATTTCTTCCAGCGAATGCTGCAGCGAAGCGAACGAGGGAGCTACGTTGCTCGAGTCACTTGCGAAATGCAGCACGCGCGCCATCTCCGCGCGGGTGTCGCCATCGGCGCCAGCGAATGTCATGGCGAGGGCGCTCTCGATTGAGTAGGGGGAAATACAAAGATTTTCGTTGTGAGTGGCAAGCTTCCGCTGGAGGTCAACCGCGAGACCATTCGTTGCCTTTGCCGCCAGATCGAAGTTTGTTGTGGCATGCGCCATCGCAGTGACTAACGCGCCAAACAACTGCAAGATCAAAAGCCGCTTCATGCCGGCAATGAAACACCGAAATTGCAAAGGTCGCGATGCTAATTTGGGCTACGCTCCACCATCGACGCGTTGAAGAGAGCGCGTTCCATGAGACAATTTCCTGATGGACGAAGCGAAAATCGCAACTCGCGCTGACATCTCGGAGACCGACAAGTGGGACCTGACGCATCTTTTTGCCGATGTCAGCAAATGGCAGGAGGATTTCGCCTGGCTGAAGCGGACGTATCCAAAGCTTCAGAACTGGAAGGGCAGAGTCGGGGAGTCGGCGCAGACGCTGGCAGAAGTGCTTGATTTCGAAAAGTCGCTCGATTTGAAGATTGAGCGCGTCTACCACTACGCGTCGCTACAATTGGCGGAGGACAGCGCCAACAACGAATACCTTGCGCGGATTGGGCAGGTCCAGAATCTGCTCACAAAGATCGGTGAAACAGCTGCGTTTCTTGTCCCCGAAATTCTGGCGATCGACGAAGAAACGTTTGCTGAATTCGTTGCCGATCCTGCGCTCGCTGAATGGCGAATCAAGTTGAGCAAGATTCGGCGAATGAAACCACATGTGCTGTCGGTTCCCGAGGAACGCCTTCTCGCATTGGGTAGTGTCGCGTTGAGCGGTTACGACGACACCTTTTCACAATTGACCGACGTGGACATGAAGTTCGGCGTCCTAATCGATGAGAAGGGCCGAGAAAGACCGCTTACCCAAAGCTCATTCGGTTCGTTTTTGGTGAAGCGAGATCATGAGCTGCGTAAGGGCGCTTTCCAGCAATTCTATGCAGAATTTAGAGATCATCAGTACACACTTGCCGCATCCCTTGCCTACGCCGTCAAGGCAGATGTCTTCCACGCGCGAGCAAGACATTACTCGTCTGCTCTCGAAGCAGCGCTGTTTCCAGACGATGTGCCCATTGCGGTTTATGACGGATTGATTCAATCGGTTCGCGCGAACTTGAAACCGCTCTTTCGCTATTTCGATTTGCGCCGCCGCGCGCTTGGTTTGCGGGAACTGCATCACTACGACACGTATGTCCCGCTGGTTCCAGAAATCGAGACGCGCTTCACGTTTGATCAGGCTGCCGAGATGGTCTTAGGCGCGCTCAAACCCCTGGGCAAGCAATATGTCGATATCCTCGCGGAAGGGCTGCGCACTGGGCGCTGGTGCGATCGCTACGAAACGAAAGGCAAACGGAGCGGCGCCTTTTCATCCGGAAGCTACCAGGCGCCTCCGTACATCCTGATGAATTATAAGGAGGACGTCTTCTCCGATGTCTACACACTTGCACATGAAGCTGGTCACTCCATGCACAGCTGGTTCGCGCAAAATTCACAGCCGTTTCAGGATTACGAGTACCCAATTTTTCTGGCTGAGGTTGCATCGACGTTCAACGAGGAACTCCTCACCGAGCATTTGCTCAAAACGACGAGCGATCCGAAGATGCGCGCCTACATTATCAACCGGCAAATCGACGATCTGAGGGGCACGCTTTTCCGGCAGACCATGTTTGCTGAGTTTGAGAAAATTATTCACGCTATCGAAGAAAGCGGTGACGCGCTCACTCTGGACGGCTTCCGGTCCCAATATCGCGGGCTTCTCGAAGCTTATTTTGCTGAAAACTTTGTGCTGGATGCCGAGCTGGATTTGGAATGCCTGCGTATTCCGCATTTCTACCATCCATTTTACGTTTACAAATATGCGACAGGGATTTCTGCCGCGGTTGCGCTTTCGCAGCGCGTGCTTGCCCACGAGTCCGGAAGTAGGGAGGCGTATCTAAATTTTCTGCGTTCCGGTGGTTCGAAGTTTCCACTGGAAACGTTAAAAGCCGCAGGGGTGGACATGACCACATCCGCTCCAATCGAGAGCACGTTGCGTTTGTTTGAACAGCGGCTTGACGAATTGGAACATCTGTTGCTGTAGCCACGTCCCTGTGGGACGTCAGAACTTCGCATGCACATCTGAACCGCCCGCAGGGCGGTGGCTACAGGCATTCTGGACGCAGCAGCGCAGCGTCCCTACCATTCGATCAATGCAGTTGGATGCCGATAGCCTTCGCCAAAAATTGGAGCCGCTATTCCGAGAAAATCTTGAAAAGTTTGGAGAGTTGGGTGCGGCGATTTCTATCTGGCAAGATGGAAAACCGGTTGTCGATCTTTGCGGCGGATCTTGCGATGCTCGCCGCGAAAAACCGTGGGAAGCTGATACGCTCGTTCTCGTCTGGTCGGCCACTAAGGGAATTGGCAGCGCATGCGTTCTGCATGTGTTGCAAGAGCACGGGATTGGCATCGACAGAACCGTGGCAGAGTTTTGGCCGGATTTTGCTCAGGCTGGCAAAGAGAAGATCACGGTAGCACAACTACTTTCGCATCAGGCCGGACTTTGTGCGTTGGACGCGCGAGTTGATGTGCTCGACTACGGTGCTGTTATTCGAGCAATCGAAGCGCAGAAGCCATTGTGGCCGCCCGGGACTGCCCATGGCTATCACGCGCGAACGTTTGGATTCTTACTCGATGAACTCGTGCGTCGAATCGCTGGGAGAACACTTTCGCAATATTGGCGCGAAGTTTTTGCGCAACCGCTCAGTCTCGATTTTTGGATCGGTTTGCCAGCAGAGGAAAATTCACGTGTGGCCAGCATTTATGCCGCAAAAAGCGGCAGGCCCGCTGAGCCGAAGCAATTCTACAGCGACCTGACTACACCGGGCACGTTCGCGCGCAAAACGTTTACGTCTCCGTACGGACTGAATTCAGTTAGCGGGATGAACAGTCCCGATGTGCGCGCCCAACCGGTTGTTTCATTCGGCGGGATCGGAAGCGCCTCGGCACTTGCCAAATTCTATTCCATGCTTGCGAATGGGGGTAAACTCGAAGGGCAAACCTTCTTCTCGGAAGAAACAATTGCGTGGATGACCACGGTACTTGCAGATGGCATGGACCGCGTTTTTCAAATACCGACTGCGTTTTCAGCCGGGTTTATGAAAGATCCACAAAATGCTACGCGAAGAATGTTCGGTCCATTTGCGAACGCATTCGGCCATCCGGGCGCGGGAGGCGCCAACGCTTTTGCCGATCCCGAAAACAGACTCGCTTTTGCATACGTCATGAATCAGATGGAACACCAGGTATTGCCCAACGAGAAATCGCTGCGCTTGGTGGACGCGATTTACATGTAGGATCCGATTCTATAACGCGCTTTGTTTCGGCGTGCCCCGCGGTTGCGCTCTACCTATTCGCCGATGATTGCGACCAATACTTTTCGCCGGTGCGTTGCGCGGCGATGTTCGAACAGAAAAATGCCCTGCCAGGTTCCGAGTTGCATTTTTCCATTGCCAATGGGCACCGTCTCGCTGGTGCGTGTCAGGACCATGCGAATGTGTGACGGCATATCATCGCTTCCTTCGGAACCGTGTGTGAAGTAGTCCAGATCTTCCGGCACGAGGCGATTGAAGAATTCCTCTAAATCACGGCGTGCGGTCGGATCGGCATTTTCCATGATGATCACGCTGCAACTGGTATGCTGGACAAAAACGGTCGCCGTCCCCGTTTGTACACCGCACTTGTCGATCTTTGACTGTAATTCGTCCGTGATTTCGTACAGTCCCTTTCCGTTCGTGTGAACTTCAATTCGATCGTGATGAACGCGCATTAGAGCGCAGGTTATTTCAACGAGATCACTGGAGCAATCGGTAAACCGACAGGCTGGGAAGCCTGTCTGCCGAGACAGCCAAGGATGGCTATCTTCCGGGCGCGCGTTGATCTCCGCCTCGGCTGATGGCCTAATAGTCTGCATGCGAGGCGATCTGGAACGCGTGCTGTTTGATGAGCCGGCAATTCATCGGCGCTTGGATGATATTGCCGCGCAAGTTTCCAGCGACTATCGCGATCGCGAACTCACCGTGATCGCGGTGTTGCACGGGAGCTTGATGTTCGTCGCTGACCTGCTTCGCCGAATTCCGCTTCCCTTGAAACTGGATTGCGTGAGCGTGGCGAGTTACCACGGAAAAGCACAGAGCAGCAGCGAAGTCGTCTTCAAGGAGGTCACAGTCCCGGACGTCGTGGATCGAGATGTTTTGATCCTGGACGATATTCTGGATAGCGGTCATACGGTCGCGGCCATCCGAGAAAAGTTGGAGACGGCAAAGCCGCGCAGCATCCGGGTATGCGTGCTGTTGAGCAAAAAGAAACAACGCGCCCGGGAAGTCACTCCAGATTATGTTGGATTCGAGATCGAAGACGAATTTGTTGTCGGTTACGGGCTCGATTTTAGGGAGCGTTATCGCAACCTTCCTTACATTGGCGTTTTGCGGAAAGAATTACTGGAGGACGGTTGAGGCGTCATGTTGAGTGAAAACGAAAGATTCCGCGACTCACCTGTAAACCGGTGCCACGGGATTTCCTCGACTCCGCTGGGAATGACATGAACAGATGAAAGTCCAAGTACTATTCTACGCGCAACTGCGCGACCTGGTTGGAATGCGCCAATTGGATGTCGATGTAGCGGATGGGGCCACCGTCCACGACTTGCTTGGGCAACTCTACGCGCACCAACCGAAACTTCGACAGCTTGACAAGAGCATCTTGATTGGGGCAGGCGTGGAATTCGTCGATCGAAATTTCAAGCTCTCTCCGGGAGACGAAATTTCGATCATGCCGCCCGTGCAGGGGGGGTGAAGTTCGCGGCGCAACGAGTGCTGCCCGCTTTGCCAACGCGATGATTCATTGGCGGCGGCGCGTCGCTCCGCGCCGGCCGATTTCAGTCCCGGAAATTTTTGAAATTTGTTGCAACACCAAAGTCTCGGTTGCGGATGAATTCAATGACTGCCTGGAGATCGTCCTTCTTCTTTCCGGTCACTCGAATCTGCTGATCCTGCAGTTGACTTTGCACCTTGAAACCTTGTGACTTGATCGCCTGAATAATTTCCTTTGCCTTGTTTCCTTCCAGCCCCTGTTGAATCTTTAATTCCTGCCGGGCATGGCCAACAGATGAAATTGCGGGCTCGTCCTGTTCGATATTGCGCAAGTCCACGCCGCGCTTTGAAAGTTTGCCGATCAGCATTTCGCGCAGGCCTCGAAGGTGACCTGCATCTTGTGCGGTCAGTGTGATCTTGTCCTTCTCGAGAAGTATCTCAGTTATTATGCCCTTGAAGTCGAAACGAGTGGCAAGCTCCTTGCGTGTCTGATTGACCGCATTATCAAGTTCTTGCTTGTCCACTTCAGAGACGATGTCGAACGAAGGCATGGAAGTCTGGATACTTGATGCTTAATGCCAAACCCGCGCAAGTCAGCTTTTAGGGATTTTCCTCCATTATCTTGATGTCGCCGTCAGCTGTGCGCATCTTGATTGCGGCTTTGCCTCCGTCGCCAGCCAACATGTCGATTTTTGTGGCTTTTGCAGAGGCCGGTCGTGCAACTGCGGGATCGTCAAAGTCGTTGGCGATTCTTCCGTAGGCCGTTTCGGCAACAAGATGGAAAGCAGCCTCGCTTGGAAGAAACGCCCAGGCGCTTCCCTGCGTGATATTTGCCTGAATCGAAAACGTTCCACGTTCCCACCATTCGTAAGAAATGGTGAGATTGCCTCGCTTTAAGGCAAGGTCGGTGTCAGTAAAGCAATTATGGACGATCATGCGCCCGTCACCCAACTTGGCATGCACACTTCGTCCGCGCATTCCGTCTACGAGAACTTCCCCCGCCTCAAGGCTCAGCTGCGATATGTTCGTGGTTGCCGGAACTACAAGGGTGCAATCAACCGTGCCAGAGCGATCAAAAAGGGCCCACCGGGGCTTCGGAGGAATTTTGACGTTGATTGAAACGGAGGTTGGCCGCACGGAAACGTCGATCGCAATTCCTTTCAGTTGCATCCGGCCGTAGGCTTTCTTGGTCGCCTGGACCCGAATTTCGTTAATGTTTGAACCGTAGACCAGAACCGCGCCATCGCCGTTTTGAATGCTTAGGTCCGTGTTTGGCTGGATCGCGTAGAGTTGCTCGAAAGTTTCCTCGAGAACGAGATCGCTTTCCGGGCGACAACCGGCAAGTGACAACAGCAGT
>Ga0137403_10008781_pt1 | contig 11297 bp, 11 predicted proteins | sample CZOMad2_1_16fung_FD_122057 | JGI IMG/M metagenome (GOLD analysis project Ga0137403, IMG submission 122057) | Vadose zone soil fungal communities from Angelo Coast Range Reserve, California, USA - CZOMad2_1_16fungal (Hybrid Assembly) | ecosystem: Environmental > Terrestrial > Soil > Vadose zone...
TTCAGCTTCTCCATGTGATGCACCGCCTTTGCGAGGTCATCGTCCTCCCGGCAACAATGGATGCCTTCGGTCATCACTTCGCGCGCCTTCGAGCGGCGAGCATCGAAGTCGTTGCTCGCAAGCCCTCTGCAGACGATGTCACGGTCGGTCACCATCCCGATCAGTCGGTCGTCCTCCCCGATCGGAATGCAGCCGATGTCATGCCCCCGCATCAATTTCGCAAGTTCGGTGATAGGGGTGTCAGGGCTGACCCAGTCGACACCTTTGTGCATCACGTCTTTGACTTTCATGGCGGACCTCCCTTGCTGGGTTTCAGGTGCACTTGATGCAATGCAGCACAGCCCCCCGTTTTCTCAACTATACAAGCGATCGGGTGCGACGGCACCAGCGCCTCAAGGTCGCAGAAAAAAAGTCATTCCCACGCGATCGGACCAGACAATCGCCGTCGCTGCCACCCTCCTGAACATTTAACGGCGACTTCGCCGCCATGGTTCCCGCCCAACATGCGTTCCGGCGGTTTGAACAGTTTCTGACTGGTGACAGGAACGGCAAACCGACCATTGCCTTGCGAACAATGATATAAATCAGCGTTGCAATGGAGCTGCTGTGGCAGGCGCAGCACAGCTTCCTCATGCCAAGTTGCACAGGGTCCTAACGAGGGAGGATTACCATGGTAACAAATGTCGTGCTTGCGAAGTTCACCGATCAAGGAATCCGCAACGCCAAGGATTCCCCGAAGCGGGCAGACGCCTTCAAGCAAATGGCGGAGACGTTTGGGGTGACTGTGAAGGACATTTTTTGGACGCAGGGACGGTATGACATCGTGACAATCGTCGAAGCGCCAGATGAGTCGTCCGTCATGTCGCTTAGCTTAAGCCTTGGCGCGCTCGGCAACGTTCGCACCGAATCGTTGCGAGCTTTCTCGGCAGCGGAGATGGCGACGATTGTCGGTAAGATGCTCTGACGACGGACACTACTGACCGGCATCCGCAGGATTACCACCGCGTGACAAGGCACGCGGCGAAACCAATTTGACTAATCAAGTTCCGGTCACCCGCTGGATTATTGGAATCCGGCAAATCCAGGTGGGTCACATTGGACAGGGAACGGTTCTATCCACTAGCCTTGATAGGCTATGTTGTTAAGCGCCTCCAAATGAGACCAAAGGGAATGAAAGAGAAAAAGGACATCGTAGAAAACTGGCTGCCGCGTTACACCGGCACGCCGCTTGCTGAGTTCGGAGCGCATATTCTCCTGACCAACTTCGATAATTACGTCGAATGGTTCGCTAAGCTGCACGGAGCTTCGATAAAGGGCGCGGATCGACCGATGCCCAACGTGACGGCCGATGGAATCACTCTGATTAACTTCGGCATGGGAAGTCCGAATGCCGCGACCGTGATGGACCTGTTAAGCGCCGTTGCGCCGAAAGCCGTATTGTTTCTTGGCAAATGTGGTGGCTTGAAACGCAAAAATCAGATTGGCGATTTGGTCCTGCCGATTGCGGCCATTCGAGGTGAAGGCACCTCGAATGATTACCTGCCTTCGGAGGTCCCCGCGCTGCCCGCGTTCCAGTTGCAACGCGCGGTTTCGACGATGATCCGCGATCTCGGTCACGACTATTGGACAGGTACTGTCTACACGACCAATCGTCGTGTCTGGGAACACGATGATCGTTTCAGGGATCTGTTGCGCCGTACGCGAAGCATGGCGATTGACATGGAGACCGCGACAATCTTTGCCGCAGGATTTGCCAACCACATTCCGACTGGCGCGTTGCTTCTTGTGTCCGACCAACCGATGATCCCCGAGGGTGTGAAGACCGAAGCGCTGGATCAGGTGGTGACCGCGAATTATGTCGAAAGGCACATTAAAATCGGGATAGAGGCCTTGAAGCTTGTGCGACGCCATGGCCGCAGCGTGAAGCATTTGCGTTTCGAAGACGATTTCGATGCAGGACCCGAAACATAAAGAGGCATCGCACCCATGCCTGATTTCCACGGCGTCTTTCCCTACCTCGTCTCGCCGGTCGATGCGTCCGGGAAAATTCGAGGCGAAGTTCTCGGCCGGCTCTGCGACGACCTCATCACGTCCGGCGTGCACGGGCTGACGCCGCTCGGCTCGACCGGCGAGTTCGCCTATTTGAACAACGCCCAGCGCGCGGCCGTCGTACAGGCGACGATCGACATTGCAAAAGGCCGCGTGCCGGTGGTTGCCGGCGTCGCCTCGACATCGACGTTGGACGCGGTGGCGCAAGCGAGGGCGTATCAAAAGCTCGGCGCCGACGGCATCCTCGCGATCCTTGAGGCGTACTTCCCGCTGCAAGATGCGCAGGTCGAATCCTATTTTCGGGCGATCGCGGATGCGGTCGATATTCCCGTCGTGATCTACACCAACCCGCAGTTTCAGCGTTCGGATCTCTCGCTCGATTGCATCGCGCGGCTGTCGGCGCATCCGCGCATTCAATATATCAAGGATGCCTCCACCAATACCGGGCGGCTATTATCGATCATGAACCGCTGCGGCGACGCCATCAAAGTGTTCGCAGCCTCCGCACATATCCCGGCGGCGGTGATGCTGATCGGCGGCGTGGGTTGGATGGCGGGGCCGGCCTGCATCATTCCGCGGCAAAGCGTCGAGCTCTATGATCTCTGCCAAGCCAAGCGCTGGGACGATGCGCTGGCGCTGCAACGCAAGCTGTGGCGCGTCAACGAAGCCTTCGCGCGCTTCAACCTCGCCGCCTGCATCAAGGCCGGGCTTGCCATCCAGGGCTATGACGTTGGCGATCCCGTTGCACCTCAGGCGGCGTTAACGGCGGACGAGCGCAAGGTGGTCGAGGCGGTGTTGCGGGAGATGGGGTGAGGCAACACGCCGTCATGCCCGGGCTCGTTCTTTGCTCCGTCATTCCGGGGCGCATCTAAGATGCGCGCCCGGAATCTCGAGATTCCGGGTCTGCGCCTAAGCGGCGCATCCCGGAATGACGGTGTAGTCGGGGCTTGGCGTGTTCCTTGCCTATCCGCTAGAACAGCTTCCGATCCAGCAAGGACCCCAAGGACACCCTCATGAACATTCTTCCCGGCAATATGCGTTTCGGTGCGGGCCAGCCGGTCAAGCGCCTCGAGGACCAGCGGCTTCTCACCGGGAAGGGGCAGTTCATCGACGACAAGCCGGAAGAGGGCGCGCTGTGGCTGCATGTGCTGCGTTCGCCGCATGCCCATGCCAGGATCAAATCCATCGACACCAAGGCCGCCGCTGCGATGGCCGATATCCAGGCCATCTACACCGGCGCCGACCTGGTCACCGAAGACATCGGCACGCTGCCGACGCTACTGGTTTTCCCGCGCCCGGATGGCTCGCCGATGACGGCGCCGCCGCGGCGGCTGCTGGCCCATGAGATCGTGCGCTTTGCCGGTGAACCGGTGGCCGCCGTGGTGGCGAAATCGCGCGTGGCCGCGCAGGCCGCGGCTGAGGCCATCGCGGTCGAATACGAGGTGCTGCCGTCGGTGGTCGATCCCATTGCCGCCACCAAGCCGGGCGCGCCGGTGGTGTGGGCGGAGGTGCCCGACAACATCGTGGCGGCGATGAGCTACGGTGACGCGGCCGCGGTGGAGGCGGCTTTCGCCAAGGCGGCGCATGTGGTTTCGCTCGATCTCGTCAGCCAGCGACTGGCCCCCTCCGCCATGGAGCCGCGCTCGACCATCGCCGAGGTCGAGAAAAAAACCGGCCGGCTGATCCTGCACGTGCAGTCGCAGACGCCTGGCTCGACCCGCGACATTCTGGCCGAGGCGGTGCTGAAGCGGCCCAAGGAAAGTGTGCGCGTGCTGGTCGGCGATATCGGCGGCGGCTTCGGTCAGAAGACCAGCCTTTATCCAGAAGACAGCATCGTGGCCTATGCGGCCGTCAAGCTGAACCGCAAGGTACGCTGGCTTGGCGACCGCACCGACGAATTCCTCGGCGGGACCCATGGCCGCGACCTGACGTCGACCGCCGAGTTCGCGCTCGACGTCAAAGGCCGCGTGCAAGCCTATCGGGTGCGCTCGGTCGGCGGCACCGGCGCGTATCTGTCAGGCACCGGCGCCCTGATTCCGCTGATACTCGGTCCCTTCGTGCAGTCCGGCGTCTACGACCTGCCACTGGTGCATTACGAGGCCAAGGCGGTGATGACCCACACCGCGCCGGTCGGCGCCTATCGCGGCGCGGGCCGGCCGGAAGCGGTCTTTATCGTGGAGCGGCTGATGGACGCCGCCGCGCGGCAGATCGGCATGGACCCCCGCGCCATTCGAAAGGTGAACTATGTCAAGCCTGCGCAAATGCCCTATACCAACGCTGTCGGCCAGATCTATGACTCCGGCGCGTTTGCGCACATGCTGGAGCGTGCTTCCAAGCTTGCCGACTGGGACGGCTTTGCCGCGCGCAAGAAGGCGGCGAAGAAAAAGGGCCTGCTCTATGGCCGCGGCCTGACCAGCTATATCGAGTGGACCGGCGGCACCGTGCATACCGAAAAGGTCAGCCTGCACGCCACAGCCGAAGGGCGGATCGTGCTGCATGCGGGCACGCAGGCGATGGGGCAGGGATTGCAGACGAGCTTCTCGCAGATGGTGGCGGCCTCCCTCGGCATTCCCATCGACAAGATCGACGTGGTGCAGGGCGACACCGATCTCGCCATTGGATTCGGCAGCGTCGGCTCGCGCTCGCTGTTCGTCGGCGGCACCGCGGCGGTGGTATCTGCCAACGATCTGATCGCGAAGGCGCGCGAGAAGGCCTCGCATATGCTCGAAGCCTCCATCGAGGACATCGAATATCGCGACGGCTCGCTCTCGGTGGTCGGTACCGACAAGCGGATCAGCCTGTTCGAGATCGCGAAGAAGGAAAATGGCGGGCGGCTGAGCGTGGACAGCGAAGGTGCGGTCGACGGGCCGACCTGGCCGAACGGCACGCATATCTGCGAAGTCGAGGTCGATCCACAGACCGGCATCACGCGCGTCGTGCGCTACACCACGGTCGACGACGTCGGCGTCGCCATCAATCCGATGCTGGTGACGGGACAGGTTCACGGCGGCGTCGCGCAAGGCATCGGCCAGGCGCTGTACGAGGGCGTCGCCTACGACGCGGAAGGCCAGTTGCTGACCGCGAGCTATATGGACTATTGCCTGCCGCGGGCCGACGACATTCCGCCGATCGAGGTCACGCTGGATGATTCAGCGCCGTGCCGCACCAATCCGCTCGGCGCCAAGGGCTGCGGTGAATCCGGTGCGATCGGCGGTCCGCCCTGCATCACCAACGGCGTGATGGACGCGCTGAGCGATCTCGGCATCAAGACCATCAACACCCCGCTGTCGCCGCTGAAGGTCTGGCAAGCGATTCAGGAGGCGAAGGCGGCGCGGGGGTGAGGCCGCCACCAATAACCTAGCCATCGTCATTCCGGGGCGCTCGCAAGAGCGAACCCGGAATCTCGAGATTCCGGGTCTGGTCCTTCGGACCATCCCGGAATGACGTTGTTCCCTGTCAAATCGTTCTGATACCCTGCCGCTCAGACAAAGCGGGAGTTCTTCGATGCGCAAACTTTGGACCGTGCTGGCGGCGCTGGCGACGTTGAGCCTCACCAATTGCGGCTATAACGCGATTCAGACCAATGACGAGCAGGTCAAGTCGGCCTGGTCCGAGGTGCTGAACCAGTACCAGCGGCGCGCTGACCTCGTGCCCAACCTCGTCAATTCGGTGAAAGGCTTTGCGCAGCAGGAAAAAGACGTGCTGCTGGGCGTCACCAATGCGCGGGCCAAGGTCGGCAGCATCCAGGCGACCCCGGAGCTCATCAATGATCCCGGTGCGTTCGCGAAATTCCAGGCCGCCCAGGGCGAACTCTCCAGCGCGCTGTCGAAGCTTCTGGTGGTGACCGAGAATTATCCGCAGCTCAAATCCGACACGCTGTTTCGTGACCTGATGTCGCAGCTCGAGGGCACCGAGAACCGCATCACGGTGGCGCGCAACCGCTATATCAAGGCGGTACAGGACTATAACGTCGGCGTCCGCACCTTCCCGAACAATCTGACGGCGATGATTTTCGGCTATAAGGAGAAGGCCAATTTCACGGTCGACAACGAAAAGGAAATCTCGACCGCGCCGAAGGTGGACTTCAATCCGGCGCCGGCACCCGCCAAGTAGTTTGGCAACCGGACCGGTCCCGTGATGATCGCTGCAAGGGCATCCCTTCTTGCGCTTTTGGTATGCTGGGCCTTCGCCGCCGCAGCCGATGTCGCGGTGCCGCCGCTCTCGGGGCGGGTGGTCGATCAAACCGGCACATTGTCCGCGAGCGACATATCCGCGCTGACGCAGACGCTGAAGAATCTCGAAACGCGGAAAGGCAGCCAGGTCGCGGTGCTGATTGTACCGACCACGGCACCCGAGACGATCGAGCAATATTCGATAAGGGTGGCCGAAGCCTGGAAGATCGGGCGCAAGAAGATCGATGACGGCGCTCTCCTGGTCGTTGCCAAGAACGACCGCAAGCTTCGCATCGAGGTCGGATATGGTCTGGAGGGCGCGCTCACCGACGTCACCGCAAGCCGCATCATCGACGAGATCATCGTGCCGAAATTCCGGAGCGGCGATTTCGCCGGCGGAATTTCCGCGGGCGTCGACCGGATCGTCGCGGTGATCGACGGTGAAAAGCTGTCCGCGCCGGTGCAACGGCAACAATCCAACTCCGGTTCCCTGAATTTCGATCCGCTCAATCCGTTCTTCATCATTCCAGTGCTGCTGTTTGGCGGCCTGATACGAAGCCTGTTGGGCCGGCTGATCGGCTCAGTGGCGAGCGGTGGTTTGGTGGCACTGATCGCCTGGTATTTCTTCGCTTCACTGCTCGCAGCCGTGCTCGCGGGCGCCATCGCCGCCATCTTTGTGATGTTTAGCGACAGCATCACCTCGTCGGCGCCGGGCCGCCGCGGAAGCGGATGGTCAGGCGGCGGTGGTTCATTTTCGGGCGGCAGTTCGAGCGACAGCGGCGGGTTTTCCGGCGGCGGCGGCAGTTTTGGCGGCGGCGGCGCGTCGGGAAGCTGGTAGAGTTGGAAACCATGGGCATCAAGCGCATCGGCAAGCATCTTCTCGAGCATCACTGGCGGGCACGGCGGATTTTCACGCCGAAAGTGCTGGCCGCGATCGAGCAGGCGATCAAGGCGGGCGAGGCCACCCATTCCGGCCAGGTCCGTTTCGTGGTGGAAGGCGCACTCGACGGCGCGCCGCTGTTCAAGGGCCAGTCGGCGCGGGAGCGCGCGCTCGATGTGTTCTCGCAATTGCGGATCTGGGACACCGCCCACAACAACGGCGCGTTGATTTATCTGCTGCTGGCCGACCGCAAGGTCGAGATCATCGCCGACCGCGGCATCGACGCCAAGGTCGGCGCTGCCGGATGGCAACAGATCTGCGCCACCATGCAAAGCGATTTCAAGGCAGGGAATTTCGAGGGCGGCGTCATCAAGGGAATCCAGGCGGTTTCGGAGCAACTGGCCGCGCATTTTCCCAAACACGGGGCGGGGCCGAACGAACTGCCGGATGCGCCGGTGGTGATGTGAGCTCTCGTCATTCCGGGGCGCGAGTGAAACTCGCGAACCCGGAATCCGGAGCTTATCGAAAAAGATTCCGGGTTCGCTCGCTGGGCGAGCGCCCCGGAATGACGGCCTAAACTCCTACGCCTTGACCGTAGGCCTTGTTCCGACCCGCGCGAACCAGGCGGCGAGATTGGTGTTGGCGGCATCAAGCGGCTGGCCGACCTGATTGCCGAAATCGATCCAGCAATAGAGCAGGATATCGGCCAGCGTGAAGCGCTTGCCGCATAGATATTCCTTGCCCGTCATCTGGTCGTTGAGCCATTGCAGGCGGTTGGCCGCGATCATCTTGAGGCCGGGGGAAGCCTCTGGCGCGACCGGGATCCGCTTTTCGAAGAATTTCAGCGCCTCGCCGAAACGATAGCCGTTGGCAAGCGGCTCGCAAATGTTGAGATCGACGCGCCGCGTCCACATCCGGCACTCCGCGCGCTGTTCCGCCGTGCTTCCGATCATCGCGGGTTCCGGCTTTTTCTCTTCGAGATATTCGCAGATCGCGGTGATCTCCGACAGATAGCTGCCGTCATCAAGTTCGAGCGTCGGCATCTGGCCGTGCGGATTGCGCTTGAGATGTTCGGCTTGCCGGTTTTCGCCGCCGCGCAGATCGATGGTCTGTTTGGGCATTTCGATGCCCTTCTCCGCCATGAACATGCGGACAATGCGCGGGTTCGGCCCGACCGAGTCGTAGAATTTCATAAGTCACTCCCCAGGATTTTCTATCGGCACCTTGTGGATGCTTTTGAGCAGACCAGTGGGCGGTTTGTCAAACCGCGAGGGGATGCTCAGCTGCGTTCACTTGATAGCAACCGATGCGGACGTCGCCGCATGTCTCAAAGGTGCCAGAAGCGACCGTCTGCTGATTTTCAATGTGAGACTCATGTGGACCGGCGGCTTGGCGTGTTCCAAAAGCCTGCTAGTGTGTTGGCTCAGAATGGGACGAGATCGGGGGTACAAAGTGTACGAGAATGTCGAATTTCCATCAGAGGACGCGCTGTTGCGAGGTCGATTTTATCGTCCAAAGCGAGCCGAGCCATTTCCCACCGTCATCATGACCCATGGCACGACTGCCACCATCACCATGGCGCTCGACCACTATGCGGAAGTTTTCTGCAAAGCTGGCTTGGCTGTTTTGCTTTACGATCATCGTAATTTCGGAATCAGCGGCGGTGAGTTGCGTCAGCAGATCAATCCCTGGATCCAAGCGCGCGGCTACCGGGATGCATTAAATTACCTATGGACACGCGCTGACGTCCGCCCCGACAAGGTTGCAGCGTGGGGCGATAGCTACTCCGGGATGATCGCGCTTTCGGTGGGTGCGCTAGAGCCGCGTTTTGCCGCCGTTGCCGCGCAATGCCCGACCTGCGGCCCGGAAAAGCCGAACGTTGAACCCTCCGATCAAAGTTTTCACGTTATGCAGGCAATCTTTGCGAACGGCGAAGTCCACGGAACGCCCGAAACAACGGTGGGTCCTATGCCGGTCGTCTCCTTCGATCAGGTAGGCTCGCCCTCATTACTCAAACCGATACAAGCATTCCGTTGGTTCATCGATTACGGTGGCCGTCACGATTCGCTTTGGGAGAATCGCGTCACACGCGTCATTCCGCCAACGCCGGTACCGTTCAGCGCGTATCTGGCGGCGCCATATATCCGAGCACCGACCTTTGTGATGGTTGGCCGCAACGACGAAATGGTTCATTGCAATCCTGACGTTGCGCGAGCGACCTACGAATTGATGCGTTGCCCGAAACAATGGGTCGATATCGACGGCGGGCACTTCGGATTGCTCTATCATCCGAGCGAGATTTTCGCCACGGCCAGCGCACTCCAATGCGAGTTCTTGGTTGGTGCGTTGGGCAACTAGCGACCTCCTCAATGTTCGGTTTGGGTTGAAAGCTGTAAACCTTAGATCGAGCACAAGTTCCGCTTTGCCTCCAATAGACAACATTGCCCGGTGCCGCCGATACCCAAGGCGTTGCTGGACGCCGTTGGGATTAGGCGGATAGGGAAGCGGCTAGGTTTTGGTGCGCGGCCGTCGGCGCAAAGGCTCGTACCAATCATAGCGACCGGTTTTCTCGATAGCACGCGAAATCGAATGAGCTTTTTGAGACATTGAACTGTCGCATGGACGCGACACGCAGCTCGTCCTTTGTCAAGAACTTCGGCTGGCCGTTCTGCATGAATGGTAGCAGCCAGTCGCGGCAGCGCCGCCGTTCTGCTCCGGTGGCGCAAACGACGCGTGGCGGCTGTTTCCTCCTTCCCGCAAGGGCCCGTGGACGGGGACAGGTGCCGCCCAGTTTTGAAACCCGGTCCGGATGATTTCCTAAAATTTCCGTAAGCCGGCGGCCCGGTAACGAATTGGCAAGCAATGAAAGTTACCAAATGGTCAACCTTTATTGGAGATTTGACCGTGAACGAGCAAAAGCCCGAAGAGACCAGCGGCGAACCCATCTCCCTCAGCGCCGTACCGGCCGTTTCCCCTTCGTCGGACGCGCAAAGCGAGCCGGTGGCCGCTTCGGCCCAAGAACCGGTTGAGGAATCGGTTGGGAAAGCGGTCGAGGAAGTGGTCCATGAGCCCTCGCAGGGATCGGCAAACGCCGAGGCTCCCAGCCTGGCGCCGGAACAGGCCGCCGCCGCGGAAATGCCGAAGGCAGAAGCGCCCAAGACCGATAGCGCCGATGCTCCCAATGCCGGTGCCGCCGAGGCTGACGCGCCGCCGCTTCCCGGCAAGGTCATCATCATGTCATCAGGCGATCACGCCTGGGCGGACCACGGCAAGGGTTCGGAACAACAAGCCGGCGAGAACAAGGGATTGTTCGGCAACCGCCGGATCGCGGCCATCGCTGCCGCAGTAGCGCTGGCGATCGCGGCGGGCGCGCTCGGCGGCGCGCTGGCGACCGCAGCACGTATGCAGGCGGCTGGTGACGACGCTGCGACCGGCGGCCGTCAGGCGCTTGGGGCATCGGTGGCGCGGATCGAAGCCGATATCCAGGCGCTGAGGACCGGCCTCGAACACGCCTCCAAGCTCGGCATGAGCCAGTTCAACAAGACCAGCGAGCGCCTCGACAACCTGGTCTTCGTCGTCAACTGCAAAGACCCAAAAGGCAACGGCGTACACAACGAAACAAAGGACAACCAGGGGAACGGCCAGTAACAAGTTCAAGTGCATGGTATGAACGGCAAATACGGCGACGAAAAGGCCCGCACTCACGAGAATCGCCCGAAACAGGGGACCGGACACGCAGTCGCGCAGAGAGAACGCTTTCAGCTTAAACGCAAAAATATACAAGAAGAACCCATCGGAGATTGTGACGAGCAGTTTTGCCAAAGCAGCGCCGTCAATGCCAGCCCGACGCATAAGCAGCCAGGCGAGAGCGACATAAACTGGAATGGTGAGCAGGTCGAGAATAGCCTTAAGGTCCGGCCTGCCCAGAGCCTGCACGGAAGTAAACGGGATAATGGCGAAGGCGTTTAGAAAAGACACCATGGTTATAAGCTGTAGGACAAGAGTGCTCTGGGCGGCGAATTGAGGCCCGAGCCAGAGATTCATGATGTCTCGAGCGAAAAAGATGAAAACCGCGGCGGGAGGCGTAAGCACAAGGAAAAGGTACTTTACGGCCCGAGAAGTGACGTCGGATACCTCGGTGCTTTTCTTTGCGCCATGATAGCTGAAATAGGGGAACAGCGACGGCACTATGCTCA
>Ga0137403_10008782_pt1 | contig 11297 bp, 9 predicted proteins | sample CZOMad2_1_16fung_FD_122057 | JGI IMG/M metagenome (GOLD analysis project Ga0137403, IMG submission 122057) | Vadose zone soil fungal communities from Angelo Coast Range Reserve, California, USA - CZOMad2_1_16fungal (Hybrid Assembly) | ecosystem: Environmental > Terrestrial > Soil > Vadose zone...
ACCGTCACCGCCGCGTGGCTCTCGTGCCACACGTCGTAGTCGGTGGCCAGCGCCAGCGTGGCGTAGCAGAGCTCGGCCTCGCGGGCCAGCTTGGCCTCGGGCATATTGGTCATTCCGATGACCGAGACGCCCCAGCGGCGGTAGATCTGCGACTCACCTTTCGTGGAGAACTGCGGCCCCTCGATGCAGATGTAGGTGCCGCCACGGTGGACGCGCGCCCCTGCCTCCCGGCTCCCGGTCTCGAGCAGGTCGCCCAGCGCCGGGCAGACCGGCTCGGCCATGCCGACGTGGCCGACGATGCCGTCGCCGAAGAAGGTCGAGACCCGGCGCCGGGTGTGATCGTAGAACTGATCGGGGATCACGAGATCCAGCGGGTGGATCTCCTCCTTCATGCTGCCCACCGCGCTCACCGAGATGACCCAGCGGGCGCCCAGGGCCTTGAGCCCATAGATATTCGCGCGGTAATTGATCTCGGTGGGCGTGATCCGGTGGCCGCGGCCATGGCGGGGCAGGAAGATCACCCGCCGGTCACCGAGCCGGCCGGTGGCGTAGGCGTCCGACGGCTCGCCGAACGGCGTGCGTACGCGCACCCACCGCAGATCCTCGATGCCCTCGATCTCGTAGAGCCCGCTGCCCCCGATGATGCCCAGCGCGGGCTCCCCGCCCGTCTTGGCCCTGGCCGCGCTCATGCGCCGATCGCCTCGAGCTGCCCGTGGGTGCGGTCCGCGTCGGCGTCCGTGATCGTGAGCGGCACGAGCCGGCGGCCGAGCGTGTCTGGGCCTTCGAAGAGCACCTCGACGTAGTTGTCGGTGAGGCCGGCGAGCAGCCCGGTCCGGCGATCGCGCGCGGCCAGCACCACCGCGTCGCGCCGGCGTCCGACCAGTCCGCGGCGGAAGGCCAGGCTCTTCAGGGCGCCCAGCCCGCGCAGCCGACCGCTCCGCTCGCGGATCAGCGCCGCCGCCACGTGGTCAGCCCGACGCGCCGCCTCGGTCCCCTTCCGGTCCGAATAGGCGAAGACGTGAAGCGACGAGAACGGGAGGGCCTCGACGAAGCGCATCGTGGCCTCGAAGTCCTCCTCGGTCTCGCCCGGGTGTCCCACGATGACGTCGGCACCCAGGCCGAGGTCGGGGATCGCCGCGGCCAGCCGGTCGACGAGGGCTCGGTACATGCCGGTGTGGTAGGGGCGCCGCATGAGGCGCAGCACGCGGTCACTGCCGCTCTGCAGCGGCAGGTGGAGATGAGGCGCCATCACCGGCACCGTCGTCACCGCGTCGAACAGCTCCGGCGTGAAGTAGGACGGGAGTACCGAGGAGAGGCGCAGCCACCGGAGCCCCTCCACCTCCGCGAGCTCCCGGAGGAGGGCGGCCAGCGTGGTGCGCGGGTAGAGATCCCAGCCGTAGTGGCCGATGTCCACCCCGGTGAGCGTGACGTCGAGATAGCCGGCCTCCGCGAGAGCGCGGACCTGGTCGCGCAGGACCTTGGGCTCCTGGCTCCGGCTCCGCCCGCGCGCCGCCGGCACGATGCAGAAGGCGCAGCGGTGCTGGCAGCCGTCCTGGATCTTGACGAAGGCGCGCGAGCGGCCCGCGACCCGTGCGAAGGGCGCGATCGGGACCTCGCGCGCGCCGCCGATGTCCGCGACCGCCACCTCGGGCCGCGGCCGCTTGGTGAGGGAGCCGAGCAGGTCGGGCAGGTGGTACTTCTCCTGGTTGCCCACGACCAGGTCGACTCCCGCGATCGCGGCGGCCGCGTCCGGGTCGGTCTGGGCATAGCAGCCGGTCACGACCAGATAGGCCTCCGGGTTCTCGCGGGCGATGCGGCGGATGAGCTGGCGATCGGAGAAGTCCGCGCGGCCGGTCACGGTGCAGGTGTTGATCACGTACACCTGCGCGTCGGCACCGGGCTCCACCACCCGGAAGCCGCGGCCCTCCAGGAGCGCGCCGATCTCCTGGGACTCGACCTGGTTGAGGCGGCAGCCGAGGGTGGCCAGCGCCACCGTCACCGGCGCGCTCATGCCGTGACCGTCGCCTCGCGGAGCTGTCCGCAGGCGGCGCCGATGTCCTCGCCCTTGCTCCACCGGACGGTCGCCCGGATGCCATGCTCGAGCAGCACGGTCTGGAAGTCGAGGATCCGCGCCAGCGGCGGCCGCGCGAAGCTCGAGCCCTCCCAGTCGTTGAACGGGATCAGGTTGATCTTGCCGCGGATGCCCTTGAGCAGCTTGACGAGCCGGCGCGCGTCCTCGACCGAGTCGTTCACGTCCTCCAGCAGCACGTACTCGAAGGTCATGCGCTGGCGGAACGGCAGCGGGAAGCGGCGGCACGCGGCGAGCAATTCCTCGATCGCGAAGCCGCGGTTGACCGGCATGATCCGGTCGCGGATCTCGTTGCTGGTCGCGTGGAGCGAGACCGCCAGGTTGACCCGGAGGTTCTCCTTCGCGAGCCGCTCGATGCCGGTCACCAGCCCCACCGTGGAGACCGTGATGCGGCGGGGCGAGAACGCGAAGGCCTGCGGGTCGGTCAGGAGGCGCAGCGACTTCACGGTGGCGGTGTAGTTGGCGAGGGGCTCGCCCATGCCCATGTAGACGATATGGGTGATCCGGAGGCCCGCGGCCAGTCCCTCGCGGGCCGCCATCACCTGGCCCACGATCTCCCCGGCGCTCAGGTTGCGCTCGAGCCCCATCGTGCCGGTGTAGCAGAAGGCGCAGCCAAAGCCGCAGCCGACCTGGGTGGAGACGCAGAGCGTGAGCCGATCCGCATCCGGCATCAGCACCGCCTGGACGCGCGCGCCGTCGCCGTAACGGAGCACGAGCTTCTGGCTGCCGTCCTGTGACGGGGTGCGCCGCTCGACCTCGGGCACGTCCACGCTCGCCCGCGCGCCCAGGGCGGCCCGGAAATCCCTGGGCAGGTCGGTCATCGCGTCCAGATCGCTCACGCCCTTGACGAAGATCCACTGGGCGAGCTGGCGGCCCCGGTAACGCGGGGCGCCCAGGGTCTGGGCCAGCTCCTCCATCTCCGTGGGTGACAGATCGAGTAGATTCGTTGAGGACATACGCAACGCTGGATGATAGCACACGGGTGCGTACCCTACCCGGGCTCGCGGCCGTCAACCGATTGCCGCGACAACTTCGCCGCGGCGTAACCCTACGGCCGGTACCCTCACCGGCGATGCGACCCGATCACCGGGTGGGCGTGGCTCTCAGGCGAATCCTCGACGGGCTGCTGGCCGCGAGGCTCCCCGCGATCTTTGCATCCATCGCGCTGAGGCTCGCGTGGATCATGCTGATCGTCATCGCGCTCGGCTGTGCCGGCCAGGGCGGCCGCACGGCTTCCTCCACCGCCGAGCTCGCCGGCACCTGGCTCGGCACCTTCTGGCAGGTCAATGCCGGCGATACCGGCTACATCCACGGCGACCTCGTGTTCGACTTCAAGGAGGACGGCAGCTACACCGGCACGTGGACGACGCGCGTGGTGGCGGGCTCGTCCCGGGGCGGGAGCCTGCAACTCGGGGGCCGCTTCGCGGTGGACGGCGACCGCGTGGTCCTGACCGACGAGCGGCGCCTGACGCTGCGGCGCGCGGGCGATATCCTCTACGGCATCACCGTGGATCCCGGCAGCGGACGCACGATCCAGGTCCGCCTGGAACGGGCGGCCCGGCGGTCCTAGCCTGGCGCCCGAGTGTCATCGGTGCGCCGCGATAGATCGTGCGGCGGGTCAATGATTCCCCTAGCGCGAGTCTGCCTAGGGGAAAGATCAGGGAGTGTTTTTCCTGTTCCGCCTCGTCCAAATTCGTACGAGGGGACGGCCATGATCGGCAAGATGATTGCATTGACATTCGAGAAAGAGGCCGCTCGAGGCGGTGTCACCCATGCACAATTTCAGTGGGCGCCTCGTGGATAACCCGGTGGGCTCGTCCGACTCTCGCACGCGATTCCGCGCACTAGGAGCGAGTCGCCTCCTTTCGAGGCACTCGGTACTGAACGGCGATTCGGTTGCCTACTTGACCGTCGCTTCGTTGAACAGCATCCACTGGTCGCCACGTGGCGTCCACGTCACGCGGTCGCGCGTGGCGTAGATGTCCACCTGCTGCATCAGGAACACCCACGTGGCGTCCTCGACCATCGCGCGGGCGAGATCGGCGTAGATCTTCTTGCGCTTGGCCGCGTCCATGGTGGAGCGACCCGCGTCGAAGAGCGCGTCCACCTTCTCGTTCTTGTAGTAGAGGCCGCGGCCTTTCGAGGAGACCAGATTGTAGAGCTCATCGCCATCCTGCATCGGCCCGCCGAGGCCGAGCAGGTAGGCGTCCTGGAACTGCTTGCCGAGATAGCGCTTGAAGTAGGCGCCCCACTCCGCGACCTGCACGCGCGGCTTGAAGCCGGCCTTCTGCCACTGGCCGCCCAGCGCCTCCGCGATCTCCTTGTCGCCCTGATAGCGGCCCGCGGGCGCCTCCAGCGTGATCTCGACCCCGTCCGGGTAGCCGGCGTCGGCGAGCAGCCGCCGGGCCCGCGCCGGATCCGGGCCGTAGCCCTTGACCGACGGGTCGAACCCGAACATCTGGGGCGTGAACGGGCCCGTCATGCGGCGCCCGTTGCCATCGAGCACGCTCTTCACCAGCGCGTCCACGTCCGTCGCGTGGTTGAGCGCCTGGCGCACCCGCACGTCGGAGAGGGGCTTGTTGAAGGCGTTGAGCCCGAGATAGATGATCCACGTGCTGGGCACGCGCTGCACGCGGATGCCGCCGACTCGCTCGAGCTCTCCCGCCAGGTTGGGCGGCACCGTGTCGATCACGTCCACCTCGTTGTTGCGGAGGGCGGCCGCGCGGGTGAAGGGCTCCGGGATCGGCTTGTAGACGATGCGCCGGACCTTCGGGGCGCCGCGCCAGTGCCGGTCGAAGGCCTCGACGATCATGTGATCGTCCTTGACCAGCTCGACGAACTTGAATGGGCCGGTCCCCACCGGGCGAAGGGCCAGGCCCTGGTTGCCCTTCTCGGCGGTGTACTTCGGCGGCACGATCGGGAAGTCGATGAGCCGGTTCAGCAGCGGCGCGTAGGGCTGACGCAGCACCAGGTTGAGGGTGTGGTCGTCCAGCACGTCGACTCGCGCGACCTCGCCCACGTTGGCGCGGTTGGGTGATTTCTGGTTGGGGTCGAGCACCCGCTCGAAGGTGAAGCGAACCGCCTCGGCGTTGAACGGCTCGCCGTTGTGGAAGACGACTCCGCGGCGCAGCTTGAGCTGGAGCGTCAGATCGTCGAGCGCCTTCCACGACTCCGCGAGCTGCGGGGTGATGCGATTCTCGGCATCGCGGCCCACCAGGGAGTCGAAGATGCCCACCCCCACCTTCGCGCGGATGGACGAGAGGTTCATCGTGGGGTCGAGATTCTCGGGCGTCCACGGCAGCGCGACTCGCAGCTCGCCCGGTGACTGGGCGCGCGCCTCACCGGCCACGAGCAGCATCACGAGCACCCCGGTCAGCCGGAGCGGCGCGCGCCTCCTCATGCCGCCGTCTTCACCGCCGCCACCACCGCGGCCAGGTGAGCGTCGGGCGTGGCCAGCGGCAGCACGCAACCGGGCCCGATCATGATTCCCAGGCCGCCGGTCTGGACGAGCGCATCACGGACCTCCGCGGCCACCGCCTCGGGCGGCCCGTGCAGGAGCGTCCGGCTCTCACCGAGCCCGCCCACGAGCGCGCCCGTGAAGCGTCGCTGGGCGTCGCCCAGGCGCGGGGCGGTGAGCCGATCGTGCCAGTTCACCGCGTGGACCGGCAGGCCGGCCGTCTGGTCGAAGTAGATGTCGCGGCCGTGCACGTGGAGCAGCGTGAACGCGGAGCGCCCGGCCACCGCGTCCAGCATGCGGCGCATGCGCGGCAGGTCGAAGCGGGCGCTTTCCTCCGCGGTGACCACGTCCGGCGCGGCGGTCTGGGTGGCGAAGAAGAGCCCGTCCGCTCCGGCTTCGAGGGCGGCGCGCGCGTGGCGCGCCATCGTCTCGGTGATGGCGTCGAGCACGGGCTCGACCGCCGCGGGCTCCTGCCGCAGGTCCTCGACGAGCCGATCGCCCGCCAGCTTGCGGGCCACCGTGAGCGGCGAGAAGAGCGTGTGCAGGATCGGCGCGTTGTCGGCGCGGCCGCGGGCGATCAGGCGCACGGCCTCGAGCTCGCGGCCGAGGGCCCCCGCCCCGGGATCGAGCGCGCGGATCCGGGCCCAGTCGGCCCGCCCCTGTACCGCGTGCTTCGTGCACTGCTTGGCGCCGTTGGGCGAGCCCTGGTACGCGACCGCGCACCCCCAGTCCTCCACGCAGTACACCCCGCTCGACATCACCTTGACGAAGTCGAGATCCCAGCGTCGCTGGAAGGCCAGCATGGCCTCCGCGAGCCCCTTCGCCGTGTGGTCCACGTCGGGCACGTGGCGCCAGAAGGAGACCGGCGGGCGATCCACCGGCTTGCGGCCGAGGCTGGCCAAGACGCGCTCGCGCTTGTCCATGATGTCGCGGAGTCTACCACGCGGGTCGCGGACCCCTACCCGGCGCGCCGACCGGGCGGCGGCCGGCTTTTGTTGCCGCGGGAACTTCGGCGCCGCGGTATGGTCTTACCGTGCGAGAGGCGGAGGCAGGCGACGCGCCGCGCTTCCTGGACCGGCTACGCGCCGGCGACGCCCCCGCCTTCGAGGAGCTGGTGATGACGTACCAGCATCGCGTGTTCGGAGTGGCCCTTCGCATGCTGGGCAACCGGGCCGAGGCGGAGGACGTGGCGCAGGAGGCCTTTGTCCGCGCCCATCGTGCGATCGGCGAATTCCGTGGCGACGCCAAGCTCTCGACATGGCTCTACGCCATCACCTCGCGCCTGTGCCTGAACCGGCTCGCCTCCGGGGAGCGGCGGCTCGCGAGCCACGGTGAGGACGCGCTGCTGCGGCTGTCCGACGCGGGCCCGCGCCCGGACGCGGCGCTCGAGCGTCGCGAGCTGGAGACGGCGCTCGGGCGCGCGATCGCCGAGCTCCCGGAGGACCGGCGTATCGTGGTGGTACTGCGCGACCTCGAGGGCCTCTCCTACGAGGAGATCGCGCAGGTGCTGGAGCTGGAGCTCGGGACGGTGCGCTCTCGCCTGCATCGAGCGCGGGCGGACCTGAAGGAGAAGCTGGAGCGATTCCTGCCATGACTTGCGACGAGACGCGCGACACGCTGTCGGCCTATCTCGACGAGGCCCTCGCCCCGGACGAGCGGAGCCTGGTCGACGCGCATCTCGCGGGCTGCGCCGAGTGCCGGCGCGAGCTCGAGGCCCTGCGCGGGATGGTTGCGCTGCTCCAGCGGGTGGAGCCGGCCCGGGCGCCCGTGGGCTTCGTGGACCGTGTGGTGGCCGCGGCACGGCCCCGGCCCTGGTATCGTCGCGCGGCGGACGCGGTGCTCCTGCCGTTCTCGGTCAAGCTGCCGCTCGAGGTCACCGCGATGGTGATGGTGGGACTGCTCGCGGTCTACCTCTTCGAGCGCAACCCGGAGCTGCAGCAGGCCGCGCGCGAGGTGGCCCCACGCCAGGAGCCGGCGGCGCCCGCGAAGGAGAAGCCGCCGGAGCGGCTTGCGGACAAGACCCCACCGCCACCGGTCCCGTACACGCCACCCTCCTCCGAGGCGCCGGCGCGAGCGCCCGGCGAGCGCGACCGGGCCGATGCATCCCGATCTCAGGAGGTCACGGCCCCCCCGCCGGGCGTCGACTCGCCCGCGCCCCCGGCTGTCCCCGCGCCCCCGGCCGTCTCGGCGCCGTCGGTTGCATCCGCGCCTCCGCCGATCGCGCCGTCGCCGCCCGAGGCCAAGCCCCAGGCCAAGTCGGAGGCTGGGCCGAGCGAGAACGTGGCCGGCGCCGCCCGCCCCGAGGCCGAGGGCCGCCAGAGGGTTCTCCCGCCGAGCACGGATTCCGCGGGTGCGGCCGCGTCGTCGGCGAGACTGGCCCTGAGGCGCGGCCTGCCCCCGGCGGACGTGGTGGCCCGGGTGGCCGTCAAGGACCGTGACGCGGCGGAGCGCGAGCTCGCGGCGCTCATCGCGCGGCTCGGCGGCAGCGTCACGCAGCGCCGGCGCGAGGACGAGACCACCGTGGTCGAGGCCGTGATCCCGCAGCCGCGCTACGCGGAGTTCGCCGAGAGCGTGGGGCGCATCGGGAGCTGGCGGCTCGAGGCCGAGCGCCCGGACCTTCCCGCCCAGATTCACGTCATCCTCCGCCTGCAGTAGCCCGGAACTTCTCGCGGATCCCCGGGTCTAACCGGACAGCCACAGCCATCCGGTTCCTGGAGGACCATGATGAGAACGCTTCCGAAACGCCTGATCGCATTCACCCTCGCCGGCTTGCTCGGCGCGGCCCCTATCGCCGGCGCGGCGCCGGTCAAGATCACCGCCGCCGAGCAGCGCGACGTGATGCTCACGGTCTACAACGGCAATCTCGGCCTCGTGAAGGACGTCCGGGAGGTCCGGCTCGACGCCGGGCTCATCGAGACCCACTTCATGGACGTGGCCGCCCAGATCGATCCCACCTCTGTGCTGCTGCGCTCGCTCACCGACCCGACCGGACTCAAGATCCTCGAGCAGAACTACGAGTACGACCTGCTCTCGAGCGAGAAGCTCATGGAGAAGTACGTGGGCCGGAAGGTGCGCCTCTACCAGAGCAACGGCACCTTCCAGGAGGCCACGCTGCTCTCCACGCGCGGCCCGGTCTACGACATCAACGGGCAGATCCACATGGGGCACTTCGGCAGCGTGGTCCTGCCCGCCCTGCCCGAGAACCTGGTGTCGAAGCCGACGCTCGCCTGGCTGCTGCGCAACCCGCGCCCGGCCCCCCAGCGCGTGGAGGCGTCCTATCTCACCGGCGGCATCAGCTGGAAGTCCGACTACGTGATGCTGATCAACGCGGCCGACTCCCGCGCCGATCTCACCGGCTGGGTCACCATCAACAACCAGAGCGGGGCGACGTACCAGAACGCGGCCTTGAAGCTGGTGGCCGGCGACATCAACCGGGCCGCGAGCCGGGACGACTCGCGGCGGGCGATGGAGATGGCGGCGAAGGCGGCGTCCCCCGCGGTGGCCGACCGCGAGTTCAAGTCGGAGGGCTTCTTCGAGTACCACCTCTACACGCTCGACGGCCGCACCACCATCAAGGAGAGCCAGACCAAGCAGCTCACGCTCCTGTCGGCGGCGGACTTCCCGGTGGAGAAGCGCTTCATCTACTACGGGGCCGCGAGCTACCACCGCACCCAGTACGGGGTGCCGATCGCGAACCAGAAGGTGGGCGTCTACCTCGACATCCGCAACACCAAGGAGAACCGCCTCGGTGTCCCCCTGCCCAAGGGCAAGGTGCGCGTGTACAAGGCGGACGCCTCCGGCAGCCAGCAGCTCATCGGCGAGGACTGGATCGACCACACCCCGAAGGACGAGCGGGTGCGGATCAAGATGGGCGAGGCCTTCGACGTCGTGGGCGAGCGCGTGCAGAAGGACTGGAAGCGGATCGGCAGCAATCTCTACGAGATCGAGTGGGAGATCACCCTCCGCAACCACAAGAAGGAGGCGGTCACCGTCGAGGTGATCGAGCCCATGCCGGGTGACTGGGAGATCTTGAGGTCCACGCAACCGCACGAGAAGGTCGAGGCCTTCACCGCCCGGTGGAAGGTCCCGGTGCCCAAGGAAGGAGCCGCCACCCTCGGCTACCGCACCCGCGTGCGCTTCTAGCGGGACGGCTTCCGGTTGACAGGCGCTGCGGCTTAGGTGACCCTAAGCCGCAGAGGCCCTTTCCCGATGCCGATACGTGTGACGTTGATCACGCTGCTGCTCCTCTCCGGGGCCACTGCCGCCCACGCCCAGGGCGACCAGCAGGCCCGCGGGCGGCAGGCGGTCCAGAGCATGGCGGGCTGCTACCTGGTGGACTACAGCTACGTCGAGGTCCAGGAGCTCAAGCCGGGCTATGTCCGGGATCCCCGCGTCTATGACGTCAACCGCGACAAGTCGGCGAAGGAGTGGATCGTCGCGGAGACGCTGTCGGCGAACCGGCTGCGCCTGCAGCGCATCCTGTTCCTGAGCGATCTGGCCGGAAATGTCCGGGAAGACACGATGATTCGCCACCAGTCTGAGGACTGGGAATACGACGCCGCTTCCCTCTACGACTTCGTCGCGCCGCTTTCCTGGCAGGCGCGCGACCTCCGGGCCACGCCCGGGCTGTGGACCCGGCGCGTGACCAACCTGGATGACGGGCTCCGCTACCAGTGCGCGGCGCGCTGGAGCGAGGACCGGGCCTACCCCGAGTGGTCGTGCGCGAACTACGCGCCGATCCCCGGCCGCGAGACGCGCGACATGGGCCGGTCCGACTACCAGACGCTCCAGCGCGGGACCCGCATCATGGTGTACGGGGCGGCCCAGGGCGGGAGCTGGCTCGAGCGGCAGGACAACGTGAAGACCATCCACAGCGACAGCGGCCGCGTCCCGCTGGTGCGCGAGCTCGGCAAGAACTGGTACGTACGACTGCCCGACGCGGAGTGCGCGGCCGCGCTGGTCTTCGCGGAGCGGCGGCGCGACTACTGGGCCCTCCTGCGGGAGACGTGGGACGGCATCCTCGACGGCTCCGGTCCCTTCGTGGAGCGCGCCCTCGCCGGCCGGCCGCCGCGCTTCGTGAAGATGTTCGAGGTCGAGGACGACGCGATCGCCCGGAACCTCGCCGATCCCGCGGTGCGCCAGGCCATCCGCGAGCGCATCCTCGCGGTGATCGAGGAGTACCGGGCCCGCTAGCGCGGCTCGATCAGCAGCAGGTAGAGATCGAGCAGGTTGGTGTTGGTCGGGCCCGTGACTACCAGGTCGTCGAGCGCCGCGAGCACCGGGTTCGAGTCGTTCCGGGCCAGGCGCGCCCGGAGATCCTCGCCGCGCTCGCGCGCCCGCTTGACGGTCGCGCCGTCCGCCACCGCCCCCGCCGCGTCCGTGGGGCCGTCGGTGCCGTCGGTTCCCGCGGCCAGCGCCACGATGCCGTCCACGCCGTCGAGCTCGATCGCGGCGGCCAGGGTCCATTCCTGACAGCGCCCGCCCAGGCCCGTCCCCCGCACGGTGACCGTGGTCTCACCGCCCGCGATGAGGCAGGCGGGCGGCGCCACCGGACCGCGGCCGGCCTGGATCTCGCGGGCCAGGCCGACGAGTGTCCGGGCCACGTCGCGCGCCTCGCCTTCGAGAGCGCGGGTGAGGACGTGGGGCGCGTAGCCCAGCGCGCGGGAGCGCTGGGCCGCCGCCTCGACGACCAGCCGGTTGTTACCGATCACGGTGTTGGTCACGCCGCGGAAGACCGGATCTTCGGGCTTG
>Ga0137403_10008783_pt1 | contig 11295 bp, 12 predicted proteins | sample CZOMad2_1_16fung_FD_122057 | JGI IMG/M metagenome (GOLD analysis project Ga0137403, IMG submission 122057) | Vadose zone soil fungal communities from Angelo Coast Range Reserve, California, USA - CZOMad2_1_16fungal (Hybrid Assembly) | ecosystem: Environmental > Terrestrial > Soil > Vadose zone...
CAGGTTGTCGATGTCATCGCCGCCGAGATGTGTGTTGCCGTTCGTAGCGATGACCTCGAAGATGCCGTCGTGCAACTTCAGAATTGAAATATCAAACGTGCCGCCGCCTAGGTCGTAGACCGCAACGATGCCGTTCTTCTTCTTGTCGAGACCGTAGGCGAGCGCGGCTGCGGTGGGTTCGTTCACCAGGCGCAACACTTCGAGGCCCGCGATGCGGCCAGCGTCCTTAGTGGCCTGGCGCTGCGCGTCGTTGAAATACGCGGGCACGGTGATGACGGCCTTGCTGACGGGCGCGCCAAAATGCCGTTCGGCGTTGTGCTTGAGCTGGCGCAGGATGAAGGCTGAGATTTCCGGCGGGGTGAAAGTCTTTGCTCCGAGCTGAATGCGGAGGACTTCCCCGGGAGTGAGATCGCTAGCGAGGCGAAAAGGGAAGAACTTCAGTTCGTCCTGCACGTCCTCGACGCCGCGTCCCATCAGGCGTTTGACGGAGTAGATGGCTCGGTCGGGAGTTTCGATCAGATACTTGCGCGCTGGGTTGCCTACAATTGTTTGGCCTTTCGCGGCCTCTTGCGAACTAAGCGCGACCACCGAGGGCACGAGGTTCAATCCATCGGCGCCGGGAATGACGGTGGGTGTCTCGCCTTCCATGAAGGCGATGAGCGAGTTCGTGGTGCCGAGATCTATCCCTACAATTCGTTCCATTTCCTAACTCTCTAAAGCTTCGTTCACATCGCGTACCAAGTTCCGGATGTAGCTGCGACGGTTGAGCACATCGACGAGCTGTTGGATCGCGGGCTTGCTAGCGTCCGAACCTTCGGTTCGGTTATCTACCTGAGCGTCCCATGCAGTCCACCCGCTGCGCAGTTCTTGGTCGACTGCTGTTAGCCTCTGCTGCAAGGACTTCTTATGCTCGCCGAGCTGCTCGACTAGGTCTGGGTCCTGTGCGCCCACTTTCTGGTTCACGCGCAGTTCTTCAATCTGCATGTTTAGTTCAAAAACTTCCTCGAGCATGTCGGGCGGGACCACTTGCTTCTTGGTTTTTCCGCTGGCACGCGCCGCTTCCGTGGCTTGCGTGGACTGCTCGTCCAAATCAACGCCTTGCAGCCGCAGCAAATATTCCGTGCGCGCAATCGGATCCTTAAGCGTGCGGTAGGCGTCATTGAGCTGCGAACTTTTTTCCAGACTCCACTGCCTCTGCTCCGCTTCGCTGCTCTGCGCGTACAAATCGGGATGCAACTTACGGCTCAACGCGTAGAAGTCGCGCTCAAGGGCCGTAACGTCGAGATTCAGCTTTCGCGGCAGCCCGAAGAATGAAAAGTAATCCACCGGCGCGGCGGGCTGTACTTTGCCACACGCTTGGCAGTAGTGCACGGCGCGCATCGAACCGCACGACCAGCAGACGCCAGTCCCCTGATTGGAGGCGATGGGCATAGCGGATTGGGCGGCGTTTTCGGGCATAAACATAATTTCAAATGACTTGAGCGGGCGCCGAAAGGCTTTCTCGACTGGTAGAGTTCCTCGTGAGAAAGGCTCTGAACTGGTCGCCGGTTCTGGCGGGATAGGGGTCCTTCGACTCCATTTGTGCCGCGCGAGCGCGGGACAAATTCCGCTCAGGATGACAGTTCTTTCAATACGCTGCAACAGCACACTGCGAACCCGCACGCTGCAAATCAGTACCAAATCAATACGTTGTCAAGCAGTGCGTTGCAAAATTCACTACGACGAGAACGATGTCCCGCACCCGCACGACTTCTTCGCGTTCGGATTCACGAACACGAATTGCTGTTGCATCAGAGTTTCCTGGTAGTCCAGCACCATGCCGTGCAGGTAAATGAACGACTTCGGATCAACGAATACGCGGATATCGCCATATTCGAACACGCGATCCCGCTCGCGCGGTTGCGTGTCAAAGCGCACGTTGTAGCTCAGACCCGAACAGCCACCACCCTGCACCCCGAGGCGCACTCCACCCTGCTCGGGCGAGATACCTTCCTTGGCCAGAGCGCTGCGAACCTTGGCCAAGGCCTTCTCGGTGATGTCTATGCCCTTAACGGGCCCTTTGACGGGGCCCTGAGCCGGGCTCTGGGCCGACGTCTCAGGCTTCGCGGGATCGAGGATGGTCGTCATAAGTTACTCGTTTTCGCAGTCAGCTCTGCTACAAACCTGCCGCAGCAACAGTCAGCGTGAACTAGACGACTTGCGTCGGCAACGCTGCCGTTACGGATTTGGAACTATCCTGCTTTTTCTTCCAGTCGCCAATGGCAGCGCGAATCGCGTCTTCCGCCAGCACCGAGCAGTGAATCTTCACCGGCGGCAACGCCAGCTCCTTGACGATCTCGGTGTTCTTGATCTCGAGCGCTTCGGCGATGGTCTTGCCCTTGACCCACTCCGTGGCCAGCGACGAAGAGGCAATGGCCGAGCCGCAGCCGAAGGTCTTGAACTTCGCGTCTTCGATCACGTTGGTCTCGGGGTTAACCTTGATTTGCAGCTTCATGACGTCGCCGCATTCCGGAGCGCCGACCAGGCCCGTGCCCACGTCGGTGCTGTTCTTGTCGAGAGCGCCTACGTTGCGGGGGTGCGAGTAGTGGTCGAGAACCTTATCGCTGTATGCCATTTGATTTCTCCTATTTGCTTAAGATGCAAGAACCGATTCGTTGATTCCGAAAGCCTAGTGCGCGCCCTCGCCTGCCCATTTCACTGTCTTCAAATCAATGCCCTCTTTCGCCATCTCGTAGAGGGGCGAAAGTTCGCGTAAGCGCAGAACCACATCGATCAGCTTGTGGGCGACGTAGTCCACTTCCGCCTCGGTGTTGAAGCGTCCGATGCCGAAGCGGATCGAGCTGTGCGCCAAGTCGTCGCCCGCGCCCAAGCCCTTCAATACATAGGAAGGTTCCAGAGTTGCCGAGGTACAAGCCGAACCGCTGGAAACCGCAATATCGTTGATGCCCATCAAGAGCGATTCGCCTTCGACATACGCAAAACTGATATTGAGGTTGCCGGGCAAGCGGTGTTCCATCGAACCGTTGATGTAACACTCGTCCAGCGAGCTCATGATTTTTTCTCTGAGGCGGTCGCGCAGCTCCGAGGTATATGCCGCTTCCGCGGCCATGTCGTTCATGCAAATCTCGCAAGCCTTGCCGAGGCCAACGATACCCGGAACATTCAGCGTGCCGGAACGCATGCCACGCTCGTGGCCGCCGCCGTCGATCAGCGCGGAAACCTGGACGCGCGGATTCTTGCGGCGCACGTACAAGGCACCCACGCCCTTAGGGCCGTAAATCTTGTGCGCGGTGATGGACATCAAGTCGATGTTCATCTTGTTCACGTCCATTGGAATCTTGCCTACGGCCTGCACACCATCCGTGTGGAACAGGACACCGCGTTCGTGGCAGATCTTGCCAATCTCGGCAATCGGTTGCACCACGCCAATCTCGTTGTTCGCGGACATGATGGAAACAAGAATCGTCTTGTCATCAATCGCGCGCTTCAGCTCTTCCAGATCGATCAGGCCGTCTTTCGAAACGGGAAGATAGGTGACGCGGTAGCCCTGTTTCTCCAAGCGCTTACAGGTATCGAGGACAGCTTTGTGCTCGATGACCTGCGTGATGATATGGTTGCCCTTCTCGCGGTACATCTCGGCCACGCCCTTGATAGCCAGATTGTTGCTCTCGGTGGCGCCGGAGGTGAAAATGATTTCCTTGGCGGTTGCGCCAATCAGCTTGGCAATGCGTTCGCGCGCCTGCTCAACGCCCTCTTCGGCGGCCCAGCCGAACGGGTGGTTGCGGCTAGCGGCATTGCCGAACTTCTCGCGGAAGTAGGGCAACATTTCATCCAGAACGCGAGGATCGAGGGGCGTGGTGGCGTGGTTATCCATGTAGACCGGAAGCTTCACGCCGTTGGGCGCTGTGGACTGGTCCAGGACAGCTGAGTTAATCGTCGTGGGGCTAGTAAGTGTGCTCATCCGTGCTTTCTCCTAAAACAGAACTAGAATCTTCAAGGCCTACTTATGGCCAATGGTTACTAAATCCGCAAGGCTCACGTGAGCCTCATGATGATGGTGATGCTCTGTCTCGGACTCTTCGCGCATGTCCGACAGCGCAATCTTTTTCAAAACGTCTTCAATGCTCTGGTTCACCTTGCGCAGCGGCTCGCGAATCGTGCAGCGCTCCGACTGATCACATTCGCCACGCACCGTGATGCAGGAGGTGATAAACAGCGGTCCATCGATCGAACGAATGACTTCATAGGCCGAAATCGCCCGCGGATCCCGCGTCAGCGTGTACCCGCCGTTCGTTCCGTGCTGCGATTGCAGCAACCCAGCCCGCGCCAAGCGCTGCAGGATCTTCGCCAGCGCTTCTTGCGGAATGCCGTACTCCTCGGCTATATCCTTTGCGCTGCAAGCCCCTTGGTCGGCGTGCTCGGCCAGGTGCTTCATTGCCATAAGGCCGTAATCCGCTTTTTTGGTCAGCCTCAGCATTGGTAGCTCTAAGTTAGACTAAATCCGACTGTTTTGGTCGCAATTCAATTCTACCGCCCGCTGCGCTGTTCTGCAAGGTTCGACAGCGAATTGTGGAAAATAGGGCGGGAGCAGTAAGTATTGTGTTCTGAATGGGTTCAGAAAGGGCGATCAAAAGGGTCGGCTTTAGATTTGGCGGGTCGGGTCGTCTTGGGGCGCCGGTGTCTGCCGTCGCAGAACATGGCCGGAGAGGGCTTGACACATTCCCTTGGCTGGCGAACAATAAGCCCAATTTCCTCTGCTTTTTGGGCTCATGACCGTTTCTTCCCGCCTCGCCGCCAGCGTTTGCTCCAGAAAGGACCGGCACCTTGGCTTGTAAACACCCGCGCGTAAGAGTAGTGAGCCGCGAGGAGGACATGGAGTTTGTCGAGTGCCTCGAATGCGGCGATGTGTTTGAATCCAGTGAGTTTAAAGATATGGCAATCGAGGAGCAAGTGGAGAAGGACGAGGAGAGCGACCAAGCTTAGCTGCTCACAGGCCAACGGGAGCGAGGGCCAAGGAGCAGTGTGCTTGGTTCCCAATTTGGCAGTTACCTGGGTTACGAAGGTAAGGGTTGCAGACCATCTGGCATTGGCCGGCGGACCTGACTTTGCTAGTGTGAGAGGTGCAGAGGTCCGCGCTTGCTCCACCTAAAGTCCACCCAGAAGATCGCCTTGGTTGTTGACGATTCCATGCTGATCCGGCATACGGTTTGCCGGTTTCTGGAAGAGCGCGGGTTTCAGGTGGAAGCTGCCACGAACGGCCTGGAAGCCTTGGAAATGCTGGAGACTTTGGAACCGGACATCATCATCACCGACATCCAGATGCCGCGCATGTCGGGGGTGGAGTTGATTTCCGCTCTGAAGAACGATCCGCGAACGGCTCAGATACCCATTGTTGCGCTATCCAGTCTGCAATGCGGGGCGAAGGGCCCTGCGGAAGATGCGCGGGCGGATTTTTCCATCCTCAAGGACATCGACATTGAGGCGCAATTGGAGAGCACTCTGGCTGCTGCGCTGGGCTCGTAGTCCTTCCTCTGAAAAAAGGGCCCTTTTCGCGCCGCCTGCCGCTAGCAAAGCACCAATCCCGGCTCGGCGCAAAAGTCCGATGGGGCGAATTGATGGGCTAGGAAGCGAGGATACGCAGCGGCTGCGATCATGGCTGCGTTGTCCGTTGAGAGTGGGCGGGAGGGAAAATAGGCGGGCAGGCCTTCCTTGGCGGCTTCGGTTTCGAACGTGCGGCGGAGTTCTGAGTTGGCGGCTACGCCTCCGGTCACGAATAGGGTTGCGGCGTTGCAGGCATGGGCAGCTATCAGAGTTTTGCTAACCAGGTCCCTGACGACTGCCCGCTGAAATGAGGCGATTAGATCGAGCGTCTCCTGATCGCAATTCGCGAGGTAGTCTTCCAGTTTCGGTTGCGCAAGGGCGGAGAATGCCTTATGGCGCGCCTCCACTCGTTCGCGCATATCGTGTGTTTCCACATAGCGAAGCACGGCAGTTTTGATGCCGCTGTAGGAAAAGTCGAAATGCGGTCGGGAGTCTTCCGCCTCGCCGCTGTTTCGACTTGCATCTCGACGATCACGATGTTTCATTTGCGAAAAGGCGAACCTTACTGCCGTGGGATCTCCGTAGGGAGACAGACGGTCGATGATGGGGCCGCCGGGGTAGCCGAGGCCGAGGAGTTTGGCGGTTTTGTCGAAAGCTTCTCCAGCGGCGTCGTCGCGTGTGTGGCCGACGTTTTCGTAAATCCATCCAGAAGTACGCCGTTCGGCAAGGTAGAGGTGGGTGTGGCCGCCGGAGACAACCAAGGCGAGCACGGGAAACACCACCGCATGGTTGCCGTTGGCGCGCTCTTCTAACAAGACAGCGTGGATATGGCCCTCAAGGTGGTTGACCGCGACGAGAGGTTTTTCGAGGGCGTAGGCTAGCGCTTTGGCATAGCTGATACCGACCAGCAAGGCTCCCGCGAGGCCTGGGCCTTGCGTAACGGCGATCGCATCGAGAGTTGAGTAAGTTTGCTTGGATTTTTCTAACGCTTGGCTGACGACTGGGACGATCGCGCGCAGGTGCTCCCGGGACGCTAGTTCCGGGACCACGCCGCCGTAGGGCTGGTGCAGAGTGATCTGGGATGCGACGACGTTCGACACGATTTCCTCGCCAGAGCGCACGACTGCGGCAGCGGTTTCGTCGCAAGAGGTCTCAATGCCGAGGATGAAGGCGTCGGGCATAATGAAGTCTGCTTTTCAGTTTAAATGAAAGCCCATGCCATTTCGGTGATCCGTACCCTGCGCGATGCGGGCTTTCCTGCCTTCCTCGTCGGCGGGTGCGTGAGAGATGTGATTCTTGGACGGGAACCGTCCGACTACGACGTGACCACGCGAGCCAAGCCGGAAGAGGTGATGTCTCTTTTTCCGGAGACATACGCGGTTGGCGCACAGTTCGGGGTCGTGTTGGTTCCCTCACCGGATGAGACTTGGACGGTGGAAGTGGCGACCTTCCGCAGCGACGAAAGCTACTCGGATGGCCGTCGTCCGGATTCTGTCCGCTACAGCCAGGATGCACGCGAAGATGTGGAGCGGCGCGACTTCACGATTAACGGGTTGCTGCTCGACCCCCTGAATGATGAGGTGTTGGACTACGTTGGCGGGCGGAGGGATCTTGAGGCGCAGATCCTGCGCACCATTGGTGATCCCGAGCGGCGCTTTACCGAAGATAAGCTCAGGTTGCTGCGCGCAGTTCGCTTTGCGGCGCGATTGGGGTATCAGATCGAGCCTTCTACGTTTTCGGCCATCCGTAAGTTAGCGCCGCAAACTCATCAGGTGAGCCGCGAACGCGTTGCGGACGAATTCAACAAAATGTTGACTGAAGGGCGCGCACGGACTGCTTTCGAGCTGCTCGATGTTACCGGCCTTCTTCCAGAAGTCTTGCCGGAGATCTTCGCCATGAAAGGAGTTGCGCAGCCGCCGCAATACCATCCCGAAGGAGACGTGTGGCAGCATACGCTACTGCTACTGGAAAATCTCCCGCACCCCTGCTCCCGCACGCAAGCTTGGGGTGCGTTGCTGCACGACGTGGGGAAGCCGCCGACGTTCCGCGTGGCGCCCGACCGTATTCGGTTTGATGGGCACGTGGAAGTTGGCGTCAAGATGGCGGCGGAAATCTGCAGGCGGCTACGATTCTCGAATGCTGACACGGAGCAGATTCTGGCCCTGATTCAGCAGCACATGCGGTTTGGCGATTTGCAGCGCATGAAGGAATCGACGCTGAAGAAGTTTCTGCGGTTGCCCAAAATCGAAGAACACGTGGAACAGCATCGGCTCGATTGCGTCGCCAGCCATGGTGATCTATCTCTCTACACCTTTGCGCGCGAAAAGCTTGCCACTATGCCGCCGGAGACGATGCGACCAGCGCCATTGGTGACGGGCGCCGATTTGATTGCACATGGCTATGAGCCAGGTCCTCAATTCAAGAAGATTCTGGCGGCCGTGGAAGATGCGCAGCTCGAGGGGCGGTTGCAATCCAAGGAACAGGCGATGGCTTGGGCGCAGGAGGAATTTCCTCTATAGCCCACTCGGAATCGTGGGCGGGGCGGATGCTAGAATCGTGGTTTCTCTGGGTGATGCTATGCAGCAGGCGGGTTCCGGTCTACAGAAAATCGTGGCACAAGTATTGCGGCAAACGGGCGCGGAGGAAAGCGCTCTGCTGGCGTGGCCGCTGGCCTGCGGCGCGATGGTGGCGGAAAAGACCCGCGCCATTTCCCTGGAAGACCGCATCCTGCGCGTGGAAGTGCCGGACCGCGGTTGGCGCGACCAGTTGAAGACGTTGGCTCCGCGGTATCTGGCGACGATCAATCAATATTCGAACGGGCGCGTGCTGGGGATCGCGTTTGTAGTGGCAGGGGAGCGTAGCCAGAGATGAAGGTTACCGAAAAAGACGTTGCCTATGTGGCTGACCTGGCCAATCTAGAGTTGACCGAGGAAGAGCGCCCGCGCATGTTGCGGGATCTGAATGCCATTCTTGGTTATGTCGACCGTTTGGATGAACTCGACACCAAAGATGTGGCGCCGATGGCGCAGGTCTCCGATCGCTTTGGTGTTGATCCCAACAAAACCGGTAGCGCGCGCTTCGCCTATGCGCGACGCGATGATGTGCCCGAAGGTCTGCGAAAGTCATTCACGCCGGAGACCGCGTTGAGTGGGGCGCCGGAGAGCGATGGGACGTTCTTCGAAGTACCGAAGGTGATTGAGAAATAGATCGCTCCCAACAAAGTTTGCGAACAAAGTTCGCGGACAAGGAATTGGAATCAGCAAGAACATGCATTTGACAACACTCACCATCGATGCCGCCCGCTCCGCTGTGCAGAACGGGAGCACCTCTGCCTCGGCATGGGCTGAAGCGCATTACGCGAGGATTGCGAGCGAGGACACCAAAATTGGTGCGTATCTTATGCTCTCGAAGGAACGCGCGCTGGCGCAGGCTTCGCGCATGGACGCGGCGGCTGCGAAGGGGGAGCCGCTCCCGCCGCTCGGGGGAGTGCCAGTCGCAATCAAGGACGTGATGGTCACGCGCGGCCTTCGCACTACTGCGGGGTCGAAGATTCTGGAAAATTACATCCCGCCTTACGACTGCACGGCTGTGGCGAGGCTGGAAGCTGCCGGAGCAGTGATTTTGGGCAAGCTGAATTGCGACGAATTTGCCATGGGGTCTTCGAACGAAAACTCCGCCTACTGGCCTGTACATAATCCGCGCGATTTGGAGCGCGTTCCGGGAGGTTCTTCCGGTGGCTCGGCGGCAGCGGTAGCCGCAGGCATGGCCGTTGCCACGCTCGGCTCCGATACAGGCGGCTCGATTCGTCAGCCGGCATCCTTCTGCGGCGTTCTGGGTCTGAAGCCCACCTATGGCCGCGTCTCCCGCTATGGCCTGATCGCCTTCGCATCTTCCCTAGATCATATCGGCCCTCTGGCCCGGACAGTCAAGGACGTGGCGCTGGTGCTGCGAACGATTGCCGGACGCGATCCGATGGACTCCACGTCCGCCGATGTTCCGGTTCCGGATTACGTTGAAGAGCTGGAGAGAGACGTTCGGGGTCTCCGCATTGGTGTGCCGAAGGAGTGTTTTGGCGAAGGACTGGATGCTGAAGTAAGAACTTCCGTCGAGGCGACTATTCAGAAGCTTGCCGGAAAGGGCTGCGAGGTTGTTCCCGTTTCCTTGCCACACTCGGCCTACGCCATTCCTGCTTACTACATCGTGGCGACGGCCGAAGCGTCCGCGAATCTTGCACGCTTCGATGGCGTGCGTTACGGCTTCCGCAGCCCCGAGGCACCTACGCTATCCGATCTGTATCGCAAGACGCGCGACGGCGGGTTTGGCGCCGAGGTCAAACGCCGGATCATGCTGGGCACCTACGCGCTTAGCGCAGGATATTACGACGCGTACTACTTGAAGGCGCAGCGCGTGCGTACCCTGCTCACGCGCGACTACGAAGAGGCGTTCCAGAAAGTGGACGCACTAGTCACGCCCGCGAGTCCTACGGCCGCTTTCAAACTGGGTGAGAAGTCAGGCGACCCCCTGGCCATGTACTTGGCTGACATTTATACGGTGACGGCGAACCTGGCGGGAATTCCGGGAGTCTCCGTGCCCGGCGCGCCTACGAAGGCCGGGTTGCCAATCGGTGTCCAGATTCTGGGCAAGCATTTCGACGAAGCAACGATTCTGCGGCTGGCGCAGGCCTGCGAATAGCTACTTTCTCTTCCAGCGTATGCCGTCTTTGGTGATTTCCACGACGATGCCGTCGGCGGCGAGTTCCGCGCGTAGTTTGTCGGAAAGCACAAAGTTCTTTGCCTTGCGTGCTTGTTCCATTTCGGCGATCTTGCCTGCGACCGCTTCGTCCGAAGGTCCCGACGCGCCCGCAGCCGCCAGAGCCTCCGGCGAGATGTCCTTTCGTCCTGATGCCTTCGCCCATTCGATAATGCTCCGGATTTTGGCAGCGTCATCGTCGTGGAGCACGGCGAAGATCTCATCAAACTGGTTCAGCACGGCCAGAAAGGGCTCGGCGTTGGCTTTCCGCATCTGGCCGCCATCCATAGCTACATTCGCCGCGCGCACCATTTCGAAAATCGCGGCCTGTGCCTGCGCGGTATTCAGGTCGTCTTCGAGGGCGGCTTTCATACGCGACGAAGTCTCCTCGGCAAGCTTGCGCAATTCTGCATCCTCGCCCTCAGGGAAGCTTCCTTCGGTCAGGCGCTGGCGAAAGTTTCGCAGCCTCTCCACCGAAGCCGCCGCCTGCCTTAATCCATCAAACGTAAAGTTGAGCTGATTGCGATAGGGAACCGACGTGAGCAAATATCGGATTGACGAGGGCTTGTACCCCTTCAAGATTAAATCCCGAGGAGTGAAGAAGTTGCCCGAACTCTTTGACATCTTCTCGCCCTCGACCAGCAAGAAGCGCGCATGCATCCAAAAGCGCGCGAAAGGCTTGCCGGTTAGCGCTTCGGATTGCGCGATTTCGTTTTCGTGGTGCGGGAACATCAAGTCCTCGCCGCCTGCGTGCAGGTCCAGCGTCTCCCCCAGCGCCGCCATCGACATTACAGAACACTCGAGATGCCACCCCGGACGGCCCGGGCCGATCGTCGTGTCCCACGAGGCTTCTCCCGGCTTGGGCGCCTTCCACAAGGCGAAATCGCGGGCGCTGTCCTTCTCGTATTCGTCCACATCCACGCGCGCTCCGTCGGTCATGCCGGCGAAGTCGCGTTTGGAAAGCTTGCCGTAGTCCGCAAACTTCGCGATGCGGAAATAGTAAGA
>Ga0137403_10008784_pt1 | contig 11294 bp, 8 predicted proteins | sample CZOMad2_1_16fung_FD_122057 | JGI IMG/M metagenome (GOLD analysis project Ga0137403, IMG submission 122057) | Vadose zone soil fungal communities from Angelo Coast Range Reserve, California, USA - CZOMad2_1_16fungal (Hybrid Assembly) | ecosystem: Environmental > Terrestrial > Soil > Vadose zone...
TGATCGCGATACTTGGAGATTTTCAGCTGTAAATCGAGGTTGGCGGCGTCGAACTTCTTCTTGGCGGCTTCGTCAGCTTTGACGGCGGCCCGGGCGGCTTCGAGCTGAGCCTTGGTGCCCGCCAGTTTCGCCTCGATCGCGGCCACGCGTTTGGGCAGCGCGGCGACTTCTTCATTCAAACGCAGGATTTCTTTGTCGACATCTTGCAGGGCGAGGAGCTTTACGAGGTCAGGATGCATGATGGAAGGAACCACTAAATTCTAACATGCGCAACGGGAGCTGCCCTAAGGCTTTGATTTGTGAGTTTCGTCGTATTTTCGCTTGGCTGCAGTCAGATCCGCTTGATGTTGCTGGGAGATTGCCTTCGTAAGTTCGAGCTGTTTGTCAATCACAGCTTTGCCGACTTCGGCAGAAATCCGCTCCAGGACTGGCTGCAGATGCTTTAGCGCGGCCGTATGCGCCGAGATTTCTCGATGATCGGCGGGAGTCATCAGCCGATCAATGCGCTGCAGCTCGCCTGCGTCCTGCTGGGCTAGTTCGAGTGCTTGATGAGTAGCCTGCTCAGGAGTTGCACCTGCGTGCTGAGCACGGATGTTTGTCTCGATCACAGCACGAATCGATTCCTGGCCTGCTGGAGTGGCCATGTACTTGATCAGCCAATCCATATCTTTTTGCTCAATGTACTTTTGATACGTGGGGAGGGCGACTTCTGCCAAATCGATGTTGTCGATCGCCTGCACGATCTCATCCCAGACCTCGGGCGGGTACCATTCCGGCAGTTGTTTTTGTTGCATCGCCAGCTTCTCGTGGATCAATTGGCGATTGAATGCCGCGGTGTGACACACCACGAGAAAGGAGTGAAGTTGCTCTACCGTAACCGGATGGACTGGAGGCTTAAATGGAATCTCTTCGGTTTTAGCAGCTGGTGCCGGGGTCTTTGTCTCCTGCGCCAGGGGAATGCCTGGTAGGGCCACGAATCCGACGGATAGTAGAACCAACTTGCCAAACAAATGCTTCCAAAGCCTCACACTATTGCCTCGCGTGTATCGGGGTTTCGGTCAACCGTAGTTTATCCGATACCAGCACTGGAGCGATCCGATGTCCATGACCTCTAGCTCTGAAGCTGACCGCTCTGTTTGATGAAGCCGAATCAGAGACCAAAGTCGACTATTACCGATAAAAATCGACTTCCACCGCAGGCCGGATGCTGATAAATTCGCTTTCCACAGGTATGTCCCCAAGAGTCTTTGGTTTCTTACTGTCTGCCCTGACAACCGTCTCATTGGCGCAGCTACCTGCGACCCTAATCACCAACGTCGAGCATCGCGCCACCATTTCCCTCAACGGTCCTTGGCACGCCATTGTCGACCCCTACGACACGGGCCTCAAAGACTACCGCTCCCATCTCCGTTCGAAGGACGGATTCTTCCAGAACGCCATGCCGCAGACGCCGCAAGACTTGATCGAATACAACTTTGACAAGAGCGAAACTCTGAATGTGCCTGGCGACTGGAACACGCAGCGTCCGTCGCTGCTGTTCTACGAAAGCACCGTCTGGTACGAGAAGTCGTTTTCCTATCACCCCAAGCCGCACACGCGCGCCTTCCTGCACGTAGGCGCGGCAAACTATTTTTCCATCGTGGGCGTGAACGGTGCCGTGGTCTGCGACCACGAAGGCGGCTTCACGACGTTCAACTGCGAGGTCACGCAGCAGCTACGCGAGGGCGAGAACTTCGTCGTCATCTACGTGAACAACCAGCGCAAACCCGAGGGCGTCCCGACGCTCTCGACCGATTGGTGGAACTACGGCGGGCTGACGCGGGAGGTGCAGTTGGTGGAGGTGCCGCAGCGCTTTATTCAAGATTCGTTCATCCACCTGATGCCGGGCACGCGCGATCAGCTAGCAGGTTGGATCAAGCTAAGCGACGCCACGGCTGACCAAAGAGTGACGGTGCGAATTCCGGAGTTGGCAATTGAAAAGACCTTCAACACCGACCGCACCGGCCTGGCCGAGTTTTCTTTTTCAGACAAGCGCCTACAACTCTGGTCGCCCGACCACCCCAAACTCTACAGAGTCGAAATCGAAACCGGGATCAACGAATTAAGAGACAAGGTCGAGGACGAGATCGGATTCCGCAGCATCGAAGTCCACGGTCACGACATCCTCCTGAACGGCGACCCTATCTTCCTGCGCGGCGTTTCAATTCACGAAGAAGCCCCCTACAGCTCAGGCCGCGCCAATTCCGAGGAAGACGCGAAAACCCTGCTCGGCTGGGCCAAGGAGCTAGGCGCCAACTTCGTCCGCCTCGCGCACTACCCCCACAACGAACACATGCTCCGTATGGCTGACCGCTTAGGCCTCATGGTGTGGTCGGAAATCCCGGTCTACTGGGATATCAAGTGGGACAATCCCTCTACTCTGGCCAACGCCCAGAATCAGCTCACCGAAAACATTACTCGCGACAAAAACCGCGCTAGCATCGTGATCTGGTCCGTCGGCAACGAAACCCCGGTCACCGACGCGCGCACCAATTTCATGCGAACTCTGGTGAAGACGGCGCGGGGGCTCGATTCCACGCGTCTCATCAGCGCCGCCCTGCAGGTTCAGCACACCAACGCCCAGCATCGCGACGGTACCACCCGCATCATCGACGACCCCCTCGGCGCCGACCTCGACGTTCTCGGCTGCAACGAATACATCGGATGGTACGAAGGCAAGCCCGAAGACGCCGACAAAGCTAGTTGGAAGTCGCCCTACAACAAGCCGCTCATCATGAGCGAATTCGGCGGCAGCGCCCGCGCTGGCCTGCACGGAAACCCGGACGTCCGCTTCACCGAAGAATGGCAAGAAGATTTGTACAAGCATCAGACAGCTATGCTCGATCGCATCCCATTCCTCCGCGGCACCAGCCCTTGGATCCTCATGGATTTCCGCTCTCCGCGCCGCCTCCTGCCCGGCATCCAGGATTTCTACAACCGCAAGGGGCTGGTTTCCGATCAGGGAGCAAAGAAGAAAGCGTTCTATATTCTAAAGAAATGGTATGAGATGAAGGAGATGGTGGAACACCCAGGTCACTGACGTTCGGTGTTCGCGCCGGATTGCGGCGGCTGCCTATTGCCGGAGGATTTCCAGATAGCCGAGAATCCCGAGAATCTAAATGAACACGACGCCAAACCCCGCACCTTACGTCCTCGGTTCGACCGATGCCGAGCACGAGCGACTACAGCGCCAGGCTGCCTGCCTCGCTCCATTCACCGAACGGCTCTTCCGGGATGCAGGCATCGCCCCTGGCCAGCGAGTACTCGACGTAGGCTCTGGCGTCGGCGACGTCGCAATGCTGGTGGCTCGTCTTGTCGGGACGACGGGCGAAGTTGTGGGGATGGATCGTGACCCGGTCGCCTTGACCAAGGCGAAGGCGCGCGCCGCAGCGGCCGGTCTGAGCAACATCCGTTTCAATGAAGCGGATATCACCACGACGCCCTCAGGCCCGCAGTTCGATGCAGTCGTGGGCCGTCTCATTCTGCAGTTCTTCCCTGATCCCGTCGCGGTACTCCGATCCTTGGTTGCCGCGGTAAGGCCCGGCGGCGTCGTGGTGTTTCAAGAATCCAATTGGGCGAGCTTCCTCGCACAAACGGCGCACTTGCCCCTGCGATCCCTGTGTGGCTCCCTGATCTTCGAGACTTTCCGTCAATCAGGCGCCCGAACGGATATGGATCTTGCCTTGTTCCGAGGTTTTCAGGAAGCCGGTCTTCCGTCGCCGGAGCTCAGGCTCGAAACCCCAATCGGACGCGACGTAGAGACTCGACGATGGATCTACGACCTGTTTTGTTCGGTCCACACAAGGTTCGGAGAACTTGGGATATCAGGTGCGCCCGCAGGCGACCTGAATACCCTTTCCGCTCGGCTCGAAGCCGAGCTGGATGCGACGCGGTCCTACGCAGCCTGTATCGGGCTCGTTGGCGCTTGGTCTCGCAAACCGACACAAAACACGGGGCTCGCGTAGCCTTTGACAGGACGCTGGAGATTCACTGATCTTGGAAATTCACGAAGTAAGGAATAGAATAGACACCAAATGTCGGATAAGACCTTCACGCTCGACGAAGCTCAGTCCATGCTGCCAGCCCTCGCAGGGCTAGTCCGCACGGCCATCGACGGCAAGAAGATCATGGACGAAGTCGACACTGAATTTCAGGCTCTCTCGCACCGCGTCTTCCTGGCCGGAGGGCTGCTCGTCAATGTCGCCCACTACGCCCGCCGCCGCGCCGAGCGCGAAAAGGCCCTTCAGCGTGTGAAAGACGCCGTCCACGAAATCGACGCCATCGGCGTCCAGATCAAAGACCTCGACATTGGCCTGCTCGATTTCCCCTGCCTGGTCAACGGCGAGACAGTCCTGCTCTGCTGGAAACTGGGGGAAAAGAAGATCACCCACTGGCACGGCGCCGACGAAGGCTTTGCCGGTCGCAAACTGATCGACGAACGTATCACCGGCCCAAGAGACCACCCACCAACCAAAGAACGCCCAGCTAAGGACCGTCCAACCAAAGACAGCCCCGACAAAATCAACTAACTGGCAGGCCCGTGTGGCGCGGACACTCCGGTCCGCGAGGTCTTGTTCGAGCAAAACGAACAACTCTCCTCCAGCCTCAACCCATGTAGCGGCAGGCGCCCTCGCCTGACAGGAAGCGGAAACCAACCCCAAGTTCCAGATTCCCCGCAAGTTCCACTCCCCAGCGCGTTCCAGCAAGGTCAAGATCAGCAGAACAAGATCTCTAAGCCGAGTACCCGATGGACCAAAAACCGCATCAGATGGCCCATTCGGGTAGGAGGGCCAGGCCCCGATTTCTGCTAGAATCGATCGAATCCGGCGCGGTCGCTCGTAAGGCCCGCCCCTCCTGAGGTTTCCTATGACTTCTTTGCCGACTCGCAAGGCTTGGCCAGCCCTCCTGGCATTGGTGGCTTTCATTCTAGTTGGAGTGGGCTGCAAGGATTTTTTCGTGGACCCGAAACTAACATCGGTCGCAGTGACTCCGTCTACCACGACTGTCGCGGTTGGGGCTACCACTCCACTTACTGCCACCGGCACCTATGATGACAATTCCACAAAGGACCTCACCGGATCCGCCGCTTGGTCCGTTACCACAAGCAGTCCCAGCGGTGCGGCTACCGTCAGCAACGTGGCGCCGAAGGGTGTCGTGACGGGTGTGTTTACGGGTACGGCCACGGTGCAGGCCGCCATCGGCACGATTTCAGGAACGTCGGCTATAACTGTTGGCCCTACACTGACGAGCATTGTCGTAACGCCGACTACCGTCACCGTTGCAGTCAACGGCACTCAGCAATACGTGGCGACAGGGCACTATTCCGACGGGTCGACGAGTGTAATTACGACATCGGTTACCTGGGCAACGAGCGACAACAATGTTGCCACGATCAATTCCGGTGGTCTGGCGACCGTAGTTTCTACGGCGTTGTCGGGCGCGACTGCGGATATCACAGCGACGTCTGGGAGCATCACGAGTATCACAGGGGTCGTGTTGACCGTGCAGTAGCTCCATTTCCGAAGAAGCGATGACCGGGAGCCCGTGGGCTCCCGGTTTGTTTTGCGCATAATCACTTTCACAATCACCGCATCATGCCGTGGCGGGTATCATTAGAGGCTGAGGCACCTGAAGAGCCCGTGTCGCGCAACCTCTCCCGACTCCGCGCACTAGTCGCCCTTGCGCTCGTACTCTGCACAACCTCGTGTAAGAACCGCGGCGGCCGATCCCACGAAGCCACCTACGTCTCCGCCCCCCAAACCTTTCTCCGCGACCGCGTGGCCACCGTCTACAACAAAGTAGCCACCGTCAAAAACGGCGAGCGCCTCGACGTCCTCGAGCGCACCACAAACCGCCGCTTCGTCCGCGTCCGAACGTCGAACGGCGTGGACGGCTGGGTCGAACAGCGGTCGCTGGTCGGGGAAGATGTGTACCAGCTGTTCCAAAAGTTAGCCAGAGACAACGCCAGTTCGCCTGTGCAAGCCCAGAGCACGACCCACGCGGAAACCAATCTCCACGTCGCCCCTGGCCGGGACACCGATCATCTCTATCAACTCCCTCAGGGAGGAAAGCTCGCGGTCCTCAAACGCTCCTTTGCGGCGAAGGCTCTTCCTGGCGCGGCTCCCAAGCCAAAACCGCCCACAGCCCCGCCGGCGAAGGAGGCCGAAAAAGACAAAGAAGCAGACGTGTCCGAAAGCACCGCACCCGAACCGTCTACGCCCGCCGAACCCGAGGCCGCAAAGTCCGGCCCCAAGCCGATTCTCGAAGACTGGCTCCTCGTCCGCGACGCGCAAGGCCGAGTCGGCTGGGTACTCGCCCGCCTCGTCGATTTCGATATCCCATTGGAAATCGCCCAATATTCCGAAGGCCAGCGTATGGTGGCATTCTTTGTACTGACAGAAGTGCCCGACAACGGACCCAAAAACAAAGACGATCAACAACCGGCCAAGAATGTCCCCGAGTATTTAGTTCTATTCACCGAACCCAAGGACGGCCAACCCTTCGACTTCAACCAAATCCGCGTCTTTACCTGGAATCCCCGCCACCACCGCTACGAAACCGCCTACCGCGAACACAAGCTCAACGGCGTCCTCCCCGCGTCAGTAGGCCGCGAGGACTTCAGCAAAGAGGGAACTCTGCCTACGTTCACCCTGCACGTCCGCGACAAAGAAGGAACCGTCGTCGAGAGAAAATACAAACTCAACGGTCCCATCGTCCGCCTGTTAAAACCATAGATTGAGTGGCAGGATTGTTGGCGCGGACACTCCTGTCCGCGAGGTCTTGATTGAAGCCTTAGGTCTTGTTAGCCTTAAGTTTCTTGGAAATTCATCCATAGAACTCGGCAATGGCAGCCACCACAGACTCCTGCTCCTCCCCCCGCAACTCCGGAAACATCGGTAACGCCAGCACTTCCCGCGCCGCCCGCTCTGCCTCAGGAAAATCCCCTTCGCGGTAACCGAGATACGCAAAACTACTCTGCAAGTGCAGCGGAATGGGATAGTAAACTTCACTTGCCACTCCGCGCTCCGCCAGAAACGCCCTCAACCCATCGCGCCGCTGCACCCGCACCACATATTGATGAAACACATGCCCCGCCCTTGGGTCGCGCCAAGGCAGCGTCAACGGCCCCGCAGCATCAGCGGCGGAAACCAACCCAGCCCCAGCCAGCAGCCGGTCATACTCGGCGGCCTTTGCCCGCCGCGCCTCGTTCCATTCCGCGATATACCGCAGTTTCACCCGTAGAATCGCAGCCTGAATCGAATCCAGCCGCGAATTCCACCCCATCTCTTCATGGACATACCGCCTGGGGCTGCAATGATTCCGCAGCCGCCGCATGTGTTCCGCCCAATCGGCATCCATGGTCGTGACGGCCCCGGCATCGCCGTAAGCACTCAAGTTCTTGGTCGGATAAAAGCTAAACGCCGCAGCCGCTCCCAAAGACCCAGCCTTGAAGGATTCAGCCTTGGATGCCCCCCTCTGCTCGCGATTCCGCTCCGCCCCTATCGCTTGCGCCGCATCTTCAATTACAACCAGCCCAAATTCCTCCGCCAGCTCGCCGAACGCATCCATATCCGCACACTGCCCATAAAGATGAACCGGCAGCACAGCCCGTAATTTCGCCCGACGCTCCCCTCGTAGTGTCTTTGCCAAGGCAACCGCGTCCAGATTCCAGGTCCGCGGATCAATATCCGCAAACACCGGCCGAGCCCCCGCCCGCACAATCGCGCTCGCCGAGGCAAAAAAACTAAACGGCGTACTCACCACCGAATCCCCCGGCTGTACCCCCGCCGCCACCAGCGCCAACCAGAGAGCGTCGGTGCCAGAAGCACATCCCACCGCCGCCGTAGCTCCCGTAAACGCCGCCAGTTCGCTCTCAAACGCACCCACATCCTCGCCCATGACGTAGTGCGCTGAAGCGCAAACCTTCTCGATCGCCGCCAAAATCTCCGGCCGAATCTTCTCGTATTGCCGCGAGAGATCCAGCATGGGGACGGAAAGCGGCGGCCTACCTGCTTCGCTGTGAGCAACCAAAGTCACGACGCTGGGATTCTAACAGTCCATCCCGAAGAGAAGGCTCTCGGGGACCCACTCTCCCGGATGGGTGATAAACTTTGCACAGAGTCCGTTTGAGGCCTTTTCGTATGCTCCGCAGCCCCGACTCCCCTAACTCTGAGGTAGATACCATTTTGCGCAACAAACGCACACGTTTTAAGTGGCTGCCACGATTGGCGGCTGTCGTTCTTGGTGTAGCTGCACTGGCGATCAGCCCGCTGGGCACCCAGGCCTTTGGAATCAGCGAAAAGACCCTCACCCCCATCTACCGCCACTGGATCCACCAGGAAGTGAACTACATCATCACGCGCGCCGAGAAAAACGAATTTCTCAACCTTAAGACTGATGACGAGCGCGACAAGTTCATCGAACGCTTCTGGGAACTGCGCAACCCTTCGCCCGGAGCTCCAGCGAACTCTTATAAGGAAGACATCTACAAGCGCATCGAGTATGCCAACGACCACTTCACCACTAACGGGTCCAACGACGGCTGGAATACTGACATGGGCCGCATCTACATCACCCTCGGCCCGCCGCAACAGAAGGCACGCTACGTGACGCAGGCCGAAGTTCGGGGAATGGAGATCTGGTTCTACTCCCAAAGCAACCCGGCCCTTCCGCCAAATTTCTACATTGTTTTTTACGAAAAGGACTTTGGAGACTTCCGTCTCTACAGTCCCTATATCGACGGTCCGCAAAAGCTCATCAGCTCGCACTACATGGAAAACGGGCGTGTCGAGGCCGTGAAGCAGATCGATAAGATTCTGGGACGTGAAGTGGCCCGCACCACGCTGAGCCTGATCCCCGGCGAGCCCGTGAATCTGAATGACGCCAATTCCACGCTGCAATCCGACCTGATGCTCGGCACAATCAAAGATCTAGCCAATCACCCCTTCAATATCGAAGCCTTAAACCTGAAACGCGCTATGAAGGAGAGCGTCTCCCACCGCGTAGTTCTGCAGGGAGAATTCCTCAACGTGCTCACTGTGCCGTTGCGCGACCGCCACGGAATCAGCCGGCTCAACTACGTACTGCGCCTCAACTCTGCCAGCGATTTTGCGGTAGCCAAAGACGACAATCGCTACTACATTTCCCTAGAAGTCGCCACCCATGTCTTCACCACAGACCACAAGCCGCTGTTCCAGCGCGACAGAAAAATCGCCCGCTACCTGACCAACGATGAGTTCGATGAGGTCAAAGGCAAGCCGTTCGGATACGAAGACTGGCTTCCCCTCGCTCCGGGAAAGTACAAAATCGAGTTTGCGCTGAACAACCTGCTTGGAGAAACGTCCTATACAGCCGAACGGGAAATTGTCATGCCCCGCGCTCCCGCGGAAGGTTTTGAACTGACCGAGGTTGTTCCGTTTTCCGATGTGGCGCAAATCGACCCGGCTGTCAGTGCGGTGGTGCCCTTCAGTTCCGGCGGCGTAAAATTCACGCCTTACGCGGGCAAAGAACTGTCCCTCGTTCCGGGCCAAGACCTCAAGGTCTTCTATCAGATCTGGTCCGTCCCCACTGCCTCCGCCAACAACGCCGGCAAGAAGCTCCTAGCCGACTACGCCTATGGCCGCCCCGGAATCACGGGCACCGCGAAGTCCATCCATGATGAGGCCGCCAAGGAGCAATTCGACGAAAGCGGTTCCATGATCAGCGGCAAGAAGCTCAGCACGCTGGATCTTGAGCCCGGAAACTACCGCATGGCGCTCACCCTAACCGATCCCGACACACGGGAAAAACGCTTCGGATCCCTGGCTTTCCATGTCGTAACAGATTCCGGATCGCAGCTCGACGCCTGGGACATTTACGATGACAAGCTCGTCGACTACGTAAACAAGGGCGAAGCTGACTACGACTTTGGCGTTACTTGTCTCGCTCAGGACGACAAACCGGCCGCCACCAAAGCTCTGCAGGAAGCGCTCAAGAAGAATCCGAAGAACGATCTCGCGCGGGCACGCCTAGTTGATGTCTACTTCAGCCAGCAGGCCTACGACAGAGTCATCGAACTCTATTCGCAACCCGCCCTCACACCCTCGACCGACGATCAGACCATCATCAGCCTCTCCGACAGCTTCGATAAGACTGGCAACACCAAGAAAGCCGCTGACATCGTCGAGTCCGCGATCGCCCTCAAGCCCCAAAGTGGTCCTCTCTATCTAGCTCTGGCTTCCTACTACACGCGTCTCGGAAATGCACAGAAAGCTGGGGAACTCGAGCGCAAAGGAAAGTCCCTCCTAGTCACTCCCCCACCGTCGCTCTAAGACACTAGACAAATACAGGAACCCATAGACAGACCCAGCATCTTGCTATGGTTTTCTGTATTCACGCCTTTATCCACTTTCACAGATTATCCTAAACAATTGAAAACAAAGCCTGGAAATGGTGTGACGAAACACTCAACACTGGCATTTGCAGTGCTACACCACTCCCGGTATCTTGGCAGGCGGCGGTCTGTAGGCCGCGCCAGTGTTTAGCAGTAGACCGCGGTTTTCTTCCAGTTCAGTTTCAACTTCACAAGGAGTGAGGAATATATGTTGAAAAAGCTAGTGTTGAGCTCGGCGCTACTGGCGCTCGTTGTCTCGCTCACAACCTTCGGCTTCGCCCAAGGTTCGGCAGAATCGTCCGTGACGGGCAGCATCTCTGCCTACGTCACCGATCCATCCGGCGCGACCATCTCTGACGCCAAGGTTACCCTCACGGGAGCAACCGGCGAAAAGGTGATCAATACCGGAGGAGACGGGAAAGTGCTTTTCCAGGTTCTTCCTCCTGGAGCTTATTCGCTGAAGGTCGAGAAGACCGGATTCAAGACTGCGGACGTCAAGGGCGTCGAGGTCGTGATCGGAAGAGCGTCAATAGTCACTGCGAAGATGGAAGTCGGTGCCGCGTCTACCACCGTTGAGGTCACGGCCGATGCGATCGCCGTCGACACTACTTCGACCGCGAATGGCGCAAACCTGAACGACCAGTTCTACCAATCTGTCCCAGTAGGCCGCGGCGTCACCGGCCTCTTCTACGCTGCCGCTGGTGTTGCTTCGGGCGGCGGTACAGGAACCGCGAACCCCTCCATTTCGGGCGGCACGGGTCTTGAGAACAACTATGTCGCGGACGGCGTCAGCATTACAGACGGCGGCTTCGGCGGCATCGGCGTATATTCCCGAGTTTACGGACCGCTTTCGACCGGCATTCACCTGTCTTTCGTCAAGGAA
>Ga0137403_10008785_pt1 | contig 11294 bp, 8 predicted proteins | sample CZOMad2_1_16fung_FD_122057 | JGI IMG/M metagenome (GOLD analysis project Ga0137403, IMG submission 122057) | Vadose zone soil fungal communities from Angelo Coast Range Reserve, California, USA - CZOMad2_1_16fungal (Hybrid Assembly) | ecosystem: Environmental > Terrestrial > Soil > Vadose zone...
GAGGATGGAGAAGGCCGGGGTGCAGTAGAGCTTGATTGCAGAAGCTTTGTTTCAGGCCATTGGACCACGCGGGCGAGGGCGCCCGCGCCACACGAACGTCCCGCGTTGACAGAAGAGCAGGCAGGGTAACGGTGGTAACGTTTCTGAGCGTTTGGGTTAATGCTAGCCTCTCTTTGGAGAGTTCTGTCCAGCCCAATGCCGCGGATTCCTGTATTCAAGCTGCGTAGCCGAGGACCGGTGAGTCCGCCGCCGAAGCTGGCTGGCTACGTGCCTGCGTTGCCGCTGAACGGAATTCCGCCGGGCATCGACAATCTGCGCAGCGATGTTTCCCTGAGCCCAAGATTCTGCGAGCAGATGCGGATGCATCTGGGCCGTCTCATCGTTCGCTACGGCGGCGTGGAGACCGTGCTGGACGAGCACAATCCGTCTCCTGCCGCGGAGAAGCAGACGCGCGAAATGTTTGTGCGCCCAGTGACGCAGGCGCTGGCAACGAATCCGGCGGCGCGGGTGCACGGGACTCCAGCGCTGAGGCAGGAACCCACCGAGATCAAGCGGCTGCTTACCGATATTCACCTTTCCACCTTGCAGAGCGCGAAGGAAAAAGGAAACAGCGCTGTCGATTTGCTGGGCAGGGTGGCGATTGTTAAGTTCCTGCGCGCCGAGGTTTTGGCGCAATTCGCCGAAATCGTGGAGCGCTGTCGCATCCGGCAGAAGGCTTGCGAGGGAGTGCGCGAGCAGCGGGCGCTGGAAATCCGCGAGAAGGTTGCTGCGTTCCAGGTGGGGAAGAAGAACGTGCTGCGCAAGACTATGCAGGAGGTGCTGCACTGCCTGCGTGAGATCGAGAAGGAGACACTTGGCCGCACGCGACGCTCGATGTTTGGCGATGCGGAATTGCCGGGATACGAATTGCTGCTGAATCCGCTCTTGTTCACGGACGACGGCCGCGACGATACGACCAATGCCGAGCAGTATGTTCTCTGGGGAAATTTTCTTAAAGATATCGACCGGTTTCCAGTGTTACGGGAAGCAGCGGTTCGTTTTTTGCGTTCGCTGGGGAACACGCTGGCAGCGGCGAGCGAACGAGAAGTCGCCTCGTGGCTGAGCGTTCCGGAGAACGCGCACCTGCTGGTGGGCAGCGGGACCCCGGGCGAAACGGCGGAAGCGCGAGGGGAGAGCGCTCGACTGGAAGCCTGGGTCGACCTCCTGGAAGCGGGGAAATTGCTGCCACTCGTGCTGGCGGCATACGAGACTGTTCCCTTGCTGGCCGAGTATGGAAGCCGTGTGAATCCCCAGCAACTGAAGAATGCGCTGATCTCCTCTGAGGAACTCCAGCGCGTGGAGAAACTTGTGCAGGACCTGGGGCGCTCGGCAGCCGTGAACCTGCACGCTGCTGTGGACCGCATTGCGGGATGCGGCGGCAGTGAGCGGGACCGCGTTGGAGCACGATTCTTGTTTGATCTGATGCGGTATCACCGCGATTTGCAGCGGCTCGAGGCGTTAAACGCCGCAGCGGATTCGGTCAACGTGATTCAGAACGAACGGATGCGGGAACTCTCGTCCGTGAATGGACTGTTGCACGAGTTCTTGCTGCGGGAAGAAACTTCGAAGAGCACGGAGAGCCTGTCGCGGCATGTGATTTTGAAAGCGGACGTGCGTGACTCGACGGAGCTGACGCGGTCGCTGATTCAGTTGGGGTTGAATCCGGCGTCGTATTTTAGTCTCAATTTTTATGATCCCGTGAATTTGCTGCTGGCGCGGTATAAGGCCAACAAGGTCTTTTTGGAGGGCGATGCGATCATTCTTTCGATTGTGGAAACGGAAAGAGATGCCGGCTTTCTGGTGAGCCGCGCCTGCGCGCTGGCGCGGGACATGATTGAAATTGTCCGCGGCTACAACCAACGGTTGCAGCAATCGGGCCTGCCGACGATTGAACTGGGGATTGGTATTTGCTATCAGGATTCGGCTCCGCTGTTTCTGCTCGACGGCGACCGGCCCATCATGATTTCCGACGCGCTCAATGAGAGCGACCGGCTTTCGTCGTGCAGCAAGATTGCACGGAGGGCGCTGAAGGGACAGGCTGCCGGATTTAATGTCTATGCATTCCAGACGGTAGACGACGCGCCGATGGGGGACACGTTCGTCGAGCTGCTTTCGCAGTTCAACATTGATGGCATTCGGCTGAGTGAAGCCGCGTTCCAAAAGCTGCAGCAGGAAATTTCTTTGGAGCCGTGCTCGCTGGAGTTGCCGCGGATGTGGGATGGGGAATCTGCGCGGCTGTTTCGAGGGTTGGTCCCGGTAGACAGGGAAGTGTTCCGCACGATTCTGATCCGCGAAGGGTATGTGGCATTGGCGGACCCGCGAGACTACACGGTGCACGGATGGACGCAGCAGAGATATTACGAAGTGTGCACGAATGCCGCGCTGTACGCTTGTCTCGCCGGGGAGAAGAAGGCCGGAGCTAAGGTCTAACTGGGGCAAACATGCGCGGCCGGAACGGTATGACAACCACGGCTTCCAGCGCCACCGGTACCCCATCCTTGAGAGCCGGCTCGAAGCGGCAACGCGACAAAGCTTCCCGGGCGTACTGGTCGAGGCGGTCGTCGGCGCCGTTGAGGACACGGATGTCCCGCACGCTGCCGTCGCTGTGGATGATGGCGTAGAGCGTCACGGTGCCATGCACATTCTCGCGCTGCAATTCGGAAGGGTAAGCCGGGTCGGCCTTGACCGTGAGGAGAGGCGAGAAGAGCTGGCCCTCGCTGGGAGCGTCCTTCAGTTCCGCAAAGCGAACAACCCAACTGCCTCCGGCGGAGTTCAGATTCGGCATGTTGAGCGTCATCTGATAGAAGCGCTTTGGCCCGAAAACTTTGCGCTCGGTCTCGGTGGGTGCGCGTTCGGAGAGTGCGGCGGGTTTGCGGTTGGCTGTGTCAACGCGCGGCGGGGGGATGGACGCGATGGGATGGCGATCAATGGTGATGCTGGCCGTCATTTCTGGGCCAGCGCCGCCTGGGCCAGCGTCGGGGCCGGAGCCGGCAATCGACGACGGGGGTGCGCTCGGTTCTCCTATGCGAATTCCGGGAGGTAATCCGGGGACCGCGGCGGCGGTGCCCGTGCTGGCCGTGTTCTCCTTGCCCGATTCTGTAATCGTGGGACGGCCCGATCCGACCGTATTGCCTCCCGGCAAGGCGGAAAACTCTCCCCGGCGGTTGCCGGCGGGGGGTTGCACGGGCTGGTCAGGAGCTGCGGGATTCACGCTGAGGGCGATCATGCGGCCCGACCCGTTCGTTCCACCGGAAGCGATGGAAGGCGGCGGTGGGACCGCTCCGGCCGAAAGGGCCTGACCCGCCTGCCGGCCTGCTGCCTGGCTTCCGGATCGCTGCTCTCCGACGGGAAGCTGTGGAGCGGGCGCGACCGCCTCCGCGTGCCCGATGTTCATCATGCCAAGGCGGCTGGGTGCGGATTCCACCTGCGGAGGTGGGGGGATCACGGCGGTGGCAAACGAAGGCTGATTGCGCTGGGCGGACTGAACGTCGGGTGCCGGGGCAATTGCGGCGACTTGGGGCAGGGTGGGACCGCTATGGTGGGCCGCGTCAACTTCAGGAGCTGGGGCGATGACGGAGAACTGTGGCGCGATAATGCTGCGCTCGGAGGCCAGCACCGGTACCGATGGCGTGGGAGCTAACGGCAACGCCGTTGAGGTCCAGGCGACGATGTTGGGCAAGCGGACGTCGCGATGCAGCACGATGTCCGGCGGCGTAATGATGGTCTGGGCGCGGTTGTCGGGCTCGCGCGGGACGGAGAGAATGGCTTGGTGAGCGTAGGCAGGATCGCCGGCCTGCGGGAGGTGGGGTGCTGCGCTTCCGGTGTCGAGTCTTGGCAGATCATTCTTGGGGGACACCGGGTAAACAATGAGGCGTGTTTCCTTCCAGGGATCTTGCTGAGTGATGTGCCGGGGCTGCCATTGTGCCCAGAGGAGCAGGGCCACGAGGGCGACGGCGTGGTACACGAGCGATTCGATGAACGTGACCCAAGGAAGTCTCGAGCTAACGAAGACGTCGTGCCAAAAGGCGTCGTCAGTGTGCTGCCCGTCGGAGTTGTGAGCCTCGAGGGTGGATGCGGCTTTTGGCCGCAGTAAGTAGCCGAGATCGCCCAGGAACTCGAGACGCCGAGGCTGGTGCTTGACTAGCAGGCGTAGATCCCGCCAGGCGTCCGTGGCTTCTTCCGCGGATTCCTCGACGACCAGCGACAAAATGCCCTCACCGGGTTTATAGGCCATAGCATCCAACCAAGGGCGGGGAAACAACCTGCTCCAATTATAAAGGCCCTTGGGTTCAGGTATGCTTTTCTGGGACACGGCGGTACATTTTTTCTGGGTATTGGCAACGGACCGGTGCCATGCAGAGGCTTAGACTCGGACACGGCTCAATGACATGCGGATAACAGGATTCCAAGCTAAGAAGACGACCGTAGGGGCAGTGGTGATTGCTTTACTTTTTGCGTCACATGCGTTTGGACAGTCCGGTTCCGCCGCCTCCCAGGACGACTATTCTGGCATGTACACGTTCCTCCGCGAGGGGGAATTCGTGCAGATCACCGTCGAAGACGCAGGCCACGTCACGGGTTTCGTCTCGCGCTACGGCAACAGCGAGAGCGACCAGGGAGCCTTTCTCGACCATTTCTTCAAGCAGGCAAAGCTGGACGGACACGATTTGACCTTTACCACCGAAACAGTGCACGGCACCTGGTTTGAGTTCAAGGGCAGGCTTGATCGCGGTCCGGCGAAGACCCGCGCGCAGGAGGGCTATTACGTTCTCAAGGGAACGCTCACTGCGAACCTGACGGACGCAGCGAAGAAGGTGTCAGCGAAGGCGCGCGAAGTGGAATTCAAGCTCTTCCCGGAAGACGCGGGCGCGAAGGACGCAGGTTCGGCGGCTGACAAACGCGATTGACTCCGCCGGGAAGTGTCTAGGCTGCCGCGGGCCGGGAGAGAGGTGAGGGCAACTCCGGATGCGTTTCCGGAACGCGACCATCTGTCAAAAGCGGATGGCGTTCCTGCACTTCCGCCCTGCCGTTGCGCCACACGAGCGTCAGAGTCACGCAGCAATTGGAACATAGCCAGAAGTGTTCCATCCGCTGCGGCCATTTGCACGACCGGTCGTCCGGGCCATAAACCGGAACGTTGTAGATCCGTCCTTGCTTGAGATAGCGAAAATGGGCCCCGCAGATTGGGTTCGCACACTTAGCGAGCATCGGAGAACTCCTAAACAAGCGCGCGCGCAAATTTCTTTTTCACTCTACCACTCACGAGGGCGGAATGCAGTCACGTTAATCCTGTAGTTAGTGCTGTATTTAAAGCGCTTAACCCAAGGTGTCTCCATAAGCTGAGTCGCAGATCCCCGCGCGTCGGTCGGGATGACAGAACAATTTTAGGGATCACTCGCTTTTTTGGGCGGCTATCATAGCATCGCCGGTTCTCGCTCACGAAGGGTAGAGCAGACTAGTTTCCCGCGCGTAACGGCGAAACGAAGAAGCGCCTTAAGGCGCCTTCCTTGGCGGGTGCTGGACCCTTGGACCCGCCATCACCCATCACTTCCGCGCCGCGTGCCAGTTCCGCAGCGAGGCCGCGAATCGCCTTGGAAACTTCCAGCCCTTCCTGCAGCACCACGGGCGTACCTTTTTCGATGGCGGGGCCCACGGCGGTGTGTTGGTTGGGCACTTTCCAGAAAATCTTGCTGGCGGTGGCCTTTTCCATGTCTTCGTCGGAGAAGCCGGGAATCTTCTTATAGCGGTTCAGCACGAGCGAGATCTTCTCGTTGGGGGCGCCGTCGGTCAGGAAAGGACGCACCTGCTTGGCGCTCCAGAAACAGACCAGATCGGGCTGAGCGACAAGCAAAACACGGTTGGAAAGGTCGGTGATCAAGCGTACAGCTACATCCAGGCGGCTCGAGCAATCCACGACTACGTGACGGTAATTGGAAGCCAGGAGATCGAACAAGCGCGCCAGTTCTGCTGGCGTAGGAGCTTCCAGTATGGGCTGCTGTGGTCCGGCAAGAAGGTGCAGCCCGCTCGCGCACGGCGTCATCAGATTCTCGAGCATGGAGGTATCCAGCCGGTGCATGTTTTGCAAAGCGTCGGTGAGGCCGAAAGTCGGGCGCACGTTCAAGTGGATTTGGGCGTTGCCCAGCGGAGCAAAATCGACCAGCGCCACGGAGCCTTGCGCCTGCTGCAGAAGGGTCGCGGTGTTCACCGCCAGGGTAGTGGCTCCCGAGCCGGCCTTGGCATTGATGAAAGTGGAAACTCGGGCGCCCGCCGAGGAGCGCTGCATTTTCTGGCGACGCGTGCTGTGCCGCGTGAATGCCTCGAGCAGACCGCTGGTGCTGCCGTCGCGGTCCAGGTATTCGCAGGCGCCTGCCCGCATTACGGCGACGATTGCCATGGGCTGGTTCATGGCTCCCAAAGCAAAAATGGCCAAGCCGTTTGTGGAATTGTGCAAAAGCTCAATCGCGGCCGCGCCTCGTTCCGGATTTGAAGCGTCGATCTCGACGAGCACAACTTCGACGCCAAAGTCCTGAATCTGTCGCAGCACCGGATCCGAGGAACCAGAGGGAAGTCCAAGGTGGCTCAGGGCGGTTCGGGCGATGGCAGTGCTCTCCACGCGCGCGCGAAGCGCGGGAAGCTGGGCGTCGTTTTCGGTGAGGATTGCGACGGCGACTGCGGGCACGAACTCAATACCCCACTTTCGGGAATAATGCCATCTTAGAATACGCTTCCAGTATCAGCATGTGACCTTGGTCACCTGACACCGATCCGATTCGGTAATCGATTACACAACAAGGACGCTGGTGCTTGGGGGGAGGAACCGCAGCTGAACTAATCTTGCATCCAGCCTGTAGCGCGAGTCTACCAAAATTCCGGAGTTTCGAACACGCCGAAAGGCCAACAGCCCTTCTGATTAGGTACGGGAAACGACAAAGAGCGGATTGGGGGGAAATGCGACCGATCAGCCCTAGCGGAGGGAGCCCGTAAACAGCCGATGCTCAGTCGTCAAGACGGCGGTTTCGGCGTCCATGGCGTCGTCCGTTCTCTTCGATGCGACGAGGTCCGGCTGCTGCAGGAACTCGTAGTTCCGGACCAGCAGCGCCACGCCGCTCTTACGACTTGCGGCGGCGGGCGTCGCCCGCAGGACCCGCACCTGACAACGCACGCGTGTATCGGCGGAAAGCGTAATTTCCGAAGGCATGTCCAATACGACTTCCAGATCCTCGCCCGCATGGAGAACCATGTCCGTATAGACAAACATTCCGCGCGTACTCAAGTCCTGGCTAAATGCGAGGCCTTGTTCGGCGCCCCGGCGGATCGAAACGGAGCGGTGAAAATCGAATCGCTGGGCTGCACGACGTTCAATCCCGTGCTGTGATGTGGCCATGATCCCTCCTGTGCGCGGCAGAACTCCATGCGAAGTCCGGGCGGCAGTGATTACTACGAAGAATGCTCAAACAGATCGGTAAGCGGCCGCGCGCGCAACGTCTGAATGGCGCCTGAGCTCTGGGGGAGAGCCAGCACGCGGCTCGAACCTAAGAGTCCCAACTCTACTCCATCGGACGGCTTCTGGGGAGTGCCTGCTTCGTTACCGTGTGGAAATCCCGTTCTTGGAGAGGTGTGTTGAGGGTTGCCGATGTTGGACAGGTTCGGCGATGGAAGATTCCCTTACGGGGCTGGTAGCATCGAAGAAACACTTGATGTCCTCCCCCAGCAGTTCGCCGCCGCCCGATGTCGCCGTGTCCGCCGTTCCTGGCGTCTCGGCCCCGAGTCGCCTGCGGACAACCTTCCGGGCTTTGCAGCACCGCAATTTTCAGCTTTTCTTTGGCGGCCAGCTCATTTCGCTGACGGGCACGTGGATGCAAACGATTGCACAATCGTGGCTTGTTTACCACATGACGGGGTCGTCGTTGCAGTTAGGAAAAGTTGGGTTCTTCGGGCAGTTTCCTGTATTCCTGCTGGCTCCGCTGGGAGGAATGTTGGCGGACCGCGTGGATCGGCGCCGTGTCGTAATCGGCACACAGGTCTCGTCCATGATTTTGGCGCTTGTACTGGCGGCGCTGACGCTTTCGCATTTTGTCCAGGTGTGGCATCTATTTGTGCTGAGCGCATTGCTCGGCGTTGTGAACGCCTTCGACATTCCAGCGCGACAGTCCTTCCTGAGCGATATGGTGGGCAGGGAAGACCTGATGAACGCGATCGCGTTGAACTCGTCAATGTTCAACGGCGCGAGAATCGTGGGCCCGGCTGTAGCTGGATTAGTCGTCGCGAGAATTGGGGAAGGCTGGTGCTTCTTCAGCAATGGCGTCAGTTATATTGCCGTGATCATCGGATTGCTCTTGATGAAAGTACAGTGCAATCCTCGAGGTGGCGAGCTTTCACCGTGGGAATCGCTGCGTGAAGGATTCCAATTCGTGAATAGGACCGTCCCTATTCGAGCCTTGCTGCTTTTGTTGGGTCTGGTCAGTCTGGTGTGCATGCCCTACACCGTGCTCATGCCAATTTTTGCCGACAGAATTTTGCACGGTGGGCCCAAGGCGCTGGGCACGTTGATGGGTGCGACGGGGATCGGCGCGATGTTTGGGGCATTGACCCTGGCTTCGCGGAAGGATGTCCGCGGGTTAGGCCGCTGGGTAGCTGTTTCGGCTGGGCTGTTGGGATGCTTTTTGATGGCGTTCTCTTTTTCGCGAGTGCAATGGCTGTCAACCTTGCTCTTGTTGCCAGTCGGCTATTTCATGATGCTGGAGATGTCGTCGTCCAACACGCTCATCCAGGCCATGACGCCGGATGTGCTGCGGGGCCGGGTGATGGCGGTGTATTCCATGATGTTCATGGGCATGGCTCCGTTTGGCGCGTTGTTTGGCGGAGCCATTGCCGACCGCCTGGGAGCGCCCGTAACGGTGGCCATTGGCGGGGTGGCGGCCATTTTGGGGGCCCTGGTGTTCGCTCGCTACTTGCCTCTAATCCGCGCCGAGGGACGACGACTGATTGTGGCCCAAGAGGGCCTGGTTGAGGCCGGCGACTAGAAGGCAACGACAAGGGCGCTGCCAGAGACCGATCGCGTTCGTGTGCAACCACGCCTCCCAACCGTTCAACACCTTCCGTTCCGCTGGCGCGGAAGCCGGTTCCGGCTACCATGAAGTGAGGTACCGGAGAGACATGAAACTCAATCGCATTATCAGCCTCTGCTCGCTAGCTGTCTCCCTGGCCGTGCTCGTCATGCTGTTCAAAAAGCCGCCGTCTGTGGCCCAACCGCAAGCACCCGCTGAGGCGACCGCGAACGCGGAATCATTCCAAAAAAAGATCTTGCAGCTGGAAAAACCCAGCCCCGCTGGACAAGCTCCCGCCGAAGTTCATCTCAATTCAGCCGAAATCACAGCCGCATTTGCCCAAGCCTCTGGGGTGATACCCATGCCTGCCGCCTCCGCCGAGCTAAACTCAGCAACGCCCGTTACCGCGCCGGTCGATCCCTCGGCGCAACCAGATATTAAGGACTACAACGTCAACTTCGAGGGCGACGTAGCCCACGGCCAGTTTCTGACCAAAATCGCCGGTAAGGAAGTCTGGGTTACGGTTTCCGGCCATCTCGGTTCCAAAGATGGCTACGCGACGTTCGAACCGACGGAGTTTAAAGTCGGCGATATCAGCGTCCCCACCTCGCTCGTCAACGATGCACTCCAGAAGAAACTCGCCGAGCAGCATGATCGCATGAAACTTCCGGATTCGGTCGGCGGCCTCAAAGTGGAAAATGGAGAACTCGTCGTCACGCAGAAATAGGCTTAAGCCTTTGTCACTCTGAGCGAAGCGAAAATCTCCAAGAAGCACCGAGTCTTGCTCGCAAGGACGTCGCACAGAGAGAAAGGTTGCGAGGCCCCAGGTAGGGTTAGGAGAGTAGGGATTCTTCGCTGACGCTCAAGAATGACAGTGCAAAAAGGGAAGTAGTCAAGAAGTTCATTCCGATTTCTCTAAACAACGGCGTTCGCCTTCGCTACCTCGCCGTACCAACGCCCCGACGCTTTCACGACCCTCTGCTGCGTCTTGAAATCCACCCACGTCAGGCCAAAGCGCGCGCTGTAGCCTTCGGCCCACTCAAAATTATCGGTCAGAGTCCACGCGTGAAACCCGCGCACATCTGCGCCATCCTTGATGGCCCGCGCCACGGCCGACAAATACCCTCGATAAAACTCAATCCGGCGCGCGTCGTTCACCACACCTCGCGCATCCGGGCCGTCGCCATAAGCGCACCCGTTCTCCGTAATTTCAATCGCCGGCCCCCGATAGTCGCGCGTCATCCGCATCACAATGTCGTAAATTGCGTCTGGCCAAACCTCCCAACCCAGATCCGTCCGTGGGCCATCGCCTCCAAACGAACGGGTAGCCGGAAACAGCCACATCTTCGGATCCGTGAGGCGCGCCCATGCGGAAGCCGACGTGGCAATCGTTCGGTAGTAAAGATTGATCCCCAAGAAATCCAGCGGTGCTCGTGTCTTTTCCATGTCGCCAGACTTGATTCGCATCACCGTTTCGGGCAGAAACGTGAACGCCGCCGGATACTTGCCTTGAAGTGCCGGTTCCAGGAACCAAAGGTTCATGATGGCGTGCGCGCGTTCCGCGGCTAGCTTGTCATCGGCGGAGGGCGAAGCCGCTTGGCAAGCCGACATGTTGAACGCCGATCCTACCCGTGCCGTCGGCCGAGTTGCCTTCAGCGCCCGAAACCCCTCACCCTGTGCCAGGTTCACCACATGCGTCGCACGCAAGAAATCCACGATGCTTTTCCGTCCCGGTGCGTCGATGCCCTCCAAATATCCGTTGTTGGTAAACGCGGTTGGCTCGTTGAACAGAACCCAGTCTCCGACGCGATCTCCCAACTCCCGCGCCACGACTGCCACATAGTCCGCAAACCATCCCGCCATATCACGATTCGGCCAGCCACCGCGGTCCTCGAGCGCCTGCGGCAGATCCCAGTGGTACAGCGTTGGGAAGGGACGAATCCCCGCCGTCAGCAACTCATCGATCAGGCGTTTGTAAAAATCCAAACCCTTGGAATTGACCTGCCCTATACCGGAAGGCAAGATCCGCGGCCATGCAATCGAGAAGCGGGAGCTGTTCAAGTGCATCGCCCGCATCAAGCCGATGTCTTCGGCGTAGCGATGATAGTGGTCGCACGCCACATCGCCCGTGCTGCCGTCTTTGATCTTCCCCGGCGTGTGCGAAAACCGGTCCCAAATCGATTCGCCGCGCCCATCTTCGCGCACGGC
>Ga0137403_10008786_pt1 | contig 11293 bp, 10 predicted proteins | sample CZOMad2_1_16fung_FD_122057 | JGI IMG/M metagenome (GOLD analysis project Ga0137403, IMG submission 122057) | Vadose zone soil fungal communities from Angelo Coast Range Reserve, California, USA - CZOMad2_1_16fungal (Hybrid Assembly) | ecosystem: Environmental > Terrestrial > Soil > Vadose zone...
AGAACACCCAGAGCACGGTCCTGTTCGACCGGCTGTCACGGAACCACACCGCGATCTACAACCTGCTGACCGACGCCCAGGACGGTCTCGAGGAAGGGGCCGTGTACGACCGGGCGCTACTCTTGCTCGACAGTGTCCGGGACGTCCTCCGGGCGATCGAGGGGCTGCCCACCGCCTTCCGGCTCGGCCCCGAAGAGTCGCGCCTGCACGCCACGGTGGTGACCGAGGTTCGCGCGTACCTCCTCACCGCCACCATCGCGATCGAGCGCGTGAGCGCAGGGCCGCGCGCGTCACGGCGGTACATGCGGCTGGCGAACGCGGACTACGACAAGGCCAGCCAGGCCTACGTGAGCTTCATCGCCGAGTCCCAGCGCGCGATGGATGCGCAGATCGGCGCGGTCCAGAACGAGGCGCAGCGGAGCTTCGTCCGCGGGGGGCTCCTGGTCCTGGCCGCACTCCTGGCGAGCGTGGCCCTCTCCTTCTGGCTGGCCCGCGTGCTCACCAAGCCGCTCCTCGATCTGGTCGGCGTGATGGAGCGCGTGCGCCAGCAGGGCAGCTACGACATCCGCGCCGCGCGCCGCTCGTCCGACGAGGTGGGCGACCTGGTCGACGGCTTCAACGCGATGCTGAGCGAGGTCCAGGCGCGCGACACCGAGTTGCGGGAGGCCCGCGCGCAAGCCGAGGCCGGCGCGCATGCGAAGGCCGAGTTCCTCGCCATGATGAGTCACGAGATCCGGACCCCGATGAACGGGGTGATCGGGATGACCGGTCTCCTGCAGGACACGAATCTGAGCCCGGAGCAGCGCGAGTATGTCGACACGGTCCAGAGCTCCGCGAATGCCCTCCTCACCATCCTGAACGACATCCTCGACTTCTCGAAGGTCGAGGCCGGCCGGCTGGACCTCGAGAGCATCGACTTCGACCTGCGGTCCGCCGTCCAGGACGTCGTCGAGCTGCTCGCCGAGCGAGCCCAGAGCAAGGGGGTGGAGCTGCTCGGCACCGTGGATCCGTCGGTGCCCGACGCGGTCCAGGGTGATCCCGGGCGGTTCCGTCAGATCCTCACCAACCTGATCGGCAACGCGGTCAAGTTCACCGAGCACGGCGAGGTGGTGGCGTCGGCCCGGCTGGTGGAGGAGCAACCCAACGCCCTCGTCCTGCGGATAGAGGTGCGGGACACCGGAATCGGGATCTCGCCGGAGGAGCAGACCCGCCTGTTCCAGGCCTTCAGCCAGGCCGACGGCTCGACCACGCGACGCTTCGGCGGAACCGGCCTCGGGCTGGCCATCTGCCGCCGGCTCGTCGACCTGATGAGCGGGGAAATCGGAGTGGAGAGCGCGGCCGGCCGCGGAAGCATCTTCTGGTTCACGGTGCGCTTCGCGAAGGCCGCCGGCACGGTCAAGCCCGCGGTGACCCCGTCCCCGAAAGCGCTGCACCGGGTGCGCGCCCTCATCATCGACGACAACTCCACGAACCGGCAGGTTCTTCGCGCCCAGCTCCAGTCGTGGGGTCTCCGAGTCGACGAAGCGGAGGGAGGGCCGGCGGGGTTGACGTGCCTCCGGGCCGCGGCGGGGACCGCTGATCCGTACCGCGTGCTCCTCCTCGACATGCAGATGCCCGATATGAGCGGACTCGATGTCGCGCGCGCCGTCCGGGCCGAGGCCGGCACTCGGGACCTGCCCATGCTTCTCCTGACCTCGTGGATCGAGCCGAGCCTGAACGCCGCCTCTCTCGAGGCGGGCATCCTGGCTTGCATGCCCAAGCCCGTCCGGCCGCGGCGCCTCCTCGAAGCCCTGGGCAAGGTCTTCGAGCCGGCGACCGGCGCATCGCCCGGCGACGAGCCCGCGGCGACCCCCGGCGTGCCGCCACCCGCCCCGGGCGGCCGGGGCCGGGTGCTCGCGGCGGATGACAACGCGGTGAACAAGAAGCTGATCACCCGACTGCTGGAGAAGGCCGGATACGTTGCCGACGCGGTGGAGAACGGCCGCGAGGCCGTCGAGGCGATGACGCGCGTCGAATACGACGCGGTGCTGATGGACTGTCAGATGCCGGTGATGGACGGGTTCGAGGCCACCACCGTGATCCGCGCGGCGGAGTCCGGCCGCAGCCGTCGGGTGCCGATCATCGCCCTCACCGCGAGCGCGATGGCGTCCGATCGCGAGCGCTGCCTGGCCGCGGGGATGGACGACTATCTGACCAAGCCGATCAAGCCCGCCGAGCTCGCGGAGGTCCTGGCGCGGTGGGTCCCGCAACCCGTCGAGGCCGGGCGCGCCCCATGACCGAGCCAGAACCCATCCTGGACCTCGATGCCCTCCTGGAGAGCGTCGGCGGCGACCTGGACCTCCTCGATGAGCTGGCCGGCACCTTCGCCGAGGAGGTCCCCGGCTGGGTCGCCACGCTCCGGACCGCCGCGTCCAGTGGCGACTCCCCGACGCTCTTCCGCGTCGCCCACGGAGTGAACGGGGCCGTCAGCTACTTCAAGGCGTCGGGGGTGCGACAGGCCGCGGCCGACCTCGAGGCGATGGGACGCGAGGGCCGGCTGGACGACGTGTCCACCGCGGTGGACCGACTCCAGATCGCGCTGCTCGACCTGAGCACGTTCCTCAGCTCCGCGCCCTGGAGGCGTTGACTCTCGACAGGAGAAGGCCGGATCCGTGAGCCGCCCTCAGTAGACGATCACGCTCCGCTTCACCTCACCCTGCAGCATCAGGTCGAAACCCTCGTTCAGCTCGGACAGCGGCAGCCGCCGGCTGATCAGCTCGTCGAGCTTGTACTTGCCCGACATGTAGAGGTCGATCAGCATCGGGACGTCCGTGCGCTGGTGCCCGCCCCCGAACGACGAGCCGGTGAGCACGCGCTGCTGCAGAAAGAGCGCCGGGTCGAGCGAGACCCGCGTTCCCGCGGGCGACACGCCCACGATCACGCAGGTGCCCCCCCGATGCGTGGCCAGCACGGCCTGCTCGATGGTCTTCTGGGTGCCGACCACCTCGAAGGTGAAGTCGGCGCCGCTGGTTCCGGAGAGCGTCTGGACCGCGGCCACCGGATCCTCCCTGGACGCGTCGACAACGTGCGTGGCGCCGAACTCCTCGGCCCAGGCGAGCTTCTGGCGCATCACGTCCACCGCGATGATCTTGCCCGCGCCCAGCATGCGCGCGGCCTGGATCGTGTTGAGCCCGACGCCGCCGCAGCCCCACACCGCCACGCTCGCCCCGGGCGGCACCTTGGCCCGGTTGAACACGGGCCCGGCGCCCGCGAGCACGCCGCAGCTCACCAGGCAGACCACGTCGAGCGGGGCATCGGCGCGGATGGGAATCACGCTCGCCTCGGGCAGCACCGCGTGGGTCGCGTAGCCCGCGACCTGGAGGAAGTGATGCAGCGGCTGCCCGTTCCGGCGGAAGCGGGAGGTGCCGTCGTGCATGAACCAGCGGGGCTTGTCGCGCAGCGCGCACATGGTGGGCTGGCCCCCGATACAGTATGGGCACCGCCCACACGACGGAATATAGCTCGAGCAGACGTGGTCACCCGCCTTCACGGTCTCGACCCCCGGCCCGATCTTCTCCACCACCCCGGCCGCCTCGTGCCCCAGCACCACCGGCAGCGGATGGGGATAGTCCCCGGTGATCACGTGCAGGTCGCTGTGGCAGACCCCGTTGGCCGCCCAGCGCACGAGTACCTCGTGCGGCCCCGGCTCCATCACCTCAACGTCCTCTACCACCACCGGCTTCCGGACCTCGTAGAGCACCGCCGCCGTCGCCCGCATGGCCATGCCTCCGCGTTGAGGTGAACAGGTGGCGCCAGTGTGAGACGGGCGCGGGCCGATGGCAAGACCCGCTCCGGGCGGCTACCATGGGGCATGCACGAGCCGGTCGCGGTATCGATCGAATATCTCGCCGAGTGGGTGGACGATGAGGCTCTCGTGACCCCCCTGGGCGAGGATCTCTACCGGCTCGAGCTCGATCCGATGCCGAAGATCACGATGAGCCTTCGGAACGGCCGCGTCCGGCGATATCCGCGCGCCGGAGACCGCAAGCGCATCCCGCGCTACGCTGACGTCTTCGAGGCCCGGGAGATCGGCCCGCAGGCCCTGCGGTTCGTTCGGGTCGTCGAGCGGGCGCGTCTCAAGCGGATCACGTGCATGGTGTCCACCCAGGTCTCCGAGACGCAGCTCAAGGAAGTCCTGGATACGGTCACCGTGCTCGGCGGGCACTGGGAGCGGGTCTTCGGAGGATTCCTGACCGTCTATCTGCTGGAGGGCTGCACGTACGATCCCGTGCACGCCCTCTACGGGCCCCTCCCCGGGGAACCGCCGGTGGCGCAGTCCCCATGAAATGCCGTATGATCCTCGCGCCATGAACTTCGACTTCTCGGCCGACCAGAAATCGCTCCGGGAGCAGGCGCGGAAGTTCCTCGGCGAGCACGCCTCCTCGACCCGCGTTCGCCGCATCCTGGAGGGCGCCGCGCCCTACGACGTGGATCTCTGGAAGGGCATGGGCGAGATGGGCTGGATGGGCACCGCCATTCCCGAGACGCACGGCGGCGCCGGCTTCGGTTACCTCGAGCTCTGCGTGATCGCGGAGGAGCTGGGCCGGAGCCTGGCCCCCACCCCGTTCGCCTCCACGATCTACCTGGCCGCGGAGGCCCTGCAGATCGCGGGCACCGCCGCGCAGAAGAAGCGCTGGCTGCCGCGCATCGCGCAGGGCGAGGCGATCGGCTGCCTCGCGCTGTCCGAGGGCCCCCGGGTGACGACGCCGGCCACCCTGGCGACGCGCGCCGACGGCGCCCGCCTGACCGGCGCCAAGGTCCCGGTGATGGACGGCGACGTGGCCGACTTCGCGATCGTCCTCGCCGCGCGGGAAGACCGCCGCGCCGACCTATACCTGGTCGACCTCGGCGGGCCCGGGGTCACGCGCAAGAGCCTCGCCACCGTCGACCCGACCCGCTCGCACGCCCGGATCGCGCTCGACGGCGCCGCGGCCGAGCCCCTGGGCGCGGCCGGTCAGGGCTGGCCGCTGGTGGAGCGGCTGCTCGACCGCGCGGCGGTGCTGGTGGCCTTCGAGCAGATCGGCGGCGCGCAGGCCGCGCTCGACATGGCGCGCGAGTACGCGCTCGGCCGCTTCGCCTTCGGGCGGCAGATCGCCTCGTTCCAGGCCATCAAGCACAAGCTGGCCGACATGTACGTGGGCATCGAGCTCGCGCGGTCGAACGCCTACTACGGCGCCTGGGCGCTCTCGAAGGACGCGCCCGAGCTGGGCGTCGCCGCCGCGGCGGCGCGGGTGGCCGCGAGCGAGGCCTACTACCAGGCGGCGAAGGAGAACATCCAGGTGCACGGCGGCATGGGCTTCACCTGGGAGTTCGACTGCCACCTCCACTACCGCCGCGCCAAGCTCACCGGCCTCATGCTGGGCAGCGCCCGTCGCTGGAAGGATCTGCTCGTCACCCGGCTCGAAGCCGGGGCGGCCTAGGAGCGCACCGTGGACTTCGACGACACCCGGGAAGAGGCGGCATTTCGCGCGGAAGTGCGGCAGTGGCTCGGCGCCCACGCGGAGCCCAAGCGCGGGGCCTTCGAGACCTGGCAGAGCCGGTACCCGGGACGCGAGGGCTGGGACGGACTCGAGCGCGCGCAGGCCTTCCAGCGCAGCAAGGCGGAGGCCGGCTTCGCGGCGCTGCACTGGCCCGCCGAATGGGGCGGCCGCGCCCTGCCCCCGATCTACCAGGTGATCTATTCACAGGAAGAGTCGCGGTTTCTCGTCCCGCGCGGGTACTTCGAGATCGGCCTCGGCATGTGCATGCCGACCCTCTTCGCCTACGCCTCAGAAGACCAGAAGCGGCGATACGCTCCCGCCGCGCTCCGGGGGGACGAGGTGTGGTGCCAGCTCTTCTCCGAGCCGGGCGCCGGCTCCGATCTGGCCGGGCTACGCACCCGCGCCGTGCGGGACGGCGAGGACTGGGTGATCAACGGCCAGAAGATCTGGACCTCGGGCGCGCACTGGGCCGACTGGGCCATCCTGGTCGCGCGCAGCGATCCCAAGACGGCCAAGCACAAGGGCCTCAGCTTCTTCTTCCTGTCCATGAAGTCGCCGGGCATCGAGACCCGCCGGATCAAGCAGATCTCGGGGGCGTCCCACTTCAACGAGGTCTACTTCACCGACGCGCGCATCCCGGACGGCCAGCGCCTCGGGGCGGTCGGCGCGGGCTGGGGCGTGGCCATCACCACGCTCATGAACGAGCGGCTCACCTCGGGCGACCTGCGCGGCCCCGACTTCGAGGAGATCTTCGGCCTGGCCCGCGCCACCCAGCTCGAGGACGGGCCCGCCATCGCCAACGCGGCGGTGCGCGAGCGGCTGGCCGACCTCTACGTGAAGACGCAGGGCGTGCGGCTCACCCGCTTCCGCACGATGACCGCGCTCTCGCGCGGGGAGACGCCGGGCCCCGAGAACTCCATCGGCAAGCTGGTGAACGCGCCCAAGGCGCAGGAGATCGCCTCGTTCGCGATGGATCTCCTCGACATGGGCGGCGTGATCATGGACAAGGACGTCGCACCGCTGCGCGCCGCCTTCCAGGACTCGCTGCTCTCGACCCCGGGCGGCCGCATCGCGGCGGGCACCGACGAGATCCTGCGCAATATCATCGCGGAGCGCGTGCTCGGCCTGCCCCAGGACGTGCGCGTGGACCGCGATCTGCCCTTCGATCAGCTCCCGAGCTAACTCGGAGGGGGGCTGGCGCCCCCCTTCCGAACCTCCCCCAGAAGCCGGATTGCGCGGGCGGAGCCCGCGCTCGGAGCAGCGAGGGCCCGGCCCCTAGCGCACTGGGGCATCGGGGCCCACGACTCGCACCTGGATCCGGACGCTGAAGGGCAGCGTCCGGCCTTCCCGGCCGGGGCCGCTGCCCCCGTACTGGAACTCGTCGGGGCCGGTGTAGCCGGCGTTCGGGGTGTAGGCGACGACATTGGGCTGGATAATCTCGAGCCGGCCTTGAGCGGGAGCACGCACGGTCTCGAGGCGGCTCGTGCCGATACGCTGCTCGGGGACTGTCAAGTTCGTGATGCGGCAGGGCCGCCCCGTGTTGCGCACCGTCATGGTGCCGGTGGCCCCGCCCAGGCCGGTAGCGCCCCGCCCGATGGCCACCGTGCACAGGTCGACCTGCGAGTCCTGGGCGAGCGCCGCGGAGCCGATCGCTCCCGTCGCGAGCAGCGCGACCGCGACCACCCCGGTCCGCATCCCGCCCGGCCAGGACGGGATCACTGGATCAGGTGGTCCGCCCGCAGCAAGACCGGCTGCGGAATCACCAGGCCCAGCGCCCGCGCGGTCTTGAGGTTGATGAGCAGCTCGAACTTCGAGGGCTGCTCCATGGGGAGGTCGGCGGGCTTGCCGCCCTTGAGGATCCGGTCCACGAAGTAGGCGGCGCGCCGGTGCATTCCGGGGTAGCTCGGACCGAAGGACATCAAGCCTCCGGCCTCGACCAGCTCCGTGTACGCGTACACCGTCGGCAGGCGATTCTGCGCGGCGAACTCCACGATCCGAGCTCGGTGATGCAGGAACAGGCGATCGGCCAGCATGACGAGCGCCCCCGGTCACTGGCCGCCCATGGTCAGGAACGCGCGATCGAACTCCGACTCCGACCGCACCGGAAGAACTCCACCTTCAGGTGGAGGCTCCTGGCCGCCGCGCGCGCCTGCTTCTCCGAGGTTGCGTGAAACGGGTTGGCCGGATTGGAGAGGAAGGCCACGAAGGAGAGCTTCGGCACAATCTCCGTGAGCAGCTCGAGCCGCTTGCCCTCCAGATCCGGCGCGATCGACACCAGCCCGGTGAGGTTTCCGCCGGGCCGGGCCAGGCTCTTGACCAGACCGGTCCCGACCGGATCGCCGACCGCCACCATGACGAGCGGGATGGTCGTCGTCGCGCGCTTGACCGCGAGCGCGGCGGGCGTGCCCGCGGTGACGAGCACCTCCACCTTGAGGGCGATCAGCTCCGCGATCAGCGCGGGAAACCGCTCGTACTGGCCTTCCGCCCAGCGATACTCGATCGCGACATCTCGGCCCTCGACGTAGCCGAGCTCGCGCAGTCCGTCGCGGAACGGCTGGACGAGGTTGGCCTCGAGCGCCGCGGTGGAGTTTCCGAGGAACCCGATCCGGTGAACCTTCCCGGCCGGCTGCGCCCCCGCCGCGAGCGGCGCCGAGAGGAGGCCCCCGGTCACCGACGCGACGAAGGCCCGGCGCGAGATCAACAATCAGCCCGCACTCGGTGGCGGCGCGATCACGTCCTCGTAGCGATGCCGCTTGGTGATCAGCTTCGAGTGCTGGAATACGTCGAGCGCGACCTCGAACGCGGGCCGGGTGATCTCGACGTGCGGCGTCCAGCACCCGAGCTTCTGGTAGTAGCCGATCGTCGCCGCGAGCACCGCCGGGTCGATCTCGGGGAAGAACGAAGCCTCCGCCTTCGCGACCTCCGCGGCGGGCGTGGCGAGCAGCCAGGCCCGCGCCTTGCGGTAGGCGCGCATGAAGCGCCGGGCCATGTCGGTGCCTAGCCACGCCCGGGTGGCGGCCAGGCTCGAGAAGGCCACCGGCCCGATGGCCTGGCCCACCGAGGCGACGACGTGGCCGGCGCGGTCGTGCTCGAGCTGCTGGGGGGCGGGCCCCTGCTGGTGGATGTAGTCGCCCTCCCCCTTCCGGAAGGCCGCGTCCATCTGGTCGCTCGGCACGTTGACCGCGACGACGCTCGTGAAGTCGAGGGCGCGCTTGTGGCACGCGTACTTGAACATGGCGAGCGGCTGGCCGCCGTGGTCCACGAGCACGCGCCGGCCCTTCAACTTGTCCCACGAGAACGCGGGGTCCGGCGCGCGGCCGGTCAGGAAGAACCCGTCCATCTCGTTGATCTGGGCGAAGTGCACCGCGGGCGGAGCCTGGCCTTTCTCGAGCGGCCCGAAGCCCTGGGACGGCGCGGACTGGCACACGTGCACGGTGCCGGCCACGACCCCGTCGATGGCCGACTTGCCCAGTGGCGCGACGGAGTGTTTCGGCGCGAAGCCCTCCTGCTGGAGGAAGCCGCCGGCGATCGTCGCGATCAATGGCGAATAGAACGCGGAGAAGCGCGTGAACTGGATACTGATCTCGTCACTCATGACTTGCCTCCCAGGGGTATACTCACTGGTGCCATGGCCACCACCAAGCGACCGACCGACGCCGATCTCAAGACCCGTTTGACCCCGGAACAATACAACGTTACCCAGTGCAGCGCCACGGAGCCGCCGTTCCGGAACGAGTTCTGGAACAATCATGAAGCGGGCATTTATGTGGACGTGGTGACGGGAGAGCCGCTCTTCTCCTCGCTCCACAAGTTCGATTCCGGCACGGGTTGGCCGAGCTTCGACCGACCGCTCGAGACCGAGACGGTCAAGGAACATGCCGACGATTCCCACGGCATGCGCCGCGTCGAGGTCCGCTCCGTCGAGGGTGATTCCCACCTCGGGCACCTGTTCCCGGATGGTCCGCCGTCCACCGGCCTGCGCTACTGCATCAACTCCGCGGCGCTGCGGTTCATCCCTGTCGCCAAGCTCGAGGAAGAGGGGTACGGCAAGTACCTGCCGCTCTTCGAGAAGGTGAAGCCGCGCCCCTAGGTCCGGCCGCGATGGCGCTCCGGTTTCTCGCCGCCGCGCTCGTCGTGGGAATGCTGGCCGGCTCCGTCCTGGCCGCCGAACCGGCGCGCGCGCCGACCGTCAAGACCCCGGCTCCGCCCGGCCCGCCCAAGGTGACGGTGACCCTGCTGAGCGAGGCCGCGTCCATCGAGCCGGGCGCGTCCTTCTGGGTGGGTCTCCGCCAGCGCATCGCCCCTGGCTGGCACACGTACTGGACCAATCCGGGCGATTCCGGCGAGCCGCCCACCATCGACTGCACGCTGCCCGCGGGGTGGCAAGCCGGCCCGCTCGTCTTCCCGCAGCCCGAGCGCATGCCGGTCGGCCCGCTGATGAGTTACGGGTACACCGACGAGGTCGTGCTCCTCACGCGCCTGACCGCGCCCGCGGGCGTGCCCACGGGCGCGCCGGTCACCCTGCGTGGTCACGCCGCGTGGCTGGTCTGCGAGAAGATCTGCATCCCGGAAGAGGCGGAGGTGGCGCTCACCCTCCCGGTGATGCCGGGCAGCGCCGCGCCGGGTGCCGGGGCGTCCGCGATCGAGCGAACCAGGCGCGCGGTGCCAGGCCCGAGCCCCTGGCCCGCCGCGCTTCGCGCGACGCCCGAGACCGTCACCGTGTCGGTGGCCGCACCCGGTCTCGAGCCCGATCGCATCGGCGAGGTCCTGTTCTTCCCGGGCCGCTGGGGCGTCATCGATCACGCGGCCGTCCAGGAAGTCAGCATCGACCGGGATGGGATCACCCTCCGCGCGGCGCGCGGCCTCCTGCCCGAGGGTGCTGGCTCCGACCTCGACGGTGTGCTGGTGATCCGCGAGAAGCTCGACCAGGGCCTCGTGAGCCAGGCCTTCACGATCAAGGCAGTGGCGGCGGGCCCCGGCTCGGGCCCCTCCCTGTCGCTTCTCGCCGCGATGGGGCTGGCGCTGGCCGGTGGCCTCATCCTGAACCTCATGCCGTGCGTGCTACCGGTGCTTTCTATAAAGGCTCTCTCGCTCGTCGGCCACGCCGAGGCCTCTCCCGGGCTGGTGCGCCGGCAGGGGCTCGCCTACACCGCCGGCATCCTGGTCTGCTTCGCGGCGCTGGCGGGCGCACTGCTCGCCCTGCGCGCGGGCGGCGCCCAGATCGGCTGGGGCTTCCAGCTCCAGTCCCCGCTGGTCGTCATGGCCCTGGCCTACGTGCTCTTCACGCTGGGGCTCAGCCTCTCCGGGTTCCTGGTCATCGGCGGGCGCCTCACCGGCCTGGGGCAAGGGCTCGCGGCCTGGCCCGGCTACGCGGGCTCGTTCTTCACCGGCGCCCTGGCCACGGTGGCCGCCACCCCGTGCACGGCGCCCTTCATGGGAGCCGCGGTGGGCTACGCACTGACGCAGCCGCCGGTCGCCGCACTCGCGGTGTTCGAGGCGCTGGGGCTCGGCCTGGCCCTGCCCTTCCTCGTGCTGAGCCTGGTCCCGGCGTGGCGCGGGCTCCTGCCGCGCCCGGGCCCGTGGATGGCGCGGCTCTCGCAGGCACTCGCGTTTCCGCTCTACGCCTCGGTCGCGTGGCTGGTCTGGGTGGTGAGTCGCCAGGCCGGTCCCGACGGCGTGGCGCTGGTGCTCGTGGGCCTGCTGCTGATCGCCTTCGGCGCGTGGCTGCACCACGTCGCCCGCCGCGCCGCGCCGCGGTGGCGACGCGTCGCCAC
>Ga0137403_10008787_pt1 | contig 11292 bp, 9 predicted proteins | sample CZOMad2_1_16fung_FD_122057 | JGI IMG/M metagenome (GOLD analysis project Ga0137403, IMG submission 122057) | Vadose zone soil fungal communities from Angelo Coast Range Reserve, California, USA - CZOMad2_1_16fungal (Hybrid Assembly) | ecosystem: Environmental > Terrestrial > Soil > Vadose zone...
AGCACCTGCGCCACCAGATCAAGCTGCGCTTCTTCCGGAGTACCGTATTGCGGAACGTTCCATATGCGGTAAAGACGGGCTTGCGGAACGCGGTCCTGCACCCAGCCTCGATGCGTACCGGTGCGCTTGGCAATCCATGTTTCCTGCTTGGCAATGGGCGGCCCGGGAGGAATCTCGCCGTAATACTTCTCAACTTTTTGCCGCGCGACTTCCGGGGTAACGTCGCCGGCAATCACGATGATGGTGTTGTTGGGCCCGTAGTAAGTCTTGAACCACTCCTGCACGTCGGCCATGGCGGCGGCATCAAGGTCCTGCATCTCGCCGATGACGGTCCAGGAATAAGGGTGGCCCACCGGATAAGTGTTCTTGACGATCAACTCTTCGGTCACGCCGTACGGCTGGTTTTCACCCTGACGTTTTTCGTTCTGTACCACGCCGCGCTGCAGGTCGAGCTTTTTCTGGTCGAGCACCGGAAGCAGATGGCCCATGCGGTCGCTCTCGGCAAACAGAGCGTAGTCCAGCATGGAGGTAGGCACGTTCTCAAAATAGTTGGTGCGATCATTATTGGTGGTGCCGTTCAGGTTGGTAGCGCCGATACGCTCCAGGGCATTGAGATAGGTAGTGTTGAAATTCTCACTGCCGCTGAACATCAGGTGCTCAAACAGGTGAGCGAAGCCAGTCTTCCCCGGCTTCTCATTCTTGGAGCCCACGTGGTACCAGGTGTTCACGGCCACGATCGGCGCTTTATGGTCTTCATGCACCAGCACTGTCAGCCCGTTCTTGAGGACGAACTTTGTGTACTTGATATCGGGGATGGGAATGTTGAGATTGGTAGCCGCGGAGTGGGCGGGCGTCTTTGGCTTCGCGTTTTCCGCCGGCTTGGACTGCGCGGTCTGGCTAAGAGCACTGGCGCTGATCATCGCTAGTGCCAGGAACAGGCCAGCGATTGTGTGGATAAACTTGCTTCTCAAGGTGCCTCCATGTTGATCGTCGAGTATTTTGGGACCGGGCGGCGCAAGCAGGCCGGTGCTATTGGTTCAATCCGACAAAAAGGGTTTGGTCCCTCAGCCACTGGCTTGCGTTCTCTCGATACAAAGAAAGGATGCGACAGGGATTCTTTAAGTTCCGGGGGACTATGATCATCATACCAGCGCAGCTGCGCGTTTACGGCGTAAATAGAGGATGTTTTTATCTTTGAACTAGGCGATGTAACGTTTACTCAGTGGGCGAGTCTAAGTCAATGTGAGAGTGTTTTCATAGGGGCGATAGTTCCTTTTTCTCGCGGACAACCAGCTACATTCCTTCGACTGCGAGCCGGCAAAGGATAGCAGGAGCGTGGCGCTTATTTCCAGTTCTTCTCCGCGCCAGCCAGGATTCCGGCGAACACTTCAATCCCGTCCCACAGGTTTTGCAGGCGAAGGTTTTCGTTCGCGCCGTGCTGGTTGTTATCGTGATTGGCAATCGGCAGACCGACGACCGCCGTCTTCAGCACGTCAGTAAATAAGTACATGGGAACGCTGCCGCCAAGCAGTGGCATTTTGATCACTGGCGACGCAAGCGTCTGTTCCATCGCGCTTACCACCGGCTGCACCGCGGGATCGTCCATGGCAACTCGCGCAGCCTTGTATCCTGGTCCCCAAGTAACCTTGATGACCTTCGCGTGCTGGCGACGGGTTTCGATGTCTGGCGCTTCCCGCACGATATAGAATCCCTGCTGCGTGATGAACTGCTCCACCAGTTGGTGGACTCGCTCCGGCGTCTGGTTCGGAACCAGCCGGAAATCGATGGACGCTTTGGCCGTGGTGGAGATGGCGTTCTGAGCTTTCTCTTCCACGTACCCGGCCTCAATGCCGCGAATATTCAACGCCGGCTGCGTGATGGCCATCGGCAATGAAGCGCCAGCGCTCTCGGTCCATGCCAGGCCAAGCTCCTGCTTAAGTTGGGCGTCGACGTCAGGACTCTGCACGATTGCCTGCCGCTCGGCTGCGGTCAAGGCCCGGACATCGTCATAAAATCCCGGAATAAGGATGTGAGAGTTCGTATCGCGCATGCGCGCCAGCAAATTTACCAGCACCGCAGCGGGATTCGGCGCCCAGTTGCCATAATGACCGTCATGCAGGACGCGTCCCGGCCCATACACTGTGAGTTCCAGATCGGTCACACCCCGCGCTCCAAAATAAAGCTGCATGCGCCGTGTCTGGCTGACTGGCCCATCGCTCAGCACCCATATATCGCCTTTCAGTAAATCACCATACTGACGAAATATTTCGGCCAGATGCGGCGAGCCTGCTTCTTCCTCGCCTTCAAAAAATACTTTTACGTTCACGCCGATGGGAACCTTCGCCGCGCGCAGGGCGTCTATCGCCGTGAGCAAGGCCTGGATTGGCGCTTTGTCATCGCTGGCTGACCGCGCATAGATACGCCATTCCGGATTGAGTGGACCTTTCAACGTTTCAAGTGGAATTACCTTGCCATCCGCAGGCCCATTGCGCAAAGGGGTCCCCGGCAAGCCCGGTTCTGGCTTGCTGGGGCGGAGCACTGGCTGCCATGGATCGCTGGCCCACTGCGTCTTGTCCACCGGCTGGCCGTCATAGTGCGCGTAGAAGAGCAGCGTGTGTATTGCACCCGGCGAAGAAAGGTTGCCATAGACCACCGGCGGAGCGCCAGTAACGTTGAGCGCCTGAGTATGAAAGCCACGCTGTTCCAGCATTTTGCTAATCGCGTCAGCATTGCGCGTGATATTGGCCGTATCGCTGGCTACGTTCGGCAGCGAAAGCAGTTGCGCATAGCTGCGCACGATCTCCACTTCATGCTGCTGGCGGTATTCGCGGACAGCATTGCGAACGGACTGCGCAGAATTCTCCTGCGCCGCCAGTCCAGCGGCGAAGAATATAACTCCCGCAATCATTGCCCATCGAGTCTGTTTCGGCATGGCTGTAATGATAAAGCAGCCGGTTTGGGAGAGGTCGGCGCTTACTTCTTCTTGCCCTTCTTCTTGGCTGGCGTGGGCTTTTTCTTCGGCGCAGCTTTCTTCGCTACAGGCTTCTTGGCCGGAGGCTTTACTGGGGCCTTCGCGGGTGCCTTTGCCGGCGCAGCCTTCTTCGCCGCCGCCGGCTGCGTCGGCGCAGGTTTCTGCTTGGCTGGCGGCTGCTTAACTGCCGTTGTGGGCTGCTTGCCCTGAGCAACAGGCGTAGCCGCGATCGGTTCAGCTGCAGATTCTATTGGCGCAGGCGCCGGTGCGGCGCCGGCCAATGCGTTCTTTGGCTTGCGTCCACGCTTCTTCGGAACTTGATCTCCGGGCGTTCCAGGTGCGGCTTCCTTTTTTGCCCGTCCGCGACGGAGCGGTGGCGGCGGTGGCGGCGGTTCCGGCGGAGAGTATGGCTCCAGGAATTTTACGATTTCCGTGTGCGAACGTAGCTTGCCATCCAGCAACATCAGGAAGGCTTCATCCAGTATTTTCTTGTATTCCGGATGCTCCGGCGTGATGCGCATCTCCGCCATTTCCGGGAAAGGCAGTTTCTGCCGGACCGGCGGCCACTTGGTCAGAAAATTCTTGATCTTCTGTTCGACGGCAGATGCCCTGGGCGTGATGGCATTGAAAAGCAACGCGTCGGGACGGTTCGTCATCAGGAATTTCCAGGTCTGCGATGGCAAAGTCAGTTCGCGCGCCATCAGCTTCTTGGCAAAATCCTTGGCATCGTCTTCAAGATGTTTCCAGCGCTCGACAAAACCCTTATTGACGATCTGCTTCTGCATCGCCGAGATATCTTTATCACCGAGCTTGCGGGTCAGGAAATGCATCACGATCGGGCTGGCATCCGGGTTCACGCCCACTTCCTGCATCTGCTGCTTGACCTTGAATACCTGGTTCAGCCCCGCTGAATCCACCTTGGCCACGGAGAAGTGCGGCACCAGCACCTTGAGCCAGCCTTCTTTTTCCAGGGCCTTCAAAACTTCAATGGGATTATCTTCATGGGCAAGTTGCTCGATCTCATGTCCCACGGCGTTGTCGGAAATGTTTTCAATGTAATTGTTTTCTTTGGCTGCGTCGTAGCGCGCCTGGGTGCGTTCTTCCAAAGTCCAGTGGAAGCGGCAGGCCAGGCGGGTGGCGCGAATCAGCCGCGAAGGATCTTCATAAAAAGCATAGTTATGCAGAAGGCGCAGCACCTTCGCCTCAATATCGGCAACGCCATTGAAGGGATCAGTCAGCAGGCCACGCGAACCCGGATTCAGCGACAAAGCCATGGCGTTGACGGTGAAATCGCGCCGGCGCATGTCATCATAGATTGTTCCCGGCGTAACTTCGGCCGGCTTGCCCGGCTTGTCATACCGTTCTGAGCGGGCGCTGGTTACTTCCGCGCGCACATTTCCCGGCAGCAGCAGCATGAGCGTCCGCGTGCCTTCTTCAGTGGCTTCGATGACGGCGCCGGCTTTTTCAAAGTCCTTTTGCAGCTTGAGCGCATTGCCCTGCACGGAGAAATCAAGATCGCGGATAATGAAGCCGCTGATAATGTCTCGGACTGCACCCCCGGTCAGGAAAATGTTCATGTCGTGGGCACGGGCGACATCGGTCACCAGCGCCGTTGCCCGCTGCTGGTCCGGCGTAAGCCGGGTTTCCATGAGGTAAATAAAGTCAGCCATCAGCTAAGGAACACACTATTACCCTCCCGGCCCCCGGCCGGGTGGGCTAACCGATTCTCCCAGTTTTTCGTAAGTTGCACTTTATACAAGAGTTAGACGGCTACTGCAGGGACTAGAACAAACTCGAAACATTATCACAAAGGTTAACCTTTTGGCTACCCCATCAAGCGGAAAGGCGGGATGACGTCTTTGATGCCCCCGAAAACAGTGCGAGAATCAATGGATTATGGCGTCAAGCCACAAAAAGGTGATCGTGCGTAAAATGGGACGCGATTCCATCAGCGGATACGTTTCACCCGCCAATTTTGTGGTTGAAGGCAAGCTGGAGCTGTTGAATCCCTCCGGCAAAGTGGTGCTGATTGACCTGGGGGAAGTCAAAAGCGTGGACTTCGTCCGGGATTTCAGTGACACCGCGGCCGCCGGACGCAAGACCTTTACCACCCGTCCGCGTACCGATGGACTCTGGGTGCGGCTCAAGTTCACCGACAATGACGTTCTGGAAGGACTGATGGCCAACGACCTTACGCAGGTCATCGCTGAAGGATTTCTCATTACGCCGCCTGATACGCGCGGCAACACGCAAAGGGTCTTCGTCCCCCGCACCGCACTGCAGGAGTTAAACGTCCTGGCGGTGATCGGGCGTCCGGAAGCCCACAAAAAAACCGCGGAAGATATTCGCCAGGAGAAGTTGTTCATTGAGTCGTAAATGACGAGTCGTAAATGACGACTCGTAAACGGTGCCTCATAACGATTTTGCTCTCTGCTTTCCCTGTCTTCCCGTTACAATCACGCCTTTAGGAAGTTTTCAACAGGACCCATTGGTTATGAAGCTCAAAGAACTTGCGGGCAAGCTGGGTGCCAGGCTTGATCCGCCGGATGCGGACGCTGAAATCAGCAGCGTCGGCTCCATCGAGTCAGCGCTCCCCGGCCAGATCACGTTTGCTGTTAGCGCCAAATATGCCCCGCTGGCCAGGACCAGTAAAGCAGCTGCTCTCATAGTCGACGAGAAGTTTCCCGCTCTGGAAAAGCCCACTCTGCGGACCCGGAACCCACAGTTTGCTTACGCTCGGGCTGTCGAACTTCTCCATACCCTGCCCCAGGAAAAACGCGGCATCCACCCGACGGCAGTCATTGATCCTTCGGCGCGGGTCGGCGCCAATGCATCCATTGGAGCTTGCGTGGTGATTGGCGCGGAAGTGGAAATCGGAGAAAACTGTACCCTGTTGCCACAAGTGGTGATTTACCGGGGTGTGAAGATCGGCAAAAACTTTTTCGCGCACTCGCATGTCTCTATCCGCGAGAACTGTGAGATTAGCGACAATGTGCTGCTTCATAACGGAGTTGTCATTGGCTCCGACGGATTCGGCTTCGCCAAAGACGATAGCGGCGACTGGTACAAGATCCCGCAGACCGGTCGCGTGGTCATTGAAGACAATGTTGAGATCCAGGCTAATTCCTGCGTGGATCGCGCCAGCCTGGGCGAAACGCGCGTTGGGCGCAATACAAAGATCGATAATCTTTCGCAGATAGGACACAACTGCATCATCGCGGAAAATTCCATGCTGTGCGCCCAGGTGGGCTTGGCCGGATCAACGGAGATTGGTAAAAACGTGATCCTTGCCGGTCAGGTAGGCGTGGCCGGACACTGCAAGATCGGCGATGGCGTGATTATCACCGCTCAGAGCGGCACGCACGGCGATATTCCAGCCGGCTCGATGGTCAGCGGCACGCCGGCGTTTGATCACAAGCAATGGCTGCGCAGCGTGACTGCATTTATGAAACTGCCGGAAATGGCGCGGGCCATTCGCAGCAAAGGTACGAAGGAAGAATGACCGACGTCCGCACAGAAAAAAAACCGATTCGCGTGCTCCTGCTCGACGATCAGCACGATAACCTGATCCTGCGCTCCGCCATTCTGCGCAGCAATGGTTATGAAGCCGTCAGCTCGGCTTCCGTTGAGGAGGCTGAAACGCATTTGGGAGAAATTGACATCGCGGTGCTCGATTATCATCTGGGCGCGGGAAAGTTCGGCACCGAGGTTGCGCAGTCACTACGCGACAAACGGCCTGAAGTCCCCATCATTATTCTCTCTGCCACGCTGGAAAGAAAATTTGGCGGCGTGGAAGATATGCACCTGCTCAAAGGCTATAGCTCAGTGGATGATCTTCTTGGGGCCTTGCGTTCTTTTGAAGCCAAGCGCCGCGGCAAGCCCGTGGTGGTTGACGCGCGAGACTTTTTCTACTCCCGCATCGCGATGGCCATGGGTGATGATATTGTCCTGGAAATTCTGGATCGCGACGGTGTCTGGCAATACGTGAATGAATTTTTTGCCCGGCTCTACGAGAGGAAGCGCACATGGTTTGCGGGCAAGAATCGTTTTGAGGAATTTCCCGAGCTCAGCGCCGAGTGGAAAGACATCATTCGTACCGTGGCCGATACGCGTGAAACCTACGTGGACCGCAGTTTCCGTTGCCTGCCTCACCTGCCCAAGAAAAAAAGCCGGTGGAACTGGAACATCCTGGTCTTCCCTCTCAAGTTGCATGACAATCGCAACGGTGCAGTGCTGGCCGCTCGCGTGATTGAAAAGAAATAACAAAGATGAAATCCTTCCGTTTCGCCGTGGCTCTCGTCTCGCTCATAGCGCTGGCGGGCTGCCGTGCTCATGTCGTTAAGATTAGCCTGACGAATATCAGCGCACAGCCCATCAAGACCATCATCGTCGATTATCCGAACGCCACCTTCGGCAAAGATACTCTGGCGCCCGGAGAAACATATTTCTCGCTTATCAAGCCACTGGATCAAGGACCCATCAAAGTGCGGTTCACCGATGCGCAAGGCGCAACCCACACTTACCAGAGCATTTCTCTGCAACAGGGCGATGATGGCTCAGTGAGTATTAAGCTGACGCAGACATCGGCCGACACCGGTTATGACATTGCTAGGCTGGGTAAGAAGTAAATTTGTTCCGCCCGCCATAAAGTAGCAAGCGTACGCGTCTGCTCTGATCAGCGTTCATCCGCCTAAATCTGCGGCAATTCACCTGCCTTTGCGTTCCTCAGTGCCCTCTGTGGTAAGAGTCCTTACTGCCGTTCCGGCGGCAGCGCGCTGTTGATGGCATTCCATACCGCCTGCACCAGCTCTTCCCGCGAAACAAATTGCTTCGGATCGACCGGCGGGTGGAACACCAGCGTCGCCGTGCCGCTTCTGATCAAAGAGGTCCCTTTGGGCATCATCTCGTAGGTTCCCAGAATCGTGATCGGCACAATCGGGAATCCTGTTTCCGCTGCCAGGTGAAACGGTCCTTTCTTGAACGGCAGCAGCCTCCCGTCGGCTGAGCGCGTGCCTTCCGGAAAGATGGTCATGTTGATGTGGTGTTGCATCACCTCACCCGCGCGGCGGATGCTGCTAATGGCGGAATCGCGATTGCTGCGCTCAACCGGAACTATCTCGGCCAGGTCCAGCGCCTTGTTCACGATGGGAATCTTCCAGATTTCGCGCTTGGCTAAGACAGACGTGCGCCCCGGAATCAGCGGAACAAGGATAGGCGGATCGAGATTTGAAACATGGTTTGACATGAAGATGTAAGTGCCCGCCGGATCGATCCTGTCCAGCCCCACCAGTTTCACTTTTACGCCGGCAACTTTCGGCCCGGCAAGCGCCAGCGACATGCCAAGCCAGTAGAGGAACTCGACCTTGCCGGTGATCAGCGTCCAGGGAAAGGCGATAAGAGCTGCCGGAGGGATAAACACGATCCAGAAAAGCAGGGCCAGCAGCGTTCGGATAAATGCCACGGTGCGGACAATCATGCGCGCTGCACGCCGCGCAATTCTTCCAGCCGTCGTGGCAGCTTTTCGTAAATTCCGCCGAAACCGCCATTGGAAAGAATCGCCACCACATCGCCGCTGCGCAGTTCCGGCGCCACGGCCTCAACAATCGCATCGGCGTCGGCGATCTCACGCGCCGGCTTTCCTGCGCGGCGAACGCCGTTCACTACAGAAGCCGTCGTCAGGCGCTCATCTTCCGGCACCGCTTCCGGCTTGAAGATCGGAGTGATAACAATTTCGTCAGCCAGCGCCAGGCTGCTGACCAGTTCTTTCTGGAGGACCCTTCGCCGCAGCGTGTTCGATCGCGGCTCAAAGATCGCCCACAGCCGCGCACCCGGATAACGTACCCGCAGTGCGCCCAGCGTGGCCGCAATGGCTGTTGGGTGGTGGGCAAAATCGTCGATAATGGTGATGCCATCAATCTCCGCTTTGATTTCCAGGCGGCGCTTTACGCTCTTAAAACTCTTAAGCGCCTCAACAATGGCCGGTGGCTCGATGCCAAAGTTGGCTGCCATGGCCACCGCGGCTGTGGCGTTGAGCACGTTGTATTCTCCCGCCAGAGCAAATTCAAAGTTCACCGGCTCTTTGCCATCGCGCAGCACGGTCCAGGTCGTCCGTTCCGCCTCGAATTTGAGGTTAGTGATTCGCCAGAATGAATCTTCCTTCGTACCGTACTTCTCCACCGGACAAAACGCTTTGGCGAGGCATTCATCCACGTTCTTGTTCGCGTCATAGGCAATGATCCTGCCTTTGCGCGGCACCAGATTCACCAGCCGCTTAAAAGCAAGCTTTACCGCGTCGAGGTCAGAATAGATATCGGCATGGTCGAACTCAACGGACGTAAGAATGACCGAATGAGGGAAATAGTGCAGGAATTTTGGACCCTTATCGAAGAACGCGGTGTCGTACTCATCGCCTTCAATGATGAAGTACTTGCCCTGGCGAAGGGCGAAGCTGCTGCCGAAGTTCTCCGCAATCCCGCCGACCAGAAACGATGGATCTTTCCCCGCTGACTGAAATATCCATGCCAGCATGGAAGTAGTGGTGGTCTTGCCATGCGTTCCCGCGACCACCAGTGGCTGGCGCGTGCGTAGAAACAGGTCATAGAGAATGTCCGGCATGGAGCGAAAGAAAATGCGCTCATCCAGGACGTATTCCAGTTCTGGATTGCCGCGCGAGATCGCGTTGCCGACGATCACCATGTCCGGCCGCGGTTTCAGGTTGGCTTCAGAATATGGCTGCGCCACGGGTATGCTGATGGAGGCCAGAAAATCCGACATCGGCGGATACGCCGCCGCGTCTGAGCCCGTGACCTTGAACCCGCGTTGTTTGAGCAGTCCCGCGAGCGACGCCATGGCCGTCCCGCAGATTCCGATGATGTGTACGTGCTGTTGTTCCACGCTTCAAGATTAACGGATTTGTGCGCTTTCGTGAGCGGGAAATTTATGCGCCGCTAGTGACCGTGGAAGGTTCCACGATACTCAGACTCACGTCGGCGCCTTGCGCCTCCAGCTCTGCCTCCACCCCAATCGGCAGTGTGATATTGCCGCTGCTCACATGCCCGGACTTGAGGCCGTAGATGATCGGCACGTTGAAAGGCGCGAGCACGCGCATGATTACCTGCTGGAGGTTATACGTCTCGCCCTTTGGCGGAGCACAGTCCAGCATCTCGCCAAAGACAAACCCGCGCACCTTTTCCAGCTTGCCGGCCAGCCGCATTTGCATCAGCATGCGATCAATGCGATAAGGCTTTTCCGCGATATCTTCTACAAAGAGGATGCATCCGTCCGTCTGGATCTCAAACTGCGTTCCCAGCGACGCCACCAGCATGGAGAGGCATCCGCCATACAGACGGCCCGAGCCTTTGCCGCTGCGCAGCACTTCCACGCCGGCGGTCGGGACGCTCCAGTTCGCCGCGCCCTGTAACGCATTCTTCCAGCTCGATAAGTCGAATGTCCCGTCAGCAATATCTTTGGCTGCCATCGGCCCGTGAAAGCCAATGAGGCCGGTGCGATCGTGGATTGCTGTAAGTAGAGAGGTGACATCACTGCATCCCAGCAGAATTTTCGGGCGGGCGGCAATCACGCGGTAATCGACCTTCTCCAGCAGGTAATTGCTGCCATAGCCACCGCGCACGCAGACGAGCGCGGCAATGTCGTCACGCCGCCAGAACTCCTGGAATTCATGTGCGCGCCGCTCCACGGTCCCGGCAAAATAAATGTCGCGGTCAAAAATATTCTGCGAATAGACCGGTTCGAATCCCATCTGGCGCAGGCGTTCACAGCCGGCCAGAAAACCTTCGCGATTAAAGCTGCTGGCCGGAGCGATCAGGCCAATCTTGTCCCCCTGATGCAAGGCTGCGGGCTTGATGGTTTTTGCGCTAGCCAAGAAATTCTCCCTGGCAGATCAGTTGTGCAGGCCCACGCAGAAAGACTATGCCGTCTGTCCAACGCACTACCTGCGTGCCGCCGGCGGCGTGTACTTTCACCGGCGACTTCACGTAGCCTGCGGCAATTGCGGCCACGGCCGAGGCACAAGATCCCGTTCCCGACGACTGCGTCTCACCCACACCGCGCTCGTAAAATCGGACTTCAATGTCGTGCTCGCCCTTCACGCGGACAAACTCCACGTTCACTCCCTGCTTGAAATCCTGGTGCCGGCCAATCTCCGCGCCTTCCTTCTGCCATACCGGTGAGAAGTCTGTCACAAACACCACGTAATGCGGATTGCCCATGGAAACCGGCGTGCCGTGTGTCGGCGCAAAGCCTACCGTCATGGAAAACTCGTCTCCCACCTGGGGATGGCCCATTTCCATCTCAAATTCAAA
>Ga0137403_10008788_pt1 | contig 11291 bp, 9 predicted proteins | sample CZOMad2_1_16fung_FD_122057 | JGI IMG/M metagenome (GOLD analysis project Ga0137403, IMG submission 122057) | Vadose zone soil fungal communities from Angelo Coast Range Reserve, California, USA - CZOMad2_1_16fungal (Hybrid Assembly) | ecosystem: Environmental > Terrestrial > Soil > Vadose zone...
CCGCCACATCGCAGCGACCCACGCGCAGGGCGGCCACCGCGCGCAGCTCGTGAAGCTTGTACCAGCCGCTCCGGCCGATGACCGCCGCCGCGAGCAGACTGTCCGCCGTCGCCGCCGGGCCGTTGAGGGTGAACAGCGACAGCGCTTCCGACAGCCACTCGCGCGGGTACGGATGGCGCAACGTCCCCCGCGCCGCGGCGAGCGCGGCGCGCGTCTCGGCCGCCGCCACGCCCCAGCGCCCCGCCCGCGCGTCCAGCGCCGCCAGTCCCGCGAGTGCCTCGGAGGTGTCGGTCCCGGCGGCGAGCGCCCGACCGAGCAGCACCCGAGCACGCGCCTCCTGACCGCGCCGGAGCGCTACGAGGCCGCTCAGCAGCATGGCCTCGCGGCTCTCCCCGGTCCGCAGCACCCGGGCCAGCGCCGAGTCCGCAAAGGTCGTGTCCCCGAGGCCCAACAGGATCGCCGCCGTGGCGGCAGTCCAGAACGGCTCATCCGGTTGCGCGCGGCGGACGGCGTCGAGATAGCGCAGACTCGCGGGGTCGCCCCGGCGCACCGCAAGCACCCGCGCAAACCGCAGCGGTGACGTGGCATCCAACCCCTGCGTCGCCGCCCGGATGTCCGCCAGTGAGTCGAACACGCCCTCGGTCCCGCGGCGATCGATGAAGCGGCGTGCCGCGAGAAACTCGAGGCGAGGACGATCGTCCCGGTGCACGATGGCCGGTCGCTCGAGCAGCCGGGTGACACCCGCTTCGCCGAGCAGAAAATGCCCGAAGTAATCCTCCGGCTGGTCCACACCGAGGTACTCTCGGCCCAGCACCTCCAGCGCCCCACGAGTCCCGACCAAACGTGAGAGCCACGCACGATCGTAGCGGAGCGGTCGGGGTGACCCGAGCACCATCACATCCCCGGGCGCCCCGAACCACAGTTGCACGTGAGGGAACACGGCTCGGACGTTTCGGACGATGCCCGCCACGACGGGGAGGGGAAGCTGATAGAGCTGCACCCACTGGCAGAAGACGCCGTCGTCCGCGAGGCGGCTCCGCACCACGCGGAAGAACTCGGGCGTGTACAGCGTGGCGACGCCCGCGAGCCAGGGGTTGCTCGGCTCCGAGACCACGATGTCATACCGCGTCGGATCGATCTGGAGCGCGCTGCGTGCATCGTCCACGATCACCGAGACGTTGGGGCGGGCGAGGGCGGTGTCGTTAACGTGCAGGAAGAAGCGATCCATCTCGAGCACGGCCGGCTCGATCTCTACCACCCGAACGCGCTGCATCCCCGGGACGCCCGCGAGGACTCGCGCGGTCACGCCGCTGCCGTAGCCCACCACGAACGCGGCGCGAGGCTGGGGCCGCGCCGCGACGGGCGCCAAGCCGGCGATGATCTGCGTATCCATGTCTCCGTAGTCGGACGCGTCCGCCTTGCCGTTCACCTTGAGCGCCCGGCCCGTGACGCCTTCCCAGACCGAGACCGTGGCGTTCCAGCCTTCCGCGTAGGCGAGCTGGCGGGATCCCCGGTGCGCCAGGAACTCGGTCACCGCGCGCGCGTCCATGGGACCGCGGGCGTAGATGCTGGGCCCCAGGTCGATGAGTCGCGTGCTCCAGCGCGGCGCGGCGAGGGCGACCACAAGCGCCAGGCTCGCGAGCGCGCCCGCGCCGAGCACCCGCCCCCTCAGCCGCCGGTGTTCGACCGACCGCTCGGCGATCCCGCGTGCCGCCAGACCGGCCAGGGCCAGGGCGGCGACCACGTTCACGAGCAGCCCCAGCCGAAGCGTGAGGTCCGTTCCGAGCGTCACCACCAAGACGAAACCGGTGAGCACAGCCCCGACGATGCTCCCCACGGTGTTGATCGCGTACGCGCGGCCCACCTCGCCCCCACCCGCCGCGTGGCTCTCCGCCACAAGATCGGTGAGTAGCGGGAAGGTCATCCCCATCCCGATCGCGGGGATCAGTACCACGGCGCCGACGGCGAGGCCCATGGCGAGGAGGCGCTCGGTGGCGCCGAGCGAAGGTATCTGGAACACGGCGATGATGTAGCGCGGCAGCAGGCCGAAAATGAGGAACAGGAGGCCGGCGCCCGCGGCGGTCAGCGCCTGGGCCCCGGCCGCGGCGGCCGCCGTTTCGCTGGGGACCGCGCCGCGACGGGCCACGAGGGCGCTCCCGATGCCGATGCCGAGCAGAAACACCAGCAGCACGAGCGTGAACGCGTACGTGGACCCCCCGACGATCATCACCAGCACCCGGGTCCACGCAATCTCGTCGAGCAGGGCGGCGAAGGCGGTGAGGCCGAGCAGCACCACGGCCGCGCGGCGCAACGTGGAGCCAGCGTTTTCCCCGGGCTGGCGCCCGGGGTCAGGAAACCCGGGGATCGGCGGGGCGATAGCCTGACGGCGGGCAAGGGCAATGGCGCCTGCCCCCAACGCCAGGTTGACGGCGGCGGTACCCCACAGGCTGGCTCGCACGCCAATGAACTCGATCAGGAAGAAGCCGGCGAGCGCGGTTCCCACCACCGCGCCCAGCGTGTTGAGCCCGTACAGCAGTCCCAGGGAGCGCTGCAGCTCCGCTCGATCGGCCCCGGTGAAGGCCCGAGTGAGGACCGGGAGGGTGCCGCCCATGAGGGTGGTCGGGATAAGCAGGACGGCGCCGGCGAGGGCGAAGCGGAGCGCCACGCTGGCCGCACCATCGAGCGCGAGCGCCGCCGCCGTGCCGACATAGATACGGTGGGCGAGGGCCAACACGAGGGGGGACGCGAGCCCAAACAGACCGATCGCGATTTCGAGCCAGCCATAGAGTGCCGCGGGCCTCTCGTGGCGGTCGGCTCGGCGGCCGAGCAGCCAGGCGCCGAGGCCCAGGCCGCCCATGTAGGCGGCCACCACCGTCGTCACCGACTGGATGGTGGAGCCGAACGTCTGATAGAGGACCCGGACCCAGAGAAGCTCGTATACGAGCCCCGTCGCGCCGGACAAAAAGAAGAGAAGACTGTAGGCGCGGGCCGCGCTAGAACGCATGCAGGTCGCGCATGGCCTGCGCGAGATCCTCCACTTGGGGCAGGATGAAATCTTCGAGCTTGGGCGCGTAGCCGACGAACGTGTCGGTCGACGCCACCCGCTTCACGGGCGCGTCCAGCCACGAGAAGTAATCGTCGGCGATGCGGGCGGCGATCTCGGCACCGTAGCCCCACGACTGCGCGTCCTCGTAGGCGACGAGCACCTTGTTCGTCTTGGTCACCGACGCCCGGATTGCCTCCCAGTCGACGGGCGAGAGGCTGCGCAGGTCGATCACCTCCACACTCACGCCGTCGCGCTCCTCGAGCTCTTTCGCGGCGATCAGCGAGCGCTGCACCACGGCGCCGTAGGTCACTACCGTGAGGTCCCGGCCCTCCCGCACCACCTTCGCTTTGCCGAACGGGATCATGAAGTTCGGTCCGGGATTGGGCGCCTTGTTGTACGTCTGGCGATAGAGGTGCTTGTGCTCGAGGAAGAGCACGGGGTCGTCACACCGAATCGCCGTGCGCAACAGCCCGTTGGCGTCGAGTGCGGTGCTGGGGCAAACCACGCGGAGCCCTGGAACGGCGGTGAACACCACGGCGCCGGTCTGGGAATGGTAAATCGAGCCGCCCTTCAGGTAGCCCCCGTAGGTGACGCGCACCACGACCGGGCTCGAGAAGGCGTTGTTGGAGCGCCACCGCATGGTGGCGAGCTCGTTGCGCAGCTGATGATAGGCGGGCCAGATGTAGTCGAAGAATTGAATCTCGACCACCGGTTTCAGGCCGCGGGTCGCGAGGCCGATCGCCCGGCCCACGATGTTCGCCTCGGCGAGGGGTGAGTTGTAGACCCGATCGCTCCCGAACTGCCGCTGGAGCCCCCACGTGACCTTGAAGACACCGCCCTTGCCTTTCACGTGCTCCAGGTGCTGCTCGCGGCTGACGTCCGCCACGTCCTCGCCGAACACCACGATACGTGGATCACGCGCCATTTCGTCCTTCAGACACGCGTTCAGCAGGTCCACCATCGTCGTGGGATCGCCCCCGAACCGCGGGTCGTCCTCCGTGTCGAACTGCTCGGAGGTGGGATCGACCTCGGGCGAGTACACGTACAGCAGCGCCGTCTCCGGCTCCGGTTGGGGCGAAGCCAGCGCCATGTCGGCGGCGACGACGACTTCCTCATCCACCTGACGCTTGATGGCCTCGATCTCGGCCGCGGTCGCCACGCCGTCGGCGATCAGCCGCTTGGGGAACAGGGTGAGGCAATCGCGGCGTGCCTCCTCCTCCCGCTCCTTGGGCGGCTTGTACAGCACCTCGTCGTCCGAGAGCGAGTGCGAGTAAGGCCTGGTCACGTGCGCGTGCACCAGGGCGGGGCCCTTGCGCTGGCGGACGTACTCCGACGCCCGCAACAGCACGTCGTAGGAGACGACCGGATCGCAGCCGTCCACTTCCTCGACGAGGAGGCCGGGGAAGTTCCGCACGAGCTTCGACACCGAGCCGCCCGCGGTCTGTACTTCCACCGGCACCGAGATCGCGTACTTGTTGTCCTCAATGAGGAACAGCACGGGCAGCTTGAGGTTGCTGGCGCTGTTGAGGGCCTCCCAGAACTCCCCTTCGCTCGTCGTGCCATCCCCCACCGAGACGTACACGAGCTCGTCGCCGTGGACCGGTTTCTCGGCGATCGCGTCGATCCGGTCGTAGCGGAGCCACGCCTCCGCGCAGCCCACGGCCTGGAGCAGCTGTGTGCCGGTGGGGCTCGACTGACTGACGATGTTGAGCGCCTTGTGGCCCCAGTGGGAAGGCATCTGGCGGCCCCCCGAATTGGGATCCTCGGCCGCGCCGACCGCGGAGAGGAGCATCTCGGTGGGGGTCATCCCGAGGCTGAGACAGAGCGCGCGGTCGCGATAGTACGGATAGAACCAGTCGTACGCGGGGCGAAGCGCCTTGCCCGCCGCGACCAGGACCGCCTCGTGGCCGGCACCCGAGATCTGGAAGAATATCTTGTTCTGCCGCTTGAGCTGGATCTCCTTGTCGTCGATGCGCCGCGACAGGAGCATCAGCCGATACATATCGAGCAGGTCGGCCTTGGACAGGGATTTGGCGGCCCGGGGGCGGGGTTGAGCGCGCGTCGCCATGGGACAAAGATAGTCTACTTCGGCCCGCTCAAAAGCTCCGGGAGCCGGCGGAAATAGTCCGCGGCGGCGCGGATGTCGGGGTCGTTCCCCACGAGGAATTCGTCGCGCGCATCGGGCCCCCACCGCACCTCGGCAACGCGGACGTCCTCAAGCACCAGGCCGGTGACGGCGAGCTTCGCCGCGCTCGAGCTTGGCGCCTTGTCGCGATCGGCGTGCGACTCGAAACGACTGTGGGAATCGAGGGCGTGGAGTACGCCGTCGATGGCGGCGCGGACCAGCTGCGTATAAGTCACCGAATCCATGTAGCGCAAGTGGCGTGCTAGGCGCCCGCCGACCCATATTCGTGTCCATGAACGCCGCCGCGCAACAGACAGTCCTCCGACATTTTACCTACGGACTGTACGCGCTGACCGTGAAGCGAGAGGGCGATGAGCACGGCATAACCGCCAACTGGGTCAGCCAGGCCTCGTTTGACCCTCCCATGGTGGTGGTGGCCGTCGAGAGCACGTCGAAGATGATCGAGCTGATCCGCGACGCGCATCACTTTGCCATCAGTGTGTTGCACGAGGGGCAGCGTGACCTGGCGGACAAGCTGGGGCGGGGCTCGGCGAGCGCCTCGCCGAAGCTCAAGGGAATCAAGACCAAGCCGGGGCCGATCTCCGGTGCGCCCGTGCTCGCCGAGGCGCTCGGCTGGGTGGAGTGTCGCGTCGTCGCAACGCTGCCGAGCGGAGACCATACTCTGGTTCTGGGTGAGGTGGTCGAGGCCGGCGTTGAGCACGAGGGAAAGCGGCCCCTCACGCTTCAGGAGTCGGGGCTCAAGTACTCCGACTAGCGCCGGTAGACCATCTTGCCGCCCACAATTGTATACCGCACGCGCGCCCGATCGAGCGAATCGGCCGGCATCGTGAAGAGATTGCGGTCCAGCACGACGAGGTCCGCATCACCGCCGCGCGCGAGGGTGCCCCGCTTGGCCTCATCGAAGGTCGCGTAAGCGTTGCCCGCCGTGTACGCCCGCAGCGCCTCTCCTACCGAGATCTTCTGCTCCGGCACCCACCCGTCCGGGTTCTTGCCGTCGAGGGTGCGGCGCGTGACCGCCGCGTACACGCCGAGGATCGGATCGAGCGGCGCGACCGTCCAGTCCGACCCAAATGCGAGCCTGCCGCCCGTGTCGAGCAGCGTGCGGAACGGATACGTGGTCCTGATGCGCACCGGCCCGATGCGCTGCTCCACCCAGCGGCCGTCATCGATGGCGTGATAGGGCTGCACCGAGGCTATCACGCCGAGCTTTCCGAACAGCGGAATGTCCTGCGGGCGCAGGTGCTGCGCGTGCTCCACCCGGAAGCGCCGATCACGCGGCCCGTGTGCCCTTGCCACGCTATCGTAGATCGTCAATAGGATAGCGTTGGCGCGGTCACCGATCGCGTGGACGGCGACCTGCAAGCCCGCCGAGTCGGCGCTGCCGATCCAGCGGCGCATGTCCGCCTCCGGGTGCTGCAACAGCCCGTTGTAGCCGGCCGAATCGCTATACGGCTCGAAGAAGTACGCGGTACGAGAGCCTGCAGAGCCGTCCATGTAGCCCTTGAGCCCGCCGATCTTCACCCAATCGTCGCCGCGGTTCGAACGACTCACGGTCTCGGCGACTGCCCGCCAGGAATCGAGCGGGAAATACAGCGCCGCCCGCAGCGTGAGCCGGCTCGCCCGTTCGAGACGGCGATAGCTCGCAAGATCGGCCCACGACGCGGACACGTGGGCGGTGGCGGTGACACCCAGCGAGGCGGCATAGGCAAGTGCACGGGCGAGGGCCGAGTCACGCTGGGCCGGCGACGGCTCGGGAATGGCGCGGCCGATGAGGTCGAGCGCGCGGTCTTTGAAAATGCCGGTCGGCTCTCCCGTCCTCGCGTCCCGCAGAATCTCGCCACCGGAGGGGGTGGGGGTGTCCTTCGTGACCGCCGCCGCGCGCATCGCGGCGGCGTTGGCCAGCGCCTCATGGCCATCGACCCGACTCACGAATACCGGGTTGGCCGGCGTGACCGAATCGATCCACTCGTGCCGCGGCAGCGGCTGACCGCGCCAGAGCGTGTGGTCCCAGTCACCGCCGGTGATCCATTCGCCGGGCTTCAAGGTCTTGGCGTATTCCTTCAGGCGCCGGACGAGCTCCTGCGAGGTCGCGGCATCGCGCAGGCTCACCGACGCGAGCTGGAAACCGCCGTCGATGAAGTGGGTGTGCCCGTCGGTGAAGCCGGGCAGGACGAGCCCGCCGTCGGCCTGAATTAATTGGGTCTTGGGGCCCGCGTAGTGTCCGACTGCCGAGTCGGTGCCGATCGCGAGGATCTTGCCGTCGGCGAGGGCAACCGAGCCCTTCTGTGGTGTCCCGGTCGAAAGGCCAGTCCAGACCATGCCGCCGGTGATGATGATGTCCGCCTTCCGGCCGCACGCGGCAAGGGTCAGGCAGAGGAGTCCCAGACACAGGCGTCGGCGCATGCGGTTCCCTCAGCGGAGCTTCGTGATGCGGTGGATGGTCTCGAGCGCGGTGATCGGGTCGGTTCCCGCGGTCTTCCCGGGGCCCGGGTCGGTAGCCGGCGGGAGAGACGCGAGGCCATCGCGGATGTCGAGCAGTACCTCGAGCAACAGTTGTTCGCGCTGGTAGGCGGCGTCGAGATCCGCCATGCGCACCTGGTCGCTGGCGGCCTTCGCACGCTCGTAGGCCTCGCGGTAGATGGACTCGAGATTGCCGAGGACGCGGTCGCGGGAGCGGGGCATGGGGAGAAAATATAGAGGCGACGGCCTGCCGCCGCCTTCTAGACCGCCCGCACTACCAAGCCGCTCGGCACCTTTGGAACGAAGTACGTCGACTTGGGCGGCATGACGTCCGCCGCGTCCGCCACGGCGAACACGTCCCGCACTTTCGTGGGATTGAGGATGACCGCGGCGGCCGCCCGACCGTTCCTGACCGCGTCGAAGGCCGCGCGCGGATCGGGCGTGTAGGCGAGCGACGGCGTCGCGGTGCCCGCCCCGAGGATGCGTTGCACGACGAGTGACTCGATCCGCGCCACATCCAGCGCGCGGATCGCAGGGGTCTTCCCCAGGTCGGGGACGCCGTCGAGCGCGGCGTCGCTCTTCAGGACCAGGCTGACGTCGTAGGCATCGGGGAACGCCACGATGCACGCGGTGCGCTCGCGCCCGAGCTCGGCCAGGCGCTCGACCCGGTCCATGCACGGCGCCACCCGCCCGACGTCGAACCACTCACGCCACGCCGCGACCAGCTTGGTCGGTTCGCGCGCCGCGCCGAAGATGATGCGGTGGGTGGGGAGGATCGCGAGGCCGGGATCGCCCGCCGACACGATGAAGGAGAGCACACGGTCGCCGCGCGGCTGCTCCCGAGCAAAGGCCACCGCGGTCTCGTAGCGGTGATGGCCATCGGCGATGTAGAGCTGGGCCCGGCCCGCCAGCCGGGCGAGGTCCGCCGCCTGATCGCCCGATACGACCCAGAGGCGGATGCCAACGCCGTCGAGCTCCGCGCGCGCCGCCGGCACGCCGGATGCCCGTTTCACGAGGGCCTGCGCCAGCATCCGGTCGGGGTCAGGCGCGAGCAGGAAGATGGATTCGAGGTTCGCAGTGGTGGCGCGCAACAGTGCCAGCCGGTCGGCCTTGGGGGCCGAGTGCGTCTGCTCGTGCGGCCGCACGCGCCGCGTTTCGAACGGCTCCGCGCGCACGGCGGCCAGCATCCCGATACGGGTCCGCCGCTCGCCCGATGGCACCGCGTAGTCCTGCGCGACGACGTACACCGACTCCGCGGGGTCGGGTCGTACGACGCCCGCCTCCCGCCACGTCCCGAGCAGCCGCGCAGCCAGCGCGTAGCGGTCTCCGCCCCCGCCCGCCCCAGACGGCGCTTCCGGGAGAATGAGATGCACGATATTGTGAGGATCGCGCGCCGCGTAGCGTGCGCGGTCCTCGCTGGAAATGACGTCGTAGGGGGGCGCGATGAAGGCGCTCACCTCTTTCGCGGCGTACCGCTCCCCGCGGAACGGCGCCACCAGCGGCGGCAGCTCGGCATTCACGATTGCCCGGAGCCTCCCGTGTCCCTGCGCGAAGCCCAGGAGACGGTCGATCGGTGGATCGGCCAATATAAAGAAGGATACTTCCCCCCGCTCACCAACCTCGCCCGGCTCACGGAAGAAGTCGGTGAGCTGGCGCGGGAGGTGAACCACCGGTTCGGGGAGAAGACGAAGAAGGTGGAGGAGCCGGAGGGCTCGATCGCGATGGAGCTGGCCGACATCCTGTTCGTCGTCATCTGCCTCGCCAACTCTCAGGGGATCGACTTGGACGACGCGTTCGCGGAGATGATGCGAAAGGTCACCTCCCGCGACGCCGATCGCTGGACCAGGAAGGCACGCTGACTTCCTCGTAAATCCGCTGGTATGACACGAGACGATCGGGGTCGAACGCGCCTCGCTCCGCCGCCTGCCGCACTCCGCACCCCGGCTCGGCGAGATGCCGGCAGTTATCGAAGCGGCATTGGTCAAGGAAGGGCTGGAACTCGGCGAAGTAGGCGCCCAGGAGCTCGGGATCGATTCCCCACGTGCCCACCTCCCGCAAACCCGGCGTGTCCACCACATACCCCCCCGTGGCCACGGGCACGACGAGGGCGGCGCGGGTGGTGTGCTTCCCCGTACCCCACTTCGCGCTGATCTCGCCGATGCGGAGGTTCAACCCCGGGTCGAGCGCGTTCAGGAGGCTGGACTTCCCGACGCCCGATTGACCGGCGAGCACCGACTCCCGCCCGCGCAGAAGATCGCGCAGGGCAACCAGGCCCTCCGGCTGCTTCACGGAGGTGCCGAGCACCTGGTAGCCGGCCGGCGCGTAGCGCCGCTGCAGGGCGTCGAGCGCGGTCCGGTCGAGGTCGATCTTGTTGAGAACGAGCACGGCAGGGATGCGGTTTGCCGCGGCGATCACCAGGAATCGATCGAGCATCCGAGCGCTCGGCTCCGGACTCCGGGCCGACGCGACGACCACGACCTGGTCGACGTTGGCGGCGATCGGCTGCGCCCGGGGCGCCCGCTCACCGGCGGCGCGGCGCGCGAGCACGCTTCTGCGCGGCCGCACGGCGGAGATCGTGGCGTGCCCATCCGCCTGGAGCTCGAGGTCCACCACGTCTCCCGCCACCACGCGGTCGTCGTCCCGGTGTTTGAGCTTGCCGCGCAGCACGGCGACAACTTCGCCACGATCCGTGTGCACACGATAGGCAGAGCCGGTGCGCACCAACACAACCCCAGTGGTGGTCACACCCTTCCCTGCCCTTCAATGCAAGCGTCGAGATGCTGCTTCACGTCCTGCAGGGTCAGGGCGAGCAGCGGGGTGAGCGCGTCCGCGGGCGTCGCGCCCCGGAACAGGTAGTCCGTCTCGAGATGGCCGACCGGACGATCTCCCGCGTCGGACCAGCGCACGAACAGCAACGCCGCACCGTAGCGGCCCTGGGCGTCCGGCGCATCGTCCACGTACGTCCCCACGGAGTACGATTGGCCGTCGCTCCCGGAGAACGCGGGGGCGCGCTCGTGCGCTCGCTGATAGCCGCCCAGGGTACCGTCCGTCAGCTCCGTAGAGACTCCCGCACCATGTTGCCGACCAGAAACGCCACGTTGGCCGGCCGCTCGGCAAGCCGGCGCATGAGATAGGGATACCACTGGGTGCCGAACGGGACGTAAACGCGCACGTTGTATCCCTGGCGCCGCAGCGTGAGCTGCAGGTCGCGCCGCACGCCGTACAGCATCTGGAACTCGAAGCGCGGGGGCTGGATGCCCTTGTCACGCGCGAACGCCCTGGCGTGCTCGATGATGCGCGCATCGTGGGTCGCAATGCCGGGATAGTTGCCCTTGAGCATCAGCCCCTCCATGCAACGCACGTACGTCGCGTCCACATCGCGCTTGTCGGGAAAGGCGACCGTGTCCGGCTCCTGATACGCACCCTTGCACAACCGCACACGGGCTCCGAGCGCGATCATCTGCTCCACATCCTGCTCCGTGCGCCGCAGGTACGACTGCAGCACCACCCCGACCGCGTTCCCGAACTCCGGATAGAGCGTGCGCTTGAAGAGCTGCAACGTGCGCTCGGTGTAGTCGGACTGCTCCATGTCGATCCGCGCGAAGGAGCCGTGCGCCTTCGCCCGGGCGATGATGGCGC
>Ga0137403_10008789_pt1 | contig 11291 bp, 12 predicted proteins | sample CZOMad2_1_16fung_FD_122057 | JGI IMG/M metagenome (GOLD analysis project Ga0137403, IMG submission 122057) | Vadose zone soil fungal communities from Angelo Coast Range Reserve, California, USA - CZOMad2_1_16fungal (Hybrid Assembly) | ecosystem: Environmental > Terrestrial > Soil > Vadose zone...
CGGTCACCGGCGGCTGGGCCTGGAAGCACCATCGCAAGTGGCTGCGCGAGGAGGCGGCCAAGGGTAACAAATGACGCGGAAAGGGGCGGTCGTCGAACCTATCGATATCGGCAACGTCGCGCAGCCCCCCTTCGTCCGGCTGCCCGATCTGGAGAAACTGTTCGAGCGGCGGGCCGCTCGCATTCAGACGCTGTCGAACGGCCATTTCCTGACCGACTATCTCCAGTTCATCGCCGCGCTGGTCCGCGCCCAGGCGGATGTCGTCCGCCATCTGCCCGCCGGCACGCTGCCGGGCCGCGAACAGATCGACTTCTTCCACGAGCACAAGCTGCCGATCGTGGATCGCCTGACCTGGCGACGCGACGCGTCATGGCAGGTCGCGCTTGACGGGATCCTCGGGCGTCTCGCACCGATGGCGATGCCCGGACCGGCGCGATCGGCACTCGACCGGCTGACGCGCGCCGATGTCGATGCGCGCGAAGTGCTGGCCGATCGCGTGCTCGGCATCGACATCGCCCCGGCGGACGCCGCCCAGGCCTGCTTCGTCAGTGCCGCCCTCCAGGTCTACTGGGTTCGCATGACGGCACTGCTGGACCCGGCGACCGTGACTGACGTGGAACCAGCCAGCGCCTGTCCCGTCTGCGGTTCCCCGGCCGTGGCCAGCGCGGTGTACGTCGAGGGCTCGCTACAGGGCGTGCGTTTCCTCTGCTGCCCGCTCTGTGCGAGCGAATGGCATTCCGTGCGCATCAAATGCGCCAACTGCCAATCGACCAGGGGGATCGCCTATCAGCACATTGCCGAGCAGCCCGCGATGAAGGCGGAGACTTGCGACGAGTGTGGCACCTATACGAAGATCCTCTATAAGGACAAGGATCCGGACGGGGAGCCGTTCGCCGACGATCTCGCCACGCTCGAATTGGACGTTCTCGTGGGTGAAGCAGGCTGGGCGCGCGCGACTCCCCATCCCTTCCTGGCTCCGGCCACAGATTAGAACGCGGCTCCGCCGGCGCCGCGTAACAGCATTCGGATTTCTGTCACGTGATGACGAAACCGCCGGCCGCCGATTCCCGCGCATCGCTTCCCTCCGTCGACCGCATCTTGCGTGCGCCGGCGGTCGCGACGTTGACGGATCGCCACGGCCGGCAATCGGTCGTCGCTGCCGTGCGCGACGTCCTTGATGATCTGCGCGCCGCCAATGCCGGCGCGACCGACGCCGAAATCGCCGAGCGGTGCCGCGTGCGGCTCGCAGCGCATATGCGGCCGTCGCAGCGCCGCGTCTTCAATCTCACGGGTACGGTGCTGCACACCAATCTGGGCCGCGCGCCCATGCCCGAGGAGGCCGTGGAAGCGACCGCCGCGGCGCTGCGCGATCCCACCAATCTCGAATATGATCTGGAGACGGGCAACCGCGGCGACCGCACCGATCACGTGCGCGGCTGGCTGACGCGGCTGACGGGCGCCGAGGCGGCAACGGTGGTCAACAACAACGCCGCCGCCGTATTTCTTGTCCTCAACACGCTGGCGGCGCGGCGCGAGGTGCCGGTGTCGCGCGGCGAGCTGATCGAGATCGGCGGCGCCTTCCGCATGCCCGATATCATGGCGCGCGCGGGCTGCAAGCTGGTCGAGGTCGGCACGACGAACCGGACCCACCTCGCCGATTTCGCGGCCGCCATCGGCCGGCGGACGGCGATGCTGATGAAGGTGCATCCTTCCAACTATGCGATCGAGGGCTTCACGGCGGCCGTGAGCGAAGCCGAACTGGCCGACCTCGCCCACCGCCACGACCTGCCCTTTGCCATCGATCTCGGCAGCGGCACGCTCGTCGATCTCGCCGAATACGGCCTGCCGCACGAGCCGACGCCGATGGAGGCGCTCAAGGCCGGCGCCGACCTCGTCACCTTCAGCGGTGACAAGCTGCTCGGCGGGCCGCAGGCCGGCATCATCGTCGGCCGCGCCGATCTGATCCGCAAACTCGACCGCAATCCGCTGAAGCGCGCGCTGCGGCTCGACAAGGGTCGGCTGGCGGCGCTCGAGGCGGTGCTCAGGCTCTACGCGGACCCCGACCGTCTGCGGCTGCGCCTGCCCGCCCTGCGGCTGCTGGCGCGCGATGTCCGGGAGATCAGGGCGCTCGGCGATCGCCTCCTGCCGGCTGTCGCCGCGCGCGCTGCCGCGGTCGCCGATGTCGAGCTGCAGGCGACCCGCAGTCAGATCGGCAGCGGGTCGCTGCCGATCGACCGGCTCGACAGCTGTTGTCTCGCGTTCCGCCCGAAACGAACGGGCGGATCGGCGCTCTCCCGACTCGCCGCGGCGTTTCGCGCTCTGCCTATTCCCGTCATCGGGCGGATCGAGGATGGCTGCCTCAAGTTCGACCTCCGCTGCCTGGAAGACGAGCAGGCCTTCCTCGCTCAGCTGCCGGAGCTGCACAGCTAGGCCGCCATGCGCTTTCTCGATCGCCTCATCGGCAAGCGGAGAGAAGAGCCGGCAGCGTCGTCCGTCGCGACCGGCGATGACACCGCGATGGCGCAGGCCCGGCAGGCGTTCGACGGCAAGGACTATGCAGCGGCGTTTGCGATCTGGCGTGATCTTGCCGAGCGTGGCGTGCCGCGCGCGCAGAGCAATCTGGCGGGGCTCTACAGCTACGGCTGGGGCGTGCCGCGCGACGAGGCCGTCGCCGCCGCCTGGTTCCGGCGGGCGGCCGAAGCCGGCGATGCGATCGCGCAGCAGAACCTGGCGCTGATGTACTACGAAGGGCGCGGCACCGACGGCGATCTCGCGGAAGCCGCGCGCTGGTACGAAAAGGCGGCCGAAGGCGGACTGGCCGATGCCCAGAACATGCTGAGCTGGATGTATCTGGAGGGCGTAGGCGCTGCGCGCGACTACGGCGCGGCGAAGCGCTGGGCCGAAGCTGCGGCGACCCAGGGCGACGCCTCCGCGCAATGCCGGCTCGGTCAGATCCATCACAACGCCTGGGGCGTTGCCCGCGATGCCGCCCAGGCCGCCCATTGGTTCCGGCTGGCGGCGGCGCAGGGCGATGCCGAAGCCCAGATGATGCTGGGCGCCGCCTTTCATCTCGGGCTCGGCATCGCCAAGGATCAGGCGCAGGCCCTGCGCTGGCTGACGCTGGCGGCCGGCCGCGGAAACGAACTGGCGGCGGGTTTCCTGCGCCGGGTCGAGACGGTCATCACACCGGAAGAACGCGCAGCGGCGCAGGGCCTGTTGGCAGCCGACGCGCCGCCATGATCATCGGCACGGCCGGCCACATCGATCACGGGAAGACGGCGCTGGTGCTGGCGCTTACGGGGATCGATGCCGACCGTCTGCCCGAAGAGAAGGCGCGCGGCATCACCATCGATATCGGCTTCGCCTATCGGCCCGTCGACGGTGCGGAGACCCTGGGCTTCGTCGACGTGCCCGGCCATGAGCGTTTCGTGCACAACATGCTGGCGGGCGCCATCGGCATCGATTTCGTCCTGCTGGTCGTCGCCGCCGACGATGGCCCGATGCCGCAGACCCGCGAGCATCTGCAGATTCTCGATCTCCTCGGCCTTCAGCATGGCATCGTCGCGCTCACCAAAGTCGATCTCGTTGCCCCCGAGCGGTTGGTCGAAGTGACGCAACAGATGGGCGCCCTGCTGGCCGGAACCGGCCTCGCGAACGCCGAGATCCTGCCGGTGTCGTCGGTAACCGGCGCCGGTATCGCCGAGCTGGAGGCGCGGCTGCTGGCGGCCGCGGCCGGTCTGCCGCCGCGTCCCGTCGCCGGCCGTTTCCGTCTGGCCGTCGATCGCAGCTTCACCCTGGCCGGCGTCGGCACGGTGGTCACCGGCACGGTCTTCGCCGGCCAGGTCTCCATCGGCGACCGTCTCCTGCTGTCGCCGTCCGGAATCGAGGCGCGCGTGCGCGGCATTCACGCCCAGAACCGGCCGGCCGAGCGCGGCCATGCCGGGCAGCGCTGCGCGATCAACATCGCCGGTCCGCAGATCGACAAGGACCGCGTTCAGCGCGGCGATTGGCTCGTCGATCCGGCGGCGCACGCGCCGACCGACCGCTTCGATGCGCGGCTTCGTCTGCTGTCGGCGGAAAAACGCCCGCTCCGCCATTGGACGCCCGTGCATCTGCATCTCGGCGCCGCCCATGTGCCGGCCCGCGTCGCGCTGCTCGACACCGAGGCGCTTGCCCCCGGTCAGACGGCGCTGGCGCAGATCGTGACCGATCGTCCGATCGGCGCGCTGCGCGGCGATCGGCTGATCCTGCGCGATCAATCGGCGCAGCGCACCATCGGCGGCGGCCTCGTGCTCGATCCATGGCCGCCGGCGCGGGGACGGCGGCGGCCGCAGCGCCTGGCGACTCTGCGGGCCCTCGAGCGTCCGAGCGCGGCCGCTGCGCTCAGCGATCTGATCGAAGGCGAGCCCGGCTGGGTGGATCTATCGCGCTTCGCCCAGATGTGGAACCTGGCTCCGGCCGAGGCGGCCGAGACCTGGCGTCAAGCCGGCCTGACCATCGCGTCCGCAACGGACCAGCAGTTCGGCTTCTCGTCGGCGCGCTGCGACAGCGTCTGTCGCGCCGTCGTCCAGGCGCTCAGCGAACATCACTCCAAATCCCAAGATAGCGCCGGGCTCGAGGTGGAACGGCTCCGTTTGGCGACATCGATACGAATGCCGCCGACCGTGTTCTCCGCCGTGCTCGCCCGCCTGCTCCGCGACAAGGCCATCGAGGCGGATGGGCCGTGGCTGCGCCTGCCCGGACATGTCCTGAAATTGACCGCGGCGGACGAGCGGCTGTGGTCGCGCATCAAGGCGATGATGCAGCGCGAGCGATTCCAACCGCCGCGCGTGCGCGACTACGCGCAGGCGCTGTCGGCCCGCGAGGAGGACGTGCGGCAAGTGCTCCGCCGGCTGGCCAAGATGGGCCAGGTGATCCAGGTCGCGCCCGATCATTTCTTCCTCCGCTCGACCGTCGTGGAGATGATCGCCATCGCCGATCGCCTCGCCGTCGGGAGTGCGGACGAAACAGTGACGGCGGGCGCGTTTCGCGACAAGATCGGCTCCGGCCGCAAGGTTGCGATCCAGATCCTGGAGTTCTTCGATCGAGCGGGCGTGACCGTACGTCACGGCGACACCCGCAAGGTGAGCCGCGATAAACTGCAACGCTTTGGTGCCCCCGGATCATGATATGCGCTAGCATGCGGGTCGATATCGGAAGAGACTCGTCCCTGGTGGGGCGGCTGGACTTCAAATCCAGTAAGGGTCGTCAGTCGGTCCTTGGTGGGTTCGACTCCCACTCTCTTCCGCCACCGTTTCCACCGTTTGGCCCGGTTCCCTGATGCCGCCCGACTTTCTGGACCAGTTGCGCACGGCCGCCGAAGAAATGGAGCGGCAAGAATCGGCGTATCGGCGCGAGAGCCGCCTGCGCTTGGAGGGCCTCGGGGCCGAGCGGACCCGCGCCTATCGCCGCTACAATCTGCTGAAGGACATGGCTGCGGCTGCATCCGAACATGTCACGTTAAGGGAGGGTATCGAGGCGCAGCTGGCGGTGGCGGCCGGCGAAGCCGGCTGGAGCGAGGCAAGGGTCGGGTACACCGAACTGCGCGAGCGGCTGAGCGCCGTCGCCGCTCTGATCCACGAGCGCCTGCATCCGCCGGAAGCGGAGGGAACTGCGGCCTCCGCGGCAAGCGACGTTCCGAGCGCTCTCGCCGATTTCGAAGCGTGGTACCGCCAGCGGTTTGGGCAGGATTTTCTCGATCTCCTCGGACGGCCCGCGCCCTCCTTCCAGCCGCTGGTGGATTTCTGACCCGTGGCTGTCGACTTCGACCGCTGGATCGAGTCTCAGTTCGCGGCATCCGGGCCGTTCACCGCCCTGATCATCCTCGTGAAGATCGAGAGCACCACGATCTGGCCGCTGGGATCGTCCTACGCGACCGTGATCGGCAGCGATCTGCGCTGGGTCGGCATGCGTCGCCTGCTCGACGGCTCCAAATTGCCGTGGAGCGGCATGGCGATCTTTCCGACCTTCTCGGATGCGGGCGGACCTTTGACCGATGAAGGGGCGCGTAGGCGCCTGGCCGAGGTCCAGAAGCGCGTGATCGCCGATCACGCTGCCATCAACGAAGGCTTTTTCTTCGATCGCCTCGGCCGCATGATCCGGCTCGAGGAGGTCGCGTCGTGATCGTGATGCTGGGCTCCACCAGCTGCCATGTCGCGCCTTCTCGACGTTAAGGGACTGTACTGCCCCGAGCCCGTCTTGCGCACGGAACGCGTGATGCGCGAGTTGCCAGCGGGCGAGACTCTGACTGTCCTCGCGACGGATCCGGCGGCTGTCATCGATTTCACCTACTATTGCCACTGCGCCGGACTTGAGCTCTTGTCGGTCGCTAAGGAGCCAGGACTCTTCACCTTCGAGATTCGCAAGCCGGCGCAAGCGGTCTGAATCTGCCAACGGCCGCGAAGCTCTCTTCTCCTTGACTGTTTGGCCGCAGCCGCCGATCCTCGGGAGCTGCTGGTCGGCGGAGAGAAGCAGGTGGATAGGATTGCGAGCCTGCCAATGTATGACGTCGCGGAAGCGCAGCGAGCGACCGACGCGCTGTGGGCTACACTGCGAAATGCCTTTCAGCGCGAAGGGCTTGCTGACGCGCCGGAGCGGCTGACGCGGGACATCCCGGTCATCAGCCAATGGGGCGCGCCGCACCTATTCTTCAGCCAGTGCTGCGGATATGATATCGTGTTCGGCTTCTCGAGCGCGCTGGAGTTGTTGGGCGTGCCGCGCTATGCGGATGAAACAGGCTGCTCCGAGCTCGGCTATCGAAGCTACGTCATCGTCCGCGACGATTCACGAGTCTGCACGCTTGAGGATTTGCGCGGCGCAGTCTGCGCGGTGAACGGCTTCAATTCCTACTCCGGCACCGGCTCCCTGCGTGCCCTGGTCGCGCCCTTGAGCCGGGATGGCCGGTTCTTCGGCAAGATCAAGGTGAGTGGCGCCCATGTCCGCAGTATCGAGATGGTTCGGGCTGGGGAGGCGGACGTCGCCGCCATCGATTGCGTAACCTACACCCTGCTGGGTCGCTACCGGCCGTTATGCCTGTCGCGAACACGCATCCTGGCGCCGACCAACCCGGTTCCCGCGCCGCCCTACGTCACCAGCCGAGACTACCCGTCGGAGACCGTGGCGCGCATGCGGAATGCGCTCACGTCCGTGCTGAATCGCACGCCCCGCTACGCCTTCTGCGACGACCTTTTCATTGAGGGCGTCAGTTTGGCGCCGCTGCAGGTGTACTCACAGATTCTCGACCAGGATGAAATCGCCCTCGGTCGGAACTACTATGAGATGCACCCGACAAGCACAGCGCTGATTGAGGCCTAACGATGCGCGATGTGATCCTGTTCGACGTTGTTGAACCAGACGTCGGGATCGAGCCCCGATTGCTCCGCCAGGCGGCGGAACTTGCGCAGGTAGACGGGACCGGCGATGCAGGCCGCGATGAACCCCTTGGTCGACCACGGTGTCATCAAGCGAAACGGTCCCGGCTTCCGCCTACTGCGCCATACTCTTCAGAAGCATCTCGCTGACGCCGCCCCGCAGGGTCGCCCGCCCGCTGCCGGCCTTGCCCTCCCAGGCCACCTTCGCGCCATCGACGGTGACGCGGAAGCACCCTTCCTGCCTCTCCGCCGGGTTCTGCCAGGCGACGCAGACGTCGCCGTCCTTGTCGAGGTGCCAGCTGCCGCCGTCGCGCGTGCCGCCGGCCTCCTGGTAGGTGGCGATGCCGCCGGCCAGGAAGTAGATATTGAAGGCTTTGCCCGCGGCGGTCGTGCCGGAGAGCGTGTTGCCGTCCATCATCGTGATGAACTGATCGCCGCGCACCGCCATCGGTGCGGCGTCGGCGGGCGCTCCCGTTGCGGCAACGGCAAGGGCGATCAGGATGACAACGCGGTTCATGCGCGACAGATCTTCATTCCTCTCGGCGGCGCCGCCCTCGAAACTGCGGGCCAGCCGCGGAGAGCGACTGGCCCAAGTATTTCAGTCGACGACAGGAGTTCAGGGAGGCTGTCATTCCTTTCTTGATCCAGGCCGGCGCCGCCGGCAATTGGACTTTGGTCCAATATCGCCCAGGGGTCGAGGCCTACTTCTCCGGCGGATAGATCGTCTTCCAGTCGTCCTTCATGCTCACCACCGTCCAGCCGCGCGCCGTCGCCTCGTCCAGTGCCTTGTCGAGCTTGCCGATCGGGGATTTCCGGTCATAGGCCCATTCGCGCTCGGCGTCGGTGTGATGCACGATGAGGACAAGGCGCGGGCCGGCGCCGGCCGCCGTCCATTGCAGCATCTGCAGATCGCCGTCGGAATTGCCGAAGGCGGCGAGCGGGCGGCGGCCGATGAACTTCTCGATCCCGACCGGCTTGCCCGGCCCGTCGTCGATGAAGTCGATCTCGGGCAGGCGCGTGATCACCGGCTTGCCGTCGCGCAGCTCGAACTTGGTCTTGATGGAGCTGCCGATCACCTGCTCCGGCGGCACGCCATAGACCTTCTCGCTGAAGGTGCGCATGAACTCGATGCCGCCGCCGGACACGATGTAGGTCTTGAACCCGTTCGCCCGCAGGTAGGCCAGCAGCTCCAGCATCGGCTGATAGACCAGCTCCGTATAGGGCCGCTTGAGCGTCGGATGGCGGGCGGTGGCGAGCCAGTCCGTCACGATCTTGTCGAACTCGTCGGTGGTCATGCCGGCGTGGGTCGCCATGCCCATCTTGACGAGCCCCGCCTCGCCGCTCGCCAGCGCTCCCTTCATGTCGCCCGCGAGCACGGAGTGGAACGGCTCCTCCGTCTGCCACTCCGGATGCTCAGGCGCCAGCGCCTTCACGCGATCGATCATGAAGATGAACTGGAAATAAAGCGGCTGCTCCGACCACAGCGTGCCGTCGTTGTCGAAGGTCGCGATCCGCTCGGCGGCCGGCACGAAATCCGGCCCGCTTTCCTTCGTCACGCGCGCGACGAAATCGACGATGGCGGCCTTCGCCGGGCCGTCGTTCCACGACGGCAACGCATCGCCGGCAGCCCTGGCGCTGACGGAAATCGCGACGACGAGACTCACACAAAGCAGAAACACGACAACAGCGGGCCGCGCCGCCCGCAACTGCGCCTGCCACCCTCTGATCATGGGTCATCCCCTGATTATGCCGGACCGAGCTATTGGCGGCCGATCAGTTCCCGGGTCCTAGGAGCATCGGGAACGCAGACTCCAGTTTCTGCTTAGCCTTAATGTCCCGGATCGTTTCTCCCAGGATGTTCGCCGGATTGAAGCTCGGCGGATAGGAGCGCGGCGGGAAGTCCTTGAACGTCTCTACGAACTTGAAGACCACATCCATCGTCCCATAGACGGATCCGACGTGGTTTATCTGCCAGTCCCAGTACGTGTTGGACGTGATGTCGGCGCGCTCGAAGGGGTCCTGCATCAGGTTGAATATCTTCTGGAGGCGAAGCGTCGTGAAGGGCTCGGCCCAGACCTCCATCGTGCCGGGCGAGCGCTGCTCGGAGAAGACGTACTTGTAGTCGCCCTGCCGCAGGCCCACGAGCAGGCCATCGTCGTCGGAGTAGAAGAACGTGTCGCGGGCGCTCTTCGCCTCGTTGTTGTTCGCCGCGCTGCCGCTCACGGAGCGCAGGAAGGCGGACTGGTCGTAGCCGTCCAGGTGCACCTTGTAGGTCTTGCCGTTGGCCTGGTAGCCCTTCAGCAGTTTGTTGACGATGTCCGGCTCGCCGGCGATGGCCATGAGGGTCGGGACCCAGTCGTTGTGGCTCATGAGCTCGTTGGTGACCGTGCCGGGCTTGATCACGCCCGGCCACCGTGCCAGGCAGGGGACGCGGAAGGCGCCTTCCCAGTTGGTGTTCTTCTCGGAACGGAACCACGTCATCGCAGCGTCCGGCCAAGTGTTCATGTGCGGGCCGTTGTCGCTGGTGTAGACGACGAGCGTGTCGTTCGCGATCCCCATGTCGTCCAGGGCCTTGAGCAGCGTGCCGATGGTGTCGTCGTGCTCCATCATCCCGTCGATGTACTCGCTGTCGCCGTGCTTGTAGCGGCCGCGATGCTCTGCGCGCACATGCGTGCGCAGGTGCATGCGGGTGGCGTTGAACCAGGTGAAGAACGGCTTGCCGGCGGCATGCTGCCGCTTCATGAAGTCGATGGCCGCCGCGGAGGTCTCGTCGTCGATGGTCTCCATGCGCTTCTTCGTGAGCGCGCCGGTGTCCTCGATCGTCTGCTTGCCGACCTTGCCGAAGCGGGGATCGACGGTCGGGTCGTCGACATCGGTGGCCTTGCACCTCAGCACGCCGCGCGGGCCGAACTTGGCGAGGTAATCCGGGTCCTTCGGGTAGTCCGGCAGCTCCGGTTCCTCTTCGGCGTTGAGGTGGTAGAGGTTGCCGAAGAACTCGTCGAACCCGTTGACGGTCGGCAGGGACGGGTTGCGATCGCCGACGTGGTTCTTGCCGAACTGGCCGGTGGCGTAGCCGACGCTCTTGAGGAGCCCGCCGATGGAGGGATCCTCCTGGCTCATGCCCATGGGCGCGCCCGGGAAGCCCACCTTGGTGAGGCCGGTGCGGATCCCATGCTGTCCCGTGAGGAAGGCCGCGCGGCCGGCGGTGCAGCTCTGTTCGGCGTAGTAGTGAAGGAAGCGGATGCCCTCCTTCCCAATACGATCGATGTTGGGTGTCTCGTAGCCCATCAGGCCGTCGCTGTAGGCGCTGATGTTGGCGATGCCGACGTCATCGCCGAAGATGACGAGGATGTTCGGCTTTCCCGATGCCTGCGCCTGCGCCGGCCCGACCGATACGACGGTCTGAACCGTGGCGGCGGCAACGAGCGAGCCGCCTGCCAGCAACAATTGCCGCCGGTTCAGCGCCATCGGCGTTTCGTCTCTGCCCGTCGGATCGGATGGTTTGCTCATAGGTTTCTCCCTTGCCACAATCAACTTCGGCGCTCGCGCAGTTATCCGCTCGCGCGGTAGCGGTCGAGCGTTTGCGCGGCGGAAAGCACGATTATGGAATCTCGTGAGGGTGAGCAGCAATTGGACCTTGGTCCAATGCCGCTGTCCGCCGCGCCTCGCTATAAGGTCACGACGATGCGCATCGGCGCTGCGCCTTTCCTTTTGTGCCGGCCGGCGGCGTCATCCCCGACGCGCGGATTGCGAGCTTGCGGGGAAGAGGGGGCGGGTCATGAAAAAGGAAACACGGCGACTGGCGACGGCGGCAGCGCAGGCCGCGACCCTGTCTGTGGCGGCGCTCGCGCTCTGCGTCGCGGCCCCTGCGCGCGCGGGGGA
>Ga0137403_10008790_pt1 | contig 11291 bp, 7 predicted proteins | sample CZOMad2_1_16fung_FD_122057 | JGI IMG/M metagenome (GOLD analysis project Ga0137403, IMG submission 122057) | Vadose zone soil fungal communities from Angelo Coast Range Reserve, California, USA - CZOMad2_1_16fungal (Hybrid Assembly) | ecosystem: Environmental > Terrestrial > Soil > Vadose zone...
AGCAAGCGTTCGAATAATTCACGCGCTTCATTTTTCCGGCCGAGCAGATGCCAACAAAGGGCTAGCCAAAAAGAACTTGGTGCGAGTTTTCAGATTCCTCGCACAACGGCCACAGTTTACAGATGATCGCGGATGATCTCGAAGATCACGGTGTTGTCGATGACACCGCGGAGATCGTCTGTGCCGGGGCCGCTGCCAAACGCAATGACATCCTCAACCGTGCCGAAAGCTGCTTTTGTGTAGACGGCAGCCGGCTCGCGCTGTTCGACATCCGGTTGTTCATTTCCGTTCCCGTTCGGATTGCCGGGTATCTTTGCTGCTCCATAGGATTTCGTGCCATTTGGACCGGTCGCCCAGGTTATCCACGGCTGCCCCGCGGCATTCAACCCGAGTAGCGCGATGCCGCTGTCCTGGCGAAAAGGAAATCCATTTAAACTCAATCCGCCGATTGCGACATCGCCGCAGACAATGATTGTCGACTTTGGCCCCACATAATTGCGCGCAACAGCAAGTGCGCGGTCCAATTCAATCGTTTGGCTGAGTGTTCTTTCGCCATTATTTTCTTGCGCGGCTTTGCGCATTAGTCCCGCATCGACCACGAGGAAGTATCCGCCAGTGTTGTATTGAAGTAATTCGATCGCCCGGCGCACCATGTCTGAAAGACTTGGCTGTTGGCTTCGCTCTTCGACTTGGTTGGCAAATGCGAGCTCCGTTTTGCTAAAAGCGCCGAAAAGTTTCGGCCGTCGCCATGCGGGAACCGCTTCCAGCTCGGCCCGCGTTTGAACGATATCGAACCCGTTACGACGGAGATCGAGCAAAAGATCGCGTCCGTCTTGTCTTTCGCCGCCCTTTGCGACGGGAAGAAATTGCGCCGCCCCGCCGCCCATCGCGATGTCAATCTTTCCTCCATTCACGAACTCAGCCGCAATGCTCTCGATGTCATCTGGATCCCTCGGATGCGCGTAAAAAGCCGCGCTGGTTGGGTCAGTTAGATTTGCATCCGTCACCAACCCAGTTGCCCGTCCGTGCTCTCGTGCCAATTCAATAAGGTTCTTGATTCCTGACATGTCGGAATTCGTGGCGATGGCACGATTGGCCACCCTCACTCCAGTCGCGATTGCAGTTGCGGCAGCCGCCTGATCCGGAGCGGCGAAATCTTTCGAGCAATTCGTCAGCAGGGCCACATTTGCCATCGAATCCAGACTCAGACGATTGTCAGCCCCGCCGGCAAATGCTCGCGTCGCCGCAAGGCGACCGGGTGCAAGTCCCTCTCCGATGAATAGGATAATTCCGAAAGGCTTTCGGACGACCCAGTGTTGAAAATAGAGAACACCGAGGCCGGCAAAGGCGAGCAAACAGAAAAGGGCCAGCAATTGATTGCGCCATTTCATTTTCTCTCCTGTAGCGGCGGTCTGTGACCGTCGCAAATATCAGTGAATGCTGATCAAATGCTGTAGCCCCGAAAGCTTTCTGGGCGCGGCGATCGCCTTTATCATCTCAGCGCGCGCTTCGCAAAAAGCGAAACGTCTAAAGAAGAACCGCTTGTCGACCCTGGGAATCGTCGGCAAAGTGCCCCGCATATGGCTGGTCCAGTTATGCTCATTATTCGCGATGGCTGGGGCATCAATCCGGGCGGTCGAGAGAAGCGCGAAGAAAATTCGGACGCAACACTCCTCGCGCAGACACCGTTTCATGACCAGCTCTACCGGGACTATCCAGGTGCTAAATTGAGCGCGAGCGGGGCTGACGTCGGCTTGCCTGATGGACAAATGGGCAACTCGGAAGTTGGCCACCTTAACCTGGGAGCCGGCAGGATCGTCTATCAGGACCTGACGCGAATTAACAAGGCAATTGCGGAGGGCGAACTCACCCGCAATCCAGTATTGCGGGAAAGCTTCGCCAGCGCGCAAGATCATCGGCTTCATCTACTCGGGCTAGTTTCCGACGGTGGCGTACACAGCCACTACTCGCACATGATTGCGCTTGCGAATGCGGCTCATGATGCGGGTGTCAACGAAATCTTCCTTCACGCGTTCACCGACGGACGCGATACCTCGCCGACTGGTGGCGCCGGTTATTTGAAAACGTGCGAGGAGAAGCTTCAGAAAAGTGGCGCCCGGATTGTCACAGTCGTGGGACGTTACTTTGCGATGGATCGCGATCGGCGCTGGGATCGCACCAAAAAAGCCTGGGACGCAATCGTCCTCGGTCGTGGCGAAATCTGCAAATCATCACCCTCCACAGCCGTGGATCGACAATACTCGCTTGGCAAGACCGATGAGTTCATGCCGCCGCTGATTTTTTCCTACGCGAATGAGCAACGCGTCCGCGATGGCGATGCCGTCTTGTTTTTTAATTTCCGCGCTGATCGCGCGCGACAATTATCAAAGGCTTTTTTACTAAAGGACTTCGATGGTTTCGATCGCGAAGTGTGGCCGCGAGTTCATTTCGTCACTCTTACGCAATACGATGTGACTTACGCCTCACCGTTTGTTTTCGCTACCGCCGAACTGGCGCACATCCTGGGCAAGGTCGTCAGTGCGGCCGGCAAATCGCAACTCCGCATCGCCGAGACGGAAAAATATGCGCACGTAACGTATTTTTTTAACGGCGGAATCGAGAAGGCGTTCCCTGGTGAGGACCGAAAAATCGTACCATCGCCGAAGGTCGCCACCTATGATCTGCAGCCTGAAATGAGCGCACGCGCGGTGACCAATGAAGTGCTCGCGGTCATGGCAAATTACGATCTGATTATTCTTAACTTTGCCAATCCGGACATGGTCGGGCACACCGGAATCTTAAAAGCCGGAATCAAAGCGGTCGAGAAGGTGGATGAATGCATCGCCCGCATCATCCCAAAGCTTCTCGACCTTGACGGTAAATGTATTGTCACGGCCGACCACGGAAATTGCGAGCAGATGCGCAATCCCGACGGCTCACCCAACACCGCGCACACGAAATATCTCGTGCATTGCGTCTATGTCGCCAAAGACGCGCGGAAGTTCCGCGTCCGGGACGGAATCCTCGCCGATATCGCGCCGACGCTCTTATTTTTGCTCGGATTGCCGCAACCAAAGGAAATGACCGGCCGCAATCTGCTGGTGCAGATCGCATGAGGGCGTCGATAATCTGATCCGTTTATCGCCGCACGCGCAATCCGGCGCGGATTCTGGATCTCCGTGAGCGACTTTATTCACCCGGATGGCGAGTTACTGTTCGGACCCATTCCGCCAGTTCGCGCGCCCAATAAGTGACGATAATGTCTGCGCCGGCGCGTTTGAGCGCAGTCATAATCTCAAGAACGGCCGCGCGTTCCTCTACAATCCCTTTTTCGGCAGCTGCTTTGACCATCGCATATTCGCCGCTCACATGATAAACGGCGGTTGGTTTGCCAAAGCGTTCGCGCACCCGCCAGAGGATATCGATGTACGGCAAAGCTGGTTTTACCATCACGATGTCCGCGCCTTCATCGATATCCAGAGCAACTTCACGCAGCGCTTCCTCTGCGTTCGCGTAATCCATCTGGTAAGAACGACGATCGCCAAATTGCGGTGGGCTCTCGGCAGCTTCGCGAAACGGACCGTAAAAAGCCGACGCGAATTTGGCCGCATAACTCATGATCCCGGTTTGATCGAAACCAGCAGCATCGAGCGCCTCGCGAATAGCGCCAATGCGACCGTCCATCATATCGCTCGGCGCCACCATGTCGGCGCCCGCTGCGGCATGGGAGAGCGCAGTTTTAACGAGAAGCTCTACCGTCTCGTCGTTGAGAACATGGAAATGGTCCCCGTCGATGCGCGTCACGCCACAGTGGCCGTGGCTCATGTATTCGCACAAGCAGACGTCGGTGATGGTAACGAGATCTGGACATTTTGATTTGATGGCTCGCAACGTCTTTTGAACAATCCCGTTTTCGGCATAAGCGGCGCTGGCCTGTTCGTCTTTTTGTTCGGGAACCCCGAAAAGAAGGACGGCTTGCAGCCCGAGATCTTGAACGCGCTGGGCTTCATCGACAATCTCCTCGAGGGAGAGCTGAAAAACCCCCGGCATGCTCGCGACCGGCCGGCGCTGCTCTAATTTCTCGCTCACGAAAAGTGGGAGAATAAAATCGTGGGCTCCCAATTGTGTTTGGCGGACAAGATTTCTCAGGGCAGGGGAACGCCGTAAACGGCGGGGCCGATGCACTAATTTTCTCACAGGCAAAAGGGTACCCGGTTGGCGGAAGCGTCGCAAGCTCGCCAGAGGCCAGAGGACGGGTTTCTCGGTCCAGTCGCCGCGGCGACACGGATTCATCTGATGGGCGAACTCGCGGACTTGACTGGGTGAAGCGTTCCATGTAGCCCGTGCATGACATGCCGCTCGCCCGTATGATTGGCCCGGGAAAAAATCGCAGCCTCGAGCCCTTTCAGGGCTGCCTCTACAACGAATGACCGATTACTTATTGGTCGATATCAGCAATTCGTACACGAAGCTGGCATTCGCGTCGATAACGCGTCTTTCGGCTCCTGTGCGGATCACGACGACTAAGCTTTCCAGCGGCGTGGTTACGGGATTTTTGAGAAGGCAAAAGGTCAGGAAAGTCGTTGTTTCGTCAGTCGTGCCGGAAAAGAATCCCGCGATTTTGAAGGCCACGAGGAAGGTCGAGGTGCTCTGGCTGGATTCGACATTGAAACTGGGTATGGGCATTGATTATCCGAAACCGAAATCAATCGGAGCCGACCGGTTAGCTAATGCCGTGGCAGTTACGGAGCTTTACGGATTTCCCGCAATCGTGGTGGATTTCGGGACTGCAGTGACCTTTGATATCATTTCCGCTCGCCGGAAGTACATAGGTGGCGTGATTGCAGCCGGGCTCGAAGCAATGACCAATTTCCTTTATCAGCGAACGGCCCTCTTGCCAAAGATGTCTTTGAAAGAGCCGCGATGCGCAGTTGGTAAATCGACAATCGAGGCGATGCGGTCCGGTGCAGTAATTGGTTATCGCGGACTAGTTCGTGAAATCCTGGCGCGGATCAAAGCAGAGCAGTTTCCGCGCAGAAAGGTTTATGTTATGGCAACAGGCGGCTACGCCCGGCTTATTGCCGGGCAGTTGCCAGAGATCGGCGCAATTCGGCCACATCTGACATTGGAGGGATTGCGGATCGTGGCGAATTTGAATTAATGTTTTGGGGGATTGCGACAGCGTGGCTGTCGAGTTGATGCCGGTTGGCAATTTTTCCGAATCGGGCCGAAAATTACTGTGTCGAGCGCAACTTTCGACTTGTCAGGAGCGGTGATCGAAGCTTCAATCCATACCTCATGAGAATCTGGATGATCGCTGCGGTCGCAGCGCTGGCGCTCGGGTCTTTGGCAGCAGAAAATGTCGCGCCGACCAAATCGGAACTGGAGGAAATGTACGGCAAAGCGTTCCGTCAGTTCGATGCGAACAATTTTCCGCAAGCGTTAAAGGAGCTCGACGCAATCGATGCCCGCCAACCTGATCTGGCCGCGTCGAAGAATTTGCGGGGCGTCATCCTGATGCGGCAAGGCGTCTACGACAAGGCAGAAGCAGCGTTGCTCGAAGCGGCCCGGCTTGATCCGAAGTTTTGGAATGCGCGCTTCAACCTGGCGGAGATTCCGTTTCTAAAAAAAGATTGGGCGGCGGCGCGGAGTCGTTTTGAGGAGCTTATTTCGAGCAGTGAATCCGATCTGGCAAGCGAAGCTTCGCAGCTTATTCAATACAAGATTCTTCTGACTTATCTGCTCGAGGGAAAAGAAAACATGGTCGACTCCATTCTGGCCAAGCTGGAGCTCTCGCGCGATACGCCGGCGGTTGACTACGTAAAGGCGGCCGTCGCGCTCCAACACAAGAACCAAAAAGAAGCAAAAGATTGGATGACCGTAGCGGAGAAGAATTTTTCGCCGCAGCTGAACAAACTTTTCGCAGAATCACTGTATGAAGTCGGGTGGCTCGAAAGACCGGCTGGTGAATCGCGTGCCTCGTTGCCGCTAACGACGGCCGCCGAACGTGCGGAAAAAGGAAAGGCTTTGGCGCGTTCAAAATTCGAGCAGGCGCAGCAGGCGCTGCGGCAGCGCGATTTCGTCACCGCCCGTAAACTAGTCGACGAAGCCGATCAGGCACAGCCGAATCAACCGGCGACTCTGAACTTGCGTGGCGAAATTCTGATGGAGCAGAAGCAGTTTGGTGAGGCCGAGGTCGCCTTCAAGAAAGCAGCAAAGCTGGATCCGAAATTCCGCGAGGCGCAATACAATCTCGCACAAATTCCATTTAAGAACAAAGACTACGCCAAGGCGCGGGAACGTCTTGAGGCGCTGCTGGAGCGAACCCCAGGGGGCGATAAGAATCAGGCGGCAGAGCTCATGAGATTCAAAATTTACATGACGCTTTTGCTCGAGGGGAAAGAGAGCCGCGCACAGGCGATGATGGAGAAGTTCCAGTTCACAGGCGACACGCCCGCGCTCTATTACGCCCAGGCGGCGTGGGAATTTAAGCACAGCAATCCGGAGAAAGCCGCTGACTGGACCGCCTCGGCGAAAAAGATTTATTCGCCGGCGCTCAATAGCGTTTTTGCCGAAGCTTTTTATGACGTCGGCTGGATGCAAAGCCCGGAACCTGCCTCTGCGCCGGAGCCTGCTTTGGACACCGGCAGTGCCATTGCAGCGCAGGCGGAGGGCAGCCCGGCGGTGGAACCAAGTCCTATTCCCGACGCCCTTGCAGCCGCGAACAAACAGGCGGAGAAGTCGAAGGGCGAATCTTCTGCTTCTTCGGCCGTTGCGACAAGTCCCCCCGATTCAGGCACGCAAACTACAAGTGTAGCACAGACGGCGGAAGAGCCGCGTGCGTCCGCCTCGACCGAGCAGGCTGCGACGCAAACAGGTGTTCGGCCAGAGGAAGCGGCCGGAACTGGGGTTTCCGGATCGTCTTCTGAAGGATCGATAACGGCGACAGCTTCGCCTGCTGAGGCCGCATCTGCTCCCGCCGGACAAAGTGAGCAGACAACGGCTGCCGAAACGAAACCATCCGTGGCGCCCGCTGTCCCTTCAGTACAGGGCACATCGATTTCGCAGCCCGGCATTGTTGGCTTGAATCGCCGAACATGGGTCGTCGGTGGATTGCTCTTAGCGGGTATCTTTGTGTTGGCCTGGGCGATTGTACCCGGTCTTCGCCGCCGCTACTCATTCAATACCGCGGGTTACCTGCAGCCCGAGTCTGTGGCAACCTCGCCTAGACGTGGCCTCGCTTCTGCAGCAAAACAACCTGCGCTCGATGGCCTTTTTGGCGGACCCCGTCAGATTTCGCTGCGACTGACAGCATCGAAACCTTCTCTGCATCACGCGACCTTGCCTTCAGCCAAGTCTTTTGCCGGGTTGGCGGATTTGACGGCCAAAGAGGCGCAGGTCTCTGCCTATCACCATGCTGAACTACGTGAGATGACACCGGTCACTGAACCATTCTTCGAATCAGAATCAGTCGGGCCGGTTATCGAATCCTCAGGAGAAAAGTCGCGACAGGCTGAACCCGAATCGCCGTCATTTACTGAACCGGTTTTTGGGACCGGCGTCGACCCAGTAATCGAACAGACCGCCGAGACCTCGCAGCCGATCCTACGGGAGGCTGAGGCCTTGGCCGTTAGTGCGGTAAGCAAATCCTCTGCAATAGCGGGGGAAGAGCCGATTGAAATTCCCACGGCCGTAAAGGGGCCCGTACGGCCTGGTGTAGCAACACGAACGTCACCAGAGCCTGAGATCGAGCCGATCGGACAAGAATACGCGCTGCCGGACGAAGAGGCCGTGACTTTACCGCAATCCCCTCTAGCCAAAGCAGTCACAGTGCCGGCGCCTCGTAGCCAAGCAGCAATTTCTGCCGAGCCCGAATTCCCGCAAACAACCACACCTGCAACCATGCCTGAACCAACCCAAACCCCGCCTGCTCCAATAACCAAACCTCCGATGGCTCCCGTGAGCAAACCTCCAGCCGCTCCGGTGACCAAGCCGCAACCCGCTGCAACGATGCAAACATCCGTGCAGCTCACTTTCTCGTTCGAGATCTCAGCGATGCAGCTGACGCCGGGCTTCAAGATGGGAAGTCTAAATGTGCGGCCCATATCCAAGGTCGTCACGATGCGTTTGGCCCCCTCTCAGCAACCGCAACCTGCAATGCAAGTCAGCTTCGAGATCGCAAAGATTCAGCCGCTCGGAAGCGCCCTTGGCACGATTCGGATGGTTCCGTCCCAACAAAGGCCTCCTGTGACCGGTTCGTCGTCAGTTGCGGTCGCGGGCATGCAAGTCGTATCGAACTCCGAAGCTGCGCCGGTCCAACTCACGCCGTCCCAACCAGGGCAGGCCACTGTCTTCGTGACGGTCCCGTGCCAAATTACGACAATTGAGTTCGCACCGTCACTTGAGATTGCATCGGTTGTTCTCAACTCGAATTCCAAACAGGTTCGTCTGCAGTTACCTGGTGCCGGTCCTAACCCGCGCGAAGGAGCGCCGACGTTCGAAATTACGAATTTGCAGCTCGGCGATAACGGCGACATCGCCATGATGCACCTAAATCTGCTCGGTTCTGGACCGAGGCAATCGTAAGCGAGAATCGCTACAGTCGCCGACCTCTAGCCGGGCGCATCGCGCGGCGAAGCCGTTTTCTCGACCTGTAGAGGCAGAAACGTCTTCGCAGTTCGTTCAGGTTCGTTTGCTGAACGGATTTCGATTTAAGGAGCGCAGTCGTTTCGGTAGAAACTCCCCATCGCGGCGAATCAATTTGCCGTCGAAATAAATCTCCCCACCGCCGTATTCCGGGCGCTGGATGCTTACCATGTCCCAGTGAACCTGGCTGCGATTCCCGTTGTCCGCTTCGTCGTAGGCTTGTCCCGGAGTAAAATGAAACGAACCGGCAATTTTCTCGTCGAATAATATGTCTCGCATCGGTTGTAAAACGCGCGGATTAAACCCGAGCGAAAATTCGCCGATGTAACGCGCCCCTGGATCTGAGTCGAGAATCTTGTTCAACTTCTTCGTCTCGTTGCTTGTCGCATTGACGATCTTTCCGTCCTTGAACTCGAGACGGATGCCATCGAAACCGATCCCTTGATAAATGCTTGGAGCGTTGAAGGTCACATTACCCTGGACCGAATCTCTCACCGGGCAGCTAAAAACTTCGCCATCCGGAATATTGCGATCGCCACCGCAGATCACCGCCGGAATTCCCTTGATACTGAAACGCAGATCGGTGCCGGGTCCTTTGATTTCGACGCGATCAGTCTTTTCCATCAACCGCTTGAGCGCCTTCATACCGGGCAGCAGCTTGCGGTAATCGAGTGTGCAGACATCGAAATAAAAGTCTTCAAAGGCCTCCGTGCTCATTCCGGCAAGTTGTGCCATTGACGATGTGGGCCACCGTAACACGACCCATTTGGTTTTTTTTACTCGCTGGTCCTGCACTGGGCGCATTTTCTTGGCGAGCGATTTCATTTTCTCCACTGGCACGTCAGATAATTCCGTGATGTTGTTGCTGCCGCGAACGGCGATGTAGGCGTCCATTCTTTTCATTCGTGTCAGTTCATGGCTCGCTAAAAGATTGAGCTGCCGATCGGAGGCTTCGAGCGCAAGCGCCCGGTTAACTCGGGCATGATAAGTCTGCACAAAAGGAACGCCTCCCACTTTCCGCGCCGCTCGAATGAGCGCGATCGTCATTTCATCCGGTGTGTCGAATGCTTCGATCAACACGTTTTCGTTTCGTTTGAGCCGGATGGAATATTCCACAAGAAGTTTCGCCAGATTGTCGAACCGATTATCGTGCATAAGAGGCTTATGATTCCATTGGCCCAGCGAGATGCAACTCTGTCTCAGTCTTCAATGTTACTCGCACTAATGCTGTTGCTCTCACTCTTGCTTGCCGATGCCGCGATCAACCAGTGTTGACGAGACGCGCGGCAAAGGCACCGTCGAAATGATCTCGAAACGGTAGGCAGAACTCCTGGTCCGTAAGTCGCATCTGTGGAAACTGTTCTAACATGCGCGCAACCACCTGCTCATTTTCTTCCGTTTCGAGACTGCAGGTGCTGTAAACAAGAACGCCGCCCGGTTTTAACAAGCCGACCGCGGAATGCGTAATCTGAAATTGTTCGTCTGGCATTCGGGTTAAATCTCCGGGCCGGAGCCGCCATCGCACATCTACGCGGCGTCGCATCACTCCGGTGTTGCTGCACGGCGCGTCGACCAGAATTCGATCGAATGGCGCGGCGGACACGACGTTTTCCGGGATGCGACCGCGCGTCCAATCATGACGCAGGCTATTAACAATCGCGACGCTGAGCCGCGCCATATTGTCTTTCAAGGTGAAAAGCCGCTGTCCATCGCGATCGCATGCCACGATCGTCCCCTTATTCTTCATGAGCTGCGCGATGTAGCCGGTTTTTCCGCCGGGCGCAGCACAAGCATCAAGGATTTTTTCTGTGGGTTTCGGATCAAGCAGCTGGCAGGCGATCATCGTGCTCGGATCTTGAATGTAGCAATGGCCTCCGCTGAGAGCATTGGCCGGTAATGTATCAAATTCTACAAAGTCAGAATTGCGCGCCACCGAGCTCGGCTCCGGATAGAGCTGGAGAAACTTTTCGCGACTGATTTTCAGCCGATTGATTCGGCCATAGATTGGCGGCGGAAGATTGTTCCATCGGCATAACTCTTCCGCGTTTTTGACCCCGAAATGCTGTTGCCACCGTGCGACGAGAAACTGCGGATGCGAAGTTCGAACGGATAAGGGCTGCGCACAGGCACGGCTGAACAGTTCGTTCCGTTGTCGTGCAGTGGCGCGCAGCATGGCATTAGTTACTGCTCGCTCTCGCCTGGACACGAGTTCCACGGTTTCGTAGACCGCCGCATGTTGAGCTGTTTCGAGGAAGAAAAGTTGATACAAGCCGAGTCGCAAGACATCACGAAGATCCGCTTCGACATGGGAAGACCGCAGGCAACTGATCCAAAAATCAAGCAATGTTAAATTGCGCAGGACGCCGTAAAAAAGTTCGAGAGCAAACGCGCGGTCTGAATAGGTAAGCTCTCCCTTGGCAAGAAATTCCGAGATGATGGAATCGGCAAAGCGCTTTTCTTTCCGCCATCTACGCAGCGCCGCTAGCGCGATTCGGCGAGCAGAGGGCTGCGCCATAAATCCCCGGAAAAGTTTATCCCGACTTCACGTTGGCCCGTCCAATCGAATGGTAATGAAAGCCCAGGTGTCTCATCGTTTCAGGATCCAGCAGGTTTCGCCCGTCAAAGACAATCGGCGTCCTCATTTT
>Ga0137403_10008791_pt1 | contig 11291 bp, 10 predicted proteins | sample CZOMad2_1_16fung_FD_122057 | JGI IMG/M metagenome (GOLD analysis project Ga0137403, IMG submission 122057) | Vadose zone soil fungal communities from Angelo Coast Range Reserve, California, USA - CZOMad2_1_16fungal (Hybrid Assembly) | ecosystem: Environmental > Terrestrial > Soil > Vadose zone...
ATTGCCGCAGCACAGTTATTCACCACAATCGCGTCTTCCGCGCCAGTCAGTCGCGTAAGGAGTTCGGAAGTGTGGGTGTCGCGCTTCCCGCGCGACCCGCCCTCCACGTCGTACTCCAAGTTCGAATAGTGAATCGCGGTGTGGCGAAGCTCGTCCAGGATTGCCGGCGCCAGCGGCGCGCGGCCCAGATTGGTGTGCAGCACAACTCCTGTGGCATTAATTACCGGCTGCAGGGTGCGCGAAAGGATACGTTCGACTTCACGCGCGATCACATCCTCAAGATCGGCGGGAATAATTGGGATGACCGACACGCCTTTTTCGCCGGTGATTTCCGCGCGGATGCTGGAGACAACTTCGCGCGCCACCTCTACTAACAGTTCGCGCGGAATACGTCCGGCAAGTTTCGCCATGCGCGGCTGGCGCAACAATTCGTCCACCGAAGGAATCTGCCGCAGCAATTCCGACGTCTCAGGTGCCAGCGAACGTTTTGCGCGGGAATCCATTTTCGTATTGGAGCACAGGCGGGGTGGACGAGCAATGCGAACAATCGAGTGACCTGTCCGTTGGTACAGGTATGCGACGATCGCAGACAGTTTGTCTTCGGCGTACTGGAACCGACGAGCCGTTGACGCCCCGCCAGCCGGCCTCCTACCATAGAAAACGAGAGAGACTGCCGCCATCGCCACCATCGACGAAGAACTCGGCCAACTTGAACGCGACATCCGCCAGTTGAAGATCGAATACGATCAATTCTTTGGCGGAGGCCGTAAACGTCCGCCCAATGAGATTGAATGGCGCATCGAATTGATCGTCAAGAGATACGGCGAGCGCTCCGGCGACATGAAGTACGGCCAGCGCTTTCGTTACAACAACCTCACGCAGACCTATGCGAAGTACAAGGATATTTTTCGCAAGCGGACGAAGCAAAAAGAAGAGGGCACAGTGCAGCGCCACTTTGGCGCCGCGGCAAAAAAAATTGAAGCGGAACGCGCTCAGCGGCTGGCCGAAGCCAATGCCCGCTACGCGACTGCGGTCGCCGAACCATCCGTTTTTCGCATCACATGCAGTGAGCCGGAACGTGAGGGGGAAAAGGTTGAACAATTATTTCAGGCGTTTGTTGAAGCCAAGAAAACGGCCGGTGAAGACATCGCGCGTTTAACCCACGCCGGCTTCACCGAATTCGTTCGTAAGAAAACCAAAGACCTGCAGCGGCAGAAGAACTGTCATGAAGTCGAGTACGTGGTGGAAGTCGTCGAAAATCAAGTCAAGCTGAAGGCGCTGGTTAAGGCCTAACCCTCGTTCGCATACTCCCGGCAAAAATGTTCCGGCAAAGTTTCCCACAGCCCAGCTTTTCGATTCGCTGCGTTGCGCTTACACTGAATTGTTTCGCGTCAACTTGTTTTGCCTCAGGGGGATTCGACATGGCGGTGCAGCGCGCGCTGATCAGCGTATTCGATAAAACTGGAATTCTGCAGATTGCTAAGCGTCTCGCCGTGCTGAATATTGAAATTCTTTCTACCGGAGGCACCGCAAAACTGCTGCGCGAATCCGGCGTGGCCGTGAAAGACGTGTCGGAATTCACCGGATGGCCGGAGATGCTGGGCGGCCGCGTCAAGACGCTGCATCCAAAGGTTCACGGCGGGCTGCTCTATCGCCGCAATCTGGCGGAGGATCAAAAACAGGCGAAAGAGCATGGCATCCCGGCAATCGACCTGATTATCGTGAATCTGTACCCGTTCGAAGCGACCGCGGCGAAGGCGGAGTTGGCCGCCGAAGAGCTCATAGAAAATATTGATATTGGCGGACCGACGATGCTGCGCTCCGCCGCAAAAAATTGGGAAAGCGTTACGGTGGTTACCGACCCCGCGGACTATGAGCGTGTTGCAGCGGAACTCGAAGCCAACCACGATACCAGTCTGGCCACACGGCTGGAACTGGCGTGCAAGGTTTTCGCTACCACGTCGCGCTATGACGGAATGATCGCCACCGAGCTGGAGCGTTTGTCGGTCGCGTCGGGACATCCCACTCTGCTTGCGAAAGAAACATTGCCGCAGCGTGTTTCCCTTTCGCTGGAAAAGCAGCAGCCATTGCGGTACGGCGAAAATCCGCATCAGGCCGCCGCTCTTTATATTCCTTCGGGCAAAATTCCATCGGGATTGGCCGCCGCCAAACAGCTTCAGGGCAAAGAGCTTTCTTACAACAACTATGTGGATTTGGAAGCGGCGCGCAGCATTGCCGCCGAGTTTCAGAAGCCCGCTGCTGTCATTATCAAACACAACAATCCGTGCGGCACCGCGGAACAGCAAACCTTGCGCGAAGCGTACCTGAAAGCCTATGCCTGCGATCCGATTTCCGCCTTTGGCGGCGTGCTGGCGTTCAATCGCCAAGTGGACGCGGCGACCGCCGAGGAAGTTGCAAAACTTTTTGTGGAGTGTATCGCGGCTCCTGGTTTCGACGCACCTGCGAAAGAAATTTTTGCCGCCAAAAAGAATCTGCGGCTGCTCGAGCTTCCAGCGGGCGGCATGGAACCCGAACGGGAACTGCAATTAAAACGAATTCTCGGCGGCATGCTGGTACAACAATCGGACCTCGGCGAAATCAAATCCGCTGAGCTGAAAGTTGTTACACGGCGCGCACCTACGGCGGAAGAACTCGCCACCATGAAGTTCGCGTGGAAGATTTCAAAACATGTGAAGTCGAATGCGATCGTTTTTGCGAAGGATGGCGCAACCCTTGGAGTCGGTGCCGGACAGATGAGCAGAGTGGACTCGGTCAAGCTCGCGGTAATGAAGGCACAGTCTTCTTTGCAAGGTTCAATCGTCGCGTCCGACGCGTTTTTTCCGTTTCCCGACGGTGTGGAAGAAGCCGCGAAAGCCGGCGCGGTCGCGGTGATTCAGCCAGGAGGCTCGGTGCGCGATAGCGACGTCATCGCCGCCGCTGACCGCCTAGGCATGGCCATGGTGTTTACGGCGATGCGCCACTTCCTGCACTGATTCGCGGTGTAATCAGCCAGCGAAACAAAAAGAAGGCCGCCGCCGCGGCTAAAGTTTCTGCCACTACAAATCCGGGAACATCCCGCGGCCGAATTCCCGCAAACGTATCCGTAAAACATCGCGACAAAGTGACCGCCGGATTCGCAAACGAAGTGGAAGACGTAAACCAGTAAGCCCCGGCAATATATCCTCCAACGGCCACGGGTACCGCCCTGGCATTCAGCGTTGCGCAGGTTGAAATTACAGCCATCAGTCCGAACGTTGCGATGATCTCTGCATAGAATTGCGCCCGACCGCTTCGCGCATGGTGAGAGTACGTGATTGCCGGCAACCCAAACATGAAATGCGAATTCACGGTTCCGGCAAATCCACCGGCAAATTGCGCCAGGATGTAGGGAAGCATTTCCGCGCGCGCCAACCCGCCGGACAATGCGTCCGTGATGGTTACGACCGGATTGAAATGCGCGCCGGAAATAGGACCGAACGTCAGGATGAGTGTTACCAGTGCAGCGCCGGTTGCAATGGAATTTGCCAAAAGAGCGATCGCCACATTTCCGCTGGACAGCCGCTCGCCCATAATGCCGGAGCCGACCACCGCTGTTACCAGGAAAGCGGTGCCGAGAAACTCCGCGCACGCGCGCTGCGAGATTGAGAACTTCACTGCTGCCCGATCCGGTCAAGTTCCTTCTTGACAGTAAGAGTGTCGAGACTCGATAGCGGCAGACTCAACAAAAGGCTGATTCTGCGGTCCAGAAGCAGGTAAGCGTCGCGAAACGCGCGCTCGATCTGTTGCGGAGTCCCAGAGACAGCCGCGGGATCGGGCACTCCCCAATGGGCTGTGATGGGTTGGCCCGGCCACACTGGACAAATCTCATTCGCAGCGTTATCGCACACAGTAAATACGAAATCCATTTTCGCAGCGCCGGGCTTTGCAAACTCATCCCAGCTTTTGCTGCGCAGGTTCGCAACCGGCATTTTGGCGGCGTCGAGCAGCTTTACGGCAATTGGATTCACTCGCCCGGTGGGATGGCTCCCGGCGCTGTAAGCTCTGAAGTTCGGCGTTCCTTTTTGATTCAGTATCGTTTCCGCAAGAATTGAACGAGCGGAGTTGCCGGTGCACAGGAACAACACGTTGCGGGTCATCGTTGTACTCTTTTCTGCCAGAAATATTTCAATTCACAGCGAAGGTGGCGCACTCAAGTGCAGCAGGGAAGTCCAACGCAACCCGGCGGGCACTCGCACGCGGCTACCGGTTGGGTCCGTCCCGTGCCTTCCTTGTCTTTACCAGGAGTAACCTTTTCTACCGAAGCAACCGGCGTCGGAGTCGTTCCCGATTCTTGTTCCATCGCTGGAGTTTTTTCTGCTTCATCATTCATCGCCACACCTGCCCCCGCAGAAGTCTGAAAATCCGTGCAACCTAATTGCAGCAGGTCGGAGCACAGCATGATGGGCCGACTACGTTTGCAGGCCGGGCTGGTTTCACCGCGCGCACAAAGGCGCTGATGAATCTTCCGTCGATCTGCGGCGCGATTTTATCGACGTCCAATCCGGCACTGGCCAGAAATTCGCGCGCTTCTTCACTCTTGTAAACGCGAGTCGGCTCGATATCGATCGCCGTAAATCCCGCGGCGTAAAGTTTGTCGCGATATTCGTACTCTTCCAGCGCTCCCGCGATGCAGCCCACCCACAGCTCCACACTTTTGCGAATTTCCGGCGGAACCTCTCCCCGCACCACTACATCGGAAATCGCAAATCGCCCGCCGCGCTTCAGCACCCGAAACGCTTCGCGCAACACTCTATCTTTGTCGCCGGAAAGATTGATCACGCAATTCGAAATGACCACGTCCACCGAATCGTCGGGCAGCGGAATATTCTCGATCGCGCCTTTCAGGAACTCCACGTTGGTCACGCCGGACTTTTTTTGATTTTCGCGAGCCAGCGCCAGCATTTCGTCGGTCATGTCCAGTCCGTACGCTTTTCCCTTTGGGCCGACGCGCTTTGCCGACAGCAGCACATCGATCCCGCCGCCCGAGCCCAGATCCAGCACTGTCTCGCCAGCTTGTAGTTGCGCCAGTGCCGTCGGATTTCCGCAACCCAGTGACGCCGCCACCGCTTTCTCCGGTAATCCCGCGATTTGCGTGGAGTCGTACAGGTCGCGGGTGATCGGATCGCAGCAGGACAATTCGCCGCCGCCACACGAAGCCACTCCGCCTGCCGCAGCCTGCTTCGCCGCTTCTCGGTACTTCTGGTTCACTACATCCTGAATGTCTTGTTCGCTCATGACTTCTCCTGCTCTTTCGTTAGCTGCGAAAAAAATGTTCGTCATTCCGAGCGCAGCGAGGAACCTCTCTTCCTCTTCGATGTGAGCGCCAGAGATTCCTCGCGCCGTGCTCGGGTTTAGCCACCGACCGTTCTTTACCGCGAAATCTGCACAAATGATTCGGGCGCCACCGCTCTGCTGCGCGTGCAGCATTCCTCATAAAGAAACCCCATTACTTCGCGCAGTGCATCGGTATTCGCGGAATACCACAAGAACGTGCCTTCTCTTCGCACGTCGATCAATCCCACCTGTTTCAATTTTTCCAGATGATGCGAAAGCGTTGACGCGGGGATGTCCAACTCCCCTTGCACTTCACCCGCAATCATTCCAGTAGGATGAGCCGAGAGCAGCAACCGCAGAATCGCCAGGCGCGGTTCGGCCCCAAGCGCGGCAAAGCGATCCGCCGATCGGGTGACCAGAAGTGGATCGGGTTTCTTCATATTTCGATAATTGCAGAAATACGGAAACAGTGTCAATCTTTTTTCCCCTACCAACGCTCTCCCAATTGCCCGCATCCAAGCTAGCTTGAAATCAGGGTTTGTAAGTACAAACCCTGCGACCCTGTCGGCCTTCCATCTGGCTCTGGAAATGTTCGGCATTTCGCTTTTGACCGTCCGGTGCTTGCATGGGATACTTTTATTTCAAGGCAAACATGAACTTTCCAAAGCTAACCGCACTCTTTATCAGCACGACTTTTGCCGCCGGCTCCAGCTTTGCGCAGACCACCGCGTCTCCACAATCTGCACCCGCGCAAAAGCAGGATTTTGCGGACGGCGAACCGGCCGCTCCGCCAACTTCCAGTCGCGCCGACGCGTATTTCAACTACACCATGGGCCACGTTGCCGAAATGCAGTACGAGGCCACCAGCCGCAGCGAATACGCGACGCAAGCGATTGACTATTACAAGAAGGCTTATGCTCTCGACCCCAAGTCTGCGGTGATCGGCGAACGCCTGGCGGAGATGTATTGGAAAGCGCAACGCGTTCACGAAGCCGAAGCCGAAGCGCAGGCTTTATTGAAGCGCAATCCCGACGATGCGCAGACCCGCCGCTTGCTGGGCCACATTTATCTGCGCAGTCTGGGCAACTCCGGCGAATCCACCGGTCAATCGCAAACTGTCAACCGGGCTGTCGAGCAATTCAAGGAAGTGGTGCGCCTCGATCCTTCGGACACCGAATCAGCCCTGTGGCTGGCGCGCCTTTACCGCCTGCAGAATCAGCACGACAAGGCGGAGGAAGTTCTTCGCGGCTTGCTGAAAACCGATTCTGAAAATGAAGCCGGCGTCGAACAGTTGACGCAATTGCTGCTTGATGAAGGCAAGTCCGCCGACGCTGTGGCTCTGCTTGAAGGCATGACTTCCAAATCTTCTTCGCCTACGCTGCTCGATCTCCTTGGCGACGCCTACACTCAGACCAAGGATTTCCCAAAAGCGGAAGCCGCATATCGCAAAGCTGTGGAGCTGGATCCCAGCGAAGCCAGCCACCAACGCGGTCTCGGCCAAGCTTTGATCTCTGAGGAAAAGTATTCTGAAGCGTTGAGTGTCTATCAGAAACTTTCTGACTTAATGCCGGATGATGCCGACGTCTATCTGCGTCTGGCGCAGATCTATCGCGAATTGCACCAGATGGACAAAGCGGAAGATACGCTGGTCAAGGCGCGGCAATATTCTCCGGGCAGTCTCGATGTGATGTACAACGAAGCGATGTTGTACGAAGCGCAAGGCCGCTATGAAGACGCGATTCGTGTTCTTTCGGAAGCCGTCACCGGCGTCAAAGCACAGTCCGTTTCCATGCCGACGCGTCGGCGCTCGCTGACGGTTCTTTATCAGCAGCTTGGCGGTTTGTATCGCGAAACGCAGAATTTTCTGGCTGCGGTCAACACCTATGACGAACTGGGGCGCCTGGGCGAAGAAGAAGATCGCCACGCACGTGTCCTGATCGTGGATGCCTATAGCTCCGCGAAGGACCAGCCAAAAGCGTTGCAGGCTGGCAAAGAAGCCCTTGCGAAATATCCTAAAGATCCCGCGATCAAAGCGCGCTACGCGTTGCTGCTCGGAGAAACCAATCAAATCGACGAAGCCGCAAAGCTTCTGCACGCGCAGCTCAACGGCACTGCTTCAGACCGCGAAACCTATCTGAACCTGGCCCAGACCTATCAATTCGCGCGCCGCTTCCACGACGCTGAAGACTCCGCGCGCGCAGCCGAAGCAGTTCCTGGCACGCCGCGTGACAAGGAAATGGTTTGGTATGTTCTCGGTTCGATTTACGAACACCAGAAAGTTTTCGATAAAGCCGAAACCGAGTTCAAGAAAGCGCTGGCCGTCAATCCCAAGAGCTCCGTGGTCTTGAATTATTACGGCTATATGCTGAGCGAACTCGGAATCCGTCTGGACGAAGCGCAAGCGTTAGTGCAGCGCGCACTTGCCGAAGAGCCGTACAACTCCGCGTATCTCGATAGTCTGGGTTGGGTATATTTCAAGCAGAACAAATTCGCGGACGCCGAGGCCGCGCTGCGCAAGGCGTTGGAGCGCGATCCTCACGACCCCACCATGCACCTGCACCTGGGCGATATTTACGCCAAGTCTGGCCGGCCGGAAATGGCCGCGGCGGAATGGGAAAAATCCCTGGCGGAATGGAAGCGCGTCTTCCCCGCCGACGTTGAGCCGGATAAAGTGGCTGAAGTCGAGAAGAAGGTCAGCCAATCGCGGCATCGCGTTGCGCAAAAGTCCTCGTCCGAATCCGTGAAACCCTGACGCAGACATGTTCGAAGTTCGCATCCCCGCCTTTGCGAAAATCAACTTGCGCCTGGAAGTCATCGGCAAACGTTCCGACGGTTTTCACGAACTGCGCACAATTTTTCAGACTATTTCCCTGCAAGATGAGCTACGCCTGAAAACCTCGCGCCGCCCTGGTATCGAACTACAAGTGTTGGGCAATCCGTCGCTTTCCAGCGAGCCGATCGAGAAGAATCTGGTGTCCCGCGCGGTACGTGCGCTGCAACAAGAATTAAGAATCCCATACGGCGTAACCATCGAACTACGCAAAACGATTCCCGCGGGACGTGGGTTGGGCGGCGGCTCCGGCGACGCAGCCGCTGCGCTGATCGGCTATTTGCGGTTGGTGAAGAAAAAGCTATGCCGCGAACGTCTCTTCGAACTTGCCGCCACACTTGGCGCGGATGTGCCTTTTTTTCTTGAAGGCGGTCGCGCACTGGGCATTGGCAAGGGCGACGAAATTTACCCGCTACCGGATATTTCCAGGCACTCCTTGCTGGTCGTGTCGCCTGAATCCATTCACGTTCCCACGCCAGACGCCTACCGCTGGCTGAATTCACCACCGCTCGATGCATTGCAAGCCAACGCTCGGCAATTGACAAATTTCGCCGGAAACCCTAAACTTTACAGGTTCTGTGCTCTCGCTTGGAGCCTGCAGGGCAGCCCCCTTCTAAATGATTTTGAAGAAGCGGTCTTCCAGCAGCACCCCCGTCTGGCTGCAATCAAACGGGATTTGCTTCAAAACGGAGCTTCAGAAGCCTTGCTGGCGGGTAGCGGTTCGGCGGTGATTGGAGTTTTCCCGAGCCCAGCTAAGGCGCGCCGAGCCGTTGTTGGGTTTCCGCACGATCAGACTTTCGTTTGCGAGACAGTCTCTCGCGATTCGTATCGTCGTCTGATGCACAGTCGCACCGTTATCAGTGCGCCTCGCGATTAATCCTCAGCGTCTTCAAGCCCAATATAACCGGAAATCTTACGCTTGCAATCACTGCACGCTGGAGACCGCTTCGTGGAAGACGAGCGTTTCAAAATTTTCTCTGGGACTGCGAACCCCGTGCTGGCGGACTCCATCTGCAAGCATCTGGACGTTCCGCTGGGCAAGGCCATGCTTGGCCGGTTCAGCGATGGCGAAATATATTTTCAGATTTTAGAAAATGTGCGTGGCGCGGACGTATTTGTCGTTCAGCCTTGCCATTATCCGGTGGACAACCACCTGCTCGAACTGTTGCTCATGATTGATGCCTTCAAACGCGCTTCCGCCTGGCGAATCACCGCGGTGCTGCCGTATTACTGTTATGCGCGGCAGGATCGCAAGGACAAACCACGCGTTCCGATTTCCGCGAAGCTGGTTGCTGACTTGCTTGAAACCGCGGGGGCCAGCCGAGCGCTGACGCTCGACCTGCATGCGCCGCAGATTCAGGGCTATTTCGACGTTCCTGTTGACCATCTTTTCGCTTCTCCGGTACTGGTCGAATATTTCAAACATTTGAATTTACCCGATTTGACGGTGGTATCGCCGGATGCCGGTGGCGTCGAGCGCGCCCGCTTTTTCGCCAAGAAACTCAGTGCGCCGCTGGCCATCGTGGATAAACGCCGCGTGGATGTGGACGTCAGCGAAGTGATGAACTTGATCGGAGACGTGCGCGGACGCAGCACGCTGATCGTCGATGACATTATTGACACTGCCGGCACGCTGGTAAAAACCGCGGAAGCCCTGCTCAAAGAAGGCGCTACCCAGGTTTATGCGGCATGCACGCATGCCGTGCTTTCCGGCCCGGCGATTGAGCGCATCGCCAAATCGCAAATCAAAGAAGTGGTTGCCACCGATTCCATTCCGCTTAACGAAGCTGGCAAGGCACTGAAAAAGATTCGCGTACTCAGCGTGGCGGATTTGCTGGCGCGTGGTATTCGCTCGATTCACGAGGAATCCTCGATCAGCGAATTGTTCATCTAAGGTTTTTGTACCACTGCAGTAAGGCCCGCAGTTTCAGGCCAGCAAGATAAAGGACGGGTTTCAGGGTTTGTGCTTACAAACCCTGAGATAAAAAGGACATCGCAATGGCAGACAAGATCGTAGTCGAAGCAGCAGCCCGCGAATCCCGCGGCAAGAATGAAGCCCGCCGCCAGCGCGTCGCGGGAAAAGTTCCCGCGACGCTTTACGGCGGAAAAGATTCCGCCATATCGCTCACCGTGAACACCAAGCAGGTGAGCCAGATTCTCCGCTCACCGACGGGCCACAACACCCTATTCCAGGTGGCGTTTGAAGGCAAAGAACAGCCCGCCATCGTGAAGGCTTGGCAGGTGGATCCGGTCAGCGGAAATCTTCTGCACGTTGATCTGTTGCGCATCGCCATGGACGTGCGCATGCGGGTCAAGGTTCCGGTGCACACCTTTGGCGAACCATCCGGCGTGAAAGTCGAAGGCGGCGTATTCGAAATTGTTACCCGCGAAGTGGAAATCGAATGTTTGCCCGGCGAAATTCCGACCGAATTTAAGCTGGACGTCAGCCATCTGGCAATGAACGGTCAACTGCGCGCCAGCGATATCCCCATCGACACCGCCAAAATGAAATTGCTTACCGAGCCGGAACGCGTTCTCGCGCACGTCGTGGCGCTCAAGGTCGAAGAAGAAAAGCCCGTGGATGCCGTGGTGGCCGACGCAGCGGCACCGGCCGAGCCCGAAGTCATCAAGAAGGGCAAAAAAGAAGTCGAAGGCGAAGAAGGTGCCGAAGCCGCCGAGAAACCAGAGAAAAAGAAGTAACGCTAGTTTTTCTCGCGCGAGTTTTTTTGAGGGGTTTTGTGCAGTTGCTTCGAAACGAGGCGTATGCGGCTCATTGTCGGCCTTGGCAATCCTGGCCCGGAATACCAATGGACGCCGCACAACCTCGGTTTTCTGGCGGTGGATGAACTGGCCAATCGCGGCGGAATTCGCGTCGAGCGGCCGGAAGCAAAGGCTCTGGTAGGTTTGGGCAAATTGGCAGGAGAAGAAATAATCCTCGCCAAGCCGCAAACGTTCATGAACCTGAGCGGCATCTCGGTACGCGAGCTGCTCGAAAAGTATGAGCTGGGCCCGCAAGACGTGCTGGCCATGTGGGATGAAGTGCAGTTGCCCTGGGGCGCGATTCGCATCCATGCCGAGGGCAGCGCGGGCAGCCACAACGGTGCCGGGTCTCTGATCAGTTCGCTTGGCACGCCGGCGATTGCAAGAT
>Ga0137403_10008792_pt1 | contig 11290 bp, 13 predicted proteins | sample CZOMad2_1_16fung_FD_122057 | JGI IMG/M metagenome (GOLD analysis project Ga0137403, IMG submission 122057) | Vadose zone soil fungal communities from Angelo Coast Range Reserve, California, USA - CZOMad2_1_16fungal (Hybrid Assembly) | ecosystem: Environmental > Terrestrial > Soil > Vadose zone...
ATCCAAAGGTGCTTGAGGAACATCTCAGGAATCTGCGGCAAAGCGATCCAGCGGTAGCGGAGCGGAGACTTTGGCGCTTTGGAGAACGTCGCGCCGACCTGATCGATCAACATCGGCAGCGTCCGCGGAGGATTGATGAATCGCACCACCGCCACTTGCATCGCCGGGATGAGGAGCAAAACCGCCACCGGGATCAAAACCCGCTTCCAGCGGCGAAAAAAACCGCGTGAGGCGAAGCCTTTTACGCGGTTTACGCGGCGTTTCTTGGCATTCGGCTTCGGCATCCTCGCCAAGAGACTGCGATGGCGACCGAGCGCAACCCGTTGTCATGTCGCGCTGCTGCGGATCGCGAACTTGGAGCCGCGTGAGGCGAAGCCTTTTTGCGCGGATTCGAGTTGTGCGAGTGCAGCGAATCCGTCATCATCGTCAGGCTTACCGCTGGTCCATGATTTTTCTTCGCGCAATTCCCTGTCGCGCCGTCTTGCCACGGCGTAGCGTTTCAGTGAAGATGGGAGCCTTGGCGAAGGAGAATGCTCCATGTGCGGTCCGCCCTTTCCTGGCTCGCCGTAGCTTCAGCGGAGGTGGCTGTTCGATGAAAATTACAGAAGATGTTCGGAAATATGTAGCAGAGCAGGGGATCAGCGAAAACGAAGCTTTCGAAAAAGGACTGAAGGAAAAATCCGCAGAGTTTGCCGAAAAAGGCGCGGAGGTTTACGCGAAGGCGTAGTCGTTGATGCCGAGCGCTTGGACAACTATCCAGCTTCCGCGTTCCTCATATCGCTATGATCCAAGCCAATCGCTCGGCCCGCGCGGTGGATTTGGTCAAGTGTTTCTCGGTGAAACGTTCGCTGGCGAAGCCGTCGCTGTTAAGAAGTTGGATATTCTCCCGGAGGACGGCGGGCATCGGGAACTGGCGATAGTAGATGAACTCGCCGGGAAAGCTTTTGATCATGTAATTCCCTTTCTTGATGGAGGAGAAGATGCTGGTGGAGACGGTTATTTCGTGGTTATGGCTAAAGGGGAACGCAGTCTCCAACAAATGATTGACGACGAAGGGCAAAAGGGAGCTGCCGAGATTGCAAACATCCTTCTCCAAATCGTAGGCGGGTTATTAGAAGTAGGAGAATTAGTTCATCGCGATTTGAAGCCCGCGAACATTCTTTTCCACGAAGGCAGATGGAAGATTGCCGACTTTGGAATTGCTCGCTTCGTTGAAGAAGCAACGTCGTCGAAAACCCTAAAGAATTTTTTGAGCGAAGCCTACGCTGCACCCGAACAATGGCGAGGCGAGCGTGCGAGTCATGCGACGGACATTTACGCCCTGGGATGTATAGCTTTTTGTCTATTGACACGAGCCCCGCCCTTTACAACGGATTACGCGCAGCAGCATCAGTTCGGAAATATTCCCCAAGTAAATTGCGATGAGCCTCGGCTGCGCAGTCTGATAATGATGATGCTGCGGAAGCCAGCAGACGCTCGACCTGAATTGGGACGTTTACAGTCGGTCTTAACCAGCATATCCGGCGTTACTCGGGTTTCCGATTCCGAAGCGTTGCGCAAGTTGGCTGATGCAGGTGCAGCGGTCGCCGAACGAATAAGCCAGCAATTAGCGGAATTTGAAAAACTGAAGCAATTGAAGGAATCCCGCGACAGAATGCTGGCTCCCGCTATCGAGGAATTGCGAATGATCGAAAATCGTCTGTGGGAAAAAATTTCTTCTAACACACCTGCAGCAGTGCGGTCCTCAAATCCGGAAGATTTGGAAATTGCACTTGGCGACGCGACGTTAGCCATTGTTATCGATATGCGACGAAATGCAGCGATGCCGGATGGGGAATTCCGTCACTCCAAGTGGGATGTCATCGCGGGCGCGCAGATTTGGGTGACTCAAGCGCAAAAGCTCAGCTGGGGCGCGTCTCTTTGGTATGCGCGTTTGCCCGGCGTTGGCAGTTTTCGTTGGTATGAGATTTCCTATATCAGGATGGATTCGCGTGCGGGCCAAATGCCAACCCAATGCGTGTACCCTCGTGACGCCGACTTAGCGGTTTCAAGCGTCATGAATACGTCGCATGGCGTAGCGTATGGGCCAGTGCCGATTGATGATGAAGACGAAGAGCGGTTCCATGAGCGATGGATCGAACTCCTCGCACTCGCCAGCAGTGGTCGATTAGGATATCCGGTGCAATACCCGGTTACATGGCCCCTTCGTTTCGCATGATTACACTACCGCGCGTGTTTAAGTCATTCTCCTAGGATCCTCTATGGACTCATACGAATGGGATATCTTCATCAGTTACCGGCGGGTAGATGCAAATTGGGTTAACTGGACGCAGATTTTTCAAGAAACCCTGCATTCCGTCGTCCAGCCTGCGCTACAGCGTCCGCTCCGGGTCTTCTTGGATGACACGATCGAGGATGGTAACTCGTGGCCTCTCACGCTGGCTCGTGCATTAGCTGGCTCGAGATTACTCGTCCCAATTTTAAGCCGGAATTATTTCGACAGCGACTGGTGCAAGCTTGAACTCGGCCTCATGATGAAAAGAGAAACTTCTTTGAACTACCGTTCACCGGGGAGGCCAGAAGGCCTGATCATTCCGCTATCAATTGATGATGGCGACGAGTTTCCTGAGATCGTGCGACCGATCAAGTACCGCAAGTTTCATGACTTCGGAAGTCCTATACTGGTACGGTTTTCGCCCCTTCATGAAAGACTTGGGCAGGAGTTACTGAAGCTCAAAGACCCTATCGCGAACGCGCTTGGACGTGCTCCGGTTTTCCAGTCGGTGTGGGAGCATGAAACGGCCGATGAGTTTGTAAGGCTCTTTGCGCTCAGGGCAGCGCGCCCGATGGCATCAATTCCGCCGATGACGGGAGGTCTTAGCTAAAGATCATATCATGCCGGAATCTGAAAAGTATTTTCTAGAGAACCTGCCTCGGGTCCAACCGGGCCGCATAGCGACATTCTACTCGTACAAAGGCGGCGTTGGCCGTTCCTTCGCGTTAGCAAACATCGCAGTGTTGTTAGCGCGCTTAGAAAAGAGAGTCTTGGTCGTTGATTTCGATCTCGAAGCACCCGGGATTGAGAGATATTTCCGCCAATATCTTTCTGGGAGTTCTGAGGTTCGCCAAGGCGCCTCCGATCGTGGACTCCTGCATCTTCTGATTTCGCAAATGCAGCACGCGCCGCTCGACTGGAGAGAACTCACGGAGCGCATCACGCTTATGCCAACGGCGGCGCTTGGCCCGCTCACAGGCACCATTCATCTTCTGACAAGTGGCTCTCGAGACCCCGAGTACGCGACCCTATTGCAGCAGTTTTCATGGGCGGATTTCTTTCGAGAACATGACGGGGCAGAGTTCTTCGAGCGACTCCGCTATGACTGGGTGAGCGCAAAGTCCCCCTCTCTCGAGTTCGACCTCATCCTGCTCGATAGTCGCACCGGACTCACTGACCATGGCAGCATTTGCACGATACTGTTGCCGGATTTTCTTGTTCTTTGCTTCACCACTTCAAAGCAAAGTTTAGACGGGATCGCTGATGTGTCCGGGTCGATTCAAGCGAGGAGAAAGGTGCTGCCCTACCCTCGGTCTCCCGCAACCCTACTGCCACTACTTTGTAGATTCGACGGACGTGAAGAGTATGACGAGGGCCAGAAATGGCTAGACATCATTAGTGATCGACTGAAGGAATGTTACGCAAACTGGTTGCCTACGCGGTACTCTGCGCGTCGAATGATTGAGGCCACGAAGCTTCCGTACGTCGCGAAATTCAGCTTTGGTGAACCACTGCCAGTCTTGGAGCAGGGAACTACGGATCCCGAGGGTATTGGATTCTATTTAGACGCTAGCGCGCGGCTCTTGGCATCAGATTTCAGTCAAGCCGCGGCCATCTTAGAACCGGCGACCGAAACGTCACTGGCGCAGGAAGCCGAACGAACGCGCGGTGGCTCACAACGCAAGCACGTATTTGTTAGCTATGCATATAATGACGCGTCACATGTTCAACGCGTACGGAAGCTTGTTGAGCGCTTGCGTTCGCAGGGGATTCCGATTTTGTCTGACTATTCGTTTTTAGAAACACATCCGGGGGGCCCTGACGAGGGTTGGTCTCGCTGGATAATGGATCAAGTAGAGAGATCCGCCTGTATTTTGATCATAGGTTCCAAACGATGGTTCGACAGTTACAAGGGACAATCTGAACCCTATGCTGGCTTAGGGGCAGCATCTGAGGCGGGTGTTATTAGGCGATTGGCTTATTCTGAGCGGGCGCAAAATCGATTTCGTCTCGCTCTGATTGATTCTACCGACTTGGACGAAGTCCCCCTCGACTTGAGGTCGTGGCATATCTTCAGGCCCTTAGACAGCGAAAGCGACTTCGAGAACTTACAGCGGTGGCTTCGATCAAAGCTGGGAATAGCCGAGCCCAGAGAAACCCGTGAGATCCTGTGGCCATCTCCCAGCTCCTCGTTCGAACCGAACATTGTAAATCGCCGGAACGAATGGAGGCTTTTAACAAGCCTATGCGCCGGTGCGTTGTCGCCGCCGATTATTTCTATCGTCGGCCCTGGCGGCATCGGAAAGACGTCACTTGTTAGCGAACTTCGAAGATACGCGGCGGTCATCGGATTACCTTTCCTATTCATCCGTTGTTCGATTGGGGGAGATACTTGGCGCGAAATCAGTGCCGGCTTGTCTCAAATCGCACCGGAGGTCGGCAGCAGCGGGTCGCCTACCGAGTTGCGGCAGCGGCTACGGCTAATGAACACTCCGTTGATTCTCGCATTCGACGACTACGAAGCAGCGACTGGAGAAGAAAGGGCTGAAATTATTCAACCACTCGTTGAAGAATCAGAGCTTTGTCCGGCGGTAGGTCTAATCATTTCCGGCCGAGAGGTGATGCTGACCAAGGGAACACGCATCATGCTCGATTCGTTGAAAGACGTCGGCGAGTGGTACGCCTGGGCACTCAGGGCGGGACTGGAACTGGAAAGGCAGCATATCGAGACGCTTGTGCGGGCTGCAGATGGAAACCCGACTCTCATTCAGTCGCTCGTGAACGCGTTGGCTGTAGAAGTCGGTAAGGAAACTCCTAGATGATACGCTGTCGATCTCGCGTTCGTTTGAGCCTGCTAAGTCTCCTTCGGGACTTCAACGTTGCACAAGATGAGCTCTTACACGCTGCAGCCTATTGGCTTGATGCAGAGTGGCCAGTGACGCGTGACCAGTGACGAGCGAATGCGGACCCTAACGTTTTCTTAGAAATGCGCGCCCGCGTATTTCCACATCTGGTGATGCGAATAGGGCCATTCGTGTCCGCCCTTCGGGCCCCAATCGCCGAGATGGTGCGCGATGCCGCGGTTCCTTAGCACCTCTGATATTCGATAGGTGGGTCCGCTGTTCACAGCCGGTCACGAGCCGGATGTCGCAACTGGCGTATTGGTGGAGAAACCAAGGGTCATGCTCGCTCCAGGCAGTCGCCGGGATCACTTCTTTGGTTTTGCCTTACGCTCCCGCTCGGTTTTCACCGAAACCGAGTCGTCGGCTTCCCTAGACTGACTCGCCAGGAGCTCGCAACCTCCCGCCGTAAAGTTCGCGCCTGCGAACCGCTGAGTGCATCAATAATGTAGCCGCCTTATGGTTTGCCGACATTCCCAATGTTGGTGCCCGGCTACCTAGGCGCTCTCGCTTGGCTTGGCGCCTCCCGCCGTAAAGTTGGTTCCCGACCAACGCTACACTGCGGCGTGATTCTTCACCGCGGACTTACCTCCTGAAACGCTGAAACACTGAAAACTGAAACGCTGAAACGTTGAATGGAGCGCCTCATCGGCCTAACGATTGAGCGCGATCCCAGGCGGCTTTGGCCAGGCGGGCGATGATCGCATCCCGCGTGTCATCATTGGCGGCGGAATCGGAGACGAATGCGGCCACGGCGAGGTGTCGACCATCGGGAAGGGTGATAATGCCGATGTCGTTAGTCGCGGAGGTGATGCCGTTTTGAGTGCCGCCGGTGCCGGTCTTGTGCGCGACCACGGTCCCAGCGGGCAATTCTCCTTTGAGCCGCTTCGCGCCCGGAATGGCTTCGGTCATCAGCTTCAACAATAAAGCCTGGCTCTCGGCCGAGAGCCCGCGCTTCGATTGCAAGGCCGCGAGGAGTGCGAGCGCGCCTTTGGGAGTTGCCCAGTTCCGATACTGCGTTTCCCAATCCCGGCCGATTTCCTTCTCGTAGTTAACGACCTGGATGTCCGGCACGTGAATCCCTTCCAGGAACAACATGACCTTGCCCGGACCGCCGATCAGTTTCATGAGCACATCGCTGGTGCTGCCATCGCTCTCGCAAATGGTGTAGCGAAGAAGTTCCGCTATGGTCAGCTCGGTACCGTCCGGATATTTATCGCGCACCGGGCTATACATTCCTTTTCGCACGAAATCGCTCGGCTCGACTCTCACCAGCTGATCGAGCTTCAGCTCTCCGCGGTCAACGCGCTGCAATACCGCCATCGAGATCGGCAGCTTGTAAACGCTATGCATCGGGAAATGCTCGTCGCCGTGCAGGTCCGCCGTTTCGCCCGACTCGAGGAGCTGGGCCGCGACGCCGACGCGCCCTTTCGCCGCGGGAGCAATCTTTTCGAATTGACTTGGCAAACCAGCGAAAGGGAGCGCGGCGGCGAGAGTGGCAGCGACAAAGAGATGTCTCATCAGCGGCGGAGGCTAACTGGGAACTGCGTTTTCAACAACGGTCAGCGCTTGCTATCGATTGTTCGCCGCGATGGAGAGGAACTGCCGCTTGGCACACGCGGTAATCTAGCAACTGAAGCCGCCTGTCGGCGATTTGGCAGTCTAACGGGATTCGATGATTGAAAGCGTAGCCTGCTTGTTCCGGCTCAGCCTGTAGCCCCTGCCGCGTTGCAGCGTCATGATGGCGGTTTCGGTGCCTTCGGTGATCTGATCAAGCTGCGACGTCAGTGTAACGGCTGCGGAAGACTGACCAGCCGGGATTGTCACCTGGTTTGGTGTACCGCTGAGTGTGTAATCGGTGCCGTTAGTGGCGGTGCCACTCATGGCATAGCGAACCGTGATCGACCGAGTAACTGTCGATGAAGCAGTCACGGTGTAAGTGGCCGTTTCGCCTTCGCTGATCTCAGTCGGATTTACGGAAACACTGACCCTTAAAGGAGGGACAGGCGTAGCTGTAGGTGTCGGCGTAGGTGTCCCGCTTGTGAGAGCGGCAAAGACATCAACTCGCCCCCAGCCGTAAACGTTATTTGGTGTTCCGGTACCGCATTCGCTCGAGTTGATATCGACAGCGGCGTTGTTCAACGTTCCTTCGGTGGCATCGAGATCGGGCCGAAGCTCCGGGCGCGCGGACCAGAGCAAGGCCACACTGCCTGCAATGTGCGGAGTCGCCATCGAGGTGCCGCTCAAGAGCACATACGCATTATCGGAGGTGTTATAGCTGGAGCGGTTATTTGTACCAGGCGCGGTGATGTCCGGTTTAAGGCGATTACTGCCATCAACGGTCACCGGACCGCGGCTGCTAAAGCTAGCGATGGTATCAGTGCCGGTGATCAGCGCGCCGACCGTGTAGGAGGCGTCGTAAATCGCAGGCGGGTATATTAACGTGCTGCAGTCCGACCCATTGTTACCGGCGCCTGCCACCATTTCAATGCCGGCAGCGCGTTGGCCTTCGACTGCCGATTGCAAAGTGTTCGGCGAGCAACCTTCATCGGTCGGACAGACCCATGAATTAGTCGTCAGGTCGGGAGCTTTGGTCGGGTCGCCTTGGCTTGGGTCGCCGCCAACCGGGTATGGTGCGAGAAAAAACTCCATGCACTCGATGTATCGCGCAGGTGTGCCGGCGCCCGCGTCCATGTTGCGGCAACCGATGCACTGCGCACCTGGTGCCATGCCGATTTGATTGCCTGCGCCGTCATCGCCGATCGCGATCCCGATCGTGTGCGTGCCGTGACCGGTATCGTCGCAAGGAAAAGGCGAATCGTTGCCGCAAGAATTACCGGAGCTGTCATGGATGGAATCATGCCAGTTGTAATCGTGGTCGGCGGTCACCCCGTCCCAACCGCGGTAGTGCGGCTTGATGGCGTTATGGGTCCAGCGAAAACCGGTGTCCGCTCCGGCGACCACAATTCCCTCGCCGGTGTGGCCGAGCGCCCACACTTGAGGCGCATGCGTGTAATTGATCCCGGGCTCGATCGTTTCGGCAGAGTTCGGTTGTGAAGGCGACTCAATCGCGTGAAGACCTTGCGGGAAATTCTGGATGCGCGGGTTGCCTTCTACGCGTGCCACGTCGGTGCGTGCCGCTAATGCTTCGGCTACGGCGCGATCGCTTTTCACCCAAAGCGCATTCACAACGTAAAAGGAACGATGCTCGATCCCGCGCTCCCTCAACCATTGCAGAATCGGACCCTGTGTCGTCTGAGCCTTGTTCCACAATGCGTCACGAACGAAACGGCCTTTGTCGATCTTGGCGCGCAGCATGGCTGCACCGCTTAGGTCGGCCTGATCCGCAAGCACGACGATGAACTCGGCCCGGTGTCCATTCGCGGTGTGTTCGACGACCCACGGCGCGATTTTGGCCGAGTCGTTTTGGTTGGGCGAGCCGGCCTGATCCGTCGCACGCGAGGAACTGATCGCGGCTAGTCCAGCGAGGGCAGCGGCGGTTAACAGGAATGAGAAAAAGATCCGCCGCCCGCGCGGCGTCATGACAACGAGATTTAGTTTTCTGATCATAGGAATCGGAATTGCATTTCCGATCGACATGCTAAGCGGTTTATCGCGAGGTGTCGAGCTTTTCCGGGCGCTGGAGTGGGCCGAATGGAGTCGAATCTAACTTCACATCTGGTGATGCCAGTAGGGCCAGTCGTGGCCGCCTTCCGGGCCCCAGTCGTCCAGGTGATGAGCGATGCCGCGTTCCTTAGCACCTCGGACATGCGATAGGTGGGGCCCGCTGTTCTCCATTGACCACAGCCGGTCACGAGCCGGGTGTCGCAACTGGCGTATTGATGGAGAAACCAGGGGCCATGCTCGCCGAAGGCAGTCGCCAGGGTCACTTCTTTGGTTTCGCCTTCTTCACCGCGGACTTCTTGGCGCCCTTCTTTGCGCTGCTCTTTCCCTTGCCCATGAGCGCCCTCGCCGCCTGGTAATTGGCCATGTGCTCCTCCGCGGACACGCGCGCAACGGTGCGGCCGACCACGTCGAGAGCCAGGTCCTCCAACGATTTGAAGCGGACGCAACCTTTACCCATGTCGAGCTTCTTGCCGCTCTTCTTGTATTCGCTGGTGAACCAGGTTGAGAGAGTGGGATGACCGTAGAAGCACAGGAAATGCAGCACCATGCCCGACTTCTGCGATGCGAGCGCAACAAATGACAGCGGCACTTTGGGATTCTCGCCATAGCCCGCCGGATACACGGACAGCGGGACGTACCAGCCGATCATCCCGAACTGCATGCCCTCCTCATATCCGTCCGGCAGGTTCTCATTGATCGCCTTGCGCACGGCGCTGAGCGCGGCGCGGCGATCCGCGGGGAGTGCGGCGAGGTATTGGGCCACGGTGGAAGCTGTCATGTTGGCGACGATACCCGCTGGACTGTGCTGCGAACAAGCCTCATGCACCGCACTGCCGCTCAGCCTCTCTTAGAATGATCCGCCTTCGCCATACGTTTGTCTGAACATAACTGCGCAACTCAAATTAATGCATCGTGAGCGGCTTATGATGCGGAGTAGATGTCGATCTTCGGCTCGAATTACGAATCGATGATCAGCGAGGCGATCTTTTCGTGGGCGATGGTGAAGTGATAATCGAGCGTGATCGGGCTGCCGGGAAAAGTTCCTGAGACTTGCACAGCGACGATCGTCTCATTGTCGCGCGCTTCGGCGCTGAGCGGTTTGAATTGAAACTTATATTTTTCGATTGTCGTTCTAAGCCAACGTTCGATGTCGATCTTGCCGCGATGGGTTGTGTTCTCATCGTGCACCGTCGCGTCGTCAGCAAAACAGGCCAGAATGGATTGCACCTCGTGTGCGTTGCTGGCGTCAATGTAATTCTGAATTAGGCGCGGCAATGCGGCTGACATCCTGCCGAAAAGGCTCGTCTATTTAACGAACGACACAAATAGTGTTCGCCATGCGAACGCTCTCATCACTTCTAAGCTCCCTTCTTTTTTGCGTCAGCTCGCTTCAAGCAGCCGAAGCGATTGTTTCGCGCGACGCGCAGATCGACAATGTGCAATTGCATTATCTGACCGCGGGTCACGGATCGGCCACGGTGATTTTGTTGCACGGTTTCGCCGAAACTTCGCGGATGTGGCGGCCGATTATTCCATTGCTCGCGGAAAAGTTTACCGTCATCGCACCGGATCTGCCTGGCATTGGTGACTCTTCGATTCCAGCAAAGACTGGCATGCTCATCGCGGCGCAGCAGATCCATGAGCTGGTGCGTTCGCTGAAAATCGAGAAGGCGCGCGTGGTCGGTCATGACATCGGACTGATGGTGGCGTACGCCTACGCGGCGCAATTTCCTAACGAGACCGAGAAGCTCGCGGTGATGGATGCGTTCCTGCCGGGAGTGGAAGGATGGGAAGCGATCTACGATGCGCCGAATGTCTGGCATTTCCGTTTCAACGGCGAGTATCCGGAGAAGCTGGTGCAAGGGCGGGAGCGAACTTACTTCGAGTATTTCTGGAATGTGTTTGCGGCGGACGAGACGCATTCGATTCCTGAAGCCGAGCGCAAGGCTTATACCGCTGCCTATGCCCGACCTGGGAGGATGCGAGCGGCCTGGGCTTACTTCGCGTCGTGGCCGCAATTAGCAACGGAGTTCGCGCCGCTCTCAAAGACGAAGCTCACGATGCCGGTGTTGTCGATCGGCGGCGAGAAGTCGTTAGGCAATCAACTTGGGGCGCAAATGAAATTGGTGGCCGACAATGTCACGGTCATCGTTCTTCAAAACGCCGGCCACTGGATTCTGGAAGAAAAGCCAAAAGAAACCACCGCCGCGCTTCTAAACTTTCTCTGACCTAGACGCAGTTCTTAGAAGTGCGCGCCCACGTATTCCCACATCTGGTGATGCCAGTAGGGCCATTCGTGCCCGCCTTTCGGACCCCAGTCGTCTAGATGATGAGGTATTCCGCGGCTCTTGAGCACCTCAGACATTCGGTAGGTCGGCCCGCTGTTTTCCCACGGTCCACAGCCGGTCGCGAGGTGGATGTCGCAGCTCGCTAACTGGTGGAGAAACCAGGGATCGTTCTGGTTGGCCATATAGTCGACCGGATTATT
>Ga0137403_10008793_pt1 | contig 11290 bp, 9 predicted proteins | sample CZOMad2_1_16fung_FD_122057 | JGI IMG/M metagenome (GOLD analysis project Ga0137403, IMG submission 122057) | Vadose zone soil fungal communities from Angelo Coast Range Reserve, California, USA - CZOMad2_1_16fungal (Hybrid Assembly) | ecosystem: Environmental > Terrestrial > Soil > Vadose zone...
TCTACGTGCACGAGCGCAGCACGGGCAAGCTGATCCGCTTTTCGGAAGCGATGATCCCGCAGGAAAACATGTGGGTGTTGCCGACCGCGAAGGGCGCGCGCATGCTCCCCGGGGCGAACGGCGGGGTCGAGTGGTCGCCGATGGCTTTCAGCCCGAAGACGCGCCTTGCCTACGCGCTCAACCTGCACCAGCCGATGACCTACCACGTCGAGGCCGCGAACTATCCGGGCGGCGCCAAGCTCTGGCTCGGCGGCGCGTTCAAGGTCATCGCGAGCGAGAAGCAGTGGGGACGGCTCTCCGCGGTCGACATCGACACCGGCAAGGTGAAGTGGAAGTACGACACCGAGCAGCCCCTGATCGGAGGCGCGCTCGCCACCGCCGGAGGCTTGGTGTTCTTCGGCGAGGGCAACGGCCTGTTCAAGGCGCTCGACGCGACGACCGGAGGCCTGCTCTGGCAATACCAGGCGGGAGCCGGCGTCAATGCGCCTCCGGTATCCTACATGGTGAAGGGCAAGCAGTACGTCGCGGTCGCCGCGGGCGGCAACACGCAGATCGACTTCAAGCGCGGCAACAGCGTCGTCGTGTTCGCGCTGCCCTGACGCATGCAAGCTCGAAAGGCCGCCCGCGGGGCGGCCTTTTTGTTTCTCCTCGCCCTCTTTCACGCCGCGCACGCCGATCCCGCGGCGGGGAAGGGCAAGGCCGCACCGTGCGCCGCCTGCCATGGCGCCGACGGCAACCCGGCGATTGCCCAGTTTCCGGCGCTGGCGGGCCAGACCGCCCGCTATCTCTACCTTCAGCTGAAGGACTTCAAGGAAGGCCGGCGCAGCGAACCCTCGATGGAGCCGTTCGTCGCCAAGCTCTCGCGCGAGGACATGCTCGATCTCGCCGAGTACTTCGCCGCGCAGAAGCCGAAACCGCTCGCGTTCCGGCCGGATGCGCGGCGCGTCGGCCGCGGGAAGAAAAAAGCGGACGAGACTCTGTGCACCATGTGCCACCTCGGGGGGCTCTCCGGACAGAACGAAATTCCGCGCGTCGCGGGCCAGCACCCTGAATACGTCATCAAGCAGCTGAGAGCCTTCAAGGCACGCACGCGCACCAACGATGCCGGTAGCATGACCAGCGTTGCCCAGACCCTCAGCGAGCAGGACATCGAGGACTTGGCGCACTACATTGCGAGCCTGGACTAGAGAACCCGGCCCCGTCCTTCTCTGGGTCGGCCTGGCCGCCGCACCGGCGGCCGGCTTTGCCCAAAATTCGGCGCAGAATCCGGCCGAGCAGCTCGAGACGCCGTCGGTCGAGGTGATCGGCGTCACGCCCCTGCCGGGCTTCGGGGTGCCGGCGGCGCAGATTCCGTCCAACGTCCAGGCCGTGACAGGCGCGGAGATCTCACGGCAACACTCGATCAATCTGCCCGAATTCATGAGCCAGCGCCTCTCCGGCGTGAACGTCAATGAGAACCAGAGCAACCCGTTTCAGCCCGATGTCACTTATCGCGGCTTCAGCGCGTCGCCGCTCCTCGGCACGCCGCAAGGACTCTCGGTGTACCAGGACGGCGTGCGCATCAACGAACCGTTCGGCGACACGGTGAACTGGGACTTGATTCCGACCGCGGCGATCTCGACGATCAACCTCATTCCCGGCGCGAATCCGCTGTTCGGCCTGAATACGCTCGGTGGAGCGCTGTCGATCCGGACCAAGAGCGGCGCGCAGTATCCGGGGACCGAAGCCCGGTTCTACGGCGGATCCTTCGGCCGGCGCGCGGCGGAAGCGCAGCAGGGCGGCGCGAGCGGGGCCTACGACTATTTCGTGAGCGCGAGCGGATTCCGCGAGGACGGCTGGCGCGTGCAGTCGCCCTCGGACGTGCGCCAGTTCTTCGCGAAAGCCGGATGGCAGGACGGCAAGTCGGACATCGACATCAGCGTCACCCACGCCGAGTCCGACCTCACCGGCAACGGCCTCACGCCCCAGACCCTGTACAACGCCGACCCCAGGCAGGTCTACACGCTGAGCGACCACACGCAGAACCGCATGACCCTGCTCGGCCTCAACGCGACGCGCTGGCTGACGACCGACCTGCTGTGGTCGAACGTCGCGTACTACCGCGACAGCGGGAAAAAGACGATCAACGGCGACGTCAACGAGGTGAGCGATCCGCGCAACGGCGTGACGCCCTTCGAGGACGGAGATCCCAACGCTTCCTCGACCAACCGCACGACCACCGACCAGAGAGGATACGGCTTCTCGACTCAGCTTGCGCTGACCACCGAGCGCACACCGGGCGAGGGCAACCTGCTCGTCGCGGGTGGCGGTTTCGATCACAGCGACAGCGCCTTCGGGCAGACCTACCAGCTCGGCGGCTTCGGCGCCGATCGCAGCGCCGCACCGACCGGCGCGGAGACCGAGATCGTCAACCTCAAAGGCGAGAGCGGGACCGCGAGCGTGTACCTCTTGGACACCTATTCCCCGGGCCCGGAATGGCATGTGACGGCGAGCGCGCGCTACAACCGCACCGCGATCCGCACGAGCGACCGGCTCTCTCCGCCCCTGCCGCCCCCGGCCCAGGGACTGGACAACGATCTCGTCTACACCAAGCTGAATCCGGCGCTCGGCGTCTCGTTCACGCCGCGGCCCTCGCTTTCGGTCTACGCGGGCTTCAGCCAGGGCAACCGCCCGCCGTCACCGATCGAGCTCGGCTGCTCCGACCGGGCGAGCCCGTGCAATCTTCCCAACGCCATGGCCTCCGACCCGCCGCTGAAGCAGGTGGTCGCGCGCACCTTCGAGACCGGCGTGCGCGGCAAGACCGAAGCCGGGCTGAAATGGGCCGCCACCGCCTTCCGCACGACGAGCCGCGACGACATCCTCTTCGTGAGCTCCTCGGCGAGCTCGGGCTTCTTCGAGAACTTCGGGCAGACGCGCAGGCAGGGCCTCGAGGCTTCGATGGAGCGCTTTCAAGGGCGCCTCGGCTGGGCGCTCAATTACGCCCTTGTCGACGCGACCTACCAGTCGGACGCCCTGCTGTTCTCGCAGGCGAACAGCACCGCCGACGCCAACGGCAATATCCAGGTCTCCCCCGGCGACCGCATTCCGGGCATACCGCTGCAGCATCTCAACGCTCTGGTGCGGTACGACCTCACGGACAAGCTCGCCGTCGCGGCGAACGCGGTCGCGGTGTCGCGGCAATTCGCGCGCGGCAACGACAACAACACGCATCAGGCCGACGGTGTGAATTTCCTCGGGTCGGGCGAGATCGCCGGCTACGCGCTCCTGAACCTCAACCTGAGCTACAAGCTGGAGAAAGGGTTCCAGCTGTTCGCCAAGGTGAGCAACGTCTTCGACCGGGGCTACGCGACGGCGGGAACCCTGCGGCAGAATTTCTTTCCCGGCGGGACCCTCACCGCTCCCGGAGGGCAAACCAACGAGACCTTCTATGCGCCGGGCGCTCCCCGCGGCATATGGGTCGGGCTCGAGTACGCCGGCTGAGAGGAACTCGGTTTACCATACCGGTGTGGAAGACCGCTATACCCGCACCGCCATGACGCTGCATTGGCTGATCGCCGCAGCGGTGCTCGGTCAGATCGCCTTCGGCTGGTACCTCCAGCTCATCCCGCGCCTCACGCCGGACCGCACCATCTTCGTCAATTTCCACAAGTCCACGGGTCTGGTGATCGGGCTGCTCATCGTGCTGCGCCTCGCTTGGCGCCTGTCGCACAAACCGCCACCGCTCCCCGTCTCGATGCCGGTGTGGGAGCGTCGCGCGGCGCTCGCCAACCACTTCCTGCTGTATGCCTGCATGCTGATCATGCCGATCGCGGGCTATACGGCCTCGAATTTCAGCAAGTTCGGAGTCAAGTTCTTCAACACCGTGCTGCTCCCGCCATGGGGGGCGGATGATCGTGCGATTTACGCGTTCTTCAATGGGCTGCACGTGGCGACCTCCTACGTTTTCGTGACCTTGATCGCGGTCCACGTGGCCGCCGCGCTCAAGCACCTGATCCTTCCCCGCCACGGGATCTTCCGCCGGATGCTGCCACTATGAAAAACCCGCTCGCGCTCGCGCTGTTCCTCCCCGGCTTCGCGCTCGCCGCGCCTTTCGCCTACGTCTCGAACGAGGGCTCGGGAACGGTCAGCGTCGTCGACACCGCGACCGACACGGTCGTCGACACGCTTCAGACCGGCGGCAAGCCGCGCGGCGGCGCCGCCGCCGGCAATTGGCTGTACGTCAGCGACCAGCCGAACAACCGGCTGCTCCTGATCGACCTGAAGGAGCGCAAGCAGGCCGGCGTGATCGCTCTCGGCGTCTCCCCCGAAGGCGTCGGCCGCTCGTCCGACGGTCGCTGGATCGTCGCCGCGAGCGAGCAGTCGAACAGCGTTACCTTCATCGATACGGCGACCCGGAAGGAGAGCTTTACCGTGAAGGTGAAGGGCCAGAACCCCGAGCACGCGGTGTTCAGCCCGGATGGCCGCACCGTCTACGCAGGCTCGGAGGACGGCGACACCGTGGAAGTGGTCGACGTGGAGCGGCGCGAGCAGACCGCGCAGATCAAGGTCGGTCCGCGCCCGCGCGGCATCGGATTCCTGCCGGACGGGAGCCGCGCCTATGTTGCCGCGGAGAACGCCGACACCGTGTTCGTGATCGATGCCAGGGCGCACGCCGTGCTCGCGCGGGTCGCGGCCGGCAAGCGCTCGAACGGCATCGCGGTGCATCCGGACGGCAAGCGCGTCTATGTCTCCAACGGCGGCGAAGCCTCGGTGTCGGTCATCGACACGGCCAGGAACGTCATCGTCGCCACCGTCCCGGTCGGAGAGCGTCCGTGGAACATGGCGCTCACGCCCGACGGCCGCAAGCTCTACGTCGCCAACGGCCGCTCGGGCACGGTGTCGGTGATCGACACGCAGAAGAATGCGAAGATCGCAGACATCCCCGTGGGCAAGCTTCCCTGGGGCGTGGTGATTCAGTGACCGGAGATGCCCTCGGCGCTGACGACGTAGGCCCATAGCGCCGCGACCTCTTCGGGCTTGAGCAGGTCGCCCCAGGGCGGCATCTGGTTCTTGCCGCGCGTGACGGAGTTGACGAAGCGCTCGCGCTGATCGTGCGGGAATTTCTTCAGGTCGGCGGCGCCCTGCGGGTCGAGCATGCGCGCACCGTGGCAGGGCGAGCAGTTGCGCTCGTAGATATCCGCGCCGGTCTTTACCTGCTCGGGCGTCTGAGCCGCCGCCGGACCGCAAGCGATGACGAGCGCGGCTATCGAAGCAAGCCGTGCCAACATCAGTCCGGCATCAGCGCGAAGGTCCAGACCGAGCCTCCCTGCGGCACCTTGTCCTTCAACTGCTCGCGCGCGATGTTCCAGTACAGCCCCCCGATGCCGGAGAGCACCGTGACGTACTGCCGGCCGCCATGCGTGTAGGTGACCGGCATGGCGTTGATTCCCGACCCGGTCTGGAATTGCCACAGCTGCTTGCCGGTGTCGGCGTCGAGGGCGATGAACTCACCGGTTTCCTTCCCGGTGAACAGCAATCCGCCGCCGGTGGCGAGCATCGCCGACCACATCTGGAAGTCGGTGAGCGGCACGCTCCATTTCTTTTCCGCCGTGAGGGGATCGATGGCCTCTATGTGGCCGATGGGCTCGCCGGCGGAGCGGGGCAGCGGCAGGTTCTCGATGAACATGTAGCGCTCGCCGACCTTGTGCTCCTTGATATCGAGGTGCTTGTACATGCGCCCCTCGTGCAGCGTGTTCGCATAGAGCAGGCCCGTCTGCGGACTGAACGCGGCGTGCTCCCAGTTCTTGGCGCCGCGCGTGGACGGCCAGTGCTCGGTCGCCTTGGCTGCGCGTATGCTCTTCGCGATGTCGGTCTCGACCGGGCGCCCGCTCTTCATGTCGACGTGGCTCGCCCAGTTCACCTTGCCGTACGCCTTGGCCGAGAGCAGCGCGCCGCTGCTGCGGTCGAGCACGTAGAGGAATCCGTTGCGGTTGAGCTGCATCGCCACCTTGCGCGGCTTCCCCTGCACATTCAGCTCGGCGAGGATCAGCTCCCAGCATGCGTCGTAGTCATAGGCGTCGTTCGGCGTGAACTGGTAGTACCAGACGACTTCGCCGGTCTTCGGCCGCATCGCGAGCACGGAGGAGGTGTAGAGGTTGTCCCCGGGCCGGCTCTGCGAGGCCCACGGCGCCGGATTGCCGATACCCCAGTACATGAGATCGAGATCGGGGTCGTACGAACCGGTGATCCAGGCCGAGCCGCCGCCGAGCTGCCAGGCGTTGTTGTCCTGCGGCCAGGTCTCGTTGCCTTTCTCGCCGCGGGCGGGGATGGTGTAGTGACGCCACAGTTGCTTGCCGGTCTCGGGGTCCCAGCCGTCGATGAAGCCGCGAACGCCGTACTCGGCGCCCGAAATGCCGGTGATCAGCACGCCGTTGGCGACCAGCGGGGCGACGGTCAGGGAAAATCCGTCCTTCCACTCGGCGGCCTTCGATTTCCAGATTTCCTTGCCGGTCTTCGCGTCGTACGCCACCACGTGCGCGTCGAGCGTGGTGCGGTAGACCTTGCCGTTGTAGATCGCCGCGCCCTTGTTGGACACGCCGCAGCACACCACGCGCGGCGTCTCCGGCGGCCAGTCGAGCGTCTGCCTCCAGATCTGCTTGCCGCTGGCGACTTCGATCGCGACCGTCGCCCTGGCGTTCGTGACGTACATGACGCCGTTGTAGACGATCGGCTGCGCCTGCTCGCCCCAGTTGTTGTCGAGGCTCAGGTTCCACACCGGCACCAGGCGCTTCACCGTCTTCTTGTCTACCTGGGCGAGCGCGCTGTAGCGCTGCTGGTGGTAGCCCATGCCGTAGGTGAGGATGTTGTCGGGATTCTTCCCGTCGTTCTTCAGGTCGTCGAGCGTCTGCGCGCTGGTTTGCAACGAGGCGACAGTGCCGGCGAAGAGCAGAGCGGCTGCGGCCGATGCGGTGAATTTCATTGGATGTCTCCCCGAGGGTGCGGCCAAAAGCCGCCATGTTGCACCTTCGGCGCTTCAGCGTAAACGGGCTCCGGTGGGCGGTCGCCCACCTGCTGCTCAGTGGGCGAACGCCGGGGGAACGAAGCGCGTGAACATTTCCTCGACCGGGAGCGTGTGCGGCTGGCAGCTCATGTTCACCGTCGCGTCCAGCCTGGTCTGCCGGTCCAGCAGATCGTTGAAAGTGCGCGGCACGCCGCTTACCGGATCGTTCTTCGGCTGGTTGAGACCGGTCAGGAAATCCGACAGCACCGAGGGACTGCCCGCTGCTCGCGGAGCGATTTGCAGGAATCGCGTCCCCGTCTCCATCGTGTGGCAGCCGTTGCAGGTTGCGATCCCGAAAGCGTGGCGCGCTTCCGGATTGGCGATCACGCTGGACTGCCACGAGAATCCTGCCCCGGGTTGAACCACCCCTCCCCGGAACGGGGTCGAGGGGGGCAGCTGCAAGGGGACGGTGTGCGTCCCCGCAAGAATCGCGCTCTCGTTGTCGTTGATGTAGGTGCCGAGGTCGGACTGAAACTGGAAAGAGGTATCGGGTGTCTGGGCTATGGTGGTCTCCTCGAGCCCTCCGAGCGCGCAAGCGCTCGCGTCGCCGCAGAGGGCGAACTCGCGCAACTCCCAGAAGGCGCCCGCGGGAAAGTCCGCGATCGCGAACTCGTTGGTCCGCAGCTGGTTGAATGCGCTCCGGTTGGGCCGCTTCGACGGATCGGTGTTCCGGCGGGCGAACTGGTCCGTGACCGCCTGCAGGGCGGCGTTGTACTCGGTCGAGCCGAGCGCGAGAGAGCCGAGTGCGTGCCATTGCCTCGCCCAGTGCCGCACCCCCCAGCAAGAGGATTTCTTGATGCTGTACTCGAGGATCACCGTGAACTCCTTCACCTCGCGCTGCGGCGGCGGCGGGTTGCAGCGGAGCAGGCCGAAGACGAATCGCGCCTCTCCCGCGTCGCTCGCCCCGTAGGCCGTGCTGCCGCGCAGGTCGATGCGGTTCACGATCGCGAGCAGGCGGAAAGGCGCCCGGGAGAGATCCAGCCTGCCGTCCGGCAGCCTGGGCCAGGGATTCAGGATCTGGTCGTTCAGCCCGAACGACCGGTCGAAGACCGTAAAGCTGTTGATCGTGAGATCCGTGTTCCAGTGCTGGAGCCAGTGCAGGGTGAAGTCCGACGGGTTGATGCCGGTCGCCGGCTCGTTCGCCAGGTCGGTCATCAGCTTGCCGAAGGTCCACGGGCCCATGGGGGTTCCCGCGCCGGTGCAGGGATCGTACGTGCGGGCGGGGTCTTCGACCACGCTCAGGTCCGTGATCATCAGCTCCCGCGCCGGGTCGACCGTGGACGGATCGTCATCGGACGGGAATATCGGAATGGTGTCCCCGGGCGTGAAGGGGATGACGCGCGGGATCTCGGGTTTCTTTCTGGCGATGAGGATCCGATTTTTGAAGACCGGCACCTCCCGGATCTTGAGGGCGGCGCGCCGCTTCAGCCCCGCGTGGTATTCCTGCGCGTCGAAATTCACGTAGGCGCTGAAGACGCCGTCGCCCGCGCTCTCATCGGCGCCGAGACCGTCATCGCGCAGCAGGGTCGGACCCGCGCCGCCCTGGATGACCAGCGCTTGCTGCGCCACCTTGTCCTTGAACCGCACGCGAAGTCGTGCGTTCCCCTCCGGAATCGGCGCAAGCAACACTTGTATCGACGCCTCGGCCACTTCGGGAGGGGACCGCATCAGCGCCGGATCGAAACGCAGGTCTCCGATCTCCGTCGCGCTGACCCGCTGCAAGCTGGTAGCCAAGAGGAGGCCGATCAGGGCTATTGCCGGCCCGAAAACGAACCCTGACCTTGTTTCCTGGCGTCGCATGGCTCCCCTTCCTGCACGCGGTACCGGAAACGCTAGGACAGAAAAGTTGCCCGGATATGAAGATCGACCGTGCTGGTCGGATCAGGCGAAAGCGCATTGCCGACATGGGGCGCGAGGTTCCCCGACAAGATCATGCGGGTAAACCGGACACGTTTTCGGACGGGGCATCGCGGCGGCTGTATCCTTGCCGCAATCGAGCCATGAGCCCCGGCATCCGCAAACTCTGCGCCCTCGCATTCGCATTCTCGGGCGGCGCCCTCGCCGGCGAGGCCGTGCTGGTGCACGACATCGCGCCGCCGCATCCGCGCTACACCCAGCTCACGCAGATGGCGGCGGAGGTGGCCAAACGCACCCAAGGAACGCTCACCATCGCCATCAACCCCGGCGGCAAGGTGCGCTATCCGGGGCAGGCGTCGCTGGATGCGGTGCAGACCAAGCTCGTTCCCCTCACCTTCGTCAACAGCGCCTTCCTGCAGTCGATCGATCCGGACCTCGGCTTCCTCAACCTGCCGTTCACCATCACCGACCAGCTGATGACGAAGCCCGGTGTGGCCGAAGGCGTGCTCGCGCTGGTGCGCGGCACCGTCGAGCCCCACGGACTCAAGGCGCTCGCTGTCATGCGCGGCGCTGACACCATCATGATCTTCAAGAACCGCCAGGTAACGACGCCCGACGACATGAAAGGCCTGAAGATCCGCGTCGCGGGGCCGGGCGTCTACCAGGACATCGTGAAAAGCCTCGGCGCCACGCCCGTTGTCTTCCCGGCGATTGAAATGGGCGCGGCGCTCGCGCGCGGAGCGATGGACGGCATCATCACCTCCCCCGGCGGCTGGGGGAAGAACGTGCAGGACGCGCCGAGCGCGAGCCTCGTACCGGGACTGTTGTTCTATACGTACTTCCTCATCGCCGACAAAGCGTGGTTCGACGCGCTGCTGGCTGTGGAGCAGAAAGCCCTCGTCGATTCCGGGCGCGTCGCCGTCACCGAGAAATGGCGCGAAATGCTGGCTGACGATGCGCGGCTAGTGGCCGAGTTGGTATCGCACGGGGCTTTGTATGCAGTCGTGCCGCGAGATGTGGTACCAATGTGGAGGGAAAGAACCGAGGGCGTGACGCGCGAATTTGCGGAGAAGCATCCGGAGGTGATGCGGAGGTTTGGGGTGCTTGCGGGAGCGGACTAGTCCCCCGGCGGGCTCTTGTCACTTGTCTGCGCCAGCGCCGACGGAGTGCGGATCGCGTACGCACCGACTTGACCGTCCTGGTCACGACGACTAACCTCAAACCGGAGAAGGAAGTTCGGGCGACGCGGCGAGCACCAAAAGGGGAGATGGCCCGTGGGTTTCGAACCGCAGAAGTTCTTCATCGGACTGGTCGATTTTTTCTCGATCCTGCTGCCCGGCGCCCTGCTCACCTATCTCTGCAAGGATTGGGTTGCGGTGAAGGTGGGCATGGCGGGCGGCTTTCCCCTGAAAGACGCCGAGACGGGCTTGGTGTTCCTGTTCGTCAGCTACCTTCTCGGTCACTTTGCCTTCCTGCTCAGTGCAAAGCTCGACGACTGGCTGTACGACCCGCTTCGAAATTGCACCGACTGGGGGCAGGCCAGCCGGCGATTGGCGAAAGGCAGGAATCTGTCCGCGCGCTGGAAGCGCCGCCTCGCGAAGTCGAGCTATTTGTTCCGCGCGGACGCCGACAAGGCCGTGCAGCAGGCGCAGCGGATCAAGGCCCGGGCCTTGCAGGGGCTCGGGGCCGAAGAGGCGATCAATGCCTTTCAGTGGAGCAAGGCACGGTTGACCAAGGACCACCAGCAGGGACTGCTGGCGGTGCAGCGCTTCGAGGCGGACTCCAAATTTTTTCGCAGCTTCGTCGTGGTGCTGGGCGTGCTCACGGTGTTCTATGCGTGCCGGGGCATGGGTCCTGCGGCGGTGGTGGCTTTCGCGGGCATCGCGCCGGCCTTGTGGCGCTACATGGACCAGCGCTTCAAGTCGACCCAGCAAGCCTACTGGTTCGTGATCGCGATGGAGACGGGTGCCGCGGCCCGGATCCCGCGTGAAGACGGGCTCACGCACGCCGGAGGTGTCGTGTACCGGCGCCAGAGCGGGGCCGTGAAATTCCTGCTGGTGCAGGCGAGCAACGCCCGCTCGCAACGGGTGCTGCCCAAAGGCCACATCGAACCCGGGGAAGACCCCCGCGTCACCGCCGTGCGCGAAGTGAAGGAAGAGACCGGGCATTGGGCTCGCGTCGTGCACTGGCTCGAAGATGCCCGACTGGGCGCCAAGGCGAACGCACCGATGGTGCGTTGGTTCCTGATGGAGCTCGCCGAGGAAGGGGAGGCGTGGCCCGAGGAAAAGCGCCAGCGCGATTGGCTGCCGCTGGCCGAGGCAAAAGACCGCGCCACGTTTCGTGAAACGAAGTCGCTGCTGGAGAAAGGCGCCGGGCGGGTCCCGGTTCGTTGAC
>Ga0137403_10008794_pt1 | contig 11290 bp, 15 predicted proteins | sample CZOMad2_1_16fung_FD_122057 | JGI IMG/M metagenome (GOLD analysis project Ga0137403, IMG submission 122057) | Vadose zone soil fungal communities from Angelo Coast Range Reserve, California, USA - CZOMad2_1_16fungal (Hybrid Assembly) | ecosystem: Environmental > Terrestrial > Soil > Vadose zone...
CATGTGGGGCGCGCGGACGTGGCGGGGAAAGCAAAACGTGAAAGGGCGAATTTGGAGGACGCAGCGAGGCGCGCTCGTTACGGATTTTTCCGACGATTGGCCGAGCAAGGCATCGTCGATGTGGTGGCTACCGCGCACACCATGGACGACCAAGCCGAAACGGTGCTGGCCCACATCATTCGTGGCACGGGTATCGCGGGACTGGCCGGCATCCACCCGATTTCCGAAAATGTAGTGCGCCCACTGCTGAGATTCCGGCGCGAAGAATTGCGACAATATTTGCGAATGAAGAAAAAGAGCTGGCGCGAGGACCCATCCAATCGCGACACCGCCCGGACGCGGGCGCGGATGCGTCAGAAATTGTTCCCGTTGCTCCAAAAACAGTTCAATCCGGAGGTGAGTGCGCATCTTGCGGCGCTGGCGCAACGCGCCCAGGAGCAGAACCGGTTCATGGAAACGCTAGTGAACGGGTTGCTGGATAAGCACGTCCAGTTTTCCGGCGCTGCAGCGCAGATTGCGATCGGCAAAATGCTCGACCCTTTGGCAATGGGCTCGGACCTGGCAACCGCTGAGCCACGGGCCCGGTTGGTGGTTAAAATTGCCGAACGAATTAGGCAGCGAGGCGGACAGATCTCCGCGGTGCATGTCGAGGCCATTGTTCAACTGGCAAAATCGGGCGAGCCCGGCAAGCGCGTGCAGATTCCGGGCGGAATCGATGTTCTGAGAGAGCGCGACGCGCTGGTGTTTAAGCCACGTCGAGGTTTGCCATGATTTCCGATTTGCATCCGGAATCACGCGGTCACCGCCGAGTGAACGCATAGGGAACAAGTTCAGCAATCTGATTTGAAGCGATTGACTGCACTTACGGCAGGCGAGACACTAATAGTAGAGCAACGGGCGGCGGCGCCTGCGTGGGCACCCGGAATACGTTTACGAACGCAATCAGGATCGCAAACTCAAGCAGCTTCTGCCGACTCCTTCCCAAACAGTGACTTCCCGATGAGTATGAATGTGATTTGCACCACGAGCACAGTTCCCGCCAATTTACCCTTCCCCCGGGGGAAAAATCCCCGAAATCGCAAAGAACCGGGCAGCTAAATCGGCCTGTCCGCCTCCAAAAGCGCGTGCAAGTCAACATAGCATAGTGCCACCGAAGATGGCATAAATGTGACACCTCGATGGTGAGTAATTTGCAACAAATCCTGCGGAACCTGGTACCCGACTAGTTCACAAGATCGAATGGCTATAAGGAGAGAGAACTGCATCTCCTCAACGTGTCCTTGCCTCCCGCCGAATAGACGTCGGTACGCCTTCTTCCACTAGATTTCTGACCAAATCACAGGAGGATCACAATGAATAGATTTTTCGTGGCAGCAATATCGATTCTGCTGCTGTCCGTGCCCAGGACCGCAGCGGCCGCCTGCTCGATGTTTGGCGGCAGGGCTACTGTTGTCCAAGCGAATGCCCTCGGTGTCGTGCCTGTGGTACTGTCCGACACCGGCAATCTCGACAGCACTGGAGGTGCAAAGGAAGCAGCCCTGCTCAATACGTCCGTTCCCGGATTGGTAAACGGGGAAGTATTGCACGCTACCACTGTGGGTCAGGACAACTACAGCCGGGCCGAAGCCTCGGTGGCAAAGCTCAATCTGACCATGTTAGGCAACACCATAAGTGCGGACTTTCTGATGGCTCGATCTAACGCAAATTGCGGAAGCGGAGGTGCCACGGTCAGCGGCAGTTCCGAGATCGCGGGCCTGGTCGTCAATGGACAGAGCGTTCCAGTTACAGGCTTGCCGAATCAGACGATCCCTCTGCCCGGCGGCGTGCAGATAATCCTCAATGAGCAAATCAGTTCCGTTCAGGGCCAGAACGGAAGCATCAGCGTGAACGCTCTTCACGTGACGGCCCCCGGGGTTGCGGACGCGCTTGTATCTACTGCGCTGGCTGTGATCGGACCGTTGCTCGTGGTCGGAGGTGGTGGTGGCGGAGGTAATTGCGAGGACTTCGTGACCGGTGGGGGGTGGATCACCAAGGACGGCGCCAAAGGAAACTTCGGTGTCGCCGGCGGCATTCGCAAGGGCGCGTTCTGGGGCCATCTCGAATACATCGATCACGGAAAGGGGATGAAGGTTAAAGGGACCGGCGTCACAGCTTACGCGGCGACCAGTCCAACTTCGCGTCACATCGAGGGCACTGCGGACATCGACGGCCAGAGCGGGAACTATATGGTGGACGTGGACGATAAAGGCGAACCGGGCCGCAATGATGTCTTTATGATCACCTTGTCCCCCAGCGGATACACTGCCGGAAGCACTCGGGAGCCAATTACGGGTGGCAACATCCAGCTACATAAAGCTTGTCCGTTCTAACTGGGGCAACTTCCAGGGTGGGCAAATAGCGACATCAGGGACGCTTCCGGCGGCCGGAATCTATTTTCTTCAGCCTGTCGAGTTCCGAGCTCAACCTGTCGAGCTCGGAGCTCAGCTGGCGGATTCGCTCATCCCGCAGCTTCGCGCTTGCAGCGGTGTCTCCAGCAATGTGATTGAGTTCGGACCGAAGAGCAAGGATGAGATTAGCCGGCGCTACGAATGAGCTGTTGGGATATTCGTGGACGATCTGCTTCAGTACAGCCGTCGCCCGCAGCCAGTCCGAATTTGGGTTGCGTAATACATACGACAGTCCCAGACGAAACAATTCCTGGTCGCACGGACAGCCTGGAGGCAGGAGCCGCAGATAATTCTCGTACGCTTGTGCGGCCTCATCGTAAATACCCGCGCCGAACGAGCGATCGGCTTGCTCGAGCTCAGCGGCCGCCGGAGATCGAACGACAGGCGGTGGAAGCACCAGTGGCGCCTCTGGGAAACCCACGACTCGCGGAGGCGGAAAAGCCACCGCTGGCGGAGACGGAAGACCTGCGACTGCCGGAACGGCCACAACTGGCGATCGTTTCTGACACGCCGTAAGGATCAGAAGAGTCCCCATTATATGGGCGGCTAAGAGCTTTGCCCACATCTGACAGCCTCCTCGTTGGCATCCTGCAATTACAAATTTAGAAAAAGCTTCCGCCGCTCGGATTCACTGATGGAATTTCGGGAAGTTTATAACTCTCTGTTGGCCGGCGAGAACTTTAGCGCATTCTCGAAGAGGTTGCAATCACTCCAGTTACATTGCCGATCATTCATGTTCTGGCCGGTTTTGCAACACCCTCGCATGGAAGAGAACACACGTCGAAGAGTTCATTGGGAATTCCGGCGCAGTGTCATTCCGCGGTTTCGACCACAGGCCACTTCATTTCAATATCTGCTCCGCCATTTTCGCCCGGCAATCCGCCCGTATGGAATATAATTGGGGAACTGTCGTCTCGACTTCTTTCCTGGATTGGTTCCGCCACGTCCTCGGCGGTCAAACACCTTCCCAAGCGAGAAACCTGGATTGCAGAGTGGTGGGCTTAGCGCACGCCACTTTCACTTTGTCAGGAGAACTCGTTGAAAGATAAAACCAACATTCGGTACATGGGCTTCAGGTCGGCAAATGAGGGAGGCCGGGTCTTCGACTTTTCTTTTTCCGAAGCGGCGGGGCAGAACTTTCTCACGTCGTTTGAGATTCCCGCTCGCTTCTTCACTGGAGCTGACCGCGTGCGGCTGCAGGAGGGCGTGAGCATTTGCTACGCGAAACTCAAACACCTGCTTGAAATCAGCCCCCTGACCGACGTGCCCGACCTGTTGTGCCTCACCACCTCTGATATCGCCCAATATCGCGAGGTCCTGCCGGGCTCGTCCAAACAAAGGTTGGATCCTTATTCGCCCAGGTCAGAGTGAATTGACAGGGAGAAGCGAGAGACTTCGCAACGAGGCGCATCAGGCTTAGATCTCGTTGTGGAGGTTTTGCGCGAGGCGTGCTCTGACCCAGATTTCACTTAACTGCTTTAGGTAAATATCCTGCCCCGTCGCACCTTTATCAGGTATAATAGAAAACTCCTTCTGGTTAAGCACTGTCGAGGATCGAGCGTCGATGGATGTATCTCAATTGATTCAGCAGAAATTGACTGAGTTGGGTTTGGATCAGCGGGACCTGGCCGATGCTGCGGAGGTCACGGAGTCCTATATTTCCCAACTATTGACCCGGAAGAAAATGCCGCCGGCTCCGGAGCGGACCGACATCTACGACAAACTTGGAAAGGTTCTGAAGCTGCCCGCCGGCAAGCTCGCCGGCCTGGCGGATCTCCAGCGGAAGCAGGAACTCAAAAAGAAGATACAAAGTCCGCCGGCCCCGCTGTTCAGAGAGGTTCGAGAGCTTCTTGTTGAAAAATGTAAACGGGAGAGACGAGGCCAGGTACGGGCGATCTTTGAAAAAGAACCCTTTGGCGAACTTGAACGCCTGATCACCCAGAAGCTTTTGGATGTTGTCAAGACATTGGCCAGGGAGGAACTGAATCGTGAAAACTGGCTCCGGATCGTGGCTCGGGAGAGCGATCGCAGTTATAAGCAAATGCGAGTCGCTGTTCTCGAATTCCTGGACACGGATGTGTTCAACGTCACACCGGACAGTTGCATTGCTTTCTTGAATCCGCTGATCGTGTCATGGGACGTCGATCTTGCTTCGTTCGGTCTGGAGATCGTCTTGAATCGCAAAATCGCTGCCGCCAGCTTGAAAAAATTTGAATTTGCTGAGAAGGAAGCGGGCGGACCATCCGGGGAAGAACCGGGCTTGCGGGAGTTCCTCAAAGATCGATCTCTAAGCGAAGATGCGACACCCGAAGAAGTCGAGTTTCTCCGACAGTTGCGTTTCAAGAATGGGCGGAGGCCGACTGCGTTGTATTACTACCGGGAGTTGCAAAATTTTCGAGACCCTATTCATTTTCGTCCAAAGTAGATATACCGTCTAATGCGTATTACCGAATGGTCCAAAGTTGACATGAAATGGTATTTCGGAGTGCTGTGTCAGAAGTGCGGGTCACCGATCCTCTTTGCTCTGGATCGCAGTGACGGAGCAAGTGTGCCTGCCCACGCTGCAAAACTCGTGCTGACTTGCTCGCTGGCCGGATGCCGCCACCAGGCGGACTACAGCGGGGCCACCATTTCGCGCTTTCAAAAGCAGCCGGATGTAACAAACGAGGGCAAAAACCAATGATAAATGCAGAAAAGACTCAAAGCAAAAGCACGGAGTTGAAAGTGTGGTGCGAACACTGCAGCATCCGGATTGCTCCGAATGAAGAACGGACGGCGGTCAACGGAAAAATCTATCATGTTCGTTGTTACTTGAAGCTGCCCGCGATTGCTAAGCCGAAAGCGTGAAGTTTGGCGGCCGTTGGAACGGATGAAAAAAACCTTGTATGAAACTTCTTCAAGGGTACACCGTTGTGAGCCTCCTGGGAGCCAGCAGGGACGCCGGATGGGTCGTCACCATGATTCTGATCTGCGTCGCGACCTTTACCATCTCGTCAATATTCGCCATTTGTCTTTCCCATTCGCTCCGTCCCGGTCGTTGCGACATGATTTAATCCTGGTTGGTAACTTAACCACGACAGGTGAATTAAAAGGCTTGGACAATTCTAATTCTGCAGTACAATGTACGGGGATTAGTTAAGCCAAAATATCTATTGCGTCTCTAGGGATCTCTGCCTCTTGCCCGATAGTCTTCAGGCCTTTCTCGCAAGCTCCAGAAGCTCCTTTCAGATTAAAAGGGTGATCACGTGAAAAAGAAACTCTATGTTGGAAATTTGTCGTTCGAAACGACGGAAGCTGAACTGAAGGAACTGTTTGCACAATCAGGCTCGGTTGAAACGGTTCGTATCATCACCGATCGCGATAGCGGCCGCTCCAAAGGTTTCGGCTTTGTCGAGATGCAGGAGGGTGGCGAGAAGGCAATCGCTGAATGGAACGGCAAGGACTACAAGGGACGGGCCCTGACTGTCAACGAGGCGCGGCCGATGGCTGACCGAAATTCCACAGGCGGCGGATTCAGGCGGTACTAGTTGTTTTCTTGAACAAGGAGCGTGTGTATGGACCGAACCTTCGCCGTAGCGATAGGCGGGGCCGCAGGACAGGGTGTGGCGACTCCGGGAGATATCTTCGCCAAGATCTTCGCCCGGCGGGGACTCCACCTTAATGCTTACAACGCATATCAGTCGATCATTCGTGGTGGGCACACGTTTCTCACAATTCGCGCGGGGATCGAAGAAGTCACATGCTTCGGCGATCACATCGATTTATTGATTCCGCTCAATCAGGACTCCGTGGACCGGCACATTGGCCTGATGAAGGCCAACTCCGCTGTCGTTTATAACAGCGACACGATCAAGCCCGGCTCCCTGACGCAAGCCCAGCTCTGTCCGCTTCCGGTAAATCAACTCTCGAAGGGAAGCCGCAGCAAGGTCGAGCAAAACACGCTGGCGCTGGCGGCTTCGTTGAGAATGATGGGAGTAGATTTTGAGCCTCTTGCAGAGATCCTCACCGAACAGTTCATGCGAAAGGGAAGCAAGGTTGTAACCGAAAACCTCGATATTGCCCGTGTCGGTTATGACTATGCAGGCGAGAACTTCCAGCCTTTTGCGTTCCCGCTTCCGATGAGCGCGATGCAGTATGCAGTGCTTTCCGGCAACACCGCGCTCGCAATGGGAGGCGCGGCGGCCGGAGTAAAGTTTTACTGTGCTTATCCGATGAGCCCTTCCACCGGAGTTCTGCACTGGATGGCGGCTCATGCCCGGAGCGCCGGAATCCTGGTCCGCCAGGTGGAAGACGAGATCGGCGTGATCAATATGGCCATCGGCGCCGCTCACGCGGGTGTCCGCGCCATGTGCGCAACTTCAGGCGGCGGATTTGCGCTGATGACCGAGGGTCTGGGAATGTCGGCGATGATGGAAACACCAGTCGTTGTCATCGACGTGCAACGAGCCGGCCCGTCCACCGGCGTGCCGACCAAGACCGAACAAGGAGATCTATGGCAGATGCTGGGCGCCGGATTCGGCGACTTTCCACGACTCATCGCGGCGCCGACCGACATCCTGGATTGCTTCAGACTCGTTCCGGAAATGCACAACCTTGCCGACCGTTTCCAGTGCCCCGGAATCATCCTCGGCGACTTGCTGCTCTCGGAAGGCCGGTCCTCGGTTGATCCCAAACAACTCAACTTCGATACGGAAATCGATCGGGGCGAGATGATCGTTTCCGCTGATCCTGCGAATGGAGAGAATGGTTACAAGCGCTACAAAATCACCGAAAGCGGCATCTCTCCGCGCGCCATCCCGGGCGTGCCAGGCCATACGCATACGGCAGCGACGGATGAGCACGACGAAGACGGCGTGCTCATCAGCGACGAATTCACGAACCCGGCCAAACGCCGGGCGATGATGGACAAGCGGCAACGGAAAGTCCTCGGCATCGAAGCGGCCGTTCAGCCCCCGGTTCTCATCGGTACACCAACCGCGGAGGTCACACTGGTCGGCTGGGGTTCCACTAGCGGTGTGATTCGCGAAGCTGTAGCGATGCTGAATGAAGAGGGCATCTCCGCAAACCAGCTTCAGATCCGGTGGATGGTACCGCTGCACGGAGAAGCCATCGTGAACATCCTCAAGTCCTCGAAGTACACGATCATGGTAGAGAACAACTACAGCGGGCAATTCGCGCGCTATCTCCGCAGCGAGACGAGCTATGTCCCCGATGGCTACATCCGAAAATACGATGGCGAGCCTTTCATGCCGCATCACATTGTCGAAGCGGTCAAGGAACAACTGGCGTGCAAGACACACAAGACACAACAACTGTCAGTGCCGGTGCACGAAATCATGGTGTAAGCCGAGGAGCCTGGTAAGGGAGCAGATATGACGACAGTACTTCAATTGCAACCACTGACAGCGGCCGATTTTAAAGGAAAGGTCGATCCGGACTGGTGTGCCGGCTGCGGCGACTTCGGCGTATTGTCTTCCCTTCAGAAAGTTCTGGCTGAAATGAATATCTCGCCCCACAACGTGGTTACGATCAGCGGCATTGGTTGCTCCTCCAACCTGCCCGGATTCATCGACACTTATGGTATGCACACGCTGCATGGCCGCGCGCTGGCCGTGGCCACTGGCGTGAAGATGGCCAACCACAAGCTGAACGTGGTGGTAACGGGGGGTGATGGAGACGGGTTCGGCATTGGGGGAAATCATTTTATCCACACGATACGCCGAAACGTCGACCTGCTGTACGTCGCGATGGATAACCAGATTTACGGCCTGACTACCGGTCAGACTTCGCCGACCAGTCGTAAAGGAATGAAAACGAAGTCGATGCCTTATGGCAACGTTGAAGAGCCGATTAATCCCATAACGCTTGCCCTCGCGGCGGGAGCGACATTTGTGGCACGCGGATTCAGCGCTGAACCCAAACACCTCGCGAATCTGATAAAGCAGGGTTTGGAGCACAAGGGTTTCTCCTTCATCGATGTGTTCAGTCCGTGTGTTACTTACAACCACGACAACACTTATGCCTGGTTTCGCGAGCGAGTCAAAAAACTTGAAGATGACTTGTCCTACGATTCCTCTGATTGGCACGAGGCAATGAAACGCGCCCTGCTCTGGGGGGACGAAATCCCGATCGGAAAATTCTTTCAGAGAACGGATCTGCCTTCACTCCACGAGGCCGAACCTCTCCTCGATCAGGGGGAGCCTCTGGCTCACCGAGAACTCCGGATTGCACCGGAGACCGTTCGCAACTTCATTACGGAATTGATGTGAGCAAGGAGAACAGCCGCGACCCACGGATGCAGGTTGCGTACTTAACTACATCGGGTAAAGTCAGTATTAATAGAAGACTAATATCTGGCGGTGTAGTACACTGCTTTGGTTAAGTGCGGAGTAACTTTTTCGCAAACCGTCAGACATTCGGAGGTTTTAGTTTGAGTAGTCATTTCGACACAAAATTCAGCGATGCCCTGCTTGGGTTCAATGGCGAAGCCGATGTTTACTGTCAGGGTATTTCGGACAGCGTCGCACACGATTACGCAATGGATTACACCAGGATGCTCCAGAATCGTGCGAAAGGCATCGAAGGTCCACTTCCTCGAATTCCAAAGGGCCTATTCGAGCCAAATCGCAACCTGATCCGATCCACGCTGGAGAGGATGTGTGAGAAGTACTTTCCCTCGAAATAGACCGCGAATTCGCTACTCTATCGGCCCTCTTCTTCCTTCATCTGCCGAGCGAACTCATTATTAGTTAATTGGAACACTATGCAGGACACAGATAAAGCGCCACAACTAGACGAGCGCATTTGGCAAGCCTGGATAAAGAAGAACGCGGCGCAGGACAAGTTCAGGTTTGCCAGGCGCGTACGAGTCATAGGGCTTCTCTCGGCCTTGCTGGCCTTGAGTGCGGTGTTGTGGAGACTCGCCTAAATTCCGGCAGGCTGCGTCTCCGCCGTTCCCCCAAGCTCTCGTAGCAGCCAAACTCTTGCAAAATTCCAGCTGCGGATCACGGTAATTGCCGAAACTTGTAAAACTGCCGCGATCTCTTCATTGCTCAGTCCGCCGAAGTACCGTAACTCTACAACTTGAGCGATTCGTGGATCGATCTTTGCCAGACGACTGAGCGCCAGGTCGACTCACCAGGACACGCATGAATCGGCCATGATTTTCACGGTTGGAGTGAGGAACGTGGCCATACCGGAACGACGGCCGGAAGCCCCTGCCCTCAAAAGTTGAACGCCAACTGGCCAGGACAATCAAACCAGTTCGCATCGCAACGGCAGCTCGGCCTTAAGCGAAGGAGGCGCGGTCCATACCCGCGCCTTTTCTTATCATTTCCGACCCTTTTCCGGCTCTTGGCTTTAGTCCTCCCCTCTGACCGTGGCACAAAGTTGGGTCAAGCCCGTTATGCTCGATGCCGTTTCAATGGTGTGCAGCGCCTGGAGGACTTGAACAGCCGTATCGTGCGGCAACGACCGGCGAGCGCATCCGAGAAACTTTGTGTTCAATTCGTCTTCCGTTAATCGGCCAGGATATCCGCGGGCGCCGTCTGCCCGATCGGAAACGGTGCGGCCGTCCTTTAATCGAACAGTGACGTTGGCCTGCGACAATGGCGCTGCAGCATCGAAGGCCGGGTTGGCGCGCAACGTGACGAGAGGCAACAGGTGCTGAATGCGGGAATCCTGAATCTTTACCACGTCGAATGTCTCAATTGTCGGATGACCGAACACGATCGCCGCTCCTGCACAGAAAGGCATGCTGAACTTGGCCTCAAGCGCGGTAGATGGCCGATTGTGAATAAGCAGCCGCGGCGTCATCGAATCGACCTCGACGTCAATCCCCTCGATGTTGTCGGCAGTGAAGTTGTATCGGCGCTTGAGATCGAGCAACACGTCGAGCGGAGGGTGTGTCGCGGCGCACGAGGGATAGAGTTTGACGGTAACGCCGGTGTCGAGGATTTCCCAGCGAGATCCCAGGTCTGCAATTGCGTCTGGAAGCGCGTCTGGCGATTTCTCGCTATCCATGGCGACGAGATAACCCTGCGGGCCATCGATGGCTTGCTCGCTGGCGACGAACCCGGCCTTTGCGAGGCGCGCGGCCATCACTCCGTTGCGCGCCGCCATACCGGCATGGAGCGGTTTCACCATGCTGCCGAGATTTTCCTTCACGCCGCATGCGAGCGAAGCCGCGATTCCGAGTGCGTGAACGCTTTCCATTTGGTTCAGTCCGAGAAGCCGGGCAGCGGCGGCCGCCGCGCCGAGCGTCCCAATGGAAGAGGTGCAGTGCCAGCCCCGCTCGTGATAGTGGCGGGGATTCATGACAAGCCCAAGCCGGCATTCGATTTCGAAGCCAACGATGTATGCGTCGAGCACGGCGCGGCCCGACGCGCCGGTCGATTCCGCGGCAGCCAACGCCGCGGGAACCAGAGCACAACTGGGATGCGCCATCGAAACAAAGCACATGTCATCGTAGTCGTGTGCGTGCGCAGCGACTCCGTTAGCAAGCGCAGCATCCGTCGCGCTTGCAAGTTCCGTGGTGCCCAATATTCGGCACTCGCCCCGGCTTTCCGACACGATCGTTCGACGAATGATGCTCGCCGCAGCTTCCGGAGCGCCCGCGAGAATGACGCCAATCGTGTCGCACAATGCGATCGCCGCCCGATGCCGCGCTTCGGCTGGAGGGAGGCTCGAGGTGATGAAATCCGCCAGGGAATGTGTGATATGAATCATATTTCCAATATAGGGCTGATTAATTAATATGGACACCTCGCGGTGGTACGGAACAACTCTCACGATAAGGGGTGAATCCAATGAAAACCAGCTCACGGATAATTATACTTGCCGCT
>Ga0137403_10008795_pt1 | contig 11289 bp, 11 predicted proteins | sample CZOMad2_1_16fung_FD_122057 | JGI IMG/M metagenome (GOLD analysis project Ga0137403, IMG submission 122057) | Vadose zone soil fungal communities from Angelo Coast Range Reserve, California, USA - CZOMad2_1_16fungal (Hybrid Assembly) | ecosystem: Environmental > Terrestrial > Soil > Vadose zone...
AAGTCGGGAATCAAAACTTCAACTTTGCATTCCGGATTTACGCGGCGCACCTCGCGAATTGTCTCCGCCCAGTGGGCGGCGCCGCCATCCGGCAAGTCATCACGATTCACAGAAGTGATTACAGTGTGTGCGAGATTCAAATGACGCACGGCTTCCGCGACGTGACGCGGCTCGTCAGAATCAAGTTGTCCCGGCTCGCCTTTACCAACTGCGCAGAAACCGCAATGACGAGTGCAGATGTCTCCGCCGAGCATGAACGTCGCCGTGCGATCTGACCAGCATTCAAAGATGTTTGGGCACCGGGCCTCCTGACAGACCGTGTGCAGCTTGAGGCCTTCGATCAACTTGAGCAGATGATTCTGGTTCGTCGGATCGCCCAGACGTATACGCAGCCACTCAGGTTTTGGCTGACGTGGTTTGGTATTTAGGACTCGGAGTTCGCGGGACATTGATGATTCTCAGTACAGGGATCATTCTAACATTCGATGGTGTGCTAGACACCAGCGAAGGACTCAGATTGTGGATGAGGTCAGTACCGGGAGCGGTAGCGACCGGGCCGCAGCGCATTCCAACGATCGTGATTGCAGGAACCTCACCCGGTCGCTACCGCTCTCGGTACTGACCTCACGACCATCGTGGTGCCGGGTCATGTCTTTGGCTTTGCCGTCCGCGCACTATAATGTCTACTCAATGAGCCTTGCCGGAATCTACATTCACATTCCGTTCTGCCGCTCGCGATGTTCGTATTGCGACTTCGCGACCGGAATGTACGAGAGCGGGATCGCCGGGCGATACGTCAGCGCGCTTTGCTCCGAGATAAAAGCCTGGCAGGAGATTGATAAGCCGTCTGTCGTCGACACGATTTACTTTGGCGGCGGCACGCCATCGTTGCTGACGAATTCGCAGATCGAAAGCATTGCAGCAACTATCCACGATCGATTCGAAGTTGCCGACGGCGCAGAAGTCACTTTGGAGATTAACCCCGGCGATGGCGGTGCGAGTGACGCCTCCAGACGGGAGTCTTTGAGTCAGTGGCTAACTGCCGGCATCAATCGTGCGAGTTTTGGCGCGCAGACTTTTGACGATCGCGATTTGAAACAGTTGGGCCGAACCCACAGCTCAGCCGATATCTCATCAACTTTTCAACAGCTGCGAGATGCGGGATTCGCGAACATTAATTTCGATCTGATCGCGGGATTGCCGGGTCAAACTCTGGACGGTTGGAAGAGAAATCTCGCGGCGGCTTTGCAGTTGAGACCTGAACATCTGTCGCTCTATCTCCTGGATGTTCACGAGGGAACACCGCTGGCCGATCAAATCAAGAGCGGCATGCGGCCCAAACCTGATGATGACCTCGCCGGCGAAATGTACACCACGATGATCGCAGAAGTCTGTGCGGCAGGTTACGAGCACTACGAGATTTCCAACTTCTGTTTGCCCGGGTTTGCATCGCGACACAACACCAAGTACTGGAACGGCGCGGCGTATTACGGATTTGGTTGTTCGGCCCACTCGTATGATGGTGCGCGCCGGCGTTGGGCCAATGAACGTGACGCGGCGAAGTATGTTGAGCTGATCGGCCGTAATGGATCACCGATTGTTGAGCGCACGAACCTGAGTGACGAAGATGCGCGGTCCGAATCGATCTTCCTCGGCTTGCGCCTGATGCGCGGCATTGATCTGGCGAATTATGAAGCGCGTTTCGGGAGAAATCTGTGCTCTGAATACAACGGCGAGCTGGATCGATTGATGGCGGCGGGATTGATCGAAATCGATAGTCAATCGCTGAAGCTGACTGAGCGCGGAGCGTTGCTGTCGAATGAAGTTTTTGCGGCGCTGGCTTGAGAACGTAGGAGCGCCGACATCCTCGGCAACCTTCTAATACACCGGCAGGGATGCCGGTGAACCGCAGGCAAGATGCCTGCGCTCCTTCAGATCTCGTGACTCAACAATCCATCCCTCAACTTCGGTTCGAACCAGGTCGATTTAGGCGGCATGATCTCACCCGCGTCCGATACTTTCAGCAAGTCATCGATCGTTGTCGCGTAAAGCGAAAACGCTACTGCGGCTTTTCCTTCATTCACTAATTTTTCAAGCTCCGCAGTTCCCCGGATGCCCCCGACGAAATCAATTCGTTTGTCAGTGCGCACGTCTTTGACACCGAGAATCGGATCCAACAAACGATCCTGCAAGATGCTCACGTCAAGCGATTCAACTACGCCTGAGGGCCTCTCGACGGTGTCGCGCAACCTGAGGCCATACCACTGAGAATCGAGGTACATGCTCCACTGACCGCGTATTTCGGGCGACGATGATGCGCCCTGGGAAATCACGAAACTCTCTTTGACGCGCGCCAGAAACTCAAACTGCGACATGCCGTTCAGATCTTTCACGACCCGATTGTAAGGAAGAATCCGCAGCTGATTATCCGGAAACAGCACGGATTGAAAGCAGGTGTATTCTTCGTTACCGATAAAACTAAAGCCCGTCTCTTTCAAATCCGCGCACGCGCGACTGGCGCTGGCCGCACGATGATGCCCATCGGCGATGTAGAGAAAAGGGACCTCAGCAAAGGCTGTGACCAACGGATCATAAGTTGGCACGCGCCAGATCGTATGACGAATATCGTCGTTCGCGACAAAGTCATAAAGCGGCGGGTTGTTTTGCAGCGCTTCAGCCACGAGTGAGTCGATCTTTTCCTGGGCCCGATAAGTCAGAAACACCGGGCCCGTCTGGGCGCGCAGCACCAGAATGTGTCGCGTGCGATCGTCTTCTTTATCGCGTCGGGTGCGCTCGTGCTTGCGAATGATGTCTTGATCGTATTCATCCACTGAGCAGCAGGCGACGACGCCAATTTGCTCGTGCTCACCCATGATCAATCGATAGAGATAAAGGCTGGGCGTCTCTTCGCTCTGTAACGGGCATTCTCTTTTGAGCTTGGCAAAATTGTCGGCAGCCCTGGCGTAAACTTCATCGCTGTAGATTGGCGTGCCGTCGGGCAAATCGATCTCCGGCCGCGACACGTGCAGGAAACTGAAGGGATTGCCGGAAGCCAGCGCGCGAGCTTCTTTCGTATTGACAACATCGTACGGCACCGCTGCGACTTCTGCGGCATGGTCGGCGGCCGGACGTAACGCGTTAAAAGGACGAATGGTGGCCATCGTTACTCCAGAATAGTTTGGAAATATGAAGCAGCTTAACACTAACTGGCTGATTGACGATTTGCAAAAGTAAACGCCGAAGGCGTTCGCAAATTTGAGCCCAGGGCATCGCCCTGGGAAAGAGCCGTCGTTCAAGCGATAAACGCTGAAAGCGTTTGCGAATGGATATGTGAGAAAATGATCCGTACAAGTTGGTGCACAAAACCCCTTTGCGAACTCTTTCAGAGTTCTGACAACGCGCACTCTCTCCCCAGGGCGTTGCCCTGGGCTCAAATTTGCGAACGCCTTTGGCGTTGTGTCATAAGCAAGACGGAGAAGACATGACTGAGATCGAGAGAATCCTGGATCAACTCAAGCGAGCTTTCGAAGCTAACGCGTGGCATGGACCATCAGTGAGCGAAGTGCTCAACGGTATCACTGCGGAACAGGCGCACGCGCGGCCGCTCACAAACGCGCATAGCATCTGGGAGTTGGTGCGACACATCGCAGTCTGGGAAGACGTGGGCCGCCGTCGTTTGTCAGGCGATCGCGCGCCGATCGAAATCTCTTCGCCGGAGCATTGGCCGCCGCCGGAAGACACAAGCGAAGCAGCCTGGGAGAAAGCTAAGGAAGCGCTCAATCGCGGACACCAGGCGTTGGTCGAAGCGATTGCCCGCACTCCCGAATCAAGATTGGATGAGCCAATCTTTGAAGGCATGTCGACGGTTTACGTGACGTTGCATGGAGTGATCCAGCATGACCTTTATCATGCCGGACAGATTGCGATGCTGAAGAAGGCTTTGTAGGAGCGCAGGGATGCCTGCGCTCCGATAAATTTCAAACCGGTTCTCGTCCAAACTCTCGCAGCAGCGGCATTAACTTTTCGATCACCGTTTCATGCGCGGCCCCATTGGTCGCGACGATGCCGTTGCGATTGTCGATCCGAATTCCGTTGTAGCGCAGCGGCTGTCCGAACAAATCAGTCAGACGCCCGCCTGCTTCCTGCAGAATGATCTCAGGCCCGCAGGTGTCCCATTGTTTGGTGCTCGGAGAAAGATGCAGATAAAGGTCGGCTTGCTGCTCCGTAATCAATCCGATCTTAACGCCGACGGATCCCCGCCGTACTTCATTCTTGAATTGAAACGTGCTGACCACTCGCTCCATCCGCGGACTGCGATGCGATCGGCTGGAAGCGAGCACCATTTCATTCGGATTCGTGCGACTCGAGACTGTCATGCGCCGGGCCGGTTCAGTTTTTTCTTCAATCCATGAACCACCGCCGCGCAGCGCTCGATAGAGGACTTCGCGTGTTGGTTGATAAACAGTGCCGAGCACGCTCTCACCATTCACGGCAAGTCCGATTTGGACAGCGAAGTCTCCGTCGCGACGAATGAAGTTCTTAGTGCCGTCCATCGGATCAATTAGCCAGACGCGATCTTTCTCAAGGCGATGTTCAGTATCAGTTGATTCTTCGGCGAGGATTCCATCCGCGGGAAACTCTTTTCGCAGACGGTCGACGATCAGCTCGTTCGCTTCGCGATCAGCGGCCGTAACTTCTTCTGTTTCCTGAAGCGCATTGACTTTTTGCTCGACCAGAAAGGGACTATTGTAATGTCGCAGCAACACCGCGCCCGCGGTGCGCGCAAGTTCAGTCGCTACTTCCATTTCGCGTTGATAATCTGTCCCGGTCACGTGTTCGAATACACGCTAGCACATCGCGCGCGGTTGATCGAAGCGACGCTTGCAGCGCGCGACGCGCGACGCGTATAGTCAACGCGCTAATCATAATCAGTAATAGTTTCGGAGATTGCGAGCAATGACCGTTAACGGTTGCGCCACGCCTGAAGGCTCATCTGACTATCGCGAGCGTTTTAAGGACATCGCCGCGGACAATTACTTTCGCGAAGCGCAGAATCTGTGGCTCTCGTCCGTTGGCATTGGAACCTACCTGGGCCAACCGGACGAAGAGACCGATCGGCGCTACACCGAAGCGATTGTCCGCGCGGTTGAACTAGGAGCGAACGTGGTCGACACCGCGGCCAACTATCGTTTTCAAAGAAGCGAGCGATCGGTGGGATCAGCACTGGCCCAGCTCAAGCAGCGGGGCTTCCCACGCGAACAGATCGTCATTTGCACGAAAGGCGGCTATCTGCCTTTTGACGGCGGGCCGCCGCGCGACGTGCGGGGATACATCGAAGAGAATTTCATCGACACGGGAATAGCGGGTTGGTCGGACATTGCGGGCGGATCGCATTGCATGACGCCGCGCTATCTCGAGGGTCAATTACAACAGTCCCTGCGCAACATGAAGGTCGATTGTGTCGACGTTTATTACGTGCACAATCCTGAATCGCAATTGTCTGCCGTGCCGGCGAATGAGTTTTGGCGAAGGCTGCGGGCCGCGTTTGAATTTCTCGAGCAGACCGTGACCGAAGGAAAGATCAAATACTACGGAGTCGCAACCTGGAATGGTTTTCGCGAAGAGCCGGATTCGCACGGGTACCATTCGCTGGAAACAATGGTGGAACTCGCACGCGATATCGCCGGCGACACGCATCATTTGCGGTTCATTCAACTGCCCGTGAATCTGGGGATGCCGGAAGCGCTCTTCTTTCAGAACCAAAAGCGTGGCGATGAGTATGTCACCGTGGTCGATGCCGCCGAAGGATTCGGCGTAAACGTGATTGCCAGTGGATCACTGCTGCAAGGACAGGCCGCGCGCGGGTTGCCGGAAGCGATCCGCGACTCGTTGGGCTCGCTCGCGACCGACGCGCAAACAGGTATTCAATTTGTCCGCTCAGCTCCGGGCATTACAACTGCGCTGGTGGGCATGAGCAGCGTCGAGCACGTGGAAGAGAATTTGGCGCTCTTGAAAGTTGCAACGGCGTCGCAGGAAGATCTGATTAATGTGTTCGATCAGGAAGAATGATTGCTGCGGTGCATGAGGTCAGTACCTCCCGCGGTAGCGGTTAAGTGATCGGCGCGAGCGATCATTCCAGATTTCAAATTCCAGATTGAAGAAAATGAAAATTCTTATCGCAGACAAATTCGAGCAGTCAGGACGCGATGGCTTGCAAGCGCTCTTGTGTGAGATCTCCTTTCAGCCCGATCTCAAAGACGAAGCGTTGGTCGAAGCGATCGCTAAAGAGCAACCTGACGTGCTGGTCGTGCGCGGCACGAAAGTCACTGAACCGATGCTGGCGGCCGGGCCACTGAAATTAATTGTGCGCGCCGGCGCGGGATACAACACCATCGATGTAGCTGCAGCTTCGCGCCGCGGAATTTATATTTCGAATTGTCCGGGAAAAAATTCAATCGCCGTCGCAGAACTGTCGTTTGCATTGATTCTCGCTTTGGATCGGCGAATTGCCGACAACGTCGTCGCTTTGCGCGCCGGTGAATGGAATAAAAAAGAATTTTCCAGGGCGCGCGGTTTGTTTGGTCGCACGCTCGGGTTAGTGGGTTTGGGAAAGATCGGCCAGGAGATTATCCCGCGCGCGCGCGCCTTCGGCATGCCGGTGGTTGCCTGGAGTCGGAGCCTAACCGCTGAGAAAGCCGAGCAGTTGGGCGTCGAAAGAAAAGAAACGCCGCTGGAAGTCGCGCGCGCGGCCGACATCGTTAGCGTTCACGTCGCACTCAAACCCGACACGCGCAACTTGATTGGACCGGAGTTTTTTTCAGCGATGCGCGACGGCGCGTACTTCATCAACACTTCGCGCGGTGAGACTGTCGATCAAACTGCATTGGTTGACGCGATTCATGCAAAAGGTCTGCGCGCGGGACTCGATGTTTTCGCGATCGAACCAACCTCAGCCGTGGCTGACTTCACTGATCCGATCGCGAATGAAACGCGAGTCTACGGCACTCATCACATCGGCGCGTCGACCGATCAGGCGCAGGAAGCAATCGCTGCTGAGACGGTGCGCATCATCAAATCATTCAAAGAAACTGGTCACGTGCCGAATGTAGTTAACCTGGCAGCGCGCACTCCGGCGACGCATCGTCTGGTGGTGCGTCATCGCGACCGTCCGGGTGTGCTGGCCCAGGTGCTCGAAGCGATCAAGGCCGAACACATCAACGTGCAAGAGATGGAGAACATCGTCTTCGAAGGCGCGGAAGCCGCCGTGGCGCGCATCAATCTGGACAAAGCGCCGTCAAGCGCGACGCTTGATCGATTGCGCGCGGGGAATGAAGATGTGATCGAACTAAACGTTTTGGAGATAGGTTAAAAGGCGTTAGGTCCCCGTTCTTTTGGTAACCTTTCCCAGCGATAAATCGCTGGGCTATTTTCGGTCGTCCCTGGCGGGACTACACTTAGATGAACACCACTCTCATCACCGGCGCGTCTTCGGGAATTGGCGAAGCTTTCGCGCGCAAACTCGCCGCGCAGGGACACGATCTCTTGCTGGTGGCGCGTTCGGAAGACAAGCTCGTGGCCCTCTGCAACGAGCTCGGACGCAGTCACAACGTTCGCGCACAATATGTCGCCATCGACCTTACCGAGCCTGACGCGCCCGCGCGTTTACTTGCAGAAACCGTCGAGCGTAACCTCGAAATCGATCTCTTAATCAACAATGCCGGCTTTGGATCGATGGGTGATTTCGCCAAACTCGATCTCGAACTGGAGCTGAGGATGATCGACTTGAATGTGCGATCGCTGGTTGAATTGACGCATCGCTTTCTGACGTCGATGCGCGAGCGCAAGCGCGGCTCGATCATCAACGTCGCTTCGACGGCCGGATTTCAGGGAGTGCCATTCATGGCGACTTACGCAGCCACGAAGGCTTTCGTGCTTTCTTTTTCCGAAGCGTTGTGGGAAGAGAACCGGACCTATGGCATCCAGGTGATGGCGTTGTGCCCGGGCGTGACTGAGACTGGTTTCTTCGTCGCGTCTCAGATGAAAAAGCCGCCGGCCCGGTTCGTCCAAACTTCCGAAGACGTCGTGGAGACTGCGCTGCGGGGATTGAAGCGCGGCAAGAATTCAATAGTTTCAGGATGGCCGAATCTGCTCATGATCGAAATGGAACGCATCGTGCCGCGCTCGCTGATTTTGCGGGTGGCCGGAATGGCGCTGCGCAATTATTCTGAGAAAGGATAGATTTGGAGTGCTTTGACTGGAGCGCAAGCGTCTCGCTTGCCTTTTAATCACAAACTAACCGCAGCAACCGGGACGGTTGCGCTCCAGTCAATTGCCTGTAGCACTCCAAAAATAACATGACTGAACGAATCTTTAATTTTAGCGCCGGACCGGCCGTGATTCCGGTCCCGGTTTTGGAAGAAGCCGGAACGAATATGTTATCGCTGCCCGGCGTCGGCATGTCGGTGATGGAGATCAGCCATCGCTCGAAAACTTTTGATGAAATCATCCAGGGTGCAGAGTCTGGCCTGCGCGAACTGCTCAACATTCCGAAAGATTACACAGTCCTCTTTCTGCAGGGCGGCGCGAGTCTGCAATTCGCTATGGTGCCGATGAATTTTCTCTCGCTTGACTCATCAGCCGACTACATCGTCACGGGCAGTTGGGGCAAAAAGGCTGCGAAGGAAGCGCAGAAATTCGGCAACGTCGACATGGCTGCGAACATGGCTGACGGTGGTTTCACGCGCGTGCCACACCAGGATGAGCTGCAACTGAATCCGAGCGCGGCTTACGTGCACATGACTTCGAACGAAACGATCGAAGGGGTTGAGTTCAAGGCTGAACCAGACGTCGGCGAGCTGCCGCTGATTGCGGACATGTCGTCAAACATTCTTTCGAAGCCGCTCCCGATTGAAAAGTACGGCCTCATCTATGCCGGCGCGCAAAAGAACATGGGGCCGAGCGGCGTCACCGTGGTGGTCATGCGCGAAGACCTTTTGCCGCGCATTCGCGAAGGCCTGGCCGCGATGCTCGATTACAACACGCACGCGAAAAACAAATCGCTCTACAACACGCCGAACACCTGGGGGATTTACATTCTGAATCTGGTCTGCAAATGGCTGAAGGGAAAAGGCGGGCTTGAAGGTGTTCAGCAAGAAAACGAAGCGAAGGCCAAACTGATCTACGACGCGATCGATCAGACGGATTTTTATCGTGGTCACGCTGATCCTGATTCGCGCTCAGTCATGAACGTGACCTTTCGCCTGCCTTCGGAAGATCTGGAAAAAAAGTTCGCCAGCGAAGCCACGGCCGCCGGCATGGACGGCTTGAAAGGCCATCGCTCAGTCGGTGGCATTCGCGCCTCGATCTACAACGCGTTTCCGAAAGAAGGATGCGAAGCGCTGGTCGGCTTTATGAAAGAGTTTGAGAAAAAGAATGGATAAGCGCTCACGAATATGGATTATTTCGGCGTAGTGACTGTAGGCGCTTTCAAATTGTTAACTTGCTTGCGTGAGGTGGAAGCGGCAAACAGAATTAGCGAGAATTCGCATGGCTTACAGGTTTGAATGGGACGAATACAAGGCTCGCTCAAATCGCATCAAACATGGCGTTAGTTTCGATGAAGCGTCAAGCGTTTTCGATGATTCGTTGGCGAAGATCTTCGACGACGAACCCCACTCTGGAGATGAGCATCGAGAGATTATTGTGGGACATTCGATAAAGCGTCGGCTACTGCTTGTTTCACTGAGCGACCAAATGAGAGAATTCGCATCATTAGTGCGCGACAGCCTACCGTGAAGGAACTGAAAGCCTATGAAGAAAGTATCTAATTCAAAACCCCGCGCGAAACGATCCGATGACATGCACCCGGAGTATGACTTTGACTACTCGAAAGCTAAGTCAAATCGTTTCGCTGGACGTATAGCGAGCGATCAAACAGTCGTCCTTCTCGACCCCGAGGTATCCAAATTTTTTACCGATTCCGAATCCGTGAATGCAGCCCTCCGCGCCTTAATTACGGCTTTGCCCAAGAATGTTAAGCGAGAGGCTCGCAAGTAAGTTCCCCAAATCAGTCTTACAACGCGTTTCCGAAAGAGGATTGTGAAGCGCTGGCTGAATTTATGAAAGAATTTGAGAAAAAGAATGGTTAAGCTTAATCACCGAATTCATTTCGCCGGTCTTGGGCTGACTTTGGTACTGGTGTTGTGTCCTAGTGTGTTACGGGCGCAAGAGTTTGGTTTGAGTCATCAACGGAAAATCGAGCGCGCTTATAAGCAATTGCTACACGCAAAGATTTTCAATCTTGGCGGTTACGGATGGGGTATGACTATCAGTGCTGAAGAACAGGCTCTTCATACCTTGCTTGAATCATCGAACTCTACAGCTCTGCTGAAAAGACTATTGCAGGAAGCAAATCCCGAAGGACAGATGTATTCCTTGTACGGTCTCTATCTTAATGAACCAGAGGTGTTCAAGTCTGAGCTGGAGCGAATGAAATCTGAAGACGGCCCTCCTGAACGTTGGGAAGAAGGGACCTTCGTTGAGAAAGGCAAGATTCGAACTGCTGCCGGATGTTTCTTATTTAGACAAGACCGACAGGCGCTGATTACCACGATTGCGAGTGGCGAATTCAATCAGGCATTCAAGAGCAGCAATGCAAGGTTGGCAACTAAATGAAATCTTACGTCACTCTTATCGGGTTTCTGATTGTCTCAACTGCATTCACCTCCGGCGCTTGCCGGTTCGCGACTCAGACAACCCCATCGCTCGCTCTTCCTCAGGAAAAACATCTTCGCAACATCAAGCAACTGAGCTTTGGCGGCGAGAACGCTGAAGCTTACTTTTCCGCCGACGGCCAGAAACTGATCTTTCAATCGACCCGCGATAGTCACGAGTGCGATCAGATCTACACGATGAACATCGACGGGTCGGACGTGAAGATGATCTCGAACGGCGATGGCCGCACGACCTGCTCGTACTTTTTCCCGAACGACGAGCGTGTTCTTTATTCGTCGACGCATCTTGGCGGAAAGCAATGTCCGCCGCGACCTGATTTTTCGCAAGGCTATGTCTGGGCGGTCTATGACACATTTGATATTTTCACTGCCAATCCGGACGGATCGGATCTGAAGCAACTGACCACCACGCCAGGCTACGACGCCGAGACAACCATCAATCGCAACGGAAAGCTGGTGTTTACTTCAAAGCGCGATGGCGATCTGGACATCTACACGATGGATGCCGACGGTAAGAACGTGAAGCGGCTGACGAGTGAACTTGGGTATGATGGCG
>Ga0137403_10008796_pt1 | contig 11287 bp, 15 predicted proteins | sample CZOMad2_1_16fung_FD_122057 | JGI IMG/M metagenome (GOLD analysis project Ga0137403, IMG submission 122057) | Vadose zone soil fungal communities from Angelo Coast Range Reserve, California, USA - CZOMad2_1_16fungal (Hybrid Assembly) | ecosystem: Environmental > Terrestrial > Soil > Vadose zone...
ATCTCACTCTTCCTAAAAATAAAGGTCTTGACCTGGATCTTTCTGGTAGAATAGCAAAAGATCTCCACCTTGACAACTTCAGCGGAAAAATAAAAGAAGAAGAAATAAGCGGAAAATTAAATGGTGGCGGTGTACCCGTAAGAGTAGATGCGGGGAGTGGAAGAATATATTTAGCGTTAAAATAAGAAGTCGTTAGTCGTTAGTCATGAGTCAATGGTTCAATAGCAATGAATAAATTAAAAAGTAAAAAATCAAAATGAAAAATTAATAACCTGTTTTGACTTTTGAATTTTTCATTTTGATTTAAAAATTATTTATGATAAAAAATTATTTCAAGATCGCCTGGCGAAATCTTTTTAAAAACAAGACCTCTTCTTTTATTAATATAAGTGGCCTGGCCGTAGGTATGGCTGTAGCTATACTTATCGGGTTGTGGATTTATGATGAATTGTCATTCAATAAATATTTTGAAAATCATGACAGCATTGCCCGTGTTGTACAAAACCAAACTATAAACGGAGAAACAAGTACACGTGAGAATAACCCCATTCCATTAGGGATTGAACTGAGCAATTCTTTTAAAAGCGATTTTAAGCGGGTTGTGATGTCAACGCAAGCAAAAGACTATATTATTTCATCAGGAGATAAAAAATTTATACAAGCCGGTAATTATATGCAACGCGAAGCCCCGGAAATGCTAACGCTTAAAATGTTAGCAGGTAACAGGGACGGGCTTACAGAACTAAATTCTATTCTTCTATCAGAAACTTTATCCAAAAAATTATTTGGCGATGAAGACCCGATGGGAAAGTCAGTACGCGTGGATAGCAGCGATTACCTGACCGTGACCGGTGTCCTGGACACTGCGGGAGAATTGCGCGTGGAAGGCGCCGTCTTCGGGCGCATCGCGGGAAACAACGCAGCTAGGGTGCGCTGACCTGCACGCGGAGCGCGACGCCGCTCGCGTCCATCGTTAAGTTCACCGGCGCGCCCGGCACTAGGTGCGCGCGCTTGCCGGGCACGAGCATCGAGATCGACGCGTTCTCCGGCACCAGGATCTTCTGCGCGCCACCGTCGTACGTGAGCGTCAGCTCGCGCCCCTTTGCGGACTGCACCGTCGCGCCGACCGTCGCGTTGGTCATCGTCTGGTCGTCGCGGCCATCGAAGGGACGATGGCCGGGATTGAGCGGCTTCGGGAAGCGCCGCACCTCATAGGCGGTGAGCGAGCCGTCCGCGCCCTTGTTCGAGGTGACACCCAGGAAATCGCCGGGCTTGATGTCGGCGAGCGCGATCGGCTGCGTGTAGACGATCTCGGTCTTGTCGCCGAGGCGCACGCGGGTCTTCTGGTCGACGACGATCATGTCGCCCTCGACCGCGCTGATCTTGCCGCGCACGCGCGTCGGCGCCTGCGCGGCCGCAGTCCCCGCGAGGGTGGCCGCGGCGAGGACGAGGACCAGCGCGGCGCTACTGCGGCGGATTGACGCCATCTTTGCTCACCGCCACGCGCCCGGTCATGAACTTGCCGTCGTCGCCCACGCGCGCGCCGGTGAAGATCGTCGCGCCCGGCTTGAGGTCTGCTCGGCTGCCGTTGACGAACGTGTAGTACTCGGTCTCGGGCGTCACGAGGATCTTCTGCTCGCCGTCCTTGTATTTCATCGTGAGCTCGTTGCCGCCGCTCGCCTGCGCGATGTTCTCGATGTTGGCGTTGGTCATCATCGAGTTCGGGATCGAGTCCCAGTTGCCGTGCATCTGCGGCACCTGCGGCCCGAGCGCGTGGATGCGCTTCGCCACCAGCTGGCCGTCGGGACCCTTGACCGACGTGACACCGGCGTAGCTGCCGGGCTTGAAGTCGGCCGCCGTGCCTTTCTTGGGAATGACAACCTGCGTGTCCGGCGCGAGGTGCAGCTGGACGTCGCGGCCTTCGCGCGTCTTGACGGCGAGCACGTCGCCGCTCAGCGAGGTGATGGTGCCGCGCACGCGCACGTTGGTCTGTGCGAAGGCCGTGGTGGCGGCGAAGGCAAGCAGGATAAGGCCGAGGCGTTTCATTCTTGGGCGCTCCGTGAAGTTTGCGAACCAGTAGTGAACACCCTTATTCTCCGCCGCATTCCATGCTCAATCCATTCCAGCCCATCAAGAAAATCGAGGTGCGGCGCTTCGCGGCGCTGCCGGCCAGGTTCCGCAAGCGCCGCCGCACGGCCTGGTCCGACCCCAACCGGCAGGGCGCCGCGGTCGACAGCTTCCTCGAAGGCCCCTCGTTCGACCGGCAGGGCAACCTCTGGTGCGTCGACATCCCGTTCGGGCGGATCTTCCGCATCGACCGCAAGGGCGAGTGGGAGCTCGTCGCCCAGTACGACGGCTGGCCGAACGGGCTCAAGTTTCATCGCGACGGGCGCGCTTTCATCTGCGATTACCGGCGCGGGCTGCTCGCGCTCAACCCGAAGACGGGGAAAGTGGAGGAGGTGCTGGGCACCGCGTTCAGCGAGAGCTTCAAGGGGCTGAACGACCTCCACTTCGCCGACAACGGCGACCTGTATTTCACCGACCAGGGCCAGAGCGGCATTGGCGACCCGACCGGCCGGGTGTGGCGCCTGCGGGCGAACGGAGAGTTGCAGAAGCTCGTGGCCAATGCGCCCTCGCCCAACGGCATCACGCTGAACAGGAAAAACAGTCAGGTGTACGTGGCCCTTACGCGCTCGCAGCAGATCTGGCGGCTGCCGCTGATGGCCGGCGGCACGCCTTCCAAGACCGGCGTCGCGATCCAGCTCTCGGGCGGCCACGCCGGCCCCGACGGCGTCGAGATGGACGACGAAGATGGCCTCGTCGTCTGCCACCTCGGCGTGGGCATCTGGCGCTTCGATGCGAATTGCCTGCCGACGCACCTGGTCCACGCGGGCGAGGAGCACCGGCTGATGACGAACATCGCCTTCCGCGGCAAGACGCTCTACATCACGGATTCGGCGAACGGCGAAATCCTCAGCGCGGAGATGCCCGTCGCCGGCAAGAAGATGTTCTCGATGAGGTGATCATGCGATTCCTGCTTTGCCTGTTGCTCGTTGCCACTGCGGCCCATGCTCAATATCCGGCAAAGCCGGTGCGCGTCGTGATCGGCTATGCCGCCGGCAGCTCCACCGACATCGTCGGACGTGTGATGGCCGATCGACTGTCGGCATACTGGAAGAGCAGCGTGTACGTGGAAACGCGTGCCGGCGCGGCCGGCAACCTCGCGGCGGATGCCGTTGCCAAGGCGCCGGGCGACGGCTATACGCTGCTCTTTGCGCAGAACGGGCTCGCGATCAGCGCTGCCGCGCTGCCGAACCTGCCCTACAGCGCCGAGCGCGACCTCGTCGCGCTCTCCCCGGTTGCGGCGACCCCGCACATCCTCATCGTCGCGCCCGATTTTCCGGCGAAGAACGTGCAGGATCTGATCGCGCGCGCAAAAGCCGAGCCCGGGAGACTCAGCTTCGCTTCCTCGGGCGTGGGGAATTCCGACCATCTCTGCGGCGAGCTGTTCAACCTGATGGCCGGCATCAGCGCGATCCATGTTCCCTACAAGGGCGGTGCGCCGGCCGCGGTCGACGTCATGGGCGGGCGCATCGCGTATTACTTCGCCGGCATGCCGGTCGGGCTGCCGCTCGCGAAATCGGGCAAGGCCCGCGCGCTCGGCGTGACGAGCTCCGAGCGGTTCCCGGGTGCGCCCGACGTGCCGACGATTGCCGAGCAGGGCTTGCCCGGCTATTCCGCGACGCTGTGGCAGGGGTTCTTTGCGCCGAGCAGCGTGGCGGCGGAGCTCGCGAGCCGCATCGCCGCCGACATCGAGAAGGTGATGAAGCTGCCCGAGACGCACGACAAGCTCGCGGGCGCGAGCGTCAGCGTGTGGGCGGTGAACCAGGCCGACTTCAAGCGCGCGTTTGCTGCAGACATCGCGAAGTGGCGCGACGTGGTGAAGAAGACGAACCTGAAGCTGGACTAGCCGCCCACCTCGCACAGAAGGTCGAGCAGCGCCTCCGGCTTGTACGGCTTGGACACGAAATGCCGGAAACCGCAGCTCGCCGCGCGGCTGCGATCCTCGTCCCGCTTGTGGGCACTCACGGCGATCAGCACCGGGCACTGGGCGCCAAAGCGCTGCGAGAGCTCACGCGCCACGTCGAAGCCGCTGACGTCCGGCATGCCGAGATCGAGCAGCACGATATCGGGCCCGAAGTAGGTCGCGGCGGAGAGCGCCTGTTTGCCGTTCTCGGCCAGCTTGACGATGTAGCCTTCGCTCCGTACCAGGATACCGAGCGTGAGCATGCTGTCGCGGTCGTCGTCCGCGATCAGGACTCGCAGGGCAGCGCGCTTTTCCCCCACCGTTCTTTCCTTCTTGTTTCGGCAGCTAGTCGCACGCTAGCAAGGATTGGTGCGCCGCGATCGCGGGGAGGTAACGGTATCCGCTACGAGCTAATCAATTTTTGCGCCGGACTTTTTGATAACTTCCGCCCATTTCGCCGAGTCTTTTCGGATCAGCGCGCCGAATTCCTCAGGCGTGCCGCCGCCGCCTTCGCTGCCGAGCTGCCCGAGGCGCTCTTTAGTCGTCGGCTCGGCGATCGTTCGATTCACCGCGGTGTTGAGCCGATCGAGGATCGGCCGCGGCAGCCCGGCCGGCGCAATGATTCCGCTCCACGCCGTGACTTCATAGCCCGGCACGCCGGCTTCGATCATCGTCGGCACCTGCGGCAGGCTGTGCGCGCGCTGCGCACCGGTGACCGCCAGCGCACGCACGCGCCCGTTCTGGACGTGCGGCGCGATCGAATTCGTGCTCTCGAACATGAGCTGCACGTTGCCGGCGATGAGGTCGGCGATCGCCGGCGCGCCGCCCTTATAGGGGACATGCACGATTTCCGTGCCCGTCATGTACTTGAACAGCTCGCCGCTCACGTGGCCGGGCGAGCCGTTGCTCGACGAGGCGTTCGACAGTTTGCCGGGATTGCGCTTCGCGTAGTCGATCAGCTCGCGCACGCTGCTGAACGGCGCCTTCGGCGAAGCGGCGAGCAGCATGTAGCCCGTGCTGATGAGCGCGACGGGCTGCAGGTCGCGCTCTATGTCGTACGGCAGCTTCTCGACCACGTGCCGCGTGATGGCGAGCGCGCCGACCGGGCCGACGCCGATGGTGTAGCCGTCCGGGGCGGCTTTCGCCACCGCGTCGATGCCGATGGTGAGCGCACCGCCAGGGCGGTTGTCGACGACGACGGGCTGTCCGAGTTCCCTGGCGATGCCGGGTGCGACGAGGCGCGCGATGTTGTCGGTGGCGCTGCCTGCGGCCTGCGGGACGACCAAACGCAGCGGCCGCTCAGGAAACCTCTCGGATAGCTGAGCGGCCGCTGGGACTGCGAGAACGAAAAGCGCTAGGGCTGCAGCTGCGCGCGTATCTCGCCGCCTTTGTACTTGTCGCTATGGACCTGCACATACAGGTTGCCGGCTTTCAGCGCATCCATCTGCGCCGCCGTGAGCTTCTTGCCTTCGGGCACGCTGTAGGTGTCGCCGTTCTTGGCGAGCGGCACGATCACGGGACCGTTCTGGCCTTTCGCGGCCTGGTGGATGTGCGCCATCGTGCCTTGCACGCCCTCGGTCGTCACGCTGCCCGAGACGCTGCCGTCTTCCGCGACGCGGAAGCTGCCCGTGCCCTTTGCCTGCGTGCTCGCCGCGGGAACTTCCTCGGTGCCGCTCAAGCTGACTTTCATCGCGCCGCTGCCGGGCATCCAGTCGGGCATCTTGTCTTTCATTCCCGCGCAGCCCGCCAGCGCGATAATCGCTGCCGCTACCAAAAGCTTCTTCATGTTCTCGTCTCCTCTCCGAAGGTGAACCTGCTCGCGGGATGAACGAGCTGCGCGGCTAGAATATTCCATGCCCCGCATCGCCGGTTCGTCCGCGCTTTCGCGCCTGCGCATTCTAGACCTGTCCCGGGTGCGCGCGGGGCCTACCTGCGTGCGCCAGTTCGCCGATTTCGGCGCCGACGTGATCAAGATCGAATCGCCGCCCGGGGTCGATCCGAACGAGAACATGGGCGGGCCGCGCGACGGTCCGGACATGCAGAACCTGCACCGCAACAAACGCGCGATGACGCTCAACCTCAAGCTGCCCGCGGCGCGCGAGGTGCTCGAGCGGCTGGTGAAAACGGCGGACGTCGTCGTCGAGAACTACCGTCCCGACGTGAAGTTCCGGCTGGGCATCGACTACGACTCGCTCGCCAAGATCAATCCGCGGATCATCCTCGCCAGCATTTCCGGCTTCGGCCAGGACGGGCCGTATCGCGATCGGCCCGGCTTCGACCAGATCGCGCAGGGCATGAGCGGGATCATGTCGGTCACCGGTAGCCCGGGCCAGGGCCCGATGCGAGTCGGCGCCGCCGTCGCCGATGTCGCGGCGGGACTGTATGCGGCGCTCGGCATCCTGACCGCGCTCTTCGAGCGCGAGCACTCCGGGCGTGGCCAGTGGGTGCAAAGCTCGCTCCTCAACGCGGGCATCGGGCTGCTCGATTTCCAGGCGGCGCGCTATGTGATGAAAAGCGAAGTCCCGGCGCAGGTCGGCAACGACCATCCGACGAGCATGCCGACCTCGGCCTACAAGACGAAGGACGGCTACATCAACGTCGCCGCCTCCGGCGACGGCATGTGGAAGCGCATCTGCCAGCTCTTCGGCCGCGGGGACCTCGCGACCGAGGATCGCTTCAAGACGAACGAGCTGCGCGCGAAGAACCGCGCGGCGCTCAATGCCGAGATCAACAAGTCGCTGGGCGCCCGTACGTCGGCCGAATGGATCGACGCGCTGAACAAGATCGGCGTGCCGTGCGGCCCGATCTACAAGATGGACGAGGTCTTCGCCGACCCGCAGGTGCAGCACCTCAAGGCCGCCGTGGAGGTCGAGCACCCGCGCATCGGCCGCTTCAAGATCCTGAACCAGCCGGCGCGCCTCTCGCGCACGCCCGCCGAGATCAAGACCGCCACGCCCGACATCGGCCAGCACACCGACGAGCTCCTCTCGGAACTCGGCTACAGCGGCTCCGACGTCGCTCGCCTGCGCAAAGAGGGGGTCGTTTGACGGACAAGATTCTGGCGAAGAAAGACGGTGCCATCGGCTGGCTCGTCTTCAACAACCCCGACCGGCGCAACGCCGTCTCGCTCGAGATGTGGGAAGCGATCCCCAAAGTGCTGGAAGGCTTCGGCGCCGATGGCGCGATCCGCGTCGTGGTGCTCGCCGGCGCCGGGGACAAGGCCTTCGTTTCCGGCGCCGACATCTCGCAGTTCGAGAAGGAGCGCTCGAGCGCCGAGGCCGTGGCGCACTACGACGCCGTCGGCGAGAAGGCGCAGACCGCACTCAAGATGTGCGACAAGCCGGTGATCGCCATGATCCGCGGCTACTGCATCGGCGGCGGGCTCAACATCGCCAACCTCTGCGACCTGCGCATCGCCGCGGACGACGCGCGCTTCGGCATACCGGCGGCGAAGATGGGGCTCGGCTACCGCGCAGCATCGATGAAGCACCTGGTCGACATCGTCGGCGCGGCCTACGCCCGCGAGATCATGATCACCGCGCGGCAGTTCAGCGCCGAGGAGGCGCTGCGCATGGGCCTGGTGCACAAGGTCGTGCCCGTGCCGGAGCTGGAAGCCGCCACCCGCCAGTACTGCGACATGATCGCGGCGAATGCGCCGCTCACGATGCGCGCCGCGAAACGCATCATCCGCGAGGTCAGCGTCGCGGACTACGATGCCGAAGCGTGCCAGGCGTGGGTCAAGGAGTGCTTCGACAGCGAGGATTACCGTGAAGGCCGAAGAGCCTTCATGGAAAAGCGAAAGCCCGTTTTCAAGGGCAAATAAATTGGAGGATGTGATGAGGCACCTAGCGGCAGTCGCCGCGCTCGCCGTCTTGGGCGCTGCGTCGGCTGGCGCGTTCGCGCAAAGCAATTTCCCGGCGAAGCCCGTCACCACGGTCGTCGGCTTCGAGCCGGGCGGGGGCACCGACACCACCGCGCGCATCATCGCGCCGGCGCTCGGTGAGCTCCTCGGCCAGCAGGTCGTGGTCGAGAATCGCTCCGGCGCCGGCGGCGACATCGCCGTCGACTACGTGGCGAAGTCGGCGTCCGACGGCTACACGCTGGTGCTCGCCAACGTCGGCGCGCTGGCGGTGAACCCGCATATCCTGAAAACGCCCTACGATCCGCTGAAGGACCTCGCGCCGATCAGCATGGCAGTCGTTTTCCCGAACGTGCTGGTCGTGCAGCCGTCGCTCGCGGTGAAGAACGTCCAGGATTTCGTGAAGCTCGCGAAGGAGAAGCCCGGCAAGCTGACTTACGCGTCCTCCGGCATCGGCGGTGCCGGCCATCTCGCCGGCGAGCTCCTCAAGGTGATGGGGAAGATCGACATCGTCCACGTGCCCTACAAGGGCGGCGGGCCGGCGATGCAGGGCTTCCTCGGCGGCCAGGTCGATGCCTTCTTCGCCACGCCGGTATCGTCCATCTCGCAGATCAAGTCCGGTAGGGCGCGCGCCATCGCCACCACCGGTTCCAAGCGCGATCCGCTGATGGCCGATGTGCCGACGATCGCGGAGTCCGGCTATGCCGGGTATGAGGCGCTCAACTGGTACGGCTATCTCGCGCCAGCGAAGACGCCCAAGGAGGTCATCGACCGCCTCGCGCGCGACATCGGAAGAGCGCTGGCCGACCCGAAAGTGGTCGCCGCGCTGGCGAAGACCGGCGTCGAGCCGCAGCCGATGACGCCGGACCAATTCGGCAAGTACATCGCGCGCGAATACCAGACCTGGGGCAAGGTCGTGAAGGACGCGCACATCAAAGCCGAATGACGATCTTGCCGACGGCGGAATTGGACTCCATGTAGTCCTTCGCCTTCGGCAGCTCGTCGAAGGAAAACACCTTGTCGACGAGCGGCTTCAGTTTGCCGCTGGCGAAGAGCGGCAGAAAATCCTTTCTGAAACCTTCGGCCGTCGCCGCGCGCTGCGGCGCGGTCCGAAGCTTGTTCGACACGCCGAAGAGCTTGAGGCGCTTCGAGTGCAGCGCCTCGAGGTCGATCTCGCTTTTCAGGCTGCCGTCGAGGTAGCCCACCGTCGCGAGCCGGCCTTCGTAGGCCATCGAGCGGATGCATTCGGCGAAGACGGTGCCGCCGACGTTATTGACGACGAGGTTCACGCCCTTGGCGTCGGTGGCCTTCATCACCGCGTCGTGGAAATCCGGCTTGCGGGTAGCGAGGGGCACGTCGAGGCCCACTGCTTTTAACTTTTGCAATTTGTCTGCGGAGCCCGAGGTGCCGATGACCTTGGCGCCGAGCGTCAAGGGAAACCGCAATCGCTTGCCGCTGAAAGCGAAGTCGCACACATTGCGGCCACGCCTCAGGCGGCGTTGCGGGCCGCGATCAACCCCCGGATGAACTTCAGGTTCCGTCGCATGTCGGCCTCTACCGAAATAGGGCAGTCGGTTTCGAGCTGGGCCCACCTGTCGAAACCCGCGTCGGCCAGGGCGTCAACCACCGCTTTGAAGTCGATCGTTCCTTCGCCGAGGTAGTGAGGGTTGTCCTTCAGATGGACCTCGCAAATACGCGCACCGCTCAGCCAGCGGATCTCCTCCACCACGTCAAAACCGCCCTTGGTCGAGTTGCCCACATCGTAGTAGGTGAGGACGGCGGGAGACTTGGTCCGATCCAAGAACGCGAAGCATGGGGCAACCCTCAGGTCTGCCAGGGGCCAAAGAGGATGGGCCATCCGTCGGGACGCGAGAAGCGCGCTTGCCCGTGATGCGGGGGATGGTTCAGAGCTACCCTTGCCCGGAGAAAGCAAGCCCACCGCCCCTTTAAGCGCGCCGAAAAGCGGCAGCCTCCATCTTTCGCGCCTCAAATTCTTCGTAGCGCCTGCGTACCACGGGACGCAACGAGCCGATAACAATGGTCAGAATTCCACCGATCAATACCAGGGGGTACCAGATAGCGTAGGGCTGTCCTGTGAACACAGCGTAAAGCCCAACCACCAGGTGGCCGACGCCGATCAGAGTCAGCAGGTTGAAGGCGCCCAAAATGAGGCCCCGGCCTTTTCCCTTCGGGGCCAGCATGCCAGTTGCGCCGCCCAGGATTCCGCCTAACGCTCCGAGCAGCCCTCCACCAATTCCTCCGTATAACGCTCCAAACCGGATCGGATCAAACCAGGGTTCTGTCATACTCCCTCCTTTTGCTCCGCCATCTGCCGGCGATACAGAGCGCGCACCGTCTGAGCCGCCGGAACTGCGATTTCGCCCCGCTCCACCAAATCCGCGAGCAATTGCGTCATGGGATCGGGCGTGGTCCCCCTTGCCAACTGGCGCACCCGCTCCATCAGCCGATCCATGCGGAGGCGGATCGTTGGGTAGCTGACCTTGTACACCTCAGCCAGGTCTTTGAGCGATCCAGAAGCCAGCACGAGCTGAAGCACCAGATCGAGTTCCCCTTCCGTTAGCGCAAACAAAGGGTGTTGCGTTCGGGATGGTGCCTCAACTGTGGTTTCAGAATCGATCATTAAAAAGGAGAATACCCTTAACTTTAATAAATGTAAACATTACTTTAATAATATTGAAGTATATGATGTAAGTTATTTAAAATAAGTCGGTTACAATTGGTCGAATGACCGGGTTGCGGGAGGCGGCCCAGCCGGCACCACGTGAACGACCTAATGCAGACCTTCGACCATGAACCCGCCCGGCGCATTGAAGTTGGTTGATCAGGCACCATGAGCCAGAGGGCGAGGCCGGAAACCGGCTTTCCCGGGGCACGAAGGAGAGGATCCGCCGAGGCCTCGATGCCATCCACTCGAGGGATGGGATCGAAGATGATGCGCTGCTGCTCGCTGGCATTGTTCGGAGTAGTCTCCCTCAGACTGATTTCGCCAAACGTGAGTTGTGGACGATCCTCAGGCCAGCGGACAGTGGCATCATCAACGGTGTCGCCGTCCTCAGCCAACTGTACAACGATGTGAAACTTAACCGGTTCCTTCGCGACCCGCTCTTTGATCTCGTCGAAGAGAAAGTTTTGACTCCGCGCGGCCGCTGCCGCCTCGTCCAGATATTCATTACCTCCTACCGGCAGCACCCGATAGCGCCCATAGCGGCTCACGCCGTCCGCGTTGGTGAACTTGAACGCAGACACCGCGAACAACGACTCCTTCCCAAAGCTCGTCGGGATCGGCTTAGGGGTTTGTACAAATTTCAAAGCCGCAGGATGAGCGCCAAGGAATTTTTCAATCGCATTCGGGGCCGCAGTCCAAAGGCTGGATGCTGGAT
>Ga0137403_10008797_pt1 | contig 11286 bp, 6 predicted proteins | sample CZOMad2_1_16fung_FD_122057 | JGI IMG/M metagenome (GOLD analysis project Ga0137403, IMG submission 122057) | Vadose zone soil fungal communities from Angelo Coast Range Reserve, California, USA - CZOMad2_1_16fungal (Hybrid Assembly) | ecosystem: Environmental > Terrestrial > Soil > Vadose zone...
GTCGCTGAAGCTGGAGAAGGTCGCGGTCCGGCCCTGCATGGTCGCGATGAAGCGTTGCTGGCTTATGATGACGTGGGACGTGTCGCCGTACTTGGCTTCCCGGGCGAGGTCCAGCGCCATCTCCGACTCGCGCCAGACAACGTCGAGTGGATCGCTCCGCACGAGAAGGCTTGCGATACATCCGTGCATGCCGTAGCACGCAAAGTACAGATCACCCGTCTCGATTGCCGTGCGAATGCCCGTCCGAATGAAATCGATCACGTTCGCTATCGGCTGCGTCCAAAATGCAACCGCTGCCATCGCCGAGTAAACCTTCGACTGGTAGGCAATAAAGCCGTGCTTCTCGACCAGGTCGCAGGCGAGTTTGGCGAAGCCGTAGGCATCGCGATAACGGTGAAAGACTGCCGCGAGCACAATTCCCAAAAAGCCATAGGCGTGCGCGGCCGCGCCGCTCGCCCCGTGCTGCATGCTGATGTTCGCCATGCGACACACTTGCAAGCAATACAAACGAAAGTCGGTAAAGTAGGCGGGAGGACCAAGGACCGCGAGCACTTGCATGACGACCTGCAGTTCCGGATCGCTCATCAGGGGCAGATCAATCAGGCTCTCGATCGGGCGCCCATTGAGGGTCTGCCAGACCGCCTCGTATTCGGCCTGGACCTGCTCCAAGGTCGGGTGGGCCGGGAGGTCGATGCCGAACAGGCGCAGGCACGTGAGTGCGCTGTCCACGGCTTGCGGGTTCTCCGACTTCGCGACGTGGTACTGGACCTTCAGGTGGCAGACGGCCGCCTTATCGACTTTTGATGCCGCGCGCTGCGCCAACTCGACGATCAGTTGCTCCGCCTTGCCGAAGTTACCCCTCAGAAACTCGCACTCCGCGTTTTCAAGCCACAAGCTGAACGTCAACTCGTACTGGCTGCCCCAGTAGCTTTCGTCGAGCATGGCCATGCCGGCCGCTAAATGCGCGCACGCCGACGCATAGGCCGCCGACGCCTTGGCCTTTCGCCCGGTACGCAGGTCGAGCGTCGCCACCCGCGCTTTCTCGTCCCGATCGATCAGCCGCACGGCGCCCCGATTGAACTGGTTCGCAACATCGAAAAGATGCTCAGTGAGTTCATCCGGTGTCATGCTCGCCAGCAGCGCACGGCCGATGCGCAGGTGGACGTCGGCCCGTTGCTCTTCGGCAATCAGCGAATAGGCCGCCTGCTGGATGCGGTCGTGGAGGAATTTGTAGGCGCTCTCCTGGTGGAAGACGAGCCCAGCGCAGACGGCTTCCCAGAGGGCCGCATGCACCGACTCCTCGGTAGACCCGTGAACCAGGGCCAGAGTGGCGGTCGGGGCCACATTGCCCAGGCAGGCGAGCTGTTTGAGGACTTCCCGGGTGGTGGAGGAAAACCGTTTCAGCTTCCCGACCATGAGATCCATCACGTTGTCGGTGTAGCTCTTGGCACGGATGAGGTTGATGTCCCATCGCCAAGCTCCCGTAACCGGGTGGAATGCCAGCAGCCCCTCTTCGGCCAGCGCGGTGAAGAACTGGATTGCGAAGAACGGATTTCCGCCGGTCTTCTGCTGCACCAGTTGCGCTAAGGGCCGCACATCCTCCGGCTCGCAATGCAGCGCGTCGGCGATGAGCCGGCCAACATCATCGAGCTCGAGCGGCGCCAGCACGATCTCCTGCACCCTCGCATCGACAGCGCGGATCGCCTCCAGCGTCCGCAGAAGCGGGTGCGCGGGGCCGACCTCGTTGTCACGGTAGGCCCCGACCAGCAGCAGGTGCCGCACCTCTGGATGCGTGACCAGATGCACGAGGAGGTCGAGCGTCGCTGTATCAAGCCATTGCAAATCGTCAAGAAACAGGGCGAGTGGATGCTCCTTGCGCGCGAATACGCCAAGGAAGCGTCGGAACACCATCTGGAAACGGTTCTGCGCGTCCTGCGGCGGCAGATCCACGATCGGCGGCTGTTTCCCCATCACGAGTTCCAGCTCGGGAACGAGGTTGACGATGAGTTGACCGTTCGGACCCAGCGCCTCGCTTAGGGAGACCCGCCAGCGGCCAAGCTCCTCCTCGCTCTCGGTGAGGAGCGAGCGGACAAGGCTCTGGAATGCTTGGCCCAGGGTGGCGTACGGGATGTCGCGCTTGTACTGGTCGAACTTGCCCGACGCGAACAGGCCACGCGGCGGTACGAGCGCCTTGTGCAGCTCGTTCACGACAGAGGATTTGCCGATCCCGGCATAGCCGGAGACGAGCAAGAGTTCCGAGGTGCCGTTCGCCGCGACCCGGTCAAAGAGCGCGATCAGTGCCTCAATCTCGCGCTCCCGGCCGTAGAGCTTCTCCGGAATCAGTAGCCGGTCCGATGTGTCGTAAGCGCCGAGCGAGAACGGGTCGATACGACCATGCGATTCCCACTCTGCCAAACCGCGCCGCAGATCGGCCTCGACACCCGCGGCAGTCTGGTAGCGCTCCTCGGCGGTCTTGGTGAGGAGCTTCATCACGATTGCCGATAGCGGGCCTGGGACGCCCGCGACCTGTTCGTTGGGCGGCACCGGTTGCCGGGCGATATGGCAGTGTACCCACTCCATCGGATCGGCGGCGGTGAAGGGGAGCTGCCCCGTCAACACTTCGTAGAAGGTGACGCCCAGAGCGTAGAGATCGCTACGGGAGTCCACCGAGCGGTTCATCCTGCCGGTTTGTTCCGGCGCCATGTAGGCGAGCGTCCCGGCGATCACCTCCGGCGGCGCCGGGGCCTGGTGCTCACGCGGTAGACGCGAGGCAATGCCGAACCCCGTCAGCCACACCCCGCCGCTTGCCTCGTTCACCAGGATATTTGCCGGCTTGATGTCTTTATGGATAAGGCCTCGCTCATGCACTCGGCGGAGCGCCCCCGCAAGAGGGATCGCAATGCGCAGGAACTGCGATAGGTCCAGCGGCCGGCCAAGCAGTCGATCGACCGGCACACCGCCGGGATCCTCAAGCACCAGCGTCATGCAGTCGTTGTAGTGCGTCAGCGCGACGGGTCGCGCCGCCCAGTCAGCGTCAAGTTCGGCCTTGAGCGCAAATTCGTGTTTAAGCTGCTCGACGCAACCGAGTGACGTTTCTTCCGCGACAGCAAGCAGGATCGGCGCCAAGCCGTTGCCGGAGCCCCGGTAGAGAGCGATGTCTCCCTCCCTGAGCGAGGAGAATATGTAGCCTGAGAGCTCGTTCACGAGGGCCTCCGCCAGGAGGACTACTCTAGTACGTTGATTAGGTGACGTTTGCTCTGGTCCGTCAATCCAGAAACAGAGGCTAAAAATGCGATCATATCACGATCGATGCTATATTATGGCTAGACGGCGACGGTTGCGCCGCGATTGCGGCCCAAAACATGGCGGCGACCGGGGATTGAGTGCGGTCGCCATGCATGCAACTCGGAGACCGGCAAGCGGCGCTGGGATCAGACTTCCAAAACCTTTTCGAGACAGCCAATCAGGGCATCTGCTCCAAATGGCTTTCTGAGCAGGCAGACAGCGCCACTGGCTACCACCCTAGCGTCCAGCCCCGGCTCTCCGCGCGCGGTAATCATGATGACAGGCAATCGCAAATCACGTGCCATAAGCAGATGCTGGAGATCAAGCCCGCTCATTCCGGGCAAATGAATGTCAGTGACGACGCAGTCGCACGAGCTTTCCCCGTTTGCAGCAAAAAACTCTTCCGCGGATGCAAACCCGCGCGCGCGGTATTCCAACGAACAGAGCGAATCGACCAGCGCTAGTCGGAATGGCTCGTCGTCGTCGATGACGGCGATTAAGAACTCTCTTGACACACATCATCCTCGGGTATGGGTGCGGGTCGGCGGTGGCGAGAGAGCAGTTGTTGCATCTGGCCGGGCCACCACAACATTATACAGAGGTGTTACCCAGCGTTTAAGGGGGCTTGGGCTTGACTACGTCGGCCATCCGCACGAGGTCAGCCAATGTCCGTGCGCCCATCTTGCGCATGGCCGCGCCTCGATGAATTTTCGCCGTGATCTCGCTTACTCCAAGTTCTCCGGCCACCTGTTTGTTCATCTTCCCGGTTGTCACCAGCATCATCACCTGCTGTTCGCGAGGGGTCAGTGTTCCGAACCGTTGTCGCACCTGCGAAGCATTGTCGTCGGCAGTCCGCCGCTGGCGGTCGCGTTCGATGGCCACCATCACGGCATCGAGCATGTCCTGATCACGGAATGGCTTCGGAAGAAAATCCACCGCGCCTCGCTTCATCGCGCGGACCGTCATCGGAATGTCGCCGTATCCGGTCATCATGATCACCGGCAGGCGAACGCCTAACTGGGTGAGCTGGGCCTGGAACTCGAGCCCGCTCATATCGGGCAAGCGGATGTCGATAACGATGCATCCGGGCTTATCCGCAAGGCTCGCGTCAAGAAAGTCGCGAGCGGCTCCGTAGGTTCGGGTGTCAAGTCCCACCGAGTCGAACAGGCTCTCCAACGCGCCGCGCAGGGCGGCGTCGTCGTCGACCACGTGCACAACCGCGCTATTGCTCGTCTCGAACGGCATTGGTGTGGGCCGTATACGGTGACGTCAAGCCACCTATAGCATGGCAGAAATCGTGATGTGGATCAAACCAATGTATGAGCCAGCGGAGCCATTGGTCTGACGCAGGCGCGACCTATCGCCCTCATGGGAAAGGCGCCTATCGCCACGTTCCACGGATGTCTTTACTGGCTCATCGTGCGAAGACGACCGGGGCGCTGGCCAGCACATTTGCTCGAAACCCAAACTCTACTTTGAAGTTGCACGCGGAAAGCTCAGGCAGAGAAGGCCGAGGCTAACGAAATTCAACAACGTCTAACGTGCCGAGACGCGGCTTCTCTGCAATTCTGGAGTCACGACCTAGCGACGACAGCGCTGCACGTTCAATTTCTCAACGGTTGCGCAACAGCGAAGTAACCATTTCGGCGAAGCGGAGCGGACTTCGACCGCTGGAGCGACGGTGCAGAGGTGAGAAATGCAGTGGCTTCATGCAGTTCAGCTCTTCTTACTGTTATTCCGTTCTGATCAGGAGGTACTCCGATGGCTGGTCTCGCCAAAATCATCGACGTTCATTCACATCCTATCCTGCCTTACGGGCCAGGTGCGCCGATGGGACCTGGGCAAAAGCAGCCTGAGTGGTCTGTCGAAAGCGCGATCTCGTATATGGACGAGCATGACATCTCGGCCTGCGTCCTCTCCGACCCTGACTCGGCCAACCACGCGACGGGGCAAGAGGCGCGCGACATCGCCAGGCGCGTCAATGAAACGCTGGCCGACATCGTTTCCAGATGGCCCAGCCGGTTTGGGGCGGTCGCGACGTTGCCCGGTCAGGATGCAGACGGGGTCGCAACCGAGATCGTTTATGCGCTCGACATATTGAAGATGGACGGGGTCAGCACTTCAACGAGCATCAGCGATGTCTATCTCGGCGAGCCGCAATTCGATCCGTGGTTCGAGGAGTTGAACCGGCGCGGTGTAACGCTGTTCGTCCATCCCACGTTCACGAAAGCAGCGCAGAGGTTGCTCATCGGGCTGAACCCGTCGGTGCTCGAGTTCATGTTCGATACTACTCGAATGATTGCCAACATGGTCGCCACCGGCGCCAAGAAACGCTTCTCAAACATCAAGATCATCTCGACCCACGGCGGTGGCACCATCCCCTACCTGGTCAACCGGATCCAAGTGCTTGAGCACACCTTCGGCGTGGCGCCCGGACGGCTCGAGCTTTCCCCTGAGGAGGTCCGGGAAGGCATCGCTTCCTTCTACTACGACCTGACGGCTGCCACCTCCGAGGCCCAGCTCGGAGCCATTCTCAAACTAGTGCCGGCATCGCAGCTGGTGATGGGACTTGACTACCCACTGATGCCGAAATCGACATTTGCACCGGCCATCGCCGACATTGGACATTACCCGGCATTCAACAAAGCCGATTTGCAAAGCCTATCGTACGGCAATGCCGGTCGTTTGTTCCCGGCGCTCAAGGCGCGCATTGAACGGATCACTGAGCACAACGGCTCTGGATCACCTGCGACAGCCGAAGGCATTCATCGAATGCGCCGCGGCTCGACGTGATTTTCAAGGAGGTTGAAAAGCATGAGCAGCAAGATTCGCAAAGCAATGGACAGCCTTGGCGAGTTTGATGTCCTCGCCGACAAGCTCTGCGGAGCACGGACACAACGTTCGCTCGAGCACGATCGCGCGCAAAAGCCAAAGGACCACGGTCTCTCGAAACGGCCCTTGTCGATGGTGGTAATAATCTCGAGATTGGACTCTTCTGTCCGCTCGCCGATCGAGCCGCGCGAAACGGTGCTGCGCGTGGGATCACTAGAGCTCGACCTCATCGATCGCACCGCGAGGCGCGGCAGCCGGCCGATTGATCTGCTGCCGCGCGAATTTCGTTTGCTCAAGTATATGATGCAACGGAACGATCAAGTGCTGACGCGCGCTGACCTGATTAAAGATGTTTGGCATTACAAATTCGTTCCGGAGACAAACGTCGTCGATGTGCACATGGGCCGGCTGCGTCGCAAGGTCGACGGATCAAATGAAGTCCCCATGATTCGCAATATCCGCGGCGAAGGATTCGTTCTCAGCGCGACTCCAGCGCTCGCGAAGAATTTACCTGCACTTGCGGGGACTCAAGCCGAGAGAGCTGACTCCAACAGATTCTAACAACGTCTAACGTGCAGAAGCCCAGTTTCTTTGTAATTGTAAACCCAAGGACGGACGCGATAGCAATGCTCGTGCGACGACCCCAAGAGGTGTTCGTCGCGGATCGAGGCCAGCATCGCTCGGCCAGTTCAGTTCATGTTAAACCGGAGAATTTGAATGGCGGAGTCAAAACAAAAGACAAGCCGCGACTTGATAAGCAACATTCGCAAGGAAATGGACAGCCTCGGCGAGGTCGATGTTGCAGCCGATATGCTTTGGGGTGCGCAGACGCAACGTTCGCTTGAGCATTTCAGCATCGGCAAGGACCTTATGCCGCGCGAAATGATCACAGCCTATGCGACCCTGAAGAAGGCCGCGGCCAACGCAAATCATGCCGGTAAACGGCTCGATGATCGAGTCCATAACCTGATCATTCAGGTCTGCGATGAAATCATCGATGGCCAGCACCACGACATGTTCCCGCTGCACGTCTGGATGACCGGCAGCGGAACTCAGTTCAACATGAATGTGAACGAAGTGATCTCTAACAGATGCTGTCAACTCGCGGACACGCCGCTCGGCAGCAAGAAACCGGTTCATCCCAACGATCACGTCAACATGTCGCAGTCTTCGAACGACAGTTTTCCGTCGGCGATGTATATCGCCGCCGCGGTGAATGTGACGCAGCGTCTGGTGCCAACGGTGAAGGCACTTCACGCCGCGATCGCCGCCAAGGCAAAAGAATGGGATGACGTCGTCAAGATTGGCCGAACCCATATGCAGGACGCGACACCTCTTACTTTGGGGCAGGAATGGTCTGGTTACGCCGGCATGCTGGCGGACGATCTCGAGCGGATTGACGACGCGCTCAAAGGTGTTTACCGCCTGGCTCTTGGCGGTACTGCTGTCGGCACCGGGATCAACGCCGCGCCCGGTTTTGCCGAGGCCGCCGCTGCTGAAATTGCCAAGCTCACGTGCTTGCCCTTCGTCAGTGCGCCGAACAAATTCACCGTGCAGGGCGCGCATGACGCGCTGGTGCAGCTCTCCGGCACGTTCCGCACGCTTGCAGTCTCGCTCTACAAGATTGGCAACGATATCCGCCTGATGTCCTGCGGTCCGCGCGCCGGCTTCGCCGAACTAATGATTCCCGAGAATGAGCCGGGCTCGTCGATCATGCCGGGCAAGGTCAATCCGACTCAGGCGGAGGCGTTGACGATGATCGCTGTGCAGGTGATGGCCAACGACGTGGCCATCGGCTTCGGCGGTGCCAGCGGTTATCTCGAGATGAACGTCTACAAGCCCCTGATGATCCACAACATCACGCATTCGATCACCATCATGACCCACGGCTGCACAAATTTCCGCAAGTTCCTGATCGAAGGCACCAGGCCAAACGTGAAGAAGATCAGGGAATATGTCGACCGTTCCCTGATGCTTGTCACCGCGCTGGCGCCGGTGATTGGCTACGATAAGGCGTCCAGGATTGCGCATTACGCGATGGACAACGATCTCACGCTCAAGGCTGCGGCGCTGAAGCTTGGCTTCGTTACCGAGCAGGAGTTCGACCGCGTCGTCGATCCCGCAAAGATGGTCAGGCCCTATGTCGCCAAGGAAATTGACCTCGCCAAGACCAGCATATCGGCGCGGTAAGGAAGCCGGAGATCCAAAGGAATTCCCGATTCCATCATTGGAGAAGATCTAGTTATGGCAAAAACGGTAGCTGACCAATTTGCAGAGACCCTCGCTGCAGCCGGCGTCAAGCGGATATATGGGATCGTCGGCGACAGCCTGAACGGCCTGACCGATTCGATCCGGCGCCAGGGCAAGATCGAATGGGTCCATGTACGGCACGAGGAGGTCGCGGCTTTCGCGGCCGGGGCCGAGGCGCACCTGACAGGAGAGCTTGCGGTCTGCGCCGGGAGCTGCGGGCCCGGCAATCTGCACCTCATCAATGGTCTGTTCGATTGTCAAAGGTCGCGCGTGCCTGTGCTAGCCATTGCGGCGCAGATCCCGTCGGCCGAGCTCGGCGCCGGGTATTTTCAGGAAACCCATCCCGAAACCTTGTTCAAGGAGTGCAGTCATTATTGCGAGCTGGCCTCGGGCGCCAACCAGATGCCCCGCGTTCTGGAGATCGCAATCCGGCAAGCCGTGGGCAATCGCGGCGTCTCGGTCGTGGTACTTCCCGGCGACATCGCGCTTCAGCCCGCCGCGGACGCGCCGCCGCCGAAACTAGCCGGTCTGCTCCCCAGCCAAGCCGTCGCGATGCCCACACGCGCCGATGTCGATCGGCTCGCGGCGCTTCTCAATAGCGATGGCCGTGTGACCATATTATGCGGCTCGGGATGTCAGGGCGCACATGATGAAGTCTTCGCGCTGGCCGATCGCGTGAAGGCTCCCATCGTGCACGCGTTCCGAGGCAAGGAACATGTCGAGTGGGACAACCCGTTCGACGTTGGCATGACCGGGTTGATCGGGTTCTCGTCGGGCTACTACGCCATGCTCGATTGCGACATTCTGTTGATGCTCGGTACCGATTTTCCGTATCGCCAGTTCTATCCCCGCGGCGCCGGGGTTCGCATCGCACAGGTGGATATGCGGCCCGAACAGATCGGCCGCCGCGCGCCGGTCGATCTCGGCGTGGTCGGCGACGTTCGCGCGACTATTGAAACTGTGTTGCCTCTCATCAGCAAGGAGCGCGACCGCACCCATCTCGCCCGTGCAACGGAACATTACCGTAAGACGCGCAAGGATCTCGATGGGCTAGCGATCAACAAGCCTGGCCGCAAGCCAATCCACCCGCAGCAGGTCGCCAAAGCGCTCAGCGACCAGGCTTCGCAGGATGCCATCTTCACCTGCGACGTTGGTCTGCCGACGGTATGGGCCGCGCGCTATCTGGCGATGAATGGCAAGCGGCGGCTGATCGGATCGTTCTGGCATGGCTCGATGGCAAACGCGATGCCGCACGCGATCGGCGCACAGACGGCGTTTCCTGGCCGGCAGGTGATTTCGCTCTCCGGCGACGGCGGGTTCACCATGCTGATGGGCGATTTTCTCAGCCTTGCGCAACTCGGCCTGCCGGTGAAGGTCGTGGTGTTCAACAACAGTGCGCTCGGCTTCATCGAGATCGAGCAGAAGTCCACGGGCTTTCTTGACTTCGGTACCGAGTTCAAGAATCCGAACTTTGCCGCGATGGCAGAAGCCTGCGGCGTGCGCGGGATCCGGCTTGAGGATCCCGCCGACGTCGAGGAGGGCATCGCCGCGGCGCTCGCCCACAACGGACCGGTGCTGATCGATGCGGTCGTGAGCCGTACGGTGCTTCCCATTCCGCCCGCCATCACTGTCGAAATGGCCAAAGGGTTCACGCTCTACATGGTGAAAGCCGTGTTCAACGGCCGCGGCGACGATCTCGTCGATCTCGCCAAATCGAACCTGTGGGCCTAAGCCGGGAGAACTGCAATGGATATGACGGCGCTCCTTCTGTCGCGAATTCAATTCGCCTTCACCATCACCTTCCATATCATCTTTCCATCCTTCACGATCGGCTTGGCAGCCTGGCTCACTGTTCTCGAGGCGTTGCGTCTCGCGACCGGTCGGCCGGTCTATCGCGTGATCTCCGACTTCTGGCTGAAGATATTTGGGGTGGCGTTCGGATTGGGCGTCGTATCCGGGATCGTGATGGCATTCCAGTTCGGCACGAACTGGAGCGTATTGTCCAAGATGTCCGGTCCGATCCAGGGCCCGCTCCTGATGTACGAGACCTTCACCGCCTTCATGCTCGAGGCCTCTTTCTTCGGCGTCCTCATCTTTGGCCGCAGCCGCGTGCCGCCGTGGTTTTATCTGTTCTCGACCGCGATGGTGGCGCTGGGAACGACGTTTTCGGCGTTCTGGATCATGGTCAATAACAGCTGGATGCAGGTGCCAACAGGCTATGTCGTGGAAAATGGCGCCTTCGTTCCGAACGATTGGACCAAGATCATATTCAACTCGGTGGTGTGGTCGCGATTTCCGCACATGTTGCTGGCTTCCTACCTGACCGGTGCGTTCTGCGTCGCCGCGACCGGGGCCTGGTATGTGTTGCGGAAGGAATACCACGCCGAGTCCCGCATCATGCTGCGCATGGGCCTTGGTCTCGCCGCCGTGCTAATGCCGATCCAGCTCTTCTTCGGCCACCTGAACGGTGGCTATGTCAACACGTATCAACCTGCCAAGATGGCTGCGATCGAGGGACGCTGGAACGACGAGAAACCGGCTGGCGAAGTGCTGTTCGCCTGGCCGGATGTGGAGAGCCGGCGCAACCTGTTCGCGATCACGCTCCCGCCGCCCTTCGGCAGCCTGATCGATTCCGACAGTCTCACGGCGGGGGAAACAGGACTCAACAGCATCCCTCCGGAGAACTGGCCCCCGGTCGTCATTCCGTTCTTCAGCTTCCGGATCATGGTGGGATGCGGTATGGTGATGCTGGGGCTCGCCTGGCTCGGTACTTATCTGAGTTTCAGGCATCGCCTGGAGCGCCATCGTCTCCTCTTGTGGGCGACTTTCCTGAGCTTCCCCCTGCCTTTCATCGCGATCATTACCGGCTGGTTCACCGCTGAAGTAGGCCTTCAGCCTTGGGTAGCCTATGGCGTGTTG